>Ga0334890_1002991_pt1 | contig 18032 bp, 15 predicted proteins | sample GraSluR1_MG_3_FD_207220 | JGI IMG/M metagenome (GOLD analysis project Ga0334890, IMG submission 207220) | Sludge microbial communities from methane-producing bioreactor in Wageningen University, Netherlands - Granular Sludge_31_08-R1 | ecosystem: Engineered > Bioreactor > Anaerobic >... | reverse complement strand
TGGCTCGTTGCCTCGCCATGGCTGTCTTCCAACTCCCGTTGAAAAACACCCATGGAGATGAGGGGACTCGAACCCCTGGCCCCCGCCTTGCAAAGGCGATGCTCTCCCAGCTGAGCTACATCCCCGTCTCCAACAACGCCTGTGGGCCTGAAAGGACTCGAACCTTTGACCCCTGCGTTATCAGCACAGTGCTCTAACCAGCTGAGCTACAGGCCCCGCTATCTCCCTTGACAACTTAATACTGACAACAAACGAACCCTGTTTCTTTCCTTAGAAAGGAGGTGATCCAGGCGCACCTTCCGGTACACCTACCTTGTTACGACTTCGTCCCAGTTATCGACCCCGCCTTCAGCGGCTCCCTCCTTCCGGTTAGGATACCGATTTCAGGCGTTGCCAACTTCCATGACGTGACGGGCGGTGTGTACAAGACCCGGGAACGTATTCAACGCACTATTGCTGACGCGCGTTTACTAGCAACTCCATCTTCATGCAGGCGGGTTGCAGCCTGCAATCTGAACTGAGGACAGCTTTTTTAGATTCGCTCCACCTCGCGGTTTGGCTACCTATTGTGCTGCCCATTGTAGCGTGTGTGTAGCCCAGGACATAAAGGTCATGCTGACTTGACGTCATCCTCACCTTCCTCCGGCTTCTCACCGGCAGTCCCGTATGACACTTATAACATACAGCAAGGGTTGCGCTCGTTAGCGGACTTAACCGAACACCTCACGGCACGAGCTGACGACAGCCATGCAACACCTGTGTGAGCTCTCCGAGGAGTCGATCCGATTTCTCTTCTCTACCACTCACATGTCAAGCCCTGGTAAGGTTCTTCGTGTATCATCGAATTAAACCACACGCTCCGCTGCTTGTGCGGGTCCCCGTCAATTCCTTTGAGTTTTAGCCTTGCGGCCGTACTCCCCAGGCGGTAGACTTATCGCGTTTGCTTCGACACTGACGATTGTTACATCGCCAACGCCCAGTCTACATCGTTTACAGCCAGGACTACCGGGGTCTCTAATCCCGTTTGCTACCCTGGCTTTCGCGTCTCAGCGTCAGTTGCGAACCAGGAGGCCGCCTTCGCCTCTGGTATTCCTCCGAATATCTACGCATTCCACCACTACACTCGGAATTCTACCTCCCTCTTTCGCACTCTAGTCTCGCAGTTTTGAACGACCTCTCCCAGTTAAGCCGGGAGCTTTCACATCCAACTTACAAAACCGCCTGCACGCGCTTTACGCCCAGTAAATCCGGATAACGCTCGCCTCCTACGTGTTACCGCGGCTGCTGGCACGTAGTTAGCCGAGGCTTATTCTACAGGTACTGTCCTTCCTCTTCCCTGTCAAAAGTGCTTTACAACCCGAAGGCCTTCTTCGCACACGCGGCGTTGCTGCCTCAGACTTTCGTCCATTGGGCAATATTCCCCACTGCTGCCATCCGTAGATGTATGGACCGTGTTTCAGTTCCATTGTGGGGGGCCACCCTCTCAGGCCCCCTACCCGTCTTTGCCTTGGTAGGCCTTTACCCTGCCAACTAGCTGATGGGCCACAGACTCCTCCTGAAGTGAATTGCTCCTTTACTCTCGCTTCTCTAACTCACAAGAGCTTATGCGGTATTAGCAGTCCTTTCGAACTGTTGTCCCCCGCTTCAGGGTAGATCATCCATGTGTTACTCACCCGTTCGCCACTAACGTCTTGATCGAAATCTCAACGTCCGTCCGACTTGCATGTGTTAGGCACGCCGCCAGCGTTCATCCTGAGCCAGGATCAAACTCTCCATATGTTTCCATCACTCTCTTCGAGTGTGTCAAGTTCGTCCTTTGTTTTTGCTTCCCTTGCAGAAAGCTCGCCTTCTTCTCAGAAGGTTTCTCTTGGGATCCGTTTACTGTCAGTATTCAGTTGTCAAGGTTCTGTCCTGTCAATGTGCTCCCGAAATAAAAACCCGCTTTCTCTCTCAGCAGGTTTCCATCTCTCCGTTGTGCTGGATCTTTTTGATCAGATCCATTGTTTGTGATCACGATTGTCATCACGTTTACATGCTGTAATTGACATGCAAGATAGTATTCTACCTGAAAATAATATCCTGTCAAGTCGTTTTCATGCGAATATGCTGATCAATCTTTGAAAACCTGGTTTTTTAAGATTTGGAATCTTTTTGATCTTCTGTCCACTGCTGCCAAAAGGCTTCCTTCACCTTACGCCATTGATCCAAATTCTGTGCAATACGCTGTTCATACCCCAACTCGCCCGGTTGGTAGAATTGTTCTTTCATCGCCTCGTCCGGGAGGTATTGCTGTCCGACAATATGTACCGGAAACTCATGTGGATAGAGATAACCCGCGCCATGGCCCAATCCTTTGGCGTCGCGGTTGCCATCCATCAGATGAACGGGTACCGGCCCGATCCCTTGCGATGCCTGCCATTTGCGTACATGGCCAATGGTGGCAGCCACGCTGTTAGACTTGGGAGCCGTTGCCAGATAGATAGTCGCTTCCATGATGGGGAATACCCCCTCAGGAAAACCTATGTAGTCAAAAGCAGAAGCCGCCGAGGTTGCCATGCGCAGTGCGTTGGGGTCTGCCAAACCAATGTCTTCTCCGGCCAATACGATCAAGCGCCGCAATATAAAACGCGGATCCTCGCCGGCATCAATCATCTTCATCAGCCAGTAGACCGCCGCATCCGGGTCGGAACCTCGCACAGACTTAATAAACGCGGATATCGTGTCATAATGAGAATCACCGCCTTTGTCATAGCGGATCGCTCGCTTTTGGATCGACTCTTCAGCTACCTCAATCGTGATTCTTGTCACGCCGTCCTGGTCTGGCAAGGTGGTTTCGATAGCCAGTTCCATCGCATTTAACAGATTGCGTGCATCCCCATCCGCCAGATCAAGCAGGTGTTCTTTCGCGTCCTCTGCAAATTCGATCTTGCGATAGCCATAACCACGCTCATCATCCTTTAATGTCTGCTGAAAGATTGCGTCCAAATCTTCCCACAACAATGGAGTCAGTTCAAAGATGCGCGATCGCGAAACCAGGGCGGGAATGACCTCAAAATAAGGATTCTGTGTAGTGGCTCCAACAAAGGTGATCAAACCATTTTCAACATGGGGCAGCAAAGCATCCTGTTGGGCTTTGTTCCAGCGATGGACCTCATCGATAAATAATACCGTACGCTGATGTTGATACTTTATGCGCTGCTCGGTTTCTTCAATGACACGGCGCAGGTCTTTCACACCAGCCAGCACCGCCGACATCGTTTCAAAATAAGCGCTGGTGTGGTTGGCAATTACCTTGGCAAGGGTTGTTTTTCCGGTACCCGGAGGACCGTATAGAATGATGGATTGAAAAAGGCGATCTGCCGCAATCGCCCGGCGCAGCAATTTCCCTTCACCAACAATATGTTGTTGGCCGACATATTCATCCAACGTGCGCGGCCGCATCCTGGCAGCCAGGGGCACAATCCTGGATCGCTCATTGGAGTATTGATCGTCAAATAAATCTGACATATTTTTCTCTTTGTCTTTTGTTAGTACATTAATCATAACATTGACCACCTTTTCTGGCAGTGTTCAAAAGTGCAATTAAATGAGAGTTGTAATTCGCGATTGTATACTTAATGCTACCTGGAGTATGCCTGAAGACACAGGCAAACTGTGTTTTCTCGATTTATGATAAAGATTGGTGAATATTGTTAAAATGAGAATTCACGGAGGATTTCATTATGCAAATTGTAGCTGACCGAGGTGCCGACTTAAGCCAGGCAGTGATTGATCAATACAACATCAACATCGCACCACTGTACATAAACTTAGATGGGCAAACCTATAGCAGTGGTGTTGACATTGATTCAAAAACCTTTTATCAAAAATTAGGCCAGACCGATGCTATGCCAACCACATCCATGCCATCGCCGGGTGACTTCGCTCAACTGTTTGATTCTTTGGCCCAAGATGACCCCGACATCTTCTATATCCACATATCATCAGGACTTTCTGGCACCAGCAAAGCCGCACAACAAAGCCTGGAATTGGTAAAAAATGCCAATGTCGAAATGGTCGACTCAAAGACATTGTCCAGCCCCTATGGCTGGCAGGTTGAAGCTGCAGCCAAAGCCCTCAATAATGGATGGTCAATCCCGGACATTAAGATTTATCTGCAAAGTATACGCCTCTTTTCCAACGGCATGTTCACCTTGAATGATCTGAAATATCTGATTCATGGTGGACGTATCAGCCATTTGAAGGGATTTCTGGCAACCGCCCTACAACTCAAACCAGTCATCGTTGTTGACAAAGCCACCGGCAAGTACATTGATGCCGGCAAAGGCCGCACAATCAAAGGTGCCATCAAACAAATTGCTTCTGCCTTAGCTAAATTCTACGGTGAAGGCGCAAAATTGCGGATTCAATTGCTTCAGGGTGATTTTAATGAGGGAGTAGAAATGTTGAAGGATGTCATTGATCAGCACTTTGAAACTATCTATGAAGAGACCCTGCACATTGCGCCGGTGCTGGGTGCTCATACCGGCCCTTCCATGGTTGGATTATGTGCTGGACCATGGGAATTGTTTGCCAACCCAACCAAAGGCACAACAACTGAAGAACTCTTAGAAAAATTCAAGCTCCCGGGCTTTTCTCTGTCACTTTTACGAGACAGCAACAAACCCATTCTGTAAACGGCTATACCAAAAAGCGGATGTAAATCATCCGCTTTTTGCTGCTTTATAATCTTCTATATGGCTTTTTCGCGCCAGCGATCCACTTCGCCCTCTCGCTTCGTGTCCCATGGCCATACCTCGGTTCCCTTGGCTGCCTCGCGAACAGCTGCATCTTCTGAATAATGCCCGCGCTGTTCGGGCGAAATCAGGGGGGCGATTTGCTTCATCATCTCGTGCCCCATTTCGTCCATATCTTCACGACTGGGACGTCCTGTGATATCAGCACCCAACGGGCCAAAAGGTTTGCCTATCACCATCTTAACCGTCTTTGGTTTGAGAAGGTTAAAATTTTGAAATATTTTATCCAGTCCGATAAAACCGATGGGCAGAATCGGCACTTTCATTTGATGCATCAGGAATGGAGCGCCTGGCCGTGCCGGGCGCAGGACTGTTGCCCAGTTACCGCCTTCAGGAAAAATACACAAAACACCATCCTGTGCCAACACACTCTGGGCAGACTTTAAAGCATCTCGTGATGAAGATCCACGGTACACGTTTAGTATGCCCCACAATTTAGGGATGAAAGCCAGCAGCTTCGGCGCACCCGGATTCAGTGTTCCGCCAACAAATTCTACCCAATAAGGCAGTTTTGCCATGACAAACACCGGATCAACAAAACTAAAATGATTGCCAATGATCATAAAAGGGCCTTTGGCTGGAAGGTTCTCGCGCCCAATGACTTCGATCTTCGTCACCACAGCAATGGCCATATTTGCCAATACACGTAAAATCGTGCGAATAAACCGCCTGCGAGGGTAATTTACCTGGATTCTTTTCTTATTTGCCATATGCCTCTCCGAAAAAACTTTTCATGCTATTGTAGCATAGCTATAATAGAGAGCAAACAAGTGTATAGAAAATGTGGAACGGGAGAAAATCATGGAAAGAATTGTGCCGCGTACGGTATCAGATGAAATTGAACTTTATGAACGCACCATTTATTCGTTATTAAAATCAACTACAGATGTCCAGTTGCGGACATTGGAGGAGATTCATGGCAGCACAAACTCTCTTCTCCACAAAAAAGCACGCAGCAAAGACATAGATGTATCTGCATTGGTATATGCCTGGCAGCGGCTTCCTCCCCTCATGGATAAAGTGGAACGGGTCATTTTGGCCCAAAACGAAGCCACATTTCAAAAAGCCGGGTACACGACCATACAACAGTGGCAAGTGGTGAAAGCCCCGGCACGCAGGCGTCATTACCGCTATGATCATGCACAGAAAGACCTGAGTGCATTCATTGCTTCCCGTTCTGATATCGATGATCTGGTTCCAGTACTCGTCGCACTGCAAATTGAATGGAACAAACTTCATAACAAATTAGCCCATGTTTCTTCTGCACAATTAACTGAACCGTCCGATGAGTCCAAACCCAAAGATCACTATAAGGAGCTGGCTGAATTACTGGATCTGCCTGCCAAAGAATTATTGCGATTGCGTAAGGTTTGGGGCAATGATTTCTGCAACATTTTACGATCCATGCAAAAAAAGCGCATGGACCTTCGAATTCAATTACTCAATGGCTCACTGGTGCAATACTGGCGCGCTACCCGTATCTGGTGGGATGAGGTCCAACAACAAATTCCACAGGTTGCCAGTCGTCCCATTTACTTTATCTCCAGCAATACCCATGTATTCCCCAACTTGTTAACTGGCTATGCGCAAAATAACCAACAGGAAATCCTCCGTATTCTTACTGACGCACACGATCATGCCATGTTGGCTGAATGGAGTTCGGTTACAAGGGCAAACCGCGGCATTGAAAATTTCCTTTATTATGCCTTCAAAAAAGCCCAACAATATGCGAGTAATGACCAATTAGAAAATGATTTCAACCAGCAGGTTGAGAGCTCAGGTATCACAAGGATTTTAAGTGCCCAATCGTTTGATATTGAAGCCCAGGTGATTGAACTGGACAAAATCAATTACGCAAACATGGATCAAAGGTTGATCACCAGCGACTCAGAAGTACTCCAAGACAGCGACGCCCTTATCATCAATATCGATTACCCCCTCGGAATCGCTGCTTACAACCTGCTCAGAATGATCGCAGAAAACACGGAGGAGATTCTCGGTATCTACATCATGGGCAAGGCAGCCACATTAAACGGTGTCATTGGCGATATCATGATTCCTAACGTTGTCCAGGATGAACATTCACTCAACACCTATTTGTTTCAAAATACCTTTGTCGCCAGTGATCTCACACCCTACCTTCAATATGGCACAGTCTTAGACAATCAAAAAGCTGTCACCGTGCTGGGCACCTTTATGCAAAACAGCCGCATCATGGATGTCATCTACCGTGAGGGTTACACCGACATCGAAATGGAAGCCGGGCCTTATCTTTCTGCTGTATGTGAAATGGTCCGTCCCAAACGCCATCCTAAAAATGAGATCGTGAACTTATACCAGCTGCCATTCGATCTCGGGATCCTGCATTACGCCTCAGACACTCCCCTGTCTAAAGGCAAAAATCTGGGTGCCGGCACACTGTCACTGGCAGGTATGGACCCCACTTATGGCTCAGGGATAGCCATCTTGCGGCGGATATTCGAAAAGGAAATCCAGCGGCTTAAAAATAGCTGATCTATGAACCCCACTCAGGTGGTGCCCAATCGGGGTGGATAAAGCGCAGATTTTCATCCATGGCATTCAACACAGCCATATCTTCCTGATCCAACGAAAAATCATACAAAGCAGCATTCTCTCGAATACGAGATGGTGTTACCGATTTTGGAATGGTCACCACCCCATGTTCCAGATTCCACCGCAGTAGAATCTGCGCCGGTGTCTTGTTGTGTTTTTCCGTAATTCCAACCAGTCGAGGGTCGTCCAACCTCCGGCCGCGTGTCAAAGGACTGTAGGCTTCCAACTGGATGCCCGCCTTTCGGCAATACCCAAGCAACTCTTCTTGAAATATAAATGGATGAAATTCGACCTGATTGACAGCGGGAATAAAATCTGATTCCGTTTTTAATTCCTCTAACAAACGGATAGTAAAGTTGCTGACCCCCACCGATCGCGACAGCCCTTTTTGAGCGATCTCGCGCATGGCCTTCCAAGTTTCGTGCATCAACGATTCAACCGGCCAATGGATGAGGTATAGATCGAGATAATCCAGACCCAAATTTTCCAGGCTGGCTTCAACCGCCCGCCAGGTCTCGCGATAACCCTGTCCATCACGCGCCAGCTTGGTGGTCACAAACAAATCTGCCCGATCAATGCCGCTTTCATGGATAGCACGCCCTACTTCTTTTTCGTTATGGTACATCATGGCAGTGTCAAGGTGACGATAACCAACAGCCAATGCTTCTCTGACCGCATTCACTGTTTCTTTGCCCTCGGCGCGAAAGGTTCCCAACCCCAAAAGGGGCATGCCGAAACCACTGTTTAATTTCACCGTTGAATGAATGCTAAGTGACATCATATACTCCTTATCAATTATTCTATATTGATTATAACGACACTCTTTTCACGCTGGTGCAAGATACTTTCTGTAAATTGAAGAACCTTAACAAGAGAGGGTAGGACAGGGTATCCCAAACGGTGACAAAACCTGAAAGGAAAACCCATGACCTACCAAGATGATTTTACTATACCTGCTGAAATTATGGAACAGATTGCCGCCGAAAGGATGGATGCGTCCGTTAGGTTGTTTGTCCTCTATTCAGTTCCTTGCGGCGACTGTCCAATATGTTTGACAACCTACAACGTTTGTTTACGGCCGGTAAATACCAATGTGGGTCTAGGGAGGGGCACAAACCAGTAAGAAATCCGCAGGGAGTGTTGTCCAAAGAAAGAGCGTACAAATATTGGAGGCAAGCATGAATACTTTACAAGAGTTTCGACTGCAGAAAGATGAATTATTTGCCCACCATCCACAGAGTCCCTTAACAGACGAGCAAAAAACGGGCTTCAAAGGTTTAATTTATTTCCCTGAAAACACACATCTACGGTACAAAGTAAAAGTGGATGAGTTTGCTAACAAAGAGAGGGTCAATCTGCAAACTTCAACTGGAGACTCCAGGACCTACGAGCGGTTTGGACATTTTCAATTTGATGTGGAAGGTCAGAAGGCAGAACTCACAATCTACTCAAATGAGGGGGAATATTTTTTGCCTTTTGCTGATTCTTTAGCCGGCAAAGATACCTACGGAGCCGGACGATATCTGGAAATTCGCCCACTTAGCAAAGGAACATTTTTGATTGATTTTAATTACGCTTACAATCCTTATTGCGCATACAATGATTGTTGGTCCTGTCCTCTTACTCCGGCTGAAAATCGATTGTCGGTTCCGATTCGAGGGGGAGAAAAAATCTTTGTCCAGCACCAAGATACAAATCATTAGTATTTATTCGCCGGAACTAACCTATGTTTGACAAATTCCTTCGCCTGCCAAAAGAACGCATCCTTGAGCCGATCGCCCGTGGCCCTATGAAGAATGTCAGTCCAACCGCGGTTACCATCGTTGCCTGCGGGGTAGCTTTAGCGGCAGGTGGGACAGCATCACAAGGCTTGTATAGTGTAACACTTGGTCTTTGGTTATTCAATCGGTTTTTGGATGGATTGGATGGAACCATTGCGCGCATCAACCACAAACAAAGTGACTTTGGCGGTTATCTCGATATCGTACTGGATATGATCGCTTACATTGCCATCCCACTGGGCATGGCTTTTTCTGTCGGCACGATGGCAGTATTTGTCACTTTATCGATTATGTTTGCGATTTTTTACCTCAACAGCGCTTCCTGGATGATGTTATCGGCATATCTGGAAAAAAGAAATGCTGGCGCCATGTTGAAGGGCGAACTTACCTCAGTGACGATGCCGCGCGCGATCATGGAAGGGGCTGAATCGATTGTGACATATTCGCTCTTCATATTGCTGCCCGCCTACTTACCTCTTCTATTTTCTATTATGGCTGGACTGGTTTTCCTTTCGGCTATCTGGCAAATTCGTTGGGCACACGTTCTCCTGAATAAAAAGAGAAAAAATGAGCAAAGAATCCCTGGCAAGCAAACCCTGGCTTAACAAACACGGGAAAAAGATTATTGCATTGGTTTTCTGGCTGGTGCTGCTGGTTGCTTACCAGTATTACGCCAACGAAAACGGTCTGACGTATTTCCAGGTCATGCAGCGCTTTGTCAATTTCATGGCACAAACGGCGTGGGGGCCTGCAATTTACTTCGTGCTTTACGCCATTCGCCCATTGATACTGTTTCCCGCATCGGTGTTATCAATGGCTGGTGGTTTTTTATTTGGCCCAATCCCGGGGGTTTTATACACCATCCTCGCCAGCAATGTATCATCCTCTGTGGTGTTTTACATCGGCTATTTTTTTGGGCAGGATGTGATCCACCATGAATCCTCAAAAAATATCGTAACACGGTATGCCGGTCGTTTGCGGCAGCATAGCTTTGAGACAGCCCTCATCATGCGGTTTGTGTTTATCCCCTATGATTTGGTCAGCATACTTTCAGGGTTTTTACAAATACGATGGGTTCCGTTCATCTTGGCAACAATGTTGGGGTCAATTCCCGGCACTATCACTTTCGTTTTAGCGGGTGCATCATTGGAATTTTTCGAAGGAAATTTACCCAAAATGAACCCCACCACATTATTAATATCCTTTGGAGCTTTCCTGGTCAGCCTGGGATTGTCGCGACTATTTAAAAAACAAGAAGAGGTAAAGGCATGAATATGAAGAATTATCAAAACATCGTCATCGGCGCTGGATCTGGCGGGTTAACGGTTGCGTCTGGTCTTGCCAACCTGGGGAAGCAAGTCCTGCTTGTTGAAGCAAGTCATGTGGGGGGAGACTGTACCAATGTGGGTTGTGTGCCCTCGAAAACTTTGATTCATCTAGCCAAACATTTTCATCCCGGAATGGACGCCAACAAGGTGTTGGCAGAAGTGACCCGCAAACGAAATTGGCTGCGCGATAAAGAAACCGAGGAAATGCAACATCATCCAAATATAGATTTTGTTCAGGGTTATGCGAAGTTCGTCAGCGCCAATGAAATAGAGGTGACAGGACCGGACGAAAGTGTTCAGCATTTCAACGCCGATCGCTTTTTCATCGCCACAGGGGCGCGCCCGCGGATTGTAGAAGTTCCCGGTCTGGCGGCAGAGCAAATACTGACCAATGAATCGATCTTTGACCTAACCCGCCTGCCCCATCACCTGGCAATTATCGGAGCTGGCATCATTGCAATTGAACTGGCGTTTGCCTTTCGCAAATTGGGCGCCAAAGTGACATTGATCTCGTTGGATGAACGCGTGCTGCCCAGGTATCCGCTGGAAGTTTCGCAAGCTATTCAACCTGAGCTTGAAAAACGCGGCATACGCGTACACTTTCAGGCAACCAGCGATCATTACGAAGAAGACACCCGCACGCTCTTCGCCAGGCGGCATGACGAGGTATTTCCGATTGAAGACGTAGATCAGGTGTTGCTCGCCATCGGCAGAGTTCGCAATATCGATCACCTGGATTTAGAAAAGGCAGGAGTCGACTTTGACCGCCGCGGTATCAAGATAGACGGTTTTGGCCGCACCAACGTGAAAGGGATATATGCAATCGGGGATGTAACCCCCACCTCAGCGTTCACCCACTCTGCCAATGCACAGGGGCGGCGTGTCGTTCAAAAGGTTTTATACCCATTTTTGCCCGCTTCCAAAAAAGAGCCTCTGTATCCAACCTCCACATTCAGCGACCCTGAAATCGCCACAGTTGGTATGACTCGCCATCAAATCGAAGAGAAATTTCATCCGCATCTGACTCTATCCTTGCGAATTGACCTCAAAGAGATCGATCGGGGGTATACTGATGACGTCGAACATGGATTTATCCTGCTTGATGTGATGCGCTTGACAGGTAGAATTCTCGGTGCCACCATTGTTGCCCCACAGGCGTCAGAAATGATCTCATTGTTTACCCTGGCGATCACCCGGCGGGTATCGATGTATAAACTATACCGCCAGGTTTACCCTTATCCGACATTTTCGTCCGCCATCCAGAAAATTTCAGATGCCTTTATGAGAGAGACACTCCCTCATATTATGCGTGAATTCAAAACCTACCTGCGGTATAGAATTTTTGGATGATGGGGTAAGAATATGATTGTTATCATCGTCAAATTGATAAGATAATTATTAAGTAGATAAGAGGAAAAAATGAAAAAATTATTGGTATTTTCACTGCTTCTAACTGTTGCATTGGGAGCCTGCAGCGTTTTGGGCAGCAGCGCACAACCCTCTTCGGTTGAATATGACATCAATGACTGGGATAGTGTTTTGGAAGCTGCCAGAGGGCAAACGGTTAACTGGTATCTGTGGGGCGGCTCTGAGTCCATTAACGATTTTGTGGATAGCCTGTATGGAGAAGCCCTGAAGGAACGCTATGACATCACCTTGAACAGAGTTCCCGTAGCGGATACTGTTGATGTGGTCAACCAGGTGCTAAGTGAAAAACAAGCCGGAAAAGATCCTGGCTCTGTCGATCTGATCTGGATCAATGGTGAAAATTTTGCCACCTTGAAACAGGCTGACATGCTTCTGCCTGCATGGGCAGACAAATTGCCCAACAGTTCTTTGGTTGATTGGGACAACCCGGCTATTAACCGTGATTTTGGCACCCCGGTTGATTTTCAGGAGAGCCCATGGTCATCTGCGCAATTCCAATTGGTGTATGATTCGGCGCGGATGTCAGAAGAAGATTTACCGCGTTCTTATACCGAATTGCAGGACTGGGTTAAACAGAATCCGGGGCGCTTCACTTATATTGCGCCAGGTCCGGGGGCATTCCAGGGAACACGCTTTGTCAAAGGTGCTCTTTATGAAGTCAGCGGCAAAGTGGAAGAATGGGGAACCTTCGACCAGGCCCTTTGGGATGAATATTCGCCCTTGCTATGGGACTACTTTAATGACATCAAGCCCTATTTGTGGCGTGAGGGTGAAACCTATCCCAAAGATGAAAATGAATTGCACAGTTTATTCGCCAACCAAGAAATTGATTTCAGTATTACCCAAGCCATCGTTGGTGCTGGCGCCTTGATCGAACAAGGCCTGGTACCAGACACTGCGCGTGCGTTTGTGTTCGATAACTATATGATCGGCGATTTTAATTATGTGGCTATTCCGGTCAACGCGCCTAATACAGCGGCAGCGCTGGTATTGGCGAATCTGATCCTTAACCCTGAACTGCAAGCAGTCCACATTTTGCCAGAAAATGGCTTCGGACTGGGTTTTGGCATCGACATCAATCGTGTGACTGACCAGGACGTGTTGAAAATACTACTGGATGCATCCCAACGATTGGGCGTTGCTGCAACTGATCCCGCTGATCTGGCAAAATCCCTGGTAGGTGATACCGCGGCGCAATACCAGGGCCTGGTAGAAGACGGTTGGCGCGAGTTCGTCCTACAGAAGTAAATTCTATGTTCAAGAGATTAAACCTGTCTCCTTCCTGGATACGATTGGCCCCAGCCATACTAATCATCAGTGTGTTGTTTGGGGCCAGTATCCTTTTTGGATTGGCGCAAAGTTTTGGGATGATGACCGGCACCCAGCAGGAAACTATCAGCCTTGCCGCCTATCAGAGTGTTTTCAGTGGTCAGGGACCTGCAGGGCGTGAGTTCTGGTCTTCTTTCTGGTTTTCTTTGTGGGTAGCCACCGCATCTACCTTTTTCTCTGCCATCGGAGCACTGGCTGTCGCCATCTGGCTCTCTGATCGTAAAAAGAAATCTCAACAAATCGACACCTTGGCGTTAAACTGGAACATGGCATTTCCCCACCTGGTGTGGGCGATCGCCCTGTTATTGTTCTTCTCTCAGAGCGGTTTTCTGGCGCGCCTGTCTGCCACATTCGGCTTCATACAAACGCCTGCTGAATTTCCCGTCCTGGTGCTTGATCGATTTGGCATTGGAATCATTATCGATTATGTAACCAAAGAAATTCCATTTCTGACTTTGATCCTGCTGGCAGTTTTACGCTCTCAGGCAGAGAACCTGGATGTTGTCGCTGAGAATTTGGGGGCATCCCGTTGGCAGCAACTGCGTTTTGTGACCATTCCCCAGGTTATGCCAGCTTTGTCAGCAGGTTCTTTGATCGTCTTTGGTTTCATATTCAGCGCTTTTGAAGTGCCAGCCATCCTGGGGGTCCGTTACCCGCGTATGCTGCCCGTGTTAGCGCTTGATTTTTTCCTGAATCAGGACTTAAATAGGCGGGCAGAAGGCATGGTGATAAGTTTTGTCATCACTGTCTTCGTTATTATTGTCGCCATTTTAAGTCAAAAGCAGGAGAAAGGTACTCAGCAGTGATGAAAAAAGCCTCCTTTATTGCCTTTCGTGTGGTTTTGTATGCCATTCTGATCGCGCCCCTGTTTTTATTCGGCCTCTATGCATTTTCTGAGCGCTGGTTCTTTCCTGCACCTCTGCCCACCCAATGGACAGCCAGCATATTTACCCGCATCATCACAAATTCTCGAACCACTGCCGGCTTATCAGCCAGCCTGAGCCTTGCCCTGATCGTCACTGTATTGTCATTAATCATTGGGTATCCGGCTGCCCGTGTCCTGGGTACGAAGGTGTTTCGGGGCAGATCGCTGGCCTGGTTAATTTTCTTCATCCCTACTGTGGTGCCGCCGCTTGCCATTGGGATGGGCCTGAACATCCTGTTTCTGCGCCTCGGTTGGTCAGGAACTATGTTTGGGGTTGTACTGGCCCACCTTGTACCCACCTTGCCCTACACCATCTTCACACTTTCCGGCGTATTTTCCCGTTTTGATGAAAACTATGAGCTTCAAGCACTGGTACTGGGCTCAAGCCGTCTGCGAATCTTTTTGACAATCACCCTCAGGCTCATTTTACCCGGACTGGTGGTTGCCTCTCTCTTCGCCTTTCTCATCTCATGGAGCCAATATTTACTGACCCTGTTGATTGGCGGGGGCAAAATTCTCACCATTCCCATGTTGTTGTTTTCAGCTGTTTCGGGTGGCAACCCGACCTCCATCGCAGCCTATTCATTGATCTTCGTTGCCCCCCCCGTAATCATGATCGCGGCATCGGCGCGTTTTCTGACACAACATGGAAATACCATCAGGGAGCAGTACTAATGACCAACATCGAATTGGTAAACTTGAAGAAAACCTATCCTGGCGGCGAAACACCAGTTTTAAATCACCTGTCGCTGACAATTCATTCAGGCGAAATGATGGCCTTGCTGGGTCCATCAGGCAGCGGTAAATCCACCATTCTTAAATTGATTACCGGCATTGAAACGCCTGATGAGGGTGACATTTTGTTTGATGGTGAAAGTATTCTGCCTATTGCCCCAAACAAACGTGGAGCAATCCTGATGTTTCAAAAGGCATACCTGTTTCCGTTCTTGAGTGTGGAAGATAATATCGGATTCGGCATGAAAGTAAGGGGGGACAATGCCAAAACTATTCGGGCTGAAGTGAGAAAGATGTTGGATTTAATCGGTCTGCCTGGTTTTGAGAAGCGCAAGCCCTCTCAGCTTTCAGGTGGAGAGCAGCAAAGAGTAGCCCTTGCCAGGGCGCTGGTCTTGCAGCCAAGATCGATGTTGTTGGATGAGCCTCTCAGCAGCCTCGACACCGAGGTGAGGGTTAATTTACAGGAAGCTATCCGCCGCATTCAACGTGAGTTGGGAATCACCACCATTCTGGTCACACACGATCTGAATGAGGCCATGGGCATGGCTGACCGGGTTGCCCTGTTGTTGGATGGGCAGGTGGCGGCGGTCGATCAACCTATGCACCTGTATGCCCGTCCGCCCACCAAGCCAACGTCACGATTTGTTGGCATTACTACATTTCTGGAAGGGGAGTTAAAGCAAGGACATCTGGCTACTGAGCAAGGCACACTGACTGTGAACACGAATAGGCACCAGGCTGACTCGGCGGTTTTTGCCATACGGCCTGAACATATCCGCGTGCAGAAAGAACCGGGGCAAAACTCGATGGCAGGCTTGATCGCAGAGTGTATATTCAGGGGGGATTACATCGAATACCAGGTGGCGGTTGACAAGCAAACCAGTATCCGTGCGAGGGTGCCTATGCCAGCACCGTTGATCGAACACGGACAGCAGGTATATATCTGCTTTCCCCCTGAATACCTGTTCGAGGTGGAACCAAATTAATACACTGTCGGTCCTCAGTAAAGAAAAAGGTGAGAAGTTGTTTTTTTCTCACCTTTCTTTGTGCAATACAATGACAAATGTTTATGTTGATTTTGTTCGCAGGTAACGGGTGACGACCTTTTTAACAATTTCAGAAAAGGTTGGGTAAATGAAAATCAGGTCTCCCAGTTCATGGATGGGCAATCTGAGTTTGATCGCCAGCGTGAAAAACTGAATCCATTCACCAGCGTGCTTGCCGATGGCATCTGCCCCCAGGATGTGATCTTCTTCATCCAGTACAATTTTTACAAAGCCCTCGGTTTCGCTTTCGGTCTTGAAACGATCGATCGAACCGGTTTCAACCTGGAAGGTGTTCACCTTCTCAAATTTCTTCCTCGCCTGTTCCTCGTTTAGTCCAACATGCCCGATCTCGGGATCCATGAAGATAGCCCACGGGACAATCGAAAGGTCATTCAAGACATGGTTGCCAGAGATGATGTTTTCAAAAGCCACCTCCGCCTGATAAGAAGCCATGTGGGTGAATTTGGCCCTCGAGGCAACATCACCAATGGCGTAGATGTTGGCGGCAGTAGTTTGGAGGTATTCGTTAGTCTCGATGCCATACTCGTTATAGGCGATACCGGCTTTCTCCAACGCCAGGCCGGCGGTGTTGGGAATACGCCCAAGGGCAGCAAAAATGCGCTCAACCACCATCTCCTTCTTTTCACCATCTTGCTCAAGAAAGAGGCGCACTTTTCCATCGGGAAGCGACTGACAATCAACGACGTGTGAATTGGTTAAAATCTTTATCCCCTCCCTGCGCAAAACTTCGCTTGCCAACTCACCAACTTGTTGATCGACGACATGCAGGATACGCGAATTTCTATCGATGATACTCACCTCAGCGCCGAATCTTGCCAGTGCCTGCCCTAACTCGACAGAGATGACCCCGCCGCCAAGAAAGACGACTGAAGAAGGAAGGTCGCGAATGTCCCAGAAGTTGTTGTTGGTTAACACATCAGGCATTTCACCACCACTGTGTGGTGCCATGCGCGGTGAAGAACCGGTGGCAATGATGGTGTTGCTTGCAGCAATGACATCATCCCCAATCTTTATTTGGGTAGGGCTGAGAAATTCCGCTCCATCAGCATGAATGTAGACATCGATTCCCTGATCTTCAAACACAACCGGCTGCTCGTTTTGATACACACTCTGCACCACATCGTTGACATGCTCCATGACCCTGGCGAATTCTAACTGGTTGGTTTGATCTAACTCAGGCAGGCCCAGCCGCCGGGCATTCTGCATCGCATGGTACAGCTTGGCACTGCTGAGCAGGGTCTTACTGGGAACACAGCCGGCGTGGGTGCATTCACCGCCGATTTTGTCCTTTTCAAGCATGGCTACTTTATATCCATTGCGGTTGGCCGTCAGGGCTGCCACCAGGCCGCCGGAACCGGCTCCTATTACTGCCAAATCGTATGTTTTCATAAGTTTTTCCTTTTGATTAAATTTTTCCAATTTATTACTGCTCTATACTTGTAAAGGCTCGAAAATACCTGCACTGGTTGGGTTGGTGATATGACTGGCCGCCATCAGTATTGCCTCTTGAATGTCAGCATGATCCCATGGCAGCCCTTGATACAGATATCCTTCTTGAAAGGTTCCAACCGTTCTTGCCAGTATTTCAGACCCAAAGTGAATCGAGCTTTCTTGTAAGCCTTCTGACCCAAAAATCCGGTTGAACTCTTCTCCCAACGCAATCCGATAGTTTTCGAGAAAACCCTTTAACATGTTCATGGCGTTCTCTGCCGTTGACGCGGACGGAGGCCTGTGCATGTGCATCCACAGATGAGCAGCCAGATGCCCTACATCCTGGGATGGATGTCCATAATGCGCCAGTTCCCAATCGATTATTCGCAAATCGTCACCAGACACAATAACCGAAGGCAGCCACAAATCGCCCATGACAACCACTTTTCCTGACCTTTGTAACAGTTCGCCATAAGTAACAGCAGCAACACCCATTTCTGAGGCATTGTGAAGGTTGGCTCGTTGGGCATACATGCCCACATTCTGGTAAAGAACCCTGAATCGAGTTTGCTGAATCTGCGGATTCGAGAATTGTTGCGCCAAATCTGGCCGTTCAGCACTTAATGCATGCAAGTTGC
>Ga0334890_1002990_pt1 | contig 18062 bp, 23 predicted proteins | sample GraSluR1_MG_3_FD_207220 | JGI IMG/M metagenome (GOLD analysis project Ga0334890, IMG submission 207220) | Sludge microbial communities from methane-producing bioreactor in Wageningen University, Netherlands - Granular Sludge_31_08-R1 | ecosystem: Engineered > Bioreactor > Anaerobic >... | reverse complement strand
GATATGAAGATGGCCCTTGAGAAATAACGACGACCGATGGGGATTATCGGCGATGGCTGCAAATAGATCAAAGCCCACCGACTGCATAAAGGGGCGATAAAGTGCGGGGAACGGGATTTTCGCACGCGTTTACTAGTAATTTTAGATTTATATGTTAGCGAAGGCTCGCACGCATAGTCAGATATCTCTATCCTGAATTTTATTCGCGAATCCTATTAAGAATCCCTTGGATAGCTTGAGGCTTACTATGCCTAAACATGCGATATAGTATTATAGGGAATCATAGGAATACCTGTTTCCTGGAGATATTATGTCAGTGCTGGCTGAGTTGAATTTAGTAGATGATTATTACCAATTCGCGAGATTAAAGTCAAATGCGTGTCGTAAGGGGCATTTGGACTTATCGAATGAAACATGGTTTTATCCAACATCCCTTCTACCGCTAGGTATTTTCAAGATGAAACATCCAGAAATTCGTGTCACCCGGCCGAAAGATGCGGCTGTTTGTAATTATTTCGATATAATTACTGGGCATAGAGAGATAATGCCCGGCAAGAGTTACATCCCGATTATCAACATGCCTAAACGCGAAGACGAGCGTGATAAGGCGCTTGAGCAATTAAATGATTTCTGTTCTACTCGTGTAGGCGGTAAAACCGCATTTTTGTATTTTATTGGCGAGTTGGTGGATAATATTTACGAGCATTCACGCTTCTCAACTGCATATATAATGGCTCAAAAATATGAGGCTAAGGGATTTACGGAGGTTTGCATAATAGATGATGGAATTTCTATACCAAAATCGTATGAAAACACGGGAATAAAGGTAAATAGCGATAAACATGCTTTAGAATTAGCATTAATGGGGATGTCGACAAAAGTTGATAAAGAGCGAGGTCATGGCTTACGCTCTTCGGTAAGGCTAATTACCGAAGGTTACCAAGGTACGTGTTTTATTGTCTCAGGAAATGGGGTTTTAGAGGCAAATAATTATATAGGCAAAACTTTTAGTAGTATAGACGAGGAACGCGTATATAGTGGAACTTTGATTAGCACACGCCTGCCATTTCAGAGAGGGGATGTAAATGTGTATGACTATGTCGAATGAAGCGATTCTGTACCTAAGAGAGCTGATCTCAACAAATCTGGCATTCAGGCGTAGCGCAGACGATTTTTTCGATCATTTGAATAATCTAAATGAATCGAAAATTGTGGTTGATTTTTCTGGTATCGAATCGATAACTAGGTCATTTGTGCACCAGTATATAATAAATAAGCAGAAAACCGATAAGCAAATCATAGATATCAACGTCCCCCGAGATATTATGCCGATGTTTGAATTGGTTGAGCGACAGAGGTCGGCGCAAAGAACCTCACCGCAGAACCAGATTTCGTTGATCCACGTGATCTGAGAAAGCTGACGACAAATGAAAGGGTGGCGATCATCACCTAAACGGTCTCAGCGGGTAGCACTCAGGACGAGAGCGACGAGCGACTCGATTCTTTCGGGCTTCCTCTTCGTCTCCAGGATAAAGAGACATCACCCTCCACTGGCGAAGGGGTTAGATGTACCTTTTCTTGCGAAAAATGGCCGTAAAACTTAAAATAATCGTCTCATATAAAAATCAAAGGCGCGCGCCGACAAGAGATAGTCGCCCATGGGACGCTTCACAAGCCTGCAATAGTACCATGGGCCAGTACTTTAGATCGGTACATTTTCCACTGCAAGATAGAGGTAGTCTGTCAAATACCCCTGCTGGTTCTACGTCAGGTTCCCTTTGATGAGTCCGGTTCTGGGATACTTGGTCGGGGTCTGGGGGGATATGGATCAGAGTATCTCCTCGAAGTCCAGCAGAGTCTTGCTTTTTGGAGAGGATATGGCCGCTTCGACCTTTCTCGCCGCCTTCCCCCCGCCGACGTTGCGAAGATAGGCCTGCTGATGGGCCGGAGTCCCGATCCATCCTCGATCTCGGCATACCTCTAGATCGGACTCCTCCCCACAGACCACCCAAAGGAGGATCTCGTCGGTCTCGGCGTGGTCGCAAGCGAGTTCTGCCTCGGCGATCACCTTCTCGATCCCGTGAGATCCGAAGGAATAGGTTGCGTAAGCTTTCCAGCCCCGAGGGACTCCGAGAAGGGCATATTGGCGGTATCGAGGGGCGACAGCCAGATCAGCCCAAACCTCGATCCCGTGAGATTGCCAGTAGCGGGACAGCCACCTCTTCCGGTAAAGATGCCACAGGAAGACCGCGAAGGGCATTTCGTCGTTGGTGGAGAAGTTCGGCTCCGCTACGGCATGGCATCCCGAGTTGACCACAGGCGTCGGACTCCTCCACAGAGACTCGAAGCGATAGTCGTCGGTGTAAAAATGGAATGTCCCGCCCTCGATCCGGTCGCGTCTCGCCCGAGCGCCCCATCTGTTGGTGGGAAGCTCCAGGCCTCTGGGCTGCATGTCCTTCGAGAGGAGGGGTATCGAGAGGGCGTTATCGCTCGGCCAGATCCAGTCGCCAACGTCCGCCGACGTTAACTTGGGCTTTCTTTCTGCCTCGGCGAGAAGAGGCCGCAGGTCGATCACATCTTCATCCAAAACCCATCACGTCCTGGTTCTCCTCAAATACCGCCTGTGCTCAGCTGGCGTTATGTTCAGTCCAGGCTCGGCTCCTTTCCGTGGTTTTCTTGAAGGTCCTTCAGTCGGCTTCTTTCGCTTCTTGCGGCTCGCGCCGCCCGCGCCTTCGCCCATTACTCCAGCCCCCGCAACGCATCGCCCAATCCTTTCCGATAGTTCTCTAATATATCTGCAGCCATATCTTTACACCTCTTGTTGATCGGGATTCTGATTCTTCGCCTCACAACTTTTCTGCAAGTTGGACATAACCTCCTCAATAACGGGATTCACCGGGGGCCAAGGCTCGCCCGGTCGTCTGTTGGCGATAAACAGCACCCAATCGGCCAGCGTCTCGACCCGTTTGGGCTTCGTTTTAGCCTCAAGCTCGGACAGCCTTCTCTCAATAGCGGCCCGGCCTGTCACGTCTAGCCTCCTTATTTTTTGCTACGTCTTCTTCGAGTACAGCAAGCCTCATTTCTACATCGCAAAGTTTTTCTGCCTCCCAGCCCTTTAACCAGGTTTGAAGCAACTGGTTGATTTTACCTGCATGTTCGATCTGGCGTTGTTCTCGGAAAATGTCGGCGATCACCACCCTGGCTATCCGCCGCACGTCCGAAGGCTTTTCGATGCTCACGCCCCGGGCCTTTTTCTTTTTATTCTCTGTCACTTATCTAATCCCCGATATCGTTTTCACACCTAACCCCTGGGGGGGTCTCACTGCCTGTCGTTCTCGTGATCGCCTCCTCGTCGGGGAGGTCCTCAGCCGCCAATTTGGCGATCGCATCCTGTAGCGCCTCCATCTCTTCGACGATCGCACCGGTCCACTCCCAGAGCCTCACCAGCTCCGATTTATCCGTCACCGTCACCGCCTCCAGTTGTAGCCGACATTTCTCTCGGCGCTCGCATCGCTCGACGCGCTCGCCCGGCCGTCCCGACGCCCCAGGCCCTTATCCTGAAAGCAATTCCAGCAAAGCAAGCCCCATCCCATCGCATAGTTCCCGCCCCGGCCGAGAGGATGGCCGCACCTCGCACAACGCCGGCCCCTCACCGGAGACGGGACCCCATCGCCCTCGTCGTCGTCGATGCAAGCCCGGCCCGGAGGAGATCGGCCAGGCTCAAAAGAGGAGAGGTCGGCCTGGCGGATCATCCGACCACCTCCCCTTTAGAGGGCGGATCCCATAACACCCCGTCCCGATGCTTGGAACCCGATTTGATCCACCCCGAAGCCCTCAGCCAGACCTCCACAACGGCGAAGGGAAGAAATCGTCCTAGATCCCACTGCGCTAATTCGTGCAGCTTTCTATCAGGAATCCCGGGCCAATTCTCGGAGAGACGCAGCGCCTTGGCGGCTATGACCTCGGCCTCCTCGGGGGTGGGGTCCCGACCCTCGTCGCCCTTCGGCGGTGGAGTCGCCGTCCTCTCGTCCTCCTCCAGCTCGTCGGAGATCGGGACGCGCTCACCGTCCACAACCTCATCGGCCCTTTTCGTTGATTTCGTAGATTTAGTAGGAAACGTAGATTTCGTTGATTTCGTAGGTTCGGCCCTCTCATCACACTCTTCCTTAAAATCCTTTGAACCTACGAAATCTACGTTTCCTACGTTATCTACGTTATCTACGTTTCCTACTCTATTCAGGAGGATCCACCGGGACGGCCTCCCCCTGCCCCCCTGAACCTCTCGGATCTGGATAGTCTCGTCGTCTTCCATCGTCGAGAGGTATTCGTTTAGCTCCTTGCTCTTGATTTTCACCTGCTGTGAGAGCTCACGCCGGGTAGCTTTCCCGCCTCGATTTTTCAGAACCCTTATTATCCGGTCGATAACGTTCTTTTCTGCGTCGGCCCCCACCGTGTCATAGACGGCTTTGGCGGTGGGTTGATAATATTCGTCTACCTGCCTGCACGCTTCGACGACGTACTCTAATCTGATGGGGGAGGAGGGGTCGAAGTCAGAAGAGCCCAACTCAAAAAGGATAGCCAACTTCGCCACCGTCGGAACCAGTCGGCTATGTATCTGCTGGCTGTCGCCGTTGTTTGTGGCTTCCATCTCCAGCGCCCGGACCCGCTGCCATTCGTTCCAGTAGGCAGCCCCCTCTCTACTGATATGGAGGGCGACAGGTTCCATATCTTCGATGACCCGGACCATTTTAACCAGATGATCATCTATCACCGTCTCCAGCGCGCTATTGAGGGCCGCTCCCTCCTCCAGTGGCAACCATTTCTCTTTAGGACGCTGGGGATAATGGTAGATGAACCGCGCCATGAAGCCCGAGAGGGTATCGTTTATCTCGGTATTCTTGGCCAGGGCCGCGTCCGTCGTCGCCCAAAGAATGTTGAGGTAGGGATCGACCACGTTGAACCTAGTTTTTTCGCCCTTCTTACGGCTCGTCCTTAACATCCGGCTCTGAGGCTTGCAATCGTATAACCTCATGAGAGTATCTTTAAATCCTCTCATGTAGTCGCGCTTCATCGCCGCAAGGACGCCCGCCGCCTCGTCCCGGACCCAATAAGCGTGGTTGTGCTCCGATAAATGTTCAACAAACGCTTCAGGGCTAAATTCCGTAGGGACCGCCGCCGGCATGGTGGCGGGTTTGGCCAAACTGAGCTTATCTTCGGACCTGTCCACAACCGTAGTTTTTCGGCTTAGTCCCGATTTTCCAGATATGGCAATGTAAAGGTTAGGGTATATCGTCCCCTGCCTCAGGTCAACCCTCAGCTTCTTATCGGCGATCACGGCCAACTGATAAAGCCCGCCTGCATACCAATATTCGCCGTATGCATCGCTAACGTCGGCCCCGTATGCGATATACCTGGTTAGATAGTGGTCGTTAGGTAGGCGGTTCTCAAATTTCGGCCCCTCTTGAAGCCGGTAGGCCTTAAGCTCCTCTTCGGTGATCGGTCTCGCCTCGTCGTCCTCACCGCCGTCGGATCGCTCCCCCTGGCCCCGGCCCCGGTCGTTCTCGGACGACCTCGCCGCGCTTATCGCTTTCCTGATCGTTCTATCCTTATACCCGTCCTCTCGGGACCGCCACTTCGACTGTGGGGAGGAGTCCATCAGCCTCCATATCTCATCGAAGGTGAACCCCTCCTCCCACAGCTTCGCGCAGAGATGGAACTCCGCACCAGACCGATACCCCACCGACGCCGGAGTATTGAATTTCTCCCTGAAAATCGGGTCGTCGTCCATGAAGGCCTGGAACCTCTCGGCCAGATCACCGCCGACCTCGCCCCGCTCGAAGTCCTCCGGCTCCTCCGACTCCGGGGAATCTGGAAAGATCCGATCATAGGCCCGGCCGAAAGCTTCGGCGAAGTCCACAAGGTCCGAAGCCGATTTATCGAGCTTGTGGCCCGTGACGGTCAGATATCGGCCGTCGCAGTACATCTCGACGTCGCCCTTCTTTCGACCTTTCACCGTTCGGCTTGTGAGTCCGAATACCCTAACGCCGGTCCCGCTTGGCGAGACCTCGGCATATCCCCCTAACTCGTCGATGATCGATAAAGCCCAGGACTCGATTTTCCCGTCTTTGATGCAGTGATCGATATCCGCCCCGCCCAGGGAGTCCATCGCGCCGAGAGAGAAGCCTATCCCGTCGAATTCGCCCCGCTGGTAGGCCTGAAGAGCCGTCGAATAGTCAACCCAGTTCTCCGGGTCGGTATGATCGATCTTTACGCCTTCGACGTTGTATGGTGGCTTGGTCCATTTCTTACCGTTCCACCAATACCGCCACAAAACCCACCCGGGAACGCCCTTCAAAGCCTGTGGGATATTTCGCGCACTGATCTTCAAGGCCTCCGGTCTCGGAGGAGGAGATGAGGTGGAGGTCGTCACCATTGATGCGCCGCCTCCTTGAAGATCGCTCCCAGCTCTGACCGGACCGGCTCGAAGGCCTTGGGATGCTCAACCACCCACTCGCCCCACTGTCGGACCCCGCGCCGTTGGAACCATATTCCATGTTTATGGAGCCAATCCGTCGCGTCGTCGATGGGAACGTCGGCGAATAATGCGATCCGATAGGACCACAACCGACACCCCCGGCGGTGGATTGACTTGATAGTCCTAATCATTTTAAGGTCCATCTCGTCCATCGCTCACCGCCCCTCCTGCGCGGCTATCCTCTTCGCTTCAAGTTGATCCTGTATCTCGATATCCCACTGATTGAACATCTCGGGATACTCGTCCCGGAACGGTGGAACGTAAGACGGTTCCGCGTCATCATCGCACGCCACCCACGTGGTGAAATCGGATAGCCTAGCCGCGCATATCCCCCGCATCGAACGTTCCCGCCCCCACCCCATTATAAGGGAGATACGGTCGAGCGTAATCGCTTTCTTATACGCCGTCGCCGTCCCGCACGACGACTCTGCCAGGGGATCACCGCAAAACTCGAAAATCTCCACCCAGAAGTTGAACGGCTCCGCGTGGGGGTGGAGGCAGATCATATAGGAGAAGTCGCCCTCCCCATCTGGTGTCGCCCCCATCAACCTTTTGCCGCTTCGCAGATCCGCTGGAGAGATCCCGCAATCTGCCAAATGGTCTATGGTTTCATCGAGGTCCCGGGCAACAGGGAGAAGCCATTTAGCAATCTCGTGGGTCCCGTCCCAGTCATTGAACAGAGGCAGACCCGCGCCCGCGCTGAAGTAGTCCCAGACCTTCGCGGATATCGGGGACCTGGAAACGTTTCCACCTTCTGCCTCGCCGCGGTATTTGTTAACCATTGCATGGGAGACGCCCGCGAGCTTCGCCAGTTCTCGATTTGATAGCTTCACCCATTCGGGATCTGATAACAGGGCCAGGACCGACCGTTGTTTATCATCTCTCGATCTTCGCAGACCATGTTTTGCATTAGCAGAGATCGAGAAAAGGAGGGCATCCCTCCGGGAACCCTGCTTAATGTCGGCGTTGATCGTCTCCATCCCTGCTTTTTGGGCAGCATGGTAACGGTGCCATCCGTCTGCAAGCCACCTCTGGGATCCGTCGTCGAATATGGTGACGGGCGGGAACGTTGCCCCCTCTCCCATCTCCTCGGCGTATTCGGCTACCGTAGCTTGATCCATTGCTACCCTAGGCTGAAGTTCGGGATCGAGGATGATAGACGAAAGCTCGATCTCTATCATCCCGACCCACCCTTCCTCGTCGCGAAGCTCGGTGCATATCCCTGCCTCAGCCACCCAGTCGAAAGCCACTCCGCCCGCTTGATCGCCCCCACTGGAAGCTGCGAGGTGATCTCCGCCGCCAGCTCAGGGAACCATCGTGAGACTGTGGAATTGTCCAACCCCGCGTGCATCCCCACTGAATAAGCTAAAATCGTCTTCCCGTCGGCGTGCATCTCCTGAACACTTTTGAGAATTCTGGAGTCTACTGAGTCGGGCATGGTTCACCTGCTGATTCGGACTCGATAGGGCCTACCAGGGTCGTCTGTCCTGATGGTTGCGATACGCTTCCCGAGTAGAGGTTCTAGCACCTCAGCCATTTCGGGAGGTAGAACGACTTTGATCGCCCCGATCGTCGGGACGACGGCGCCACCTTCGTGATCGATAGTGTGGAGGGTGCCGACGACTTCCTCCCACGGGGCCAAAATGATCGGCGGTTTTTCGCGCACATCTTCCACTCCGACCCGGAGGGCCGCAATGTTTTTAATCTCGTAAGCCGAATTCATTTCTGGATTCCTACTGGAATCGTAGTCGTGCCGCGTCTCGCCTGCCAGCATGCCGCGGCCAACACTTTGTTTTTCTGTCATGCCTCGTTCTCCATTGCTCGGTCGATGAGACCCCTTGCCGCATCACCTATCGTGCCACTCAGGTCCTTAGCCAGGTCTTCCAAAAATCTACGCTGCGCCGGAGTTGCTCGAAACGCCACGTTATCGCTCAGCCTTTCAGAGTATTTTGGCGTCATTAGGATATACGTAGGGCAATAAATCCAATAAATGCTTTCTTAAAAGTTGTACTAGACGAGTATTTTTTCCATATATGGAAAAATATGTCTATTATCCATATATGCAGATAACCTAATATATTGGTTCGTCCTAAGTTATTGCATGACTGCCAAACAGACTCCAGAAGGGATCCCTCAATACTGGCATCAGGCTTTTGAAGTCGTTAAAGGACGTAATGACGTGAAGGTCCTCCTACTCCTTCACCTACTCCATGGTGAGGACTATGCTTACAATATCGCAAAATTTTTTAAAGAATCGTCGATTAAAATCAATACATTATGTGACCAAAGCCAAATCCAGCCGATTCTAAACGAGATGGAACGAGAAGGATTCTTAACATCGAGGAAATCCAAAGCATCGGTGAGAGTAAGAAGGTATTTTTCAATTAACCCAGCTATTCTCCAATCCCCTATGAATGCTACCCTTCATATCCTCTCAAGCGGAAGGGGGCTCCATATAGGCAAGAAAGATCTGGAAGAGTTATTCGCAGCTTTGAAGGGAAGGAAAAGACCAGATCCCTCGCAAATAGGAATTTTAAAATTTGATTTCATCGCGTTCCTTTTAGCTGTTAGTGCACTTGCTGACGAGTATGGATTATCGCCTTTGGCTCATAAACTGAACCTATATATCTCTGAAGTTGAGCGAATCGAGCGGGAAGAACGGAGAATCTATGCTAAAATAATATTGCCAACCCCTGATGACATAAGAGAACTGAAAAAGGACAGATTCGCCTCGATAGATAGGTGAGGAAACGGGTAGCTTCCGTACAACTCGTCTCCGTCACCGTGGAGGTGGTCTTGTTCCATGGTTCGGGGTATCACCGCCCCGCCCTCGGCTCGCCCAACAGGATCGCCCTAGCCTCTTTCCCAGTCAACGTTCTCCTCGATAACAAGGCCTCTGCCAGACGCTCCACCAGATGCCAATTACTCGATAACAAGGCCTCCGCTTCAGCCTTCGCCCTGTCCCATCCGCTGTCGGGGTCCGACGCAATCAGAATGTCCAGCAAGTCCTCGCGATCGTTCTCCCATTGCCACGGCTCGACGCTGCCGGGAAACGCCATTTCTTGTGCGATATGACCAGCCATTGCCGAGAAGATATGACGATCAACTATCCTCTCCGCCTCGTCTTTATGAAGTGATAACCAGTCACTCGGGTGGGTACCATCAATAATTCTCAATACCGCCAGCTTATCATAGAATTTGACGCTTCCGGCAGTATTATCTTTAGGCTCGATAGTGATCGACTTGAACCGTCTGCCGCAAACATGAGCTACGACTGCATGACCAGCCTCGTGGTAAGCAGTCGCTTTTATGTCGTTCTCCATTTTCTCAACCCTACTTGAAAGAAGGAATTTGAACATCGATGCTAAATAAAATAGCGGTGGGAGGAGGGATCACCGCCCTTGTCTCGCCCCGCTACTCAGCTTGGATATTCTCCAGCGCTTCCGCCGCCGCCTCTCGGACCATCTCGCTCTCGTCTCTTGAAGCCACGTAGGTCAGTGGCTCAATTGCAGCAGCATTGTCAGTATTTCCGAGAGCCTTAACTGCAGCCACCCTGATAACCGGGTCGCGCCATGTCAGGATTTCGGACAATGCGTCCACCGTTTTTGTATCACCTGTTTTACCAAGAGCTTCAATGGCCGGTAATACGTATTGTAAAGTTCTTCTGTCGCCTGGATACTCATCGGAATAGTAACGGAAGGATCGAATATAATCCATCACATGATTTGTCGCTCTATCACCACCTATCTCGCCTAATGCCACGATTGCCCCTGGTGTAACGGGGCTCACCTCACAGAGTGGACCCACCGCTCTTGGATCACCAATCTGGCCAAGAGCCCTAGCAGCAGCATTTCGGACTAAATCGTTCCTGTCACTCAGAGCCACCATGAGTGGATCTACCGCTTTTTGGTCTCCAATTATTCCAAGTCCCCTGGCAGCATATTCTCGGACGATCGGATACGGATCCTTGAGAGCGTCGATTAGAAGATCGATTGTCCTTGGATCGTCACGGCCGGCCTCATCTGCTAGAATCAGGCACGCAATCGATCGGGCTTCTGGCGTGCCGTGTTTAAGATCCAATATTAGACCTGTCATATTGTCCTCGATTGGAATCGGCTTCGCCCCTAACTTCTCCAAAGCCTGTGATGCTACTTCACGGACTTCTGGATCCCAGTCACTAGAAGCCACATATAAGAGGGGTTCAGTGGCACGGGCATCTCCGATCTCGCCGAGTGCCCAGGAAGCATTAGATCTAACTGCTGCATCCCGATCACTTAGTACCCCAATAAGAGCATCGACCGCTTTAGGATCGCCAATGGCGCCGAGAGCGTTTGCTGCAATTACTTTGGGTACCGTTATTCGTTTTCCGTCCGAAGAATATTCACGATTCAATATTCCGATCAGTGGATCTACTGCCCTTGGATCCCCAATTTTTACAAGAGCGATGATAGCCTGAGGCCCTGTGTAATTAGCAGCATGACCCTCGGTCGAAATCCCCCACGGTTGGGGCATATACCAACCGCGATCTCCTTCAAGATATTCAATGAGAGGGTCAACGGCCCTCGGATCGCCTATTTCCCCGAGTGCCCATGCAGCCATCCTCTGATCATTGGGATGCACTCGTATACTAAGTACCACACAAAGTGGCTCTACAGATCTTGGATCACCTATCCTACCGAGAGCAATAATAGCAGCTTCAAACACGTTACTTGGGCTGCCAGTTGACAGTCCAATTTTCAACCTATCTGGATTTAGGATTTCTATAAGCGGATCGACCGCTCTTGGATCGCCGATCTCGCCAAGAGCAAGAGCAGCTTTTTCTCGAACATCTGGTGAGCCATACTTCAAATCCAACAATAGGTCGTCCACCTCATCCGCCGTGGCCGGCATCGCCAGCACTGCCAGCGCCAGCACGCACAAAATCAGTCTCAATCGCATCTTAGTCTCCGCTCCTTAAAGAGAGATGGTCCCGACAGACGAAAAGCTTTTCGATGCTCACAGAACCGGCCCCGCATATCCGACAGCTGGACCCGCCCGCGCCCCGCCTGTGGAGGATCGCCGGCCTGGAGATAGTCTATCAGGACCTCCAGGACGAGAGCCCCCAGGATCGCATTAGACGATTAAATATCGAGGCTCAATAAAAATAGCGTGAGGCGGATCACCGCCCCGCCCTTACCCTTCTCTGGCCTCTGCGGCTTCGTTCAAGGCTTTGGTGAGACGGCTCACCGTGTCTATGTCCTCCTCAGTGGGGATCTGAACCTCTTTCCCCGCTTCGGCCGCTTCATTCAAGGCTTCGGTGAGACGCTCCACCGTTAATATATCGTCCTCGGTGAATGGTTGCAGGCGCACTTCTTCAGCCCGTTCGATCAGGTCGACGTATCGCTCCAGTATTTTAACCGTGTCTTTGCTGATTAGCGGCATATCTAGCCCCTGAGCATAGATTCGACGGGCTTGAGTTGTAGAATAGCCGAGAACCTCCGCTACGGCCTCCCATGGCTTCCCAGCCGCTCTCATCGCCTGGACCGTCACGTGGTCGACCTTGTCCTTGATCCATCTGGTGATGAGGTCCTCTGGAGACATGTCAGCTAGGCTGGCGTATCGTTCAACCGCTTCTCCTCTCTGGCCTTCAATTTCTATGGTAAATTTGGGCATGTTTAGTCATTACTTGTTCTTTGTAGATAAACCTTGTTATAACTTAAATTTACATTTAGTTATGTGACTTTCCAGGCCCTAGAGATAGAAGAGAGTCACATAACAATCGGGGGGAGGAGGGACGACGCCGAAGGGTGGAGAGGTTCAACGCCAGGGCCAGAAAAAGGACGCACCAGAGACCCACCTGTGGACGCCCACCGACCAGGGCGTAGCGCAAGACCCCCGGGACGATAGCCCCCAGGATTCAATTAATGCTTTTAAAATCGAGGTCGAATAAAAAAGAGAAATGGAGGGTGTGGGGGATCAACGCCCCCCGCCGTCGACTCGATCAGTACCAAGCTGGTCTGCGTCCGTCGTAACCGAGCCTAACGGATTCATCGATCGCAAGCTTTGCCTCAATATGATTGCCTAATTCATAGAAAACAAGGCCTTTGTTATACCAGGCCTTGGAGTACTCCGGATCGAGCCGGATGGCTTCATCGTAAGCCCCTAAAGCCTCGGTGTACTCGCCCAGATAATAGAGAGCATGACCTTTGGTATTCCAGGCCATCGTATCCCCAGGATCGAGCCTGATGGCTTCATCACAAGCCTCTATAGCCTCGTTGAACTTGGCCAGATACCAGATATTAACGCCTGGTACCTTCCTGTTGCGGGGGTGATCAGGATCGAGCCTGGCGGCTTCGTCGTAAGCATTGTAAGCATTGTGGAACGAGAACTGCATATCGAGAGCACGGGCTTTGTTATTCCATGCCAGGGAGTACCCAGGATCGAGCCCGATGGCTACATTGTAATCCCGGATAGCCTCTGCGGTCTTACCCTGACGCCTGAGAGCATTGCCTCTGTTATTCCAGGCTGCAGCGTTCGCAGGATCGAGCCTGATGGCTTCATCGAACGCCCGGATGGCCTCGTCGTACTTACCCTGCATAGCGAGAGCTAGGCCTTTGCTATACCAGGCTAATGCTTCATCGATCTCGTCGAGAGACACGATCACATTGTCCGCACGATCCGTTGTCTTTTCGATTTTCTCCAACGCTTTCGCAGCCGCCTCTCGTACTATCTCGTACTTGTCCCTCGAAGCCGTGTAAGTTAGTGGCCTGATAGCTTTTGCATCGCCGATCTTGCCGAGAGCTTCGGCAGCAAATATTTGGACATCCAATGACTCATCATTGAGGGCTACTATCAGGGAATCGACCGCCCTAGGATCACCAATATCACCGAGAGCCTGGGCAGCATAACATCGGACCTCATTGCTCCTATCCCTGAGAGCCTCGACGAGAGGGTCGACCGCCTTCGCCCTGAGATCGCCGATCAGGCTGGGATGCCTGACTGCGATCCGGCTGAGAGACACGGCAGCTTCTACCCGCACATCATGATCCCCATACTTCAGGGCGACTACGAGACCATCCAACTCACCTGCATGGATCCCCGCCTGGATCTTCTCCAACTTCTCCGATGATTCCGCAGAGATTACCAGACCATCCCCATTACCCACTTGGATCTTCTCCAATGCTTCCGCAGCTCTCTCTCGGACAATCGAGTCTTCGTCCTCAAGAGCTTCGATCAGAGCATCTACCGCTCTTTCATCACCGATTTCGCCTAGTTCGCGGGCGGCGGACCGCCTGACCTTGTGAGTCTCATCCTTTAGAGCCAATACTACTTGATCGAAGTACTCCGCTCTTCCCAGTCTTACCAGTGAACTGGCTGCGACCAAACGGACAAATCCACTCTCATCAGTGAGAGCCTCGATCAAAGGATCAATCGCTTTGGCATCACTCAATATGGCGAGAGATTCCGCAGCTGTGCCTCGGACTATTTCGTTCGTGTCATTTTTGAGAGCCTCTATCAGTGGATCTATCGCTCTGGCATCGCCAAGCTTGCCGAGAGTATTTGCAGCTGACTCCCGTACACCTTCATGTGGGTCATTCTGGAGGGCATCTATAAGTGAATCTACCGCCGGTTTTCTAAAGTCCTGCGGGACACTGAACCTGCAGAGGGCTATAGCAGCAGCTTGTCTGACTCGCCAATCAGAATCCCGCCGAATTCTTTCAATGAGAGCATTGGTTACCTCATATTGGTATTGAGGATAACCGTCGGCAAACCATGCAAGTTTATAGACTGCTTCATGCCGAACAACCCAATTAGGATAATTCAGATCAGATATGTGATCGGATACGATCTGATCTCTCGTCTCGTACTGCGCCGTAGCCGGCATCGCCAGTGCCACCAGCACCACCAGCGCCGCAAAATATCGTTTCATCGCTTTAATTCTCCCCTATAGAGATAGAAACTGAGGGGCGTTTCGGCAGTTGTCCTGATCCTTATACTACCCATCAATGGGATATCTTTGCCCGCAGTGAGGGTTATCGTCTCATCCTTATTAGTCATCGTAATCATCATAACATCGGCGTCCACGGTCTGGATTGTCATCTTATCAACCTTGGTATCCTCTTTAATGGAAGTAATTGTGTCGGATATCTGCCAAACAGCGTTGACGGTAGCCGCGTCCTGGAGGCTGGTCCCAGTCCCATGGAAGACGTTCCCCTTGAAATTGACTGCAATGACAACGATCTTTTTTGTGTTTCCTATGTCCTTCTTGTAGACGTAGGTCTTGTCCGTAATGTCTGCGTACGGCTTGGAGGGTGCCAGGAGACTTGAGTCAACGACCACTCCGTCTTTCTTCAGTTCTAGCCAAATATTCCCATATGCATCAATGCCTTTTATCGCCAGAACATAACCTTCCTTAAGCTTCAGAGGATCATTCTTTGTGAAGGTCCATTCTTCGTCATCGTCCATCAGGACCTTGGAGAGCTGCTCGTCCTTCATCAGGTTGAAGTCGGTGGATCTGGTTGCCAGGTGGCTTCCATCTACATAAGCAGCGAAGTACTCATCGGCCAGGAAGCCGATGGTCATGTAAATGCCAAAGTCCTCGAATTCAAAGTCATTCTCCTGAGCTTCGGTCCTGTACTCAACACCGGTATCCTCAGCGAGGACGTTGTTCTCGGTGATGGTCAGGGTTATCTCCTCGGTCCCATAAATCCACCCCTCCTCATCTATCTCGCGATAAAATCCTGCGAAATTCGTGTTATTCCATTGCACCACTGCACCATCTACAACTTCTGCTACCGTGCTCTTGATCTCACCCGAATCCGCTACTACCAGCATCACCAGCGCCGCCATCACCGCTAAAATCAGTATCAATCTCATTTTCATCTCCGCTCCTTCAAGAGAGATGGCCCCGACAGACGAAAAGCTTTTCGATGCTCACAGAACCGGCCCCGCATATCCGGCCGCTGGACCCGCCACTACCACCAATGTCAGAAGTCCGCAGCCTCGACGCTGTACGTCTCTAACACCTGGGAGATGAACCACTCATAAGGCATGACCGGTGCGTACCAGATGCGGTCGGCCAGCTCACGAGAGACGTACCAACCCCCGAAGGTCCCGTCGTCGAAGAGACACATGACGGCCATACCGTCGGCCGAAAAGCCCCGATTGACCAGGACGGCGAAGGCGGTGAACGTGTCGTTAATCGCCTTCATCGGAATCTCGGCCGATCCGGTATGATTGTCAAACATGAAAGCGTAGATGGTGTCACCGTGCAGTTCGGTTAGCCCGGACCAGACCACATCGTACCCGTCCTTTTCCATCAACTGCTCCATCCTCGCCATGTTGTCGAGGTCAGCGAACGAGGTCGCCGAAGCCTGAGCCACCAGCGCCAGCACAACAAGTATCAGTTTCAGTCTCATCTTAGTCACCCTCTGACGAAAGATACTGTCGACTAACACCAAAAATGTTTCTATGCCGTCGCCGCTCCCCAACCTTGACGGGCTGGATTATATCTCCGCATGATACCCCTCCACAGAACCGCCACCCAAAGCCCTCGCCTCCGGGGCCAGCTCCGGGGCCGCCGCCCGGATATTTCGGGCTTCTCTCCTCCGGTCCCTCGCCTCCTCTCTCACGATCCGCCCTAGCGGCTTGGCCTCTATCCTCACGGCCTCCGCCACTTTCATCGTCACCTTCTCCAGGATCACCATGCCTCTTTTCCACACCTAAAGACGCAGTATCGCCTATATCCCCAACAGCGGTATGTGAGCCAAATAACTTTCGCGAAGCTCTTTGCGGTCTATGTGATCGTAGATATCGATCGCCTCTTTCCTCACGTCCCCGCGAAGCTCCTGAATGAATTCGCGAGGCATCCCCGCCCGTCGGAGGTGGGTGGTGAACCAGTGGCGGCAACAGTGAGGCGAGAAGTGATTCTCCATCCGGTCCGAGTTGGGATCATGTAAGCCAACAAACTCCGCAGCCCTTATGACCGAAGTGTAGACGCCGTTGCGGTCTAGCCGATTGCCGACGCTATTGATGAAAAGAGCCTTAGACTTGACATTATTGCGCGATCCTCTGGATCGGAGCCACCTCTTCAGGATGAAGGCGGTCTCGTCATCGAAGAAGACTATCCTGTTCGTCCTCTTGGGAGTCGGCTTGAGCCTGATACTCTGCTCCGCCAAGTCGATGTCGTCGACGTCGAGGGTGATCAGCTCTCTTCTCCTGATACCGGTCTTTGCAAGAAGGGTTATGATCGCCTTATCTCTTGCGTCCATGGTCGAGTTGATAAGATGAGTCATCTCCTCCACAGAGATGAGCTTGCGCATCTGGCCTTCGTCGTTATCCTTGAAGCGCCTTATGTACCGCTTTCTTATTGATTGAACCGAATTCTTATCGATATACTTCTCATACTCAAGAAACTCGTAAAAGCTTGATAGGGCAGCAAAGTAATTCTCGACGGTCCTCTGCTTTATTTTGCGATCCCTTCTGAGGTAATCCAGAAATCTCCTGAGAATATCCCTGTCGGACGAGAATAGGTCAAGCTCATTCTCCTCAAGATACTGGACGAAAATTCCGATTGATGAGAGGTATCTTCGGATGGTTTCTCTTGTGAGACCTCTTCTCTCACAGTCGTCTTTGTACTCTTCGATCAGGTAGTTGATATCTGGGAGACTCTCTCTTGAAGGTCGAAGACCTGTCTCAAACTCCATATCGGAGGTTCTCATCATTCAACCCACCTCCAGCCGCGTGGAGTGGATGTGATTAGACCGTACGCCTCAAGATTATCAAGCTCCACCGATACAGCCTTTACCAGATCCGCGTCGCGAGGATCGATACCAAGCTCTTCAAGAATCTTGTAGCTATCGATAACGTTGCCTCGCTTCAGGATGTTTATGAGTCCCTTGCTGTACTCTCTGGTGCCTTTGAAGTCGTCGTCTAAAAAGGCGGCACTCCGATATCTCTTGAGCTCATTCTCGTACTTGTCGAGAACAACGTTCTTGAGTCTCAGCTCATCCTGGAGCTTTCGGATCTCGTCCTTCAAAGATCCCAGCTCTTTGACAATCTCCGCGCGAGGCTTGATATCCGACTCTTCGGCCAGGGCATTCTCCACGATCTCGATCACGAACCTCGAAAGAGGAACGCCGGCCTCTGATGCGAGCTTATCCCATCGCGCCTTATCCTCAGCAGAAGGAAGATAGACGTAGACATAACGAGACTTGTCAGGCTTAACCAAGGCATCCACCAAATAAATAAGTGGACCCAATACTATTTAAGCTTTACTGGTAATAAGGTGCGGGGAACGGGATTCGAACCCGCGAACTCCTGCGAGACGGGATCTTAAGTCCCGCGCCTTTGGCCACTTGGCAACCCCCGCCCGGCCTGCGGTGCTAAACCATGATCTTTCAAGGCTTTGCACTGGATCGCACCGACGCATGCGGAGTTGAAACGCGCAAGATAAATAGTTTCCCGCAAGTGCAAACCCATCCCGAAACGTCCGGATTTGAGGTGGACGAGGTCCTCGCCGTGATCGGCGAGCTCGACGCCTACAAAT
>Ga0334890_1002987_pt1 | contig 18080 bp, 12 predicted proteins | sample GraSluR1_MG_3_FD_207220 | JGI IMG/M metagenome (GOLD analysis project Ga0334890, IMG submission 207220) | Sludge microbial communities from methane-producing bioreactor in Wageningen University, Netherlands - Granular Sludge_31_08-R1 | ecosystem: Engineered > Bioreactor > Anaerobic >... | reverse complement strand
AAGGACGAAGTAGATGCTGGAACCAGATCCAGCGTGTAAAACCTGGGGGAAGTAGATCCAGGAAGAAACAACCCCCAAGACGCTGACTGGACTATATGAGGTCCAGCTCTTCCTCAAGGACGCCGGGCGGGTGTACGTGCATCAAGACGCCAACTACAACGTCACCACCCTGACCGAAATCACTGGCCGGGTACTGGAGCGCTACTTCTACTCCCCCTACGGCCAGCTCGAGGCGGTGATCAGCAGTCACCCGTTCGACTACGACGATGACGGGGAGATGGACGCCACGGACGTGGCCGCGGCCGACGTCGGGGGGGCCTGCCGGGGCGACTACTCCGGCCACTGCCGGCGCCCTTCTTTCCCCGCGCCTACTCCGGCCCAGGGTGGGGGTCTGGCCCTCGGCCAGTTCGCGCAGGCGGGTCAGACACGCATTGCGACCGTCCAGGGGGGCGGTCGGCCCTGTGGGTGCGGGGGGGGCAGGACAGGCAACAGCGGCACGTGTTCCGGCCACTGCCGATAATCTCGTTCCGGGCGGCGCGGTGAAGGGCCATTGACATCGACCCCCTCTCTGACATTTAATGGCTGAAGACCCACTTCGCCGTGGAGGCCTGGTTTCAGGCCGACATTCGCAAGGGGGGAGGAAGCCATGTCGGTACTGCGCAAAGGACGCGTACCCGGTCTGATCGTTCCCGCAATCCTGGGTGCGATAACCCTGAGCCTGGCGGGCTGTGGAGCGGTCCCGTCCGACGGGGGCATCGCCCGTTCGAGCGGATCTTCCATAGAGGATGAGTCGCTGACGCCGCCGGCGTGCGGCCGGGCGCCGACCACCAACCGTGAGGCGCGTACGCTGATTGTGCTGGACTGGGACGGCGGGCCGAGCCCGCTGGATGCCCGCGCAACGCTCTCGCCGCTGAATCCGGCTGATTTGCCGATTTACGATGCGATCCGGTCTGATGCAGACGCCGAAACGTTTAAAGAGGCGGTCCGCGTGCAGATTGAGACCATTCTTTGCGACCTGGACCCCGTGGACATGCGGGTCATTACCGGACGGGCGTCTGATTATCCGGCCGCCACGCACGTGCATTTCACGCTCGACAGGGCGCCGTCGGGCGGGCGGCAGGCCGGACAGGCGGACTACGATCCGTGCAACCTGTACGTGGACGACACGGTCCTGATCTGGGGTGGCCGCATCGCCGACGTGGCCGGCCCCACGTGGCTGCGGCGTGAGTGGGTGAACATCCTGGCGAACGTGACGACGCACGAGATCGGGCACACGCTGGGTTTCGCCCATCCGGACGACATCGGGATTACCGTCGACGGGGACATCGCACGGCGGGCGATCATGATGTCGTCTCACACGGTCACGTCGTTGTCCCAGCCGCAGGCCTTTCTGATTCCGCAGACGACGTGCCCGGCGACTGCGCAGGGTGCGTCCCGCGGTGTGAACTACCAGATCGTGAGTGGGACCGTGAGCGCCGCCGCCCTGAAGGCGCCGTCGGCGATTGTGGACGACGGGTCGGGCGTCCTCTCCTGTCATCATGACGACCAAGTGCTGGAGTACTAGCCCCGCAGCGCGGTGGCCAACCCCAACGCAGCCAACTCGGCCTGATACTGCGAGTACAGGTAGTCATCGCCCCGGCGTGTGCCGGCGAGGTGTGACCAGGGCAGCACCTCGGTGGCCGGACGCTCGCGGTGCGCATACCAGGCCTTGTCCAGTCCGTGCCGGTCGAAGGCCTGATCCCACAGTTCCGACTTGAAATGCTCATCCCACCCGTCGAAGCGAGCGCCGAGCCGCCAGGCGGTTTCGATCACGTCGGCCAGTCGACGATCGCCGCGCGAGAAGACCGCCTCCAGGATGGATCGGTCGATGCGCGGCATGCTGAGTCTGACTGATTTGTTACGCCGGCCGAGCGATCGCAGGCGGTGCCGGACTTCCTCGAAGTATTCCGGCCTGGCCTGGGGGGCATACTGCAATGGGGTGTGGGGCTTGGGTACCAGCCAGCCGATGGACGCGGTGACCTTCGCCGGGCGGCCGCAGAGTTCCCGTCGCACATTGCTGACGGCCTCGCTGAGATCCCAGATGCCGTCGATGTCCTCCGGTCGCTCGCCGGGGAAGCCGGCCATGAAGTATAGCTTTACGCTTCGCCAGCCTGCCTGATACGCCGAGCGCACGCCGTCCAACAGGCGTCCGTCCGACACCTTCTTGAGGATTGCCGCTCGCATGTCGTCGTGGGCGGCTTCGACGGCGATGGTCAGGCCGCTTTTGCGGACAGATCGGACCATCAGCGGCACGTTTTCGAGCATTCGGTCGACCCGTAGCGAGGGGACGGAGATGCTCACGTGGCGGTGCGCGAATTGGGCTTCGACGCGATCGGCCAATGCGCGCAGGTGGGGGTAGTCGGCCGTAGAGAGCGAAAGGAGCCCGATCTCGTCGAATCCCGTGGCCCGCCACGCCTGCTCCGCAATACTGAGAATGCGGTCCACGCTCCGCCATCGCAACGGTCGCTTGGTGTGTCCTGCGTGGCAGAACCGGCACCGTTGAGGGCAGCCGCGCATGATCTCGATGGATACTCGTTCGTGGACGGCCTGCACGTGGGGCACGAGCGGTCGGGTGGGGACGGTTGCCCGCTCGAAGTCAGGGGTCTGGCAGCGGAGGATTCGGCTGGGCAGGCCTGCGATGGTGGGTTGGATGGCCGCCACGGTGCCGTCCGGGTCATACCGCACCTCGTAGAGGGACGGGGCATAGAGCCAGGGGAAGCAAAGGGCCAGGGCGCGTACGATTTCCTCGCGTGTGGCTCCCGCCCGTTTCAGTTCGCGAAACTTCTCCGCGATGCTGATGATGGCGATTTCGCCGTCGCCGTTGACGATCAGGTCGAAGAACGGCGCCACGGGTTCGGGGTTGTCGGCCTGGGGCCCGCCGCCGATGACGAGGGGGTGAGACTCGTCGCGATCCTGTGCCCGCCGGGGGATGCCGGCCAGGTCCAGCAGCATCAGCACGTTGGTATAGAGCATTTCGTATTGAAGCGAGATGCCCAGGATGTGTGCGTCTTTCACGGGCTGGCGGGTATCCCAGGTGAAAAGCGGGATCTGCCGTGCTCTCATACGGGCCTCGGCATCCGGCTGCGGGCAGTAGGTTCGTTCGGCGACAACCCCTGGCATCCCATTGCACGCCCAATACAGGACCTGGCAGCCCAGGTGGCTCATTCCCAGGGTGTAGGTGTCGGGGAACGCCAGTACGACCCGGACGGCCGCCCGTTCCCAGTCACCTTCGTGGACGAGCTGGTTGATCTCACCGCCGATGTACTGGGCGGGTTGCAGGACGCAGGGGAGCAACTCCGTACTGATGCGTTGGCGAAGGTCAGCCATTAAGTCAGTCTCACTGGAATTGTTGGGCTCTCAATGAGAGTCCATGGAACCGGGCGAACCGATTATCACCCATCCGGCCCGAGAGGATTATACCGCATAAGGGGTTCATTTCACAGGGATTGTGACATGTGGGGTGGGGATTGACGGTTGGCTTGGGGTGCTGTCTGTCGATGAATGGAATGTGGAACAATCTTAGTTAAGCCTTGCATGGTGCGGGGTTCCGATGTAATTTTATGTAGGGGAGGCGGCAACCAGAGGCGGACGAATGGGCAACATGCGTGCTCTCGTCAAAACCAGTGGTGACCAGTCAGCGGCGTTCACCCTGCTTGAACTGCTGGTGGTCGTCGTGCTGATTACCGTTCTGTTGAGCATTCTGGTGCCTTCGCTGGGCCGAGCGATTCGTCAGGCGGAAGACACGGTCTGCCTGCACAACCTGAAGGAAGTCTACCAGTCGCTGCAGGTATATCGTCTGGATCATGACGGGTGGATTCCGATCAGCGATCTTCCCGGCGGGCCGGGCACGCCGGACAGTTGGTTCGGCAAGTTGTATCCGCACTATCTTCACGATCCGGGTTTGGTGCGTTGCCCGGCGGATCCGATGCAGCCGGGGCTGACGGATTTCGCGCACCTCTCGGGCAGCAGCTACGGGTTGAGTGACTTCTTGCAGTCGAGCCCGCAGGGTTTCCTGGCGAACCTGGATCGTCGACAGCCCCGTCGGCCGATGGATACGTTGCTCATTGCGGACGTGGGTCCGGATGCGACCTATTCGGCGGCGGGTCCGAACATCGGGCCGTGGGTGGCGCACCGCACAACCGGCCGGCTTCCCTGGGATGACAGCTTCAGCGAGGGGAGTTCCGAGGTTGTACTTCCGTGGTTGACGTCGCGTCATTCCGGCGCGATCAACGCCGTGACGGTGGGCGGCAGCTTGCGTCGCGTCCCCACGTTGGATCTGATGGGCCGCACGATATCGACGTATTACGCGACGTGCGCTGCGGGGGACTGTCCGCTTTGCACCGAGTTGCACGTGCCGCACTACAGCTTTGCCCACGCGGGCACGTACTGGTGGACGGGGCCGGTTCCGCAGCCCTAGCTGGTTCCAGGCACACGATGACGGTATGATTCTGGTGCGTTTGTGCATGCGCGTTTGTTGCGCGCGCTGCGATGGGGACAGAGGGGGAGCGGGCGGCAAGTGAGAGCCGTTCCAGGGAGTTCTTCCGTCGCCGCCGGTGCGGAGCGGACGGGGTTCGGATCAGTCCGATGGTGAGGGTTCGTCAGGGCAGTTCCCAGCGTCGCACGGCCGTGCTGAGCCTGATCGCTGCGGCAGCGGTGGCATGCGTGACGTACGCCGGCTGGCGGGTGTATCGGCGTGATGCGACGCAGGTGGGGGTTCAGCGGACGATTACCGACGTGACGGTCACGTGGGAATGCGACACGGGGGTCCGGTTCCAGGCGCCCGGTGCGTACGGGCCGCGTCCGTGCGACGACGGAACACACAGCGCGGACATCGTTCAGCGTTACAACTGTCCCGAGCACGGTGCGTTCGAATGCTACGTCCGATACCGTCGGGACGTGATGGGGTTGAGCTGTCTTTCCGAGGTCCGTTACGGAAAAGGGGAATGGCAGGCGGTGGCCGATTCCATACACTGCCCGACCTGCAAGCGTCCTGCGCGGCCGGGCAACGACGTCTTCCGATCCGCCCGAAGCGGCACGGGCAGGTGAGACGGCGCTCACCTGCCCGGGTTCGGGGTCGCGCACCGGACGGATCGAGGGAAGGCCGAACCGGGCCCGTCGATCCGCCGATCCGCGGCGCTTTTGCGTCAGATGTCCTGGGGCTTGACCGTCTTGCGGCCGTTGGCCTTGGTGCGTTCGACGGCGGCATCCAGCAGATTGTAGACCTGCTGGGAGAGGCAGCCGATCGCCTCCGCGGACGTATTCATGTTCTTGCTGTGCATGTAGGCCTTCACCTTGCTGGCGACGATCAGGACGTCTTTCTTCTTGCCCTTCGTCGTGCCGGTCTTCTTCGCTTTCTTTCTGGCCATCGGAATCAGACTCCTTGTTTGCGGTTGACATCAATCCATGACGCGTGATGGGACGGGCCATCCGTCCGATCGACTGCGGATTCTATCTGTGGGCGAAGGCGCCCGCAAGGCGACACGGCCCTTTCGGCCGCATGCACCTGCGATCTTGACGCATGGGGGGAGAAGCGGTCTATTGAGAGCCTGACGGCGGCCACGCGGCGCGGTAACGTGGCTTGGCGCCCATTCACGGCGTACAGTCTCTCAGGCATTCCGGTCCGATCGGCGGTGCCCTGCCGGGCGCCGGTAACAAGGAGGGAATTCGTTGACGCTGTCCCCGTTCGACATCGTGACGTTCCTGGCCTTTATCGTGGCCGTGGTGGCGATTTCGCTCTACGTCTCACGCAGGGAGAAATCCGAGGAGGATTACTTCCTGGCCGGCCGGAAGCTCACGTGGTGGTTGATTGGCTTCTCGCTCATCGCCTCCAATATCTCCACGGAGCACTTTGTGGGAATGGCCGGGCGGGCCTTCACCCAGGTGGGGCTGGCCATCGCGAGCTACGAATGGATGGCGGCTGCCACCCTGGTGTTCGTGGCGTGGTGGCTTCTGCCGAGGTTCCTCCGGGCGGGCATCTACACGATGCCGGAGTATCTGGAGTACCGCTACGACCGCACCACCCGGACCATCATGGCGGTCTATCTGCTCGCCGGGTACGTGTTCGCTCTGCTGGCCACCGTGCTGTACAGCGGGTCTCGGGGCCTGGACGGCGTGTTCGGCTTCTCCGAGATGTTGGAGTCCCGCGGTATGACGCCGGAGGACGCACAGTTCTGGGCCATCGTGGGCGGGGCGTGGTTCATCGGGATTGTGGCGGCGATCTACACGATTTACGGGGGCCTGAAGGCGGTGGTGTGGTCTGACCTGATCCAGGGAGCGGGCCTGCTGCTGGGCGGAGCGATCTGCCTGTTCTTCGGACTCAAGCTGCTCGGCGGCGGCGAGCTGCTGGGGGCCGGGGGCGTGAGCGGCGGCAGCCTGGTCGACGGCTGGCACGTCTTGCGGGAGAAAGCCGTCAGCGTGGACCCGCAGACCGGGGAAACGATCAACCGGTTGAGCGTGATCCGGCCCTGGAACGACCCGGAGATGCCGTGGGTGGCCGTCTTCATCGGCGGCCTATGGATTCCCAACCTGTTCTACTGGGGCCTGAACCAGTTCATCACACAGCGAACGCTCGGGGCCAGGTCGCTGGCGGAGGGGCAGAAGGGAATCTTCCTGGCCTGCCTGATGAAGCTGCTCATTCCGTTCATCATCGTGATCCCCGGCATCATCGCCTTTCAGCATTTTGGAGATGCGATCCTGGCGAAGGCCGGCGGAGACGCGTCCAAGGCCGGCGAGATTGCGTACCCGCATCTGATCACCCAGATCATGCCGCCGTTGCTGCGCGGGGTGATGCTGGCGGCCCTGGCCGGGGCCGTGATGAGCACGTTCAACTCCGGGATCAACTCGGCCGCCACGATCTTCACCATCGACGTGTACCGGCAATACCTGAACCGGCAGGCGACCCCCCGGCGGCAGATATCGATCGGCCGGATCACCACGGCCGTCATCGCGATCTGCGCGTGCCTCATCTCGCCGCTTCCGGGGAAGTTCGAGGGGGTCTTCAACTACATCCAGGAGATCTGGGGGTTCATCTCGCCGGGCATCGTGGCGGCGTTTCTGTTTGGACTGGTCTTTCGCAGGGCCCCGGCGCTGGCCGGCCGGACGGCCCTGATCCTGGGGCCGATCCTGTACGCCGCCTCGCGGATTCCCAAGTGGATATGGGAGGGCGTGTACTCCTATAAGCTCGATCGACTGGCGGACGGTTCGCCGGGCGTCGTGCAGGAACTGGCCGATGGGTCGATGGCGACTGTCACGGGGGTTTCGGCGGCACTGTACAAGTTCTGTGCGATGTCTTTCCTGCACCACATGGCGATCATATTCCTGATTCTAGTCGCGGTGATGCTGGTGATCACCCGGGTTCGGCCGCGGACGGAGCCGATCGTGTATCCGACGTCAAAGCTGGACGTCACGGTGCCGAAGTCGTCCTACGTCTACGGCACCCTGATTCTGCTGCTGACGGTGGTCTTGTACATTCTGTTCCGCTGATCGTCCGGCGGAGAGCGGCGTCCCTCCTGGGGCTGTGAGGTATCGCCGGAGATCCGATCCTGAGTCCAAGGAGCAAAGGACCCAAGCATGTACTGCAAATCGCAACTCATTTTGTCTCTAATCGCAATGGCGGCGCTGGCGGGTGGGGGCTGCGCCCCCCGCGCTGGCGAGGCCGGGCAGCCGTTGCTGATTCGGTCGACCGCCATGCAGCCGTGGGGCCGGATGCCGGACGGCCGGCCGGTTCACCTGTTCACCCTGAAGAGCGCCGGCGGTATGACGATGCAGGTGAGCGATTACGGCGGCACCATCGTCTCGCTCACCGCGCCCGACCGGAACGAGCGATTCGCGGACATCGTGCTGGGGTACGATCGGATGGAGGACTACCTGAAAGCCAGTCCGTATTTCGGCGCCCTCATCGGCCGCTACGGCAACCGCATCGCGGGCGGTGAGTTCACGCTCGATGGGAAGACCTGCACGCTGGCGACGAACAATGAGCCGGGCGGCGTTCCGTGTCATCTGCACGGCGGCAACGTGGGGTTCGACAAGGTCGTCTGGGACGCGCAGGCCATCGTGAAGAACGGCGCGGTCGGCCTGCGGCTTCACTACCTCAGCCCCGACGGCGAGGAGGGCTATCCGGGAAACCTGGACGTCACGGTCCACTACTGGCTGACGGACGGCAACGTGTTGCGCATCGAGTATGAGGCCACGACCGACCAGGCCACGCCGGTCAATCTCACGCAGCACAGCTACTTCAACCTGGCCGGGCACAACAGCGGCACGATTCTGGACCACGAACTCATGATCGACGCGCGGCACATCACGCCCGTCGACAAGGGGCTGATTCCCACGGGCGAGCTGATGCCGGTGGAGAACACGCCGTTCGACTTCACCACCCCGACCGAAATCGGGAAGCGCGTCAACGCCGATCATCAGCAGATCGAGTTCGGCCTGGGCTACGACCACAATTGGGTGCTTTCGGGCTGGGACGGCACGCTGAAGCCGGCCGCCACGGTGTACGAGCCCCGGAGCGGCCGCTTCATGGAAATCCTGACGACCGAGCCGGGCCTCCAGTTCTACTGCGGCAATTTCCTGGACGGCAGCAACGTCGGCAAGGGCGGGCACGCCTATCAACACCGTACGGGGTTCTGCCTGGAGACGCAGCATTTCCCCGACTCGCCGAACCAGCCGAAGTTTCCCTCGACCATTCTGCGGCCCGGCGAGGTGTACCGGCACACGACGGAATACCGATTTTCCGCGAAATGACGGGGGTTGCCCGTCAGGGTGCCCGGAACCGCCGTCTGAGGGCAGAGAAGCGAAACCACGCACGGGGGCCCGGACGGCAACGGCCGAACGGCGGTCGTTCCGTGTACCGGTCTTCGATGAAGGAGTATCCCTCGATGGGCGCGCCCGTTCAACGGTCACTTCAGAAGCGTCTTCTCACGGCAGCGGCCGTTGCGTCATTCTGGATGGGTGTTCAAATGGCAACCGCAACCGAGGCCCTTCCGTGGCTCAATCCGCGCGTCACCGGCATCAACCGCGAACCCCCGCGCGCCGTGCGGTGCATTTACGCAGACGTTGCGACCGCCCTGACCGGGCAGCCTGCAAACTCGGCGTGGCACCGCACGCTGAACGGCACGTGGGCCTTTCACTGGGCGCCCCGGCCGGCCGACCGGCCGGTCGAGTTCTATCGCCGCGATTTCAACGACTCCGCGTGGGCCCGGATTGCCGTACCGTCCAACGTAGAGCTGCAAGGCTGCGGCGTTCCCATCTATACGAACGTCAAGTACCCGTGGGGCATCGCCGATCCCCCCAACATCCCGGCGGACAACAACCCGGTCAGCTCCTATCGCCGGACGTTTGACCTGCCCGCGGAGTGGCAGGGCCGGCACGTTCTGCTGCGGTTCGAGGGCGTGGAGTCGGCGTTCTACGTCTGGGTGAACGGCCGGCAGGTCGGTTTCAGCAAGGGCAGCCGAACGGACGCGGAGTTTGACATCACGAAGTATGTCCAGCCGGGCGAGAACCTGCTGGCCGTCGAGGTCTATCGCTGGTCCGACGGGTCATACCTGGAGGACCAGGACTTCTGGCGACTCAGCGGGATCTTCCGCGACGTGTACCTGCTGGCGGTGAGCGACGTGCACGTCTGGGACCTGGAAGTCCGTGCCGACCTGGACGACGCCTGCCGCAACGCCGAGCTAATCGTGCAGGGCACCGTTCGCAACTTCGGCGACGCGCCCGCGACCGCCCACATCGCGGCATCGCTGCTCGGGCCCGACGGCCGGAAAGTGTTCGCACCACTGTCGGCCACCGCGTCCATCCCCGCGGGCCAGACCGCGCAGGTTGAGCTGCGACAAAGCGTGGACGCCCCGGCCCTGTGGTCCGCCGAACATCCGAACCTCTATCGCCTCGTGCTGTCGCAGTACGATGCCACCGATCGGCTGGTCGAAGTGATTCCCGCGAAGGTCGGCTTCCGCAAGGTGCAGATCAAGGACGGCGAGCTGCTGATCAACGGCCGGGTCGTGCTCTTCAAGGGCGTCAACCGCCATGAGCACGAGCCGGATCGGGGACACGCGATCACCGCCGATTCAATGATCGCCGACATCCGCCTGATGAAGCAGCACAACATCAACGCCGTGCGCACGTGTCACTATCCAAACCAGCCGGTCTGGTACGATTTCTGCGACGAATACGGCATCTACCTGATCGACGAGGCGAACATCGAATCGCACGGGATGGGTTACGACGAGCGGACGCTCGCGAAAGACCCGGCCTTCGCGGCCGCCCACATGGACCGCACCGTCCGCATGGTCGAGCGGGATAAGAACCATCCGTCGGTCGTCATCTGGTCGCTGGGGAATGAGGGCGGTTTCGGGCCGAACTTCGCAGCCACCTCGGCCTGGATCAAGCAGCGCGATCCGTCCCGCCCGGTCCACTACGAGCGGGCCGGCGACGACCCCGCGACCGACATCATCTGCCCGATGTACGCGCGTCCAAACCACCTCGCCCAGTATGCCGAGAAGCCGCAGGAACGCCCGCTCATCCTCTGCGAATACAGCCACGCCATGGGCAACTCGAACGGCAACCTGTGGAAATATTGGGACCTGATCTACTCGAAGAAGCACCTCCAGGGCGGATTCGTCTGGGACTGGGTCGACCAGGGACTGCGCAAACCCGTCCCGCCGCGACACGTACTGCGCGACCGCAGCCCGCAGAAGCTCACCGGCGTCTTCGTCAAAGAGGGTGAGATCGACGGCGTGCCGACCGGCTACGGGCGCTTTGACCCTCACGCCGCCCTGGATCTGACCGACAAGTTCAGTCTCGAGGCCTGGATCAAGCCGTTGGCCGAACACGGACATAGCCCGTATCTCGCCAAAGGCGACACGCAGTACGGACTGAAGCAGCGCGACGACCGCGTGGAGTTCTTCGTCTTTGGAACGCCCGACGGGCAAACCAACCCGAAATGGACCAGCGTGAGCGTCAAGGTGCCGGACGACTGGTACGGCCACTGGCATCACGTTGCCGGCGTCCGCACCATGGAGGAGTTGCGGCTTTATGTCGACGGGAAGCCGGCCGGGGCCACGCCCTACAACGGCACTGTTTCTTCAAACACCTATCCGCTCGGCATCGGCACGAACCCGCAGCGTACGGAGCGCAAGACCAACGCGGTCATTCGTGAGGTACGCCTGTACAAGCGGGCGTTGACGGAATCGGAAATCGCCGACCCCGGCTCGCGAGCAAACGCCGACTTGGTGCTGCACGTGGACCTGCGTGAAGCCGTCCCGGAGGGCGAATGGACCGGACCCGGGACCGAGCGCGGCTGGTTCTGGGCGTACGGAGGCGATTTCGGCCCGCCTGGAACGCCGCACGACGACAACTTCTGCATGAACGGGCTCATTACGCCCAACCGCCGGCCGCATCCGGGCCTGGCCCAGGTGAAGAAGGTCTATCAGAACGTCCAGGTGAAACCGCATGACCTGACTCGCGGCGAAATCGAAATCACGAACTGGTATGACTTCACGACGCTGAGTGACGTTGTGGACTGCGTCTGGACGGTTACGGCCGATGGAAAGGCTGTTGCCGGAGGGAAGCTGGACGGTCTCGACCTGGCCCCGCACGAGACCCGGACGGTGGCCGTCCCCCTGCCCGAGATCGCCGCCGAGCCAGGGACGGAGTACTTCCTTGACCTGTCGTTTCGGCTGAACCAGGAGCAGAAGTGGGCGAAGCGCGGCGAGGAAATGGCCTGGGCGCAGTTCAAGCTGCCGATTTCCGCGCCGGTGTCCGTTCTCAGGCTCGACGAGATGGCGGAGGTGAGGGCTACGGAAGGGCCGGACGGCGTCGTCGTGGAAATCGGCGAATCGCGATGGACGATCGACGCTCGGACCGGCTGGCTGAACTCCTGGAAGCACGGCCAGACCGAACTCCTGACGGCCGCGTTGCATCCGCATTTCTGGCGGGCGCCGACGGACAACGACCGCGGCTATGAGATGCAAGTGCGGCTGCACGTCTGGCGCGACGCGCATCAAAGTTGGAAGCTGAATCAGCTCCACGTCAGCCGGCCGGCGCCGCAGCTTGCGGTCGTTCGCGCCGAAGGCACGCTGGCCGCCGTGGGTTGCGCATATGCGCTGACGTACTCGTTCTACGGCTCGGGCGACGTCGTCGTGGAGGCGACCTTCGTGCCCGGTCGCGAGGGGCTGCCCGAGCTCCCTCGCTTCGGAATGCAGGTCGGCCTGGCCGGCTCGCTTGCGAACGTGGCCTGGTTCGGCCCCGGCCCGCAGGAGACATATTGTGACCGCAACGACGCGCGGATCGGACCCTACGCGGGTCCCATCGCGGAGCAGTTCTTTGCCGACTACTCCGAGCCCGGCGAAAGCGGCAACAAGATCGACGTTCGCTGGGTTGCCCTGACGGGCGACGGCGAGGTCGGCGTGCTGGCCGTCGGCCGGCCCCTGCTGAGCGTCAACGCGCTGCCGTTTGCCACGGCCGCGCTGGAAGGCCCCAAGCATCCGTTCGAGATCGAACGCAGTGACAGTGTGACGCTGAACCTGGACCTGAGGCAGATGGGAGTCGGCGGCGACGACAGTTGGGGCGTCCTGCCGCACGAGGAATACCGCCTCCCCGCGCAAGCGTACGCGTACGGCCTCTGCCTGCGGGCGTTCCACCCAGCAAAGGACTCCCCCGCCGTCCTGAGCAAACGCGGCCTACCGCAGGCCCCCGCGCCGCGCTGAGCATCGCGCCCTTTCCGACACGGTCGGGCACGTTGTCAAACGTCAGACCGAGTTCCTCGGTCGTCACGTGTTGGCCGGACCACCTGGGCCCCGGTAGCGGTTCCCCGTCTGTGGTGGCACGTTTTACCCGCAGGCCGTGCTGCACGATGCCATTGATTCAGACCCCGTTTTCTTCAATAATACGTGGGGCTGTAACGAGGGTCGAGGCCGTACCGGCCGTAACGCGGGGTGGGTCCTTCCGATGAAATCTATGCCTGATTGCCGTCGAAACTGCCGTCGAATTACGCTCTGGGTCCTGCTCGGGACGCTTCTGTGGGCAATGCCGGCCCCGGCGGACATCTGCGACGAGACCGCGCCTCCGCTGATCCCGCTGGGCAGCCCGTCCGGGTGCGACCATTGCCGGTACAACCTGTTTCCGGGCGGGCTGGAGCCCCACCCGGACACGCAATACTACATCGAATCGGACCTGCCGGAGCGGCTTCTGACGCCCGGCGTCCTCTACGCCACCGTGCCCGTGTTGCCGCCGGACCTGCTCGGAGAGCCCATCCTGGCCATGCGGACGCAGATCGTCAGCGGCGGCTTCACCACCATCGACGGCGATTTCGATGTCATGCTGTGGCACACCAGCAGCCCGGGCGACGGCAGCCAGCCGCGCCGCATCGTGGTCTACGTCCGCAACGACGGAACCGGCCCCGTGCAGGTGAGCCCGCAGCAAGTCGTGGTCACGGACGGCGGGTACATCCAGATGTCTGAAACCCTGGGCGTCCGCGTCCTGGAGAACGACTGGGACGCGCCGGTCGGGCCGGTCAGCTTGGCGGCCGGGGCCGGCAACGTCATTGCGTACTCCAAGCGATTCGCCGCGTCCTACAACTCGTCCGACACCAGTGCGAACGTCAACTGCTTTGGCCGGGTGCGGGCCGTCGTCACCAACACCGACCCGGGCTCGCACCCCACGACCCTCACCGTGTACGTGATCGCCATCCCCGGCGCCAACGTGAATCAGAACAAATCGCTCGCGGAAAGCCTGCTGGACCAGGGCGCCCAGTCCGGCGAGCCGTTCGACCTCAACACGCCGCCCAGCGGCTGCGCCAACCGGCGGGCCACCGGCGTGATGGAGACGTTCGTCTGGCGAAGCAGCCTGCTCACGCTGGATGCGGCCGACCTGTCCGCCGACGGCGAGCGATTTCGCATGGCCATGGCCGCCATCAACACCCAGACCTGCCCCGACGGCCGGCAGACCGCGGACATGATTCTCCGCCCGGGTTACGTGCGCCCGGACAGCATCGGGAACTACCTCAAGGACTACCGCGTCACCTTCCGGCTGATCAACACCGACCCGTTCATGCCGCGCACCGTCGATATCACCTTTGAGCAGCCCTCCGCCCTGATCGGGCTGGCCTGGCAGGTGGTCATCGGCGGCGCACCGGCCGCCGATGCCGCCGTGGACGCCCAGTCCGTGCGGACGGGCTGGGGCAGCTCAACGGCATACTCGTTCTTCGCGCAGGACGGCGGGCCGCCAGAGATCGGCCCGTGCGAAGACCGATACGTCACCCTGCGGTTTCAGATTCTCGGCGGCTCCTCGCTGCCGTTCGATATCGCCGTCCGTTCGGAAAGCTCGATCACCCCGGTCATCGTCGACAACCTCGACCCCGAGTTCTCCACCACGGGGACCTGGCTGGTATCCGCCAATCCCGGCTACTACGGCACGAACTCGCTGTACAGCGCGGGCGACGGCGGGGCCTCGACGGCCACCTGGCAGCCGGTCCTGCCCGATCCCGGCCGCTATCGCGTGTCAGCCTGGTGGGTCGTCAGCGGCAATCGCGCGACGCAGGCCCCGTACACCGTCGCCCACCGCGGGGGCACCACCACCGTGTACGCGGACCAGACGGACCCGGCCACCGCCAACCAGTGGAACGCGCTGGGCGATTTCAACTTCAACGCCGGGAGTGACGGGAAAGTGACACTGGCGGCCGCCGTGCCGCCGACCGAGCTGGTCTCCGCGGACGCCGTGCGGTTCGAGTGGATCGGACCCCTGCCGGCGCCCGAGCCCGGCGACATCGACGCAGATGGAGACATCGACCTGGAGGATTACGTACTGTTCGCGGCGTGCCTCGATCAACTGCCCGACTGCACCCCTGAACATGCACAGCGGTCGGACCTGGACGGCAGTGGCGACGTCAACCTGTCGGACTTCCAGGTTTTCCAGACGCTGTTCCCGGCAAGCCCGCGCTGATCGGATTCACCGGCGTGACCGACGGCCAGGACATCCTCATCATCCTCGGCGCACCAAACGCGACCGACGGATCGCTTTCGCCGATGGCCCTCCGTCGGGCGGATTGTGCCCTTGCGGAGTACGGCCGGCGGCCCGGCTGCAAGATCGTCATCACCGGCGGATGGGGCCGCTCCTTCAACACCACGGACAAACCCCACGCTCACTACGTGGCGGAGTACCTGCGCCGCCGCGGCGTGTCCGACGACGACATTCTCCCCTTCGCGGAAAGCAGCAACACCGTACAGGACGCCGTGTACGTGCGGGCGATTCTGGGTGACCGGCCCGTCCGCACGCTGTGCGTCATCACGTCCGATTTTCACTGCCCGCGCGCCGACTACGTCTTTCGCGCCGTGTTTCCGGGCTGCGACGTTGTCACGCTGCCCGCCGCCGCCCCGCTGTCTCCGGAAGAACGCGAGCGACGCGAGCGCCACGAGGCCGCCGCGATGAAACAGTTGCACGACCAGGGCGGCGTAATCCTTCCGCCCGCGCCAGGCGCCCAAGATCGCCCATAACCCCGCGTACGGCCTGCGGCGCGTATCGCGCGCAATCGACGAGGCCGGTTGAATTCGCGAGGCCCAGCCGGTACCCTGGAGTCTGATGCGATGGGATGATGCTCCGGGCGCCGAAGGCCGCGTGCCTCGCTGTGCCGACCATCCGCAACCGTTCACCCCAGAAGGTCTACCGGAGGTGCCGTACACATGAACCGATCCACCGCCGCGATCCTCGGTTTGGCCGTTTCACTCTTCGCGATCTCCGCCTGCGCGCACGCCCAGTACACGCTCATCTGGTCCGACGAGTTCGACGGCACCAGCCTCAACACCGCCAACTGGGAATACATGATCGGCACCGGCACGGCCTACGGCCTGCCCGCCGGCTGGGGAAACAACGAGCTCCAGTACTACACCAGCCGCACGCAGAATCTGTACGTGGCCGACGGTCTGCTGCACATCGTGGCCCGGGCCGAGTCGTACGCCGGCGCGGATTACACCTCCGCCCGCATCCGGACGCAGAACAAGCAGGAGTTTCTCTACGGCCGGCTCGAGGCCCGCATCAAGCTGCCCTCGACGAAGGGAATCTGGCCGGCGTTCTGGATGATGCCCACGAACTCTCCCTATGGCGGCTGGGCGGCCTGCGGCGAAATCGACATCGTGGAGTCCACCAACATCGCGACGACCGTGTACGGCACGATTCACTACGGCGGCGCCTGGCCCAACAACGTGCATTCCGGCGGGTCCTTCAGCAACGGCACAAACTTCGGCGATGACTTCCACGTGTACGCCATTGAATGGGCGCCCGACTCCATCCGGTGGTTCGTCGACGGCGTGCCGTACCATTTGGAGACCAGCGCCACCTGGTACAGCGCGAGCGCGCCCGGCAACAACCGCGCGCCGTTCGACAGCCCGTTCCACTTTCTGCTGAACGTCGCCGTCGGCGGGAACTGGCCCGGCTATCCCGACGGCTCCTCCCAGTTTCCGCAGGAGATGGTGGTGGACTGGGTCCGCGTGTACTCGCTGGAGGTCGAGCAGGCGCCGTTCCTCGGCCAGCCGCATGCGATCCCCGGCCTGATCGAGGCGGAGGATTTTGACCTCGGCGGCGAGGGCGTCGCGTATCACGACTGCGACGCAGCCAACAACGGCGGCGCGTACCGTCCGGTCGAGGGCGTCGATATCGAGGTTTGCACGGAGGGCGGCTACAACGTCGGCTGGATGTGCGCCGGCGAGTGGATGGAGTACACGGTGGACGTGCAGCAGGCCGGCCCATACCTCATCGAGGCCTGTGTGGCGTCGCAGAGCACCGGCGGGCAGTTCCACCTGGAGTTCGACGGCGAAGACAGGACCGGCGACATCGTCGTCCCCGTCACCGGCGGCTGGCAGAGTTGGACTACCGTGACCGCGACCGCCGACCTGGCTGCCGGCGAGCAGATCATGCGTTTTGTCAACGATAGCACAACGGCCGAGTACAACCTCAACCGCTTCGTGCTGACCGCCCTGGACCCGGAGGACATCAACCGCGACGGTACCGTGGACCTGGCCGACTTCGTACTTTTCGCCGAATGCCTGGCGGGCCCGGACGTTTCGTCGCCGCCGGCATCCTGTCCGGCCGACCGTTTCGCCCGCTGCGACTTCGACGCCGATACGAACGTCGACCTGGCCGACTTCGCGGTCCTCCAATCCGCGTTCGAATAACTTCGGGGTCCGCACGGCGGACCCTACGGTGGAGCCGGCTCTCCTTGTGGGACCAGCTTTCCTTGCGGAACCGGCTTTCCTATGTGGGACCGGCTTTCCTATGTGGGACCGGCTTTCCTATGTGGGACCGGCTTTCCAGCCGGTCTCTTGCCTTCTTGTGGAACTGTCCTTCCAGCCCGTCTCTTGCCTCTTTTTCTTGTGGGACCGGCTTTCTCGCCACGGCGAGTCGCCTGCGGAGACCAGCCGGTCCTCCATCCGGTCCGGGCCCGCCCGCCTTTCGCGGCATGTCAGTAGCGCGAGGTCATACCTGGGCTCAACCGGGTTCGTTTCGCGGCTGCCAACCTGCCCTTCATCACTGGATCACGATGTTATCACCCGGCCCTCCGTCGAGTACGTCCACCCCCGGCCCGCCGAGCAACACGTCGTCACCGTCACCGCCCAACAGAACATCGTCCCCATCGCTGCCAATGAGGACGTCGTTGCCGGCACCACCGTCGACAAGCAGGCTGATGATTCCCGCTGCCAGGCCGGACGCGTCCACCACATCGTCACCGTCGAGCGCGTGGAAGCGGAGCTGGTCGTTGCCAACTTCGCTGTGGAAAACGGACAACCGGGTCACCAACCCGAGCACGGTGACCGGGCCTCCGGACGATCCGATGACCAGAATCGTGTCGTCTCCGTCCGTGGCGTTGGCGATGACCGTGTCGGGCTGCGCATCGCCGGAGCTGCCTCCCAGCGTACCCGCAAGATCGACGTTCACGTCAACCACGTCGGTACCGCCCAGATCATTCATGGTGACGGTGTCGGCGCCGCCCAGGGCCTGGAGGTCGAATTGTTCGATACCGTCCGCGTCCAGGATGATGTTGCCCAGGTTGCGGG
>Ga0334890_1002985_pt1 | contig 18085 bp, 13 predicted proteins | sample GraSluR1_MG_3_FD_207220 | JGI IMG/M metagenome (GOLD analysis project Ga0334890, IMG submission 207220) | Sludge microbial communities from methane-producing bioreactor in Wageningen University, Netherlands - Granular Sludge_31_08-R1 | ecosystem: Engineered > Bioreactor > Anaerobic >... | reverse complement strand
TTCCCAAATTGGTAACCGACTTTTCGGTTTTCCCTTAAATTTTGATGTAAAATTCTCGCAAAATGAAATGAAGTGGTTCTTTATTTGAAAAAAATATACCGAAATTTGAGTTTATGAATTAATCAGGCTAGACCAAAAACCAGATACTACTAAACCAGCAATAATATGCCAAATACCCCACCATGCTGCAATAAAGGCCATTCCGCCCAGACCATTGAAAAGGTTAGGATTAAAAATCAGCACTAATCCTAAACCCGAATTCTGAATACCAGTTTCAATGGTAAGGGTTCTTCTGTCAGGTTTTGGCAGTCCAAATACCGATGCCAATGAATAGCCAGTCAATAGTGCAAGCATGTTATGAATAAGCACAATAAGTATGATAAAGTGAATGTAGTCGAGGAAAAATTTAAAATTTGAGGCAAAGGCGGCAACAATAAATCCGATAAAAGCTATAAAGGAGAAAATCTTAAAGGGTTTGCTTATTTTTTGTGCCAAGATTGGAAATCTATTGGCAAATAAAACCCCAAGAATAATTGGAATTCCTAAAAGGATGAAAACGGTTTTCATCATTTCCCAAGCATCAATGGTAATGGGTATTACCATATCGGCAGTTCCGGAGTAAAGACCACCCCAAAGGGCAAAGTTGAGAGGGGTCATAAAAATTGCAGATAGAGTTGCTATGGCCGTTAGAGTAACGGATAGTTCAATATTAGCTTTAGCAATGGAGGACATAAAGTTTGAAATATTTCCACCTGGGCATGCGGCAACCAAAATCATCCCAAGAGCTACGCTAGGTGTTGGTTTAATGATAAGCACCAATAAAAATGTTAATGCTGGAAGTGCAACAAATTGTGATAATATTCCGATAACTGCAGATTTTGGTTTAACGAATACATCCTTGAAGTGCTTTAATTTTATGCCCAGCGCAACACCAAACATTATGAAAGCCAAGGTTACATTCATGAACATCAACCCTCCCTTAGTAAAGTTGAGCCTAATCCAATCGAGGATATCCATACCAATCTTAATATGGGTTTCAACTTTAGCAACTTTACCCTCCGAAAGTTCAACCCTATGGCGATTGGTGTAGTAAAGATCAAAACCTTCTTGCCTAAAAGTTGGTGATCCTGCAATGGATAAAGCTTCATCCACAGACATTCCTATCCTAAGCAATGAGATGGGTCTAAAATCATTAGTTTTTTTAACATCAGATTTATCCTTATTCGATTCTATCTTGTTAACATGATCGGTGCGAATATCAACTATTTCCCCGTTAGAAATCACGGCTTGATCAATTCCATAGAAGAAACGTGAAACGGCTATTGTCGTGGTTGGCGGTCCAACCAGTTCAATTAGTTGAGTTGAATCAATTCCAACACTTATCCTATCAAGGAGTTTTGGATAATTATCTGCAAATAATTGAGATGGTATTAAAATACTTATCAAACCGAGGGTTATCAGACTAATTCTGATTTTTGTGGATATACCTTTTATTATCTTCATAAGATATGTATTAAGGTAAATAAGAATTGGCGTTGCAATATAGTTTAAAATTAAGACAAAACAATTCTTTAGAAAAAATAGTAATTTGTAAAGTCCAATTAATCTGCCAATTAATCTTCCTCAATGATTTCCCTCAAGAGCTTACCTTGCTGCTCATACCCTTTTTTGCCAAGCAATGCAAACATATTTTTCTTGTATGCTTCTACTCCAGGTTGGTCGAAGGGATTAACCTTTAATAAGTAACCGCTTAGCGCACAAGCCTTTTCGAAGAAATACATTAAGTAACCTATCCAATATTCGTTTAGGCTAGGTATTTGGATGTTTAAATTTGGAACTCTTCCATCGAGATGAGCCAGGGTTGTTCCCAACTGAGCCATTCTATTTACCACGGAAAGACGCTTTCCTGCAATGTAATTTAATTCATCTAAATTATTTTCGCTTTTTGGAATGATTAATTTATGCTTGGGTTCGAGAACCGAAACAACGGTTTCAAAAATTATCCGCTTACCTTCCTGAATATACTGACCAAGGGAATGAAGATCTGTGGTAAAATCTACACCAGCAGGGAAAATTCCCTTATTTTCTTTGCCTTCACTTTCACCATAGAGCTGCTTCCACCATTCAGCTAGGTAGTGAAGTTTTGGAGAATAGTTTACCAAAATTTCAATAAGGTATCCTTTGTTGTATAATGCATTACGAGTAGCTGCATATAGACAGGCAGGGTTCTTTTCGAACGGTATTTCTATTCCAGTGTCTTTCTCGGCACAGATAGCACCTTTTACTAACTTGTTGATATTAAACCCAGCAATGGCTATGGGAAGTAGACCTACAGGAGTGAGCACCGAGTATCTTCCCCCAACATCATCGGGAATTATAAAGGTTTTGTAGCCTTCCTGAATGGCAAGTTTTCTCAGGGCACCCTTGTTTTTATCTGTTATGGCTACAATTCGCTTGGCTGCTTTTTCCTTACCAACTTTTGCTTCGAGATGTTGCTTTAACAATCTGAAGGCTATGGCTGGTTCAGTGGTAGTTCCTGACTTGGAAATTACAACAATTGAGTAGTTGTACTTGTCAAGTACATCTAGAAGTTCTCTGTGGTAATCCTCACAAATATTATGACCTGCAAAAACGATCAATGGTGCTTTTCTCTTCACCATGCTTGAAAATGAATGGCTAAGTGCTTCAATCACAGCTTTGGAACCAAGGTAGGATCCTCCAATGCCTATTACCACAACAATGTCGCTATCCTTTTTTAGGTCCTTAGCAACCTTCTTGATTTCAGAAAGTTCTTTGTTTTTTATTGAAGAGGGAAGGGTGAGCCACCCAAGATAATCGTTTCCCTTTCCGGTTTTCTGTTCCAAGGACTCCAGATTGCTGAACAACTCGTTTTTGTATCCAAAAACCTGATCTTTAGTTGCAAACTGGTAAATGTGTTCTAGGTTAAGCTTCATTCCTTCCATGACCATATGTTTACTGCAAATTTATAGTAGTTTTTCCGTTAAAAGTTTCATCTCTATAGCTGGAGCAATCTTTTCGTAGAGTATATTGTAAACTGCATCAGTTATTGGCATTTTTATTTTATACTTTTGATTGATTTCATGGATGCAAAGGGTGGCGTAGTAACCCTCTGCCACCATGTTCATCTCCATGATAGCAGCATTAATAGAGTATCCTTTTCCTATCATTGTTCCCAAAGATCGATTTCGGCTAAATTGGGAGTAGCACGTTACTAAGAGGTCACCAAGGTATGCAGAGGTGTCCGTTTTGCGTTTACTTGGGTATGTTTTATTCAAAAATCGTTTTATTTCCCTTTGAGCATTGCTTACCAGTACGGCTAAAAAGTTATCACCATATCCTAAACCATGGGCAACTCCCGCAGCAATGGCAAAAATATTTTTAAGGACTGTGCTATACTCGGTTCCATAAATATCGGTTCCAGTGATGATCTTAATGTAATATGACTCGAAATAGGAACCAATCTCATGGGCATTGCTCTTATCCTTACACGAAATGGTTAAATATGATAGCCTTCCCAATGCAACCTCTTCGGCGTGACAAGGACCACTTATTACACCGATGCTATCAAAGGGGACGTTGTAAATCTGGTTAAAATACTCAGCAACCGTTATATTGTCTTTTGGGATAATGCCTTTTATTGCGGTTACAATAAATTTATTTTTGAGATTTTCTGATAGCGGTTCCAGCCATATTTTTAGAAATGCTGATGGAACAACAAAAATGATAATATCAGAATCGCGCACAACATCATTGATGTTGTTTTGAATATTTATCCTACTCAAATCGAAATATACCGAACTTATGTAAAGTGGGTTATTCTTATGCTTCTTTATATTATTAATTATCTCAGGTTCTCTAATATACCAGTTTATACCGCTCTGGTTTTCATGCAGGATCTTAACAATAGCTGTTGCCCAGCTACCGCTACCGATTACTCCAATTCTTTTTACGGACAACATATTTACTCCAGCCAAGAGAAGATTTATTAATCAAAGCTACGCTTTTATGATTAATTGCAAAAGCTAAGGTAACCTTTTTTCATAAATAGAGAAAAACAAGAGCACTGAATAGCTTATTGCTAAAATAAAAAAGGGGGCTAAAGCCCCCTGAACTATCCGAACCTTTTCTATCAAGCTATGAGAAAAATATTTATTGGTCCGGTGGTCTGCTGCAAATATATTAAAACATTTTGAAGAAAAGTGTAAAAAATCATATTTTTTCAATTTTTTTTTCATTTTTTCACGATCAAATAATAGTTATTGCCACTTCCCTGTTATTTCTTGGGCCATCAAACTCGCATAAAAAGATGTTTTGCCAAGTCGATAATCCTAATTTACCATCTATAATTGGAATTGTTTCCTGTGGCCCGATTATACCAGCCTTTAGATGTGAGTCGCCATTGCCATCCTGTACATCGTGGAGCCATACTCCCTGAGGTATTAGTTTTGTGAGAAGATTTAGCACATCGGTTTGTACCGACTGATCCCAGTTTTCCTGGATCATTATGGCAGCTGTGGCACCCCTAGCATATACGTTTGCAATCCCCGAATTTATTCCCGATTCATTTACAATCCTCTCAACATCAGGAGTTATGTCGTACATGCCTTCGCGTTTTGAAGTTCGTATGGTTATAATTTTTTGCATATCAATTTAGTTTTTTAGCAAAGATACCAATCAAATAGCTATACTCCATTTTTTTCTATTTTTGGGAATGGAAAAAAAGGATATTACAGGTTTTACGCTTGCTGAAATTGAGGTTGAGGTTCAACTTTTGGGTTACTCTGCTGCCTTGGCAAAGGATATTTCCGCATGGATTTATAGGAGAGGCTGCAAATCTTTTTTCGACATGGAAGGCATTCCCTTTGATTTAAGACGAAAACTCGATGAAAGATTTGCTTTAACAAATACTCTTCCAGTGAAGTTTCAGGAATCAAAGGATGGAACCAAAAAGTACCTGTTTAAAACGATCCAGAGAAATCCTTTTGAGTCGGCATATATGCCTGGCGTGAAAAGAAATACGCTTTGCATATCAATACAGTCGGGTTGCAGAATGGGTTGTGGGTTCTGCTATACAGGAGCGTTGGGTCTTCGCGAAAACCTAACCACTTCTCAGATCGTTGGTCAGCTTATTGCCATTCCCGAGAGGGAAAAGATTAACCGCTTAGTAATTATGGGTATGGGTGAGCCGCTCGACAACCCTGACCCACTATTTAAGTCGTTTGAAATTCTGAATGCCCATTGGGGCTTAGCTTTTGGCGCAGCCAATATCACCCTTTCAACCGTTGGCATTCTGCCCATGCTGGGCAAGCTGATCGATTCCCGTAGCTGTAACGTGGCCATTAGTCTGCATAGCCCATTCCCAGAGCAACGGAAAAAGTTGATTCCTGTCGAAGCAGAGTTTCCAATCCATGGTATAATCGATTTTTTGGGGCAGAATCCACTAAAAAAGCCGCTTCGGCTATCTTTTGAGTATGTTATATTACCCGGAATAAATAACTCCATTGATCATGCCGCAGAAACTGTAAATTTACTGGCTAATCTAAGTTGCCATGTTAACGTTATACCCCTAAATACTCCAAAGGAAATATCCAACAATCAGGAATTTGCCAGGGAGTTTCAGAGAAAACTGAACTCACTTGGGCAACCCGCCACACTAAGGATTTCGCGGGGAAATGATATTGATGCTGCCTGCGGGATGATGGCGGGGGGAGATTAAAAAATCACCCCTCAACCCATTTTGTCACCGCCTCCATCGTGGGATTTGCCAATCCCAGCTTATTCTTCTTGTTGAAACCGCACAGGTCGTTGAAGAGTTTGCCTGCTTTTAAACTCTTTAGCGAGGCAACAGTGTTGAGCCCCATTTTCTCCAGGACAGGAACCCACTCTGCAGGAATACCTGCTTTGGTAAATGTTTCAGCTGAATCCTTGCGGGTTTTTGGCTCTGGTTTCATTTGGGGGAAGAAGAGTACATCCTGTATGGATGGTTGGTTGGTCATGAACATGGTGAGGCGGTCAATTCCAATCCCCATACCCGAGCATGTGGGCATGCCGTACTCCAGCGCACGCACAAAATCGTGATCAATGAACATGGCTTCATCGTCGCCCTTTTCGCTCAGCTTTAGCTGATCCTGAAAGCGCTCCAGTTGGTCGATGGGATCGTTGAGCTCGCTGTAGGCGTTGCACAGTTCCTTGCCGTTCACCATCAGCTCAAAGCGCTCGGTGAGTTCGGGGTTGCTACGGTGTCGCTTGCAAAGGGGCGACATCTCAATGGGGTAATCCATTATAAATGTGGGTTGCACAAAGTGAGACTCGCACTTCTCGCCAAAAATGGTATCGATAAGTTTACCCTTGCCCATGGTATCGTCAACTTCAATCTTCAGCTCTTTACAGAACTGCCGAAGTTGCTCCTCGCTCTTGCCAGATATATCAACCCCAGCGTACTCCTTAATGGCATCGGTCATGGTAAGCCTGCGGAATGGGCGCTTGAAATCGATCTCCTTGTCACCCAGGGTAACCTTTGTGGTACCATGCAGTGCAAGTGCTACCCGCTCAATCATCTCCTCGGTGAAGTCCATCATCCAGAAGTAGTCCTTGTAGGCAACGTATATTTCCATTACTGTAAATTCAGGATTGTGGGTACGATCCATCCCCTCGTTACGGAAGTCCTTGGAGAACTCGTAAACCCCATCAAAGCCACCAACAATAAGCCTTTTAAGGTAAAGCTCATTGGCTATCCTTAGGTACAGTGGGATATCCAAAGCATTATGATGTGTTACGAATGGGCGAGCAGCAGCACCACCAGGTATTGGCTGAAGAATGGGCGTTTCAACTTCTAGGTATCCCTTGGAGTCGAAAAATTCACGAAGGGTATTGATGATCTTATTGCGTTTAATAAACACATCCCTAACCTGAGGGTTAACGATCAGATCGACATAACGTTGGCGGTACCTTTGTTCAGGATCAGTGAAAGCATCAAAGACATGACCATCCTTTTCCTTAACAATGGGCAAAGGGCGAATGGATTTGGACAAAACCTTTATATACTGTGTGTAAATAGATTCCTCACCCATTTGGGTTTTGAAGATATAACCTTTAATGCCAACGATATCCCCAATGTCGAGCAACTTTTTGAAAACGGTATTGTACAACGTTTTATCTTCTCCCGGGCATACATCATCGCGGCGGATGTATACCTGAATTCGCCCTTTTTCATCCTGAATCTCGAAGAACGAGGCATTGCCCATGATCCTTCGGGTCATGATCCTTCCGGCAACTCTAACCTCAGCCTTTTGCTCACAAAGAGCATCAAAATTTTTAAGTATTTCGGTAGTTGAGTGAGAAACGGGATACCCCTCGGCAGGGTAAGGGTTGATACCCAACTTGCGTAATTCGGCCAATGATTCACGTCGGATTTGTTCCTGTTCGCTAAGATCAAACATGATTATTTGTTTTTTTGGCTGCAAATATACTTAAAATAAGAGAGCATTTGTTGAATAAAATGCTGCAATTATTTAATAGGTTAAAGGATTCAAAATCTCCAATTTTTGGTAATTTTGCAGGTCTAAAGTTTTAATAAAGGATTGTTTTGGAGGGCAAAAAAAGCATAGAGAGAAAGCCATCCTGGCTAAAAATAAAGCTTCCTTCGGGTGAGGGTTACAACCGTGTTAGCCGTGTGGTAAAGGAACATGGATTACATACCATTTGCACAAGTGGCATGTGCCCAAATATTGGTGAATGCTGGAGTAACGGAACGGCAACCTTCATGATTTTGGGCGATGTTTGCACCCGTTCATGTCGTTTTTGTGCAACCACCACAGGGAAACCCCTACCTCCAGATCCCAATGAACCAACTCAAGTAGCAAGATCAATTAAGCTAATGGGGCTTAAGCATTGCGTTATAACATCGGTTACCCGAGATGACCTAGAGGATGGTGGTGCAAAGCACTGGTATGATACAATTGTTGAAGTTAGAAGGCAAAGCCCAAGCATAAAGATTGAAGTGCTAATTCCTGATTTTAATGGTGATTCAACTTTAGTTGATTTAGTACTTCAAGCAAAACCCGACATTGTTGCCCATAACCTTGAGACAGTAAAAAGACTCACACCTTCAGTACGTTCAAAAGCAAACTACGAAAAAAGCCTGAAAGTTATTGCACATATTGCAAAAAAGGGTTATCTTTCCAAATCGGGAATAATGATTGGGCTTGGCGAGAAACAATCTGAGGTTGAGCAGTTAATGGATGACTTAAGAGCCATTGGCTGTAGATCAATCACCATAGGGCAGTATCTTCAACCTAGAAATGAAAACCTAGTTGTATCGGAATACATTGCTCCCGAACAGTTTAATCATTATCGTGAAATAGCCATTAGTAAAGGATTTGATTTTGTTGAGAGTGGCCCATTGGTTAGATCATCCTACCATGCAGAGGAGGCAGCAAAAAAAGGACTTAATGGCAATGATTAACACCCAAAACATGAAAAAACAATATCGACATATAAATGCAAACATTAAAATTCCAAGACCTTGGCTTAATTGACTATAAACAGGGCTGGGATTATCAAGAGGAACTATTCGTAAAGGTTCAGGGAAAAAGGAAAGAACCAAATACGAGGGAGGATCTAGGTTTCCTGCTTTTCTGCGAGCATCCCCATGTATATACACTTGGAAAAAGTGGACATAATAATAATCTGCTGATTGGCGAGGAAATGCTAAAGCGGATTAATGCCACTTATTATCACATTAATCGTGGTGGAGATATTACTTATCATGGCCCAGGACAATTGGTAGTTTATCCCATTCTGGATCTCGAGGTGCTGGGAATAACACTAAAAGACTACATCCATAAACTTGAGGAGGTAATAATTTCTACCCTTGATACCTATGGAATCAAAGCAGAACGGCTCGATGGGGCAACCGGAGTGTGGTTGGATAGGGGTATTGCCGGAAGAGAGCGCAAGATTTGCGCCATAGGTGTTCGTGCCAGTCGTTATGTCACCATGCACGGCTTGGCTTTCAATGTAAATACAAACCTCGATTACTTTAACTACATCAACCCATGCGGATTTTTGGATAAGGGCGTAACATCCATGAAGAAGGAGTTAGGTGTAGAAGTTGATTTTGAACAACTTAAAGTAAGGATCAAAGAAAAGTTTGCAGACGTTTACCGCTTGACCCTCAATTAGGGTTCAATTTTTTTTATCCTTTAAGGATAAAGTCTGCAATTTGGTATTGATGAAAAAGCGATGGACATATAAAGAAACTGGAAACCCCAGTACAGTACAAAGATTGATGAATGCCTTAGGAATTGACAGGGTAATAGCTACCCTTTTAGTTCAACGAGGCATAGAAACCTTTGATCAGGCCGAAAGATTTTTCAGGCCTAAATTAGAACATCTTCACGATCCCTTCCTGATGAAGGACATGCAGGAAGCAATTGAACGGATTGAACGAGCCATGCTAAATGGCGAGAGGATATTGGTTTACGGCGATTATGACGTGGATGGAACAACGGCTGTTGCCTTGGTTTACTCATTCTTCCGCAAGATCTATCCCTATGTTGGCAACTATATTCCCGACAGGTATGCAGAGGGTTATGGCATATCCATCAAGGGAATAGATTATGCCTACGAGAATGGCTTTACTCTTGTAATAGCCCTCGATTGTGGTATAAAGGCTGTTGAAAAAGTAGCCTATGCAAAGGAAAAGGGTATCGATTTCATCATATGCGATCATCATTTGCCCAGCGACGAAATTCCCAAAGCTGTTGCAGTGCTGGATCCAAAGCGGAATGATTGTGATTATCCTTTTAAGGAGTTATCAGGATGCGGTGTGGGTTTCAAGTTAATACAAGCATACTGTACAAATAATGATATTCCGTTAAAGGAGTTGTACACTTACCTCGATCTGGTGGCAGTTAGCATTGCCTCTGACATTGTTCCTGTAATTGACGAAAACAGGGTGCTATCCTGTTTTGGTTTAGAGAAATTGAATAACACTCCCGGCAAAGGGCTTAAAGCCATAATCAGGCTAGCCGGTATTGAGAATCAAAATATTACCATTGATGATATTGTTTTCAGGATCGGACCCCGTATCAATGCAGCTGGAAGAATGGAATCGGGAAAGTCGGCAGTTGATCTGCTATGTGCTCAGGATGATGGATTTGCATACGAAATGGGTTCTTTGATTAATTCCTGTAACAACGATCGTAAAAGCGTGGATAGAAACATTACCAATGAAGCTTTACAAATGGTAGCATCTGATCCCGGTCTGCTCAAACGAAAAACAACAGTTCTTTATAATCCTGAGTGGCACAAAGGTGTTGTTGGTATTGTTGCATCAAGGTTAATCGAAACGTATTTTCGCCCAACGGTTATACTCACCGAATCCAATGGATTTGCAACAGGATCGGCACGATCCGTTCCGGGTTTCGACCTATACCAGGCCGTTGAGGCCTGCTCAGATCTGCTTGAAAACTTTGGTGGACACATGTATGCAGCAGGACTGACCATGAAGGTGGAGAATGTTCAAACCTTTATTGAACGTTTTGAGGAAGTAGTTAGCAAAACCATTGATCCCATTATGCTTGTGCCTCAGATTGATATTGATGCAAAAATCAACTTTTCGGATATTACCGACAAATTTGTTAGAATACTCAAACAATTTCAGCCCTTTGGACCAGGGAATATGTCGCCAATATTTGTGACCGAATGTGTATACGACACCGGAGAGGGACGTCCAGTGGGTAGCGATAAGGAGCACTTAAAGCTCTCTTTGATACAGGAAGATAACCCTAAGGTTTTTCAATCCATCGCTTTTCAGATGGGTGATCATTATGATAATATCCAGAATGGGGTTCCTTTTGATGTTTGCTATAGTGTTACCGAGAATGTTTTCAGAGGAGTTGTTTCCCTTCAGCTAAGGGTTCGGGATATCCATTACTCCGATGACATCTTGGATGAGATAGATCAAAATCATGATAGTTTATTATCAGATAATTAGAAAAAAAACCGGGAAGATCCCGGTTTTTTCTTTCCAAAATATTATACTATTCTTCCGTTTTTCTGAGCACCTGATCAATCATACCATACGTCTTGGCATCTTCGGCTGTCATCCAGTAATCGCGGTCGGAATCCTTTTCAATCTTCTCGAAGGGGTTCCCTGAGTGTAGAGCAATAATCTCGTAAAGCTCCTTTCGAAGTCCAAGAATCTGTCGGGTTGTAATTTCAATATCGGAGGCTTGCCCCTCTGCTCCACCCATGGGTTGGTGAATCATTATCCTTGAGTGGGGTAGGGCGGAGCGCTTACCCTTTCGCCCGGCGCAAAGAAGCACAGCACTCATGGAGGCTGCAATACCTGTGCAAATTGTTGCAACATCGGAGCTGATGTACTGCATGGTGTCATAGATACCCAAACCTGCATATACAGAGCCACCAGGACTGTTAAGGTAAATCTGTATGTCTTTGGAGGGATCACTTGATTCGAGGAAAAGCAGTTGTGCTTGGATTATATTGGCCACATCGTCGTTTATGGGAACTCCAAGAAAGATTATCCTATCCATCATAAGGCGGGAGAAAACGTCCATGGTGGCAATGTTTAGCTGGCGTTCCTCGATGATGGTGGGGGAGATATAGCTGCTGTGCAGCGATTTGTACCTATGCATGCTAAGGCTGCTGATGCCTTTGTGCTTTAGTGCATACCTTATAAATTCGTTATGTTTGCTTGTCATATGAATGGTTTTTGATTTGAATTATGCATATTGAAACAGAGTTTAAATATACCAATTCTTTTTTTGATTGAGATAAGTGCAATAAAAAACAAAAAACGGGGGAATTAATCCCCCGCTTTTTTAAGCATTCATTATACTTTTAAACTTTTCAAAATCCACTTCCTTCTCATCGAGTTTAATGGTTTCTTTAAGCCAGCCAAACACCTTATTTTCTAGTACCCTTTCAGCAATTTTCTTTTTCTCTTCCTTCTTGGTAAGCAGATCATTGGCATACTTCTCAATGAATTCTTCGGGTAGCTGTCCCATACCGTACTGCATCATTTGGCTCAAAATGTAGCCCTTTGCCATCGCAGTTAGTTCCTCTTCCTGAACTTTAAATTCTTGCTCAACAATAATCTTGTCGCGAACAAGCTGCCATTTGAGGTCTTTTTCAAACTCAGGATAATCCTTTTCAATCTGCTCTTTGGAGTATTTCCCTTCGTTAATAGCCACCAACCAACGAACTAAAAACTCTCGGGGAAGTTCAATGCTGAATTTATCGATTATCTTTTCCCGGGTGTCCATGAAAAATTTTCTCTCGCTGTCTCCCTTAAGGTTCGATTTAATATCCTCGTCAATCCGCTGATGAAACTCTTCTTCGGAGTTTACAGTACCCTCACCATAGAGTTTATCGAAAAGCTCCTGATTTACCTCAGCTTTAACGTATTGTTTTACTTCAGATACAGTTGCCTGGAAAAGCGGTTCCAGGTTAACCAGATTTTCCTTCGTGGTTTTTAGCAATGCAGCCCTATCCGTTTCGTTGGGGAATGCCTTATTTACATCAATTGTAAATACATCGCCAGATTTTGCTCCAACCATTTTTTTCTTTTCATCCTCATCTGCCACAAGCATTACAGAGATTGATGCATCGGCAGCGGTGATGCCATTTTCTTTAGGCGATTCATCGGAGTTGAGCTCGGTTAGATTGGCTTTGAGAAGGCTATCGTTATCGGCTTTCTCCGATTCCTGAAAGGAGCCATAGCGACCACAAATACTATCGATATAAGTTTGACGAATTTTCTTGTCAATTTTTATGGTGTAATAGGGAACCTTATCGCGTTTTGAGAGATTTATTTCAAACTCTGGGGCTAAGCCCATATCGAAAAGAAATTCAAAATCCTTTTGGGTTTCCCAATCAATTTTTTCCTGAGTCTCCGATGGCAGGGGCTCTCCAAGAATATTGAGTTTATTATCGAAAATGTATTTCGAAATACTTTCTGAAATCAGCTTGTTAACCTCTTCAACTATAGCTGGCACTCGGTACATTTTATTGATCATTGTAGCGGGAGCTTTTCCTGGTCTAAATCCTTTGATTACAGCCTTCTTTCGGTAATCCTTCAGGCTTTGCTCAACCTTGGGTAGATAATCGTTTTGTTCAACTTTTACTGTAAGAACAGCATTTAGTGCATTGGTGTTTTGATGTGTTACATTCATGGATATAACCTTTAGAAAAAATGTACTATTATATATTTATCATATTGACTATCAATGAGAAAATCTCTCTATGTGCAATTCTTCAAGCGCACAAAGGTATGTAAAAGGGAATTGATTTGCAAAAGGTTTAAAAACACCTGAAAGAGAAATAAATCGGAATCAAATAATCGGATAAAAAAAAGGTGTCAAATATCTTTTGACACCTTTTCAAACTTATGAATTAATGTACTAGCCTATGCAAAAAATAATTAGTTATACCCTTCATTTTGGATCAGGTTCTCGTTGGCTTCAATTTCCCTAAAGGGAATTGGGAATACCAATTCTGGAGCATTGTAAACTCTAGGACCAACATTTTGCTTAAGCCTTTTCATTTCATGTATTTTATGCCCCTCATGTGCCAATTCGAGCCTACGCTCTAAAAGAATATCGTCAAGGGTAACCGAGGAGAAATAGTTGGGACCAAAACCAGCCCTTTCTCTTAAAGTATTTATGTCTGCAGTAGGGGTTGCACCCAATTCTTGACTTAATCTGAAGTTTCCTTCGGCTCTTATTAAGTACATTTCGGCAAGTCTTATAAGGTTAACCACTCCATACAGATTGTTCCATTTGCCCGAAAAAACTCTTCCAGTATTCGTAAAGAATAATGCAAGCCTATCGTCCATTGGGTCGTACAAATTTAGATGACCTTCAAGGATCACAACATCACCGCTTCTGCCTCCATACATAGGTATTGACCATAATTCAGTCATTGCGCTTGATCTATCCTGACTTGTTATTTCAGTTATGAAAATATCCTCGGTAGATTTGGTATCGTTATTAAATACTTGCGCATAAGTGGGTCTAAGTGAGTAGGTTGCAGAGCCAATTGCTTCGTTGGCTAGATTTCTGGCGGCCTGATAATCTCCTTTTTGTAGGTAAACTCTAGCAAGCAGTGCTTTTGCAGCACCACTAGTTGCATAAACACTGTTAATAGCGGGAAGTTTATTTGCGGCTATGGTTAGGTCATCAATTACCCTTTCATAAACTTGTTCAACGGTGTTCCTAAAGACTTTATTCTCACCAGTGATACCTTTGGTAGGTTTAAGTACAAGAGGAACTGCAAGTTGAGTGTTGGTTTGTCCTGCCTCATAGGGAAGTCCAAAAAATCTGGCCAAATCAAAGTACATTAGTGATCGCAAGAACAGGGCTTCGCCTTCAACCCGATCCCGATCCGCTTCGTTTACAACTGCTAAAGCGGTAAGCACATTGTTTACAATATTAATGGTTCGGTAGGCTGACAACCATTGCCACCTTACCTCTTCGTTTCCTGCATTTATTTGTTTATTGAAAATTTCGCGGGGACCAGTATATGTACCTTCCCAGCTTATTTCATCATCGCCACCCAGAAGTTCTGACCAAGTTAGGATATTTCCTCCATATAGTTCAGGATTGTCAAAGATGCTGTAAGCTCCGATAAGAACGCTTTTAACATTTTTATCGGTATCCAATGCTAAATCCTCACTGATATCTTGTGATGGTTCCAGGTCAAGATATTTGTCACATGCCACAGTGGTAAACAAAATGGCAGTAAAAAATAGTATTATCTTATTTAGTTTCATGATTGTATTTTTTATCGGTTTATAATCCCATGTTGATTCCAAATGTAATTGTTCTAGGTTGAGGTGGTGAGTAGAAATCAATACCAGAGATAATGTTTCCAACCACAAAATCAGAAGATACTTCAGGGTCCCATCCAGAATATTTTGTCCATGTATAGAGGTTTTGCCCAATAATGTATACTCTTAGCCTTTCAATTCCAATTTTTTTCGTAAGTGATTTTGGAAGTTCGTAGCCAAATACCAATGAACGCAACTTTAGGTAAGAACCATCCTCAATGTAACGACTGCTCCTTGCCTGATTTCCATTAACATATCCCAACCTTGCTTCTGGAATGTCGGTAACATCGCCGGGTTCTTTCCAACTGTTCAGTTGGCTACGCAATTGGTTATCGTACCAGTTTCCATTTGCACCCATAAAAGAATCACCTGCAAGTTGTACTTTGTTTCCGGTAATACCCTGTAGGGTAAAGGAAAGGTCAAAGCCAAAAAACCGGAATGAATTTGTAATAGCCCCAATTATGGGTGGGTTGGGGTTTCCGAGAATTACAAAATTTGCTTGAGAAAAATTGCTAGTGGTAGTTTCAGAATCAATAACATTTCCATCTTCGTCTTTTTCGTTGACATACCATAAAGCATTCCCGTTAGCAGGATCAACACCAGCATATTCTGCTCCATAAAAAACACCAATGGGTTCGTTCAGAATTACTACGTTCATATATCGGGAGCTACCAGGATCAATTATAGTATTTCCTGCAATTTCGGTAACCTTGTTTATATTGTAAGCTATATTAAAGTTGGTGTTCCATTTGAATTCTCCCACCAGGTTATTTGTATTTAGCACAAACTCAATCCCTTTGTTTTCCATTGATCCAACATTTCGGGTTTGTATAGAGTACCCGCTAGTGCCAGGAACTGGAACGTCCATAAGCAGATCGGTAGTTTTCTTCGTGTAAAAGTCAATTTCCCCATTGATGCGGTTATTTAAGAAGCCGAAATCAATACCCACATCGAATTGAGCGGTTGATTCCCAGCCTAAATCAGGGTTGGGGATTCGTGAAGGGATTAAACCAGCTACACTGTTGTAAGTGTTTGTTGTATAAAGTCCAAGGTGGGAGAAGTTTCCTATAGCTGCATTACCGGTTAATCCGTAGCTGGTTCTGATTTTAAGGAAACTAATAATGTTATTATCGGCAAGGAACTCCTCTTTTGAAATGACCCAACCAGCCGAGGCAGAAGGGAACATTCCGTATCGGTTATTTAAACCAAAGCGCGACGAACCATCAATTCGATTGGAAAGAGATAATAAGTATTTTGCCTTGTAGTCGAGATTTACCCTGGTGAAGTATGATAGAAAGCTGTATTCGGTAATGGTTTGAGTTCCACCAATTAATTCACCAGCACTGGCTAAGGTTCTAAGTTCGTCCATTGGAAAACCTTGCCCTTCCAACCATGTATTATCAAGTAGAGAATACTGAATTTCAGAACCAAGTACTGCGCTAACACCAATGTCCCCAAAATTTCTCAAGAAGTTAAAGTATGACTTACCCAGTATATTTTGAGTTTGGGCATAGTTGGAGAATCCATAACCACCTATTCCTTCTCCGGTTTCTGTTAATTCTCCGTATCGATTGTTTTCCTTTAGATTGTAAATATCGTAGCCTAATTCATTTCGCCAATTCAATCCCTCTATCAGCTTAAAGTTTAAGTACCCATTTGCAACCGATCTGATTTCATTCATTCTTCTGGTTGCGTACTCCACATGTCTTAAACCATTATAGTAAGAAGTTGTAGGTTCGCTGTACAGTATTCCATCCAGATCCCTAACAGGGGTAATTGGGGATAACGCAACTAGCTGAATAGGATTTGCAAAGGCGTTATCAGCATTGATCTGATTAATATCAGTATACGATAGGCTCATGGATAGTCCTATATCAATTACTTTATTTATTTCATTATCAACATTCAATCTCCCACTGATACGTTCAAAACCATTGGCTACAGCAATACCATCTTGTTTTGTATAGCCCCCGCTAGCAAAATATTTTAGTTTATCAGTACCACCTGAAGCAGATAGATCAGCATTTATTACACCAGCGTTATTACGGAATGCTAGTTTCTGCCAGTCTGTATCAACCTGAGAGCCCAAATAAGCTGAGTTTGGGTCATCCGGATCTTCAAGAATGGCTGCCCAACCAGAATACCTTTTGAACCGGCCCTCAGCATGATTTCTCCAATAAACACTGGTTCCAGCAGGATTTCCCTGCAATTGATCTCTGTAAAGATCTGCGCGTTCAGCAGCGTGTCTGAAATAGCTAATGAAATCTTCAGCGTTTAAAAACTCTCTCAGGTTAGACGGTTGTGAAAAACCCATCTGGTAGTTAAAGTTTAGGCGTGTATCACCTGCTTTTCCCCTTTTTGTGGTAATTAGAATTACACCGTTAGTTGCCCTTGAACCGTAGATTGCAGCAGCAGAAGCATCCTTTAAAATTTCCACCGACTCAATATCATTGAAATTCAATGAAGCTAAAGGATTATTGTCGCCTCCATGAAAGTTTCTGGCTTCAAGGCTTAAGGGAACACCATCAAGAACGTAGAGGGGCTCATTGCTTGCACTAAGAGATGATGCACCCCTAATTCTTACCCTGGTAGAACTAGTTACCTTTCCGGTAACTGATTCAATAAATACGCCAGCTGCTTTCCCTTGTAATGCCAATTCGATTGATGGCACAGGTTTGTATTCAAGAGCTTCTCCATCGACCTTGGCAATATTACCTGTCAACTTCGATTTGATTTGGGTTCCATAGCCAACAACAACAATTTCCTCAAGTTCTTGTGTGTCGAATTCCATTAAAATATTAATAATGGTTCGACCGGCTATGGCTGCTTCCTGTGTTTTCATACCCACAAAAGTAAACACCAAAACAGAAGCAGTCTGAGGGACTGTTAGAGTGTACTTGCCATCAACATCTGTGGCTGTACCAATGGTTGTCCCTTTAACTAAAACCGATACACCCGGAATGGGTGTACCATCTTCAAGAGTGGTAACAGTACCGCTGACTTGTAATGTTTGTGCAAGTAGGCATTGAGATCCCATCAACACAAATAATACAAGCAGATGAAAAATTTTTTTCATAGTAAAAGGTTTAGGTTAGTTAATTTAGTTTAACGTGAGTTCGATGTAAGAAAAGTTTGATTTTTCTTTGAAAGCATAGGGAGAATAGTTATATTTAAGTGCTTGACGCTTAAATTAATAACCAAAACTTCACC
>Ga0334890_1002983_pt1 | contig 18092 bp, 12 predicted proteins | sample GraSluR1_MG_3_FD_207220 | JGI IMG/M metagenome (GOLD analysis project Ga0334890, IMG submission 207220) | Sludge microbial communities from methane-producing bioreactor in Wageningen University, Netherlands - Granular Sludge_31_08-R1 | ecosystem: Engineered > Bioreactor > Anaerobic >... | reverse complement strand
TCCTGGAAATCATCGCAGCGCCTCATCACCACATACCTGCCCAGGGTTTTGATCTCACCTACTGCCTTGTAGGTCTCGCATGCGATATTTTCGTTCTCTTTCAGATGCTTTCCATCCTGTTTTGCAGCCTCAGATCCTGTGGACATCAGGCCCGGCAACCTCGGATCAAATCCCCTATATCCAAACCATGCCGGACCTCCCATGCAGCGGCAAAATAAATGACTGGGGTCATTTCCGGCATAAACAGGACCCGTAATCCTGCCTTCAGCAATCTGATACATGTTGCAGGCAAGGCAATCGCTGAACGAAGAGGACCGGACAGCATTTTCCGGTACCTGATCCGAGCCGTACACGCATACCGGACTGGTCTTCATATTCACGGCATTTGCCAGGAGGGATCCTATTTGCCTGATTGACAATCTTTCCTTGACTATTACCACCGCCGAGAGCTTTAATCATCAATGTATTTTTGTATTTATCCTTCTCTTAAAAGACAGCATTACGGATATTGCAAATACGCCTGTGAGCAGCAGGGCCACCAGAGGAGCGACGGGCAGCGTAAACTCAAAACCCGCCCAGACGCCAAAGGCGCTCACCAAGAGAGCTACCAGCGGCGCAACTATGAACATGCTCTTTACATTAAAGCAGAACTGGCCAGCTATGGATGCAGGCGTCACCAGCAATACGAATATCAAGAGGCCGCCCACAATGTTGAGGCTGAGCGCCACGGATAGGGCAATAATGAATAATAGTACGTAATATATGAGCTTAACCCGGACCCCGGCTGACTCGGCTATCTTCATGTTGAACATGATGGCCGAGATCTCTTTGTAGAACGCTAAAACGAATAGGATGGAAAGGCAGCAGATGGCAGCCAGGGCATAAATCTCCTCCCGGTATAAAGATATGACATCCCCAAATAGAAGGCTGCTCGCGGAGAGCCCTTTGCCCATATATTCCATGTAAGAGATCAAGAAGATGGCCACAGCCATGGACAGGGAGAATAGGACGCCTAATGTGGCATCAGCCGCCATCTTGGCCTTCTCGCTAACCGGACCGATGAGAGCTGCCACCCCCATGCTGAAGGCAATGGCCATCACCTGAGCATTCGCTCCCAGGAACATGCCCAGAGCCGCACCGGCAAAGGCAGCATGGGACATGGTAAAGCCAATTGAGGAGAGGCTCATCCTGGAGATGATCACCCCCAGGATGCTGCAGGCGACGGAGGCAAAGATCATCGCCTCCAGGGCATGGCAGACCACATTGTTCTCTATCAGCCACTCGAGCATCTTTCCTTGACCTCGCACTCCTTTCTGATTATCTCCTCCACCTCCCCCGCCTGGCAGCTCAGGTCGCCGGTGATCCTGCCCCGGTTCATGACAACTAGATGAATGGGAATATCGGGGAGTCCATCGAATGCATGAGCCACCATGAGGATGGGGACCCCCTGCTGCACCATCCCCTTGAACACATCCTGCAGGAACTCTCTGGCCCGAAAATCGAGATTGCTGAATGGCTCATCCAGCATGAAGAGATCCGGCTCCTTGGCAATGTTATGGGCGATCATCACCTTCTGCTGCTGGCCGCCGCTGAGGGTGCCTATGGTTTTGTGTGCCAGGTCCTCGATACCTACTGTTTTTATCGCCCTCTGCACGGCATCATAGTCGGACTCCTTCGGGCGGCTCAACAGTCCCTGACGGCCAAAGCGTCCCATCATCACCACCTCCTGGGCGGTGAAAGGGGTGAATGGATCGAAATAGAAGTTCTGAATGACATAGCCCACCCTCCTTCTCACCTCAAAGCCACGTCGGCGAACATCCAGGCCGCAGACACAGGCCCTACCATGGGTGATCTTGACCAGGCCGTTGATCGACTCCAGCAGGGTGGTCTTTCCCGCGCTGTTCGGGCCGCCGATGACCACATACTCCCCCCGATCAACCTCCAGGGAAAGATCCTTGATAACCGGCTCTGAGCCGCCCTCATATGCGGTGTAGATGCTCTCAAGAACTATAGCTCTCAAAAGACGCTCACCCATGGTCCCAATCCGGACGCAGATCCGCAGTGAAGAGATCAGTATCGGCCATGCGGTACATCTTCTCAGCCAGCTGCTCGATGAGCAGGTCATGCTCTTTTCCGCTCTCTGAGGTAAAGGCAATCGGCCTGGGAATGATGACCAGCTCCCTCTCCCCGGCAGCGAAATGACAGCGGATCTCGTTGCTGGGGACGATCCGGATGTTTCGCTTGCCCAGGGTGCAGCCACTGCCGATCTGCACTCCGTCGGCGAGGCAGGATTGAGGAGGCTTATCCTGGCAGAAGACCTCTGCCTTCATCTGGAAGGGATCGGAGCAGAGGTTCTTGCGGGCATATCTGCCGATCATATAGCCCAGGACGATGTAAGGCCCGAGATGGCCATGAAATGCCGCCAAGTCCTCGATGGTATACTCTTTATCCATGCCAGTGTATCTGCATTTGCCCTCTTGGTGGTCCATAATCAGACTGCCTCCACATGATATGCCTTTATTCTGAATTTAAGTGCTACATATTAAATGTTTGTACGCAAATGTTGTTACTAAATCTCTGTCATCCACTTCTGGATCTGCCCCATTTCTTCTTGTATTCGTTCCTCTCGATGAGGTTTATCAATTCCTCTTCGATAAAGGCAATCCTGACGAGGCTGCACGCGGATTAGAGAAATAGAAATAGCAGAAATAATATCATAATATTAGCCACTTCGATTAACGAGTATTCCATAGCGGTAATCCTAAGCCCTAACGATCCCTGGAAATAAGAGATATTAGTGGGGACGCCAATTCTGAAGCATCCTATGCCCAGGTGCAAAAACCTGGCTATAAACAGCAGTAGAAGACAGCTGACGATGGAAAGAGAGCCCTCACGAAGCAATGTGCCTGAAGCCACCAGTGCAGCGCTCTGGCTGACCAGGCTGGCCATGAGAACTATCAGGCTGGATGATGAGAATCCAAGGGGCTCGACCAAGCTGTTGTATCTCTCCACAATGGGCAGTACCAGCACATATTCAATGGCCAATTGGGCTAGAAAGATGGTGGGGACCAGCACCTTGATGATGTTGATGGACGAGGATAGGCACTCCTTAAGACCGGTTTTTAGTATCGCCACCCATCCATACCATTGTTCTGGATCTTCTTCGCACTCCAATGTCAGCGCCTTGGCTGAGAGCAATCGTCTCGCGGCAAGGATGCCGATGCCAGCCACAAAGAAGTTGGCGAGTAGATCCAGGCATACGTAAAGGCCGCCGGTTTGAGGGCCCAGAACGGAGAGGGCCACTGGCAGCGAGAAGATGAGCATGCTATTCAATCCCTTGGGAATAAATCCCACTAAAACGGCCACAATCAGTTCACAATCGGTGATCTGCCTCTTCCTGTCATGGTCAGATAGCGAAAATAGGGTGAGCGGCGAATGACATTGGCCAGGAAAAATCCAATCACGATCGGTGGGATCATGACCTGAGATATCTCCACAGTGGCTATGAGAGCGGTATAAAGGGTCATATCGATATATAATATAGTGATATATTTATATTATTATCCTGCGATCTCGTGTGCCTCCACTAAGATTGTGCCTCCACTAAGATTGCGCCTCCACCAGCCGGGCATATCTCCCTTTCCGGGCGATTAGATCCTCATGCCTTCCCTGCTCTACTACCCGTCCCCCATTTATGACGAAGATCCAGTCAGCATCCACCACAGTGCTCAGCCGATGAGCGATCATGATGGTGGTGCGACCCTCTCTCCTTTCCATCAGAGCCTCTTTGATTGCCCTCTCGTTCTCTGCATCCAGGCTGGAGGTGGCCTCATCCAGGACAAGTATGGGCGCTCCCTTAAGAAGAGCTCTGGCGATGGCGATCCTCTGTCGCTCTCCGCCGCTGAGACGAACTCCCCTCTCTCCCACCAGGGTATCATAACCCTGGGGCAGGGTGGTAATAAAATCATGAATGCGGGCCCTGCTAGCGACCTCTTCCACCTCGGCGTCGCTCGCTTCTGCCCGGCCTAACCGGATGTTCTCTCTGATGCTATCGCTGAAGAGGAAGACATCCTGAGAAACCACAGAAAACAAACGGCGTAGCTGCATCATGGGATAGCAGCGCAGATCACTTCCACCGAGCAATATCCTTCCCGCTTCCGGATCCCAAAAACGGAGCATCAGATTGATCACTGTGCTCTTTCCTGCTCCGCTCGTCCCCACCAGTGCCACTGTCGATCCTGCGGGAATCTCCAGGCTGATGGAGCTTAAGATTAAAGGCTCATCCGGAGCATAGCGGAAGCTGACATCCTGCAGAGAAATGGATGGCTCTATGGATTCGATCGGAACTGCCGGACCCAGACCGGACTCGTCCCTTACCGCTGGCTGCTCATCCAATAGAAGAAAGAGTCTGCGAGCAGCAGCGCGGGTCAAAGAGAGCTGCTTGGAGATCTCGACCACTGAGGTTATGGAGAGAAAGACGCTTGAGGCCAGGATCATGGTGATGGGAAGAAAGCCTGGCGCAAGGGAATTCTGCCTGACCAGGATGCTGGCACATAGGAGCACGGCAAGAGTCCCTGCAGAGACGATGCTGATCTTCGCTGCGCTTTGCAGCCCGATGTTTCTCGCCTGCCTGGCCTGCAATGCCAGCAGTGTGGCAGAATTTTCAGATAGCTCCTCTATTCTTTGTCTGCTGTAGCCGAAAGACAGGATCTCCTTCATTCCCTGAATGGTATCCAGCACCTGGGAGTTGAGAAGTGCCTGCTGCCCCCTCAGCCTCTCCCCTAGAGTTGTGCCCAGCCAGAAAGCCAGCCTGGGCATGAGGATCAGCAGGATGAGAAATATGAGCAATGCCTCTGCCAAAAGCAGGTTGATGGTTGCCAGGGCGACGAGAGCGATGATGGGGACGATAAATGCTACTACCGCTGGTCCTGCAGTATGGGCGAAGAAGAGCTCCAGCAATTCTATGTCTGATACTGCTGTGCTGACCAGATCGCCTGTGCGCCTCCTGGCAAGCTTTGCCGGAGCGAGGGGCTCTATGGCCCAGAAGAACTCGTCCCTCAGGTCGACCAGGATGCGGAATGCGGCCACATGAGATAGATATGGGCCTAAATAGCCAAAGGTCCCTCTGGCCAGGCCGAGGATGATCATGGCGGCAGCATAGGGATAAAGCTCCCCGATGGCTGTGCCGGCCACAGCCCGGGCGAAGAGGGCTGCACCAAGAACGGCAACACCGATGCCCGAGACCTGTCTTAAGATCTCGGATATGACGGCCAGGCTCATCAGGCCCAGATGAGTGCGAATAGGATAGATCAGCCGGCGCAAAACCGATCTGGAATCGAGAATGCCTCCTATCATGGCTGTCCTCCCGCCATAGCGGCGAGATTGTTGCCAATCTTCATGGAGAGAGCATCCTCGTCATCCCTGCAATCGGGCATATCCAGGGACTGGGCCGCCACCAGATGGGCATAAATGCCTCCTTTGGCCAGCAACTCCTCATGGCTGCCTGATTCGGCGATTCTCCCTTTTTCCATGACTAAAATGCAGTCTGCCTTTCTGACTGTGCTCAGCCGGTGGGCGATGATCATAACAGTGCGCTGGGCCTGCAGGCGGCCGAGGGCCTTCTGGATGGCCTCTTCGTTCTCAGCATCGATGCTGGAGGTCGGCTCATCCAGGAGGAGAATAGGTGCTCCTTTGAGAAGAGCACGGGCAATGGCGATTCTTTGCCGTTCCCCTCCGGAGAGAAGCACTCCCCTCTCGCCTATGATCGTCTGGTAGCCTTCAGGAAGCGCTACAATGAACTGATGAGCGTTGGCTGCTGTTGCCGCCCGGACGATCTCTTCATGACTGGCCTTGGGATTTCCCAAGCGCAGGTTATTCTCCACGGTATCATAGAACAGGTAGGACTCCTGAGCAACCAGAGCCATTTGGCTGCGCAGGAAATTGAGGGGCAAGCTGCGAATATCATGGCCCCCCAGGAGCACTCTGCCCTCTTGGGGATCGTGGAAGCGGAAGAGAAGATCGATGACTGTGCTCTTGCCAGTTCCTGTCGCCCCAACCAAAGCCACAGTGCTGCCTGGCTTCACCTCAAATGAGATGTTATGCAAAACCGGCCTATCGCCGTGATAAGCGAAGTGAACCCCCTCAAACCTGATCTCCGGCTCAATAGCAGAAGGTGCTGTATCTTGGCCATCCCGGACCTCAGGCATCTGATCTAATAGCTCGAATATGGCGTTCGCGGTTCTTTTTCCCAGCAGGCTGTAGTGATGATATAAAAGCAGATGGCTGACGTGCTCGTAGAAGAGCGAGCCCAGCAAAAGGACCATGACCAGTTTGTCCATCGATAGGCTACCCTGGCTGAGGCGGAATGATGAGACGATCATGGTCAGGGAGTAGCCCAGAACTGGGACCACCTCGGAGACGAAACTGGCTCCGAAATAGAGCTGCAGGCTCTGCACCAATGCCTTCTCCAGGTTCCTGGATCTTCTATGAAGCTCTTGCCCCCGGCGTTCTGCCTGGCTGAAGAGCTTGAGGGTGGTCAGTCCCTGCAGGCTCTCGGCAAAGTAAGCAGACAGCTCCCGGTATGTCTCCCATGCTCTTCTACCCACCTTCCACTCCTCCAGATTGGTGAATATCAGCAGGGAAAGGGGGACCAGGGGGACAAAAGCCATAAGCATCAGGGCGGAGATCAGGTCTACATAGATGGCAAAGCCCAAAAAGAGGAGAACGGGCATAACCAGACAGAGAGCCATATAAGGAACATAAAGCCCCACGTAGGCCTCAAGCGCCTCCACTCCATCCAAGACCGTGGTGGCCAGGGCGCTTGTGTTGCGCATCTCGACGAAAGAGGGACCCAGATCGAGAAGATGCTGATTGATCCTCTTTCGGACGCTGCTCTTGACCATGGCGGCGGAACGCTGGGCGGTGATATCTATGGAGGCCTCGGCAATGGCTCGCAGGCCTATGGCCGCCAGCATGCCTGAGAACAGATCCAGCATGGAGAGGAGAGTGCGACCATCATATATTCCCACGATGATCCTTCCCGCCAGGAAGAGGAGGGCGATGTTGGCAATAGATCCCATCAGCCCAGACAAGAAGGTGAGGGCGATCCAGCGCCTTGCGCCCGGGGCGAACTTCAGAATCCGTTTGTCGATTAAGCCTTCCATGTTCTCCTTCTTTGCCGCAGCCCTTCTCCTGCGCCATAAAATTAAATCCTGTCGTGATACACTCGTTAATAAATCTGTCGTAGGAGATATTATAAATTCATATTATTATCCTGTACTTTCTAATTTTTTTGATTTTGCATACGCGGTGCAGTAAGGAGGTAAATCTCGTGTTATTAAATAGCAAAATATTAGCATAAAAAAGGTATTTGTCGCTAATTAATTACGCAAAAATTGAATTTGGTATATAAAGTTGGTGGATGAAGTGAAAAACTTGGAAAGTACAGTAGCTTAGTTAATAAGTATAAAAAAGTGTGTGATATGACGGTTTAACTATCCAAAATTGGTAGAGAACGGCTACGATTACTATTTAACAAGCACAGATCTAGGATATAATATTCTAAGTCATACAACTCTTTTAAATCATATGGCAAGTTTGACTTATTGGGTATTGATGCAATTGAACCCATGTATCCTGGGTTACCGTTGATTCCGTCCCTGAACACATAAGATGGTGTAAATGCTATTACCATTCCCTTTCCAAGGCGTAATTGAGCGAGGATGGTCCTATTACCAATTTTTTTTAAGGGTTTGCCACCAATAATAGAAATCCCCCATGGTTCAATTGGCAGGGTTTTATTTACAGAATTACGACTTGCTGGATAAATGGCTTCTATGTTTTCTAGATCTAATTTGAATTCAGTGGCGAGATTTTTGCTCGGCTCTCTTGTGTCATTAAGCATAATTAACAATTTCCCTCCTGATTTTACAAATTGTTTTATCGAATAAGTCTCAGATTGTGTAAGTCTACTAACCGGATCAATAATTACAATTACGTCGCCTCTTTCAAAGCAATCTTCCAAGTTGCCAATGAATGGTGTAATATTTGCTCTTTGTGTCCAAATAAAAAATACATTATATACATTCTTATAACTCTGGTAGTCAAATAAACTAGGTGTGTCAAGTATATTAGCAGAATGTTCTGAATCGAAACATATAGTATGGTTTCTATCATAATATTTTGCGGGGATTGATTCTTCAACTGTTCCGGCAAAGGTTATCACGGCAGCAGAAACAGCCATAGATCCTATAACGATTATGAGTAGTATAACAGTTGATCTGCTTTCATTTTTTAGGAAATATAATGCTAATGCAGCTGATACAAGGCCGAGTATCAAGAACAACTCTATTAAATATTGATACTGGTTCTTTTTATTTAAATATTCTATTATCCCTGCTATTAAATTTGGTGTTCCGCCAAAGAAGCATCTAAAGTTTGATATAGTTGTGCTATCTGTAAAGGCAACGATCCTACCTTTACCATACTTTAAAGCAATGGCTTGATTAAATATTCCAAAATTTCTATCCCATTCATGCGACACGTCTTTGTTTCGGCTTAATTTAAAAAAATTTGAAGTAACATGCTCCCCAGGTTCTTTTACAAGAGCGCCACCTCTCATGACTTGCTCATTAAGTGGCGAGGAGAAAATAGAACATGAAGTCATGAACTCAAAATAGGGCGTATATTTCAAACATGGATGTGATAATCCTTTTTTAATAAATGGTAAATTTCCTTCACGAATATATGTATTGAAATCGTTACCGGCCCCAGTTACTGTATCAAATTCAAATCTAATGCCAAAGTTTCTAGCGATTTCATTTAATGAGGTGCTTGTACCGCTAAAATCGCTATGATCCCCGATTAATAACAACCCGCCTCCATTATTGACGAAATTTTCGATTGCTTCAATTTCTTCTTTGTGATATGGTTTAGGTGTTTTTACAATCAATATGTCATATTCATCTAGAATTTTCGGCGTTATCCGATCAGCGACTATATCTGGCTTGACTTTTGACACATTAGATATATTCAATTTATCATAGTTTAAATCGACTATTCTGTCCACGCGATACGAATTTTTAAGCCATTCTATTACAGTATACGCATTGTATGTAGATCCGATCCCATACCATTCCCTATCCATATTTAATGTAGATGTTTCCCAGGGGCTATTCCTTTCATCTACAAGTATCCTTCCATCTTTCGGCGTTCCTGGATCTTGGAATACTATTGCAGAAGTAATTAGAAAAATAGATATAAATATTGTCATTCCAGCTATCCAGTGCCCTCTATTAACATTATCCATGGGTAACAGCTTATAGTTATATTTAATCTCCAATGGAACTAAAGCAGTAATTAGGAGGATAAATGGGATAAAACTTATCAAGAGCCACAAAGGATCTGTTAGTATCTCATTTACTCTTTCAGTATTAACGGATTTTGAAATAAAAAAGAAATGAATAATAGTTATATATCTTATAATCATATAAACGAGGCTCATCAGGGTAATAGCTAAAAACCTTTTTATCATAGACCTAATAGTCAGATTAAATGCGAGAACTGAAGATAGTATGGGGGATAAAATAAGTAAAAAAGGATATAAGCCAAGTTTATTCCAAGTAGTAGGAATTGAAAATGTAGTATGGTATAAATTAATAAAAATTTGACTATCTGTGATAGAAGGATTCAACCCGGTCACTTTCATAAACCCGTAAATTAAATACGAGAGGATATCAGCGTTATAAAAGGATGGAATAAGTATAAAGTATGGTATCATGATTAATGATTGGGTTATCAATATTAAACCGCTAACACCAATGCCGAAAAAAATTGGGCGAAGGAATGTAGTGGCAAATCCAATAGATCCAACAGCTAATAAAGCAAGACCTATATTATATGGATAAGGAATCGCTATGGAGGCCAATGCAAGAGGAATTGCTATAAACACATATCTTTTATTAATTTCGATCTCAATTTTACTGCATCCAATTGTTGTTATCACTATACTTATCGCTAACCAAGCTAAGGATAATCCTTGGTCGGCATGTAAACCATATATGTTTAGGGAAAAAAGCCAGAATGCAGTAAGTGGGATTATGGATAGCCAAAGAAGCCTTACTAGCTTCATATAGATGTCTCCCTTTTCTTGATATCTTCTAAAATATCATGTATTAGCTCTATATTGCCAACCCATTGAAGTTTATATTGCGGTACGGTATCGGTAGAATATGGGATTCTTTCCAAGTTCTCGTCTAGTAAAAATCTAGAATCGCCAATCATGACTACTTCTCCTCTCCCATAACGTCTACCAACAATTACATCGAAATTCTTATTTCCATAATGTATAGTTATATATGGAATATAGTCGCCTTTGCATGAGAGCGGATACGCCTCCATGAACTTAGGTTTATGCCAATAAAGTTCCAATTCTTTCATGCTGAGGTCTTCATCACTCTCATAATCGATAATCCAAGGGTATGAACCCAATGGAGTATTCACAACATTGAGACCGAATACCTTTAGTATGGGGTCGATGCTTTCACTTTCAGCATAACCTGCACTCAAGATTAAAATGCCACCGTTATAGACGAAATCCTTTATTAAATTTGCTTCTGACGTAGTAAATTTCTTTGTTGGGCCAATAACTATAAACATTTTGCCGTTAGATATTTGTGAAATGCTATCTGTAACAAAGGGCAAGTAGCCATTTCTTATTAAATTAATAAAAAGGCCATTTATACTGTTATCTTGAACACCCTTAAATGAGACTAGATTGTTATGTGAGGTGTCTATCCAAGCTACGCTTCCTACTGATGTAAACTGTCCCATACTGTACTCATTTATGAACCCGGCTGAAAGAAGTGAGAGAATTATTATGATTGGACACAAAGCGATAATTAAAGTATGTCTTTGGCGAATTAAGCAAATTAAGCTAACAAACGATATCACTCCTAGGGTCAATGGTATGATTGGGGGTATTATTGTCTCCCCATCTATTGTTTTGTTGAGCCAATAGAATATATTATTCATGAGGATGAATTCAAAGGGCAAGTCTCTCGGGAATATATACGATGTATCGCCAAACGCTATAACTTTACCTTTTCCATAACGATCTACGGCTGCAAGCACTATATCCCCAGCTGGCTCACCTTTTTCATACCGCCTATTCCCGAGATGTCCTAAATTAGAGGCATTTGCGCTATCTGAGAAGCCCCATGGTGCCATAACAATTGGAATAGCAGTTCCAGTAATCCGTAATGAAGCACCTACTGATGTTGGATTAATTTTTTGTGCATTTAAGCCGTAAGTTACTCGATGAGGTATAATATCAAGAGGATAGGCCCAGCTTCCCGTTATCCAGCTTTTATTAGTAATTATCCAGTCAGACGTATCGGGGTTGACACGGATATTTGTTGGCCTTAAAAGATCATTAAAGTAGTCTCTTCCCTCGAGGAACTCAGTATAATTAGTGTATACGGATGTATGATCTGCGAATATTAGAAGTCCGCCACCTCTTTCTACGAAATTCCAGATTACTTTAAGCTCTTCACTAGTAATCGGCTTTTCTAAATTAGCTATCATAAGAATATTTGCGTCTTTGAGCACAGCTTTTAAAGACTGATTATCTTGTTCACCAAAGCGGATAACCTTATATCCTGCCTCTTCGAGGTAGTCGAGAAAACCGCCCGCGCCTGGATGGTAAACCGGCATAAGTGTCTCGTTTACCTCCGGAAATCTGATAGGATCGAAGTCCATTGCGCAATTTCGTTCATAAATCACGACAGTGCTCTTTGCATTAGTTGGAGGGGCTGAGTACGAGAAAATAATAATTAGCGTAATGGAAATAAATATTATACATATAAGTCCAAAGGCAGAGACTGATGATACTTTCGGTGTGATTTCTCTATGGTTGAAATCCTTAAGAAAATATGTAGTTGGAATAACGCATAATATAAAAAGAATGATCTGAGAATTGATCAAATATGCTCCCTCGTTTACGTAGTGTGACATGATGATCACGAATAAAATAAAGCAAAGTGCCAATCCTAACGTACTTATAATAAATTTATTGACGGATTTTAGTATATTGGTAGATATTATCGTATATGAAGTAAATAAAAAAAAGAATGTTGCTATTACCCATAGGCCACTAATATAGCTCCCGAAGGCTGTTGGCTCTCCTGTAATCATACCGATGGTATAAGTAGCTTTTATGGATACTTTTGAAATTGAGTCGTGGAATAATGGAATATACTGTTGAATTAGGAAGAACGCTGCATAAAGCGTTCCTGCCAATGAGAGTGGAAAGAAAATCCTCAATTCTTTTAAGTATATTCCAATACCAAATACAACTAATGGATAGCCAAGTAGCCAGTATTCTTTTGATTGAGGCGCAAAGATGGCGATAAATCCAAAAATTATGAATCCAATACTCGGTATTTTCGATATAAAGTGTTTTAAGTGTATTTTATATGCATTAATCATAAATAAAATACTTAACAAGATAACTGCTACATATCGGTAAAATATAGGAGAGAACGCACCCATATTGCCTGAGAGCAAATTTAGTGCGAGCATAGAAATAAAAATATTTATAAAATCCTTTATATCTTCAGTATCCGCTCTCATTCTCCCTCCAAACATATGGCCGGGGCAAACCCCGGCTCATTTGTGCAGGTCAACGTTGCTTTAAGTCTCTTAGGGTCGATAGCAAGGAAACGTAGCCTATCAGAAGCTAGCTGCAATTACAATTTGAAGTCGCAACTGTACACGCTAATACCTTCATGCGGCAGGTAACTGTAGGTGTTGTCCAGGTAGTGATCATTGGAGCGGCATCATCTTCAACAGCTGATAGCTCTTCTATATTCGCATTTAATATGGTTGTCTCAATGCATGAATCGGACCATTCTTCTTTCTCGTCCTCATAGGGGGTAATCCCAATACTATCAAGATTTTGGGAATACCTATACATATACATTGGAGAATAATTATTATTCTCCTCAGCTTCTGTAGCTATCGCACCTGCTGTTGCAAGCAGCATTACAAAAGCTCCAAGAAGGAGCAAGCAGAGATGTTCTTTTGCCATGTTCAATCCTCCGATTCTAGTCAAGGCTTTGCTTCTACTAACTATGCTTCTACTAACTATATTAGATTAGTAGAATTGATACCTTGCCATATTGGAGATAAACTATCTATTATTTTAAGGTTTTCCAATAAAGCAAACATATGTGCATACATATATAACGATTGATAACCTATTTTAATTATATAAATACTACTCAATCAATAATTTATATTGTATGCATCAAAAAATATTAGCAATAATCACATTTTATTTTAATTGCCTTTGTTACTCATCGATACTCAGAAAGTTTTTAATTGTTATTTTATCTTTTCTCACTAATTTCATATAGATATTATCTAGTATGAAGTTTTTTCTCTTAAAATCGAATTTATTCGCAATTCTTCCATTATTCGCGACGGAACAAGCCAAAGCTTGATAACTAACATGATTGAAACAGACTCAGATTAGATCTGCTGAATCGGTTCGTAAAGCATACTACTAATTCGGTGCTGATTCACTTGGTAAGATTTTCTGGAAATCACAGAGCAAAGTTTAAATAGTTGGTCACATAAAGTTGGACTTAAATCGGGGGTAATTAAATGATAAGAGAGATATTACTAATGGTATTGGTAGCTTTGGCTAGCCTGTGCACGGTCTCTATGGCACAGGAAGACACTGCTGGCTACTGGGTTGATAAAGCCAGTGAATTGTTGAAAGAGTCATCTAATGTTAGCCTGAATCAAAATGATAGCAAGGTTGCTATGCTTAATGCCTTTGAGGCATATAGTAAGGCTCTGGAGATAGATCCCCAGATGGCGGAAGCTTGGGCTAACAAAGGCAAAGTTCTCTATATGCTTGAGAGGCCCGATGAAGCAGTTGATTCCTATAAGCGGTACCTAGAGATGTATCCGGAGAACTATACTATCAGGTCTTTGATGATAGAGGCGCTCACGGTTTCTGGCAGAAACGAAGAGGCATTGAACCAGACCTATATGATTAGCGAGGTGGACCCAAGCTCTCAGGGGTGGTGCAATAGAGGTATGATTTTAATAGAACTTGGAGAATTCAAAGATGCCCTTGATAGCTTCAACAGATCCCTTGAGATAGATCCTCAGTCAGCCCAGGCACTGTACTGGAAGGCTGGCGTTTTGGCCGAGATGGGCAGAGCCGAAAAAGCACTCGAATTCTATGATGAAGCGACCAGAATTGATCCACAGTTTGCAGAAGCATGGCGTGATAAAGGGTATATTTTAAAGAACCTTGGAAGAGGGGATGAGGCAAGAGAGGCATTCTCCAATGTTGCTGAGATTTATGATGGGGCCATCAAGCTAAATCCAAATGATATTGATGCCTGGATTGAGAAAGGAAGTGCTCTTGCCTATATAAATGAATCCGAAGAGGCCAACAGGTGCTATGATAAGGCAATTGAGCTCAGTCCACAATATTTGCCCGCCTGGAACAGCAAGGGAGTCACTTTATATTCTCTTGGCAAATATGAGGAGGCTGTTCAATGTTTTGATAAAGTTATCCAACTCAATCCAAAATACGCTAGGGCCTGGTATTATAAAGGACTAGCACTAAATGAATTAGGTCTTAATGCTGAAGCGAAAAATGCCTTTGCCCAGGCGGAAGATCTAGGATTTAGAGTTACTGGCCAGGAATGAGTTATCACGGGATGTATGTGATTATGTGATATACAGATCTTAAATTGGGCTCTTCGCTGAATTATGTGGGTGAGTTAAGGCAGAGAATATGGCCTCTGTTCCTCTGCGCCTCTGTGGTTGAGTCAGAGCATAGCGGTTCACCACAGGGGCACGGAGACATAGAGAAATTCCGATTCAAGTTCACCCATACCAAATGGCGAGGAGCCTTAAATTGTTTCCGGATCGCAGTCTCCAGCACGCGCGCTCCAAAGCGGTAGCGAGCATGGGCTGCTCTGATGACCTCTGTCTCTTTCTCAGTGAAGGGTTTGCGGGGGCGACCAACTTTTTCGCCAAAGACAGGCTCTTGCCCGGTATCCTTGTATTCTTCAATGATCTGCTGAACTCTCCTTTGTGAGACCTTGACATCCCGTGCAATCTCTTTTGTGGCACCTTTTTGCGGTTTTGACGAAGAATATAGCGAACCTTCGTCTTGTTCAATTTCATATCTTGGACTATGCGTCCAAGCTTAGATGATAGGCGAAATAATTTCGGGATTCTACAAATAGCACTTTGTGCAGAAAAGTTAATATTATATCATCACTTCATCGATTCCTGTGTAGGTGGTATATTTTGAAAGAAAAGAGGAATTTCGCCCTCCGAGATGCTTCGGGCAATGAGGTTGGCATCTATACGGGAATGGCACCCAGGCAAGCAGCCCTCAAAGTGGCGAGCAGAGGAGTCAAGGATATAAGGCTGAGGGAAAGGGGCACAAAAAAGGTCCATATCTATCAGGGCAACAGAAGAAAGGTCAAGAAGCCAAAGAACGCTCCTGCCTGGATGCCCGATAAGATCTGGAAGCCGACGGTAAAGAAGATTGGGATAGAGAAGCTGGAGAAGATCTGAACTCATCGTTACTCTGTCGGGGGCAGCGGCCAGCACATCTCCCGTGTTGGCCTTTTTATCTGCCTGAGTCCTCATCCTGTGCAGTAACAATTTTCTTATTTTGATTATGATTAAATTCTAATACAGGTTTGATTGATATGCCTACATGCGACCGCTATCTTCTCCTGCTTGCCGGATGGATCGCTTCGGCTGCAGGATGGAGGGCGGGGCAGAGGAAAGATGGTGATGATACCCTTAAAAGCACTAATGCTGGCCTTTGCATTATTGATGCTCTCTGCATCGGGCAATGGCTATGTACTGCATATATTCGGCAATGCCAATCTCGACGATGATATCAATGACCAGGATTTAGCATATCTAGAGAGGATAATAGAGGGAACCGAAGAGCCGACATGGCTCTCTGATGCGGACAATAATGGAGAGATCGACGAATCAGACATCTCACTAGTGCAGAGCATCATCAACGGAACCCCTAGCGAGATCACAATCGTTGATTCAGACAATAAGACAGTGACTGTAAAGCAGCCCCTGGAGAGGCTGGTGGTCTATACCCATCAGTGCGCTGAGATCCTCCAGCTCCTGGGGGCAGAGGAGAAGGTGGTGGGGGTCAGGGACACATTCGCTGAGCAGCCCAACAGGTTCCCGCGGTTGAGCAAGTACCAGAGCATAGGCAGTGGTGGAGAGCCCGATGTGGAGGCGGTCTTAAAGACCAATCCCGATGCCATCCTCGCTTATACCTGGTACCCATCTGAAGAGTCGCTGGACGATAAACTTCCCCCAGAGGTTGAGGTCCTGCGATTCGATTGTGAGTGCAGCGGCCAGGGCCCCGACGACATGAGAGAGAGGGTCCGGTTGCTGGGAATCCTGATGGGTGCAAGGGATAGGGCAGAGGAGTATCTGCAGTGGCACGACGCCATCCTCGACCAGGTGGAGGATGAGGTCCGGAAGATCCCCCAGAATGAACGGGTGCGGGTATACCTGGAGAGCACGCCCGAGGGCGACCGGCCCATGAGTTCCCGAACGGCTATTGGCACCGGCCATGCAGCCCACAAGCTGGTGGAGATGGCAGGAGGTGTTAACATCGCTGCCGGCCGCCTTCCTGGATATGAGGATACAGCCTTCGAGTATGGCGAGATAGAGACTGAGTGGGTCCTCTCCCAGAATCCGGAGGTCATCGTAGGCCGGGCCATGGGCCCAGGGATCAGGCCTTATGAAAATGTCAATGACAGCCTCCTTGAAAGCTACGCCCAGGATATCAGGAGCCTGCCGGGATTCGATGAGGTCCGGGCCGTGAAGAACGATGGGATATACATCATAACCAATGACTATGCAATAACGCCCAACTACCCCTCTGCCGTCCTCCTTCTGGCCAGATGGTTCTATCCGGATCGATTCGCAGATATCGACCCCCAGGCGGCTCACCAGGAGTATGTGAATATGATGGGCTTGGACTACGATGTCCGAGAGAAGGGCGCGTTCTTCTTCTCTGAAGAGCAAGCAGAGGATCTATGACATTTTTCAGCTGAGATTGATGAATTCGACAACTACCAAAAGAAAGGAGATGCTATAATTGAGTGCAGATAAAATCTTTGTATTGGCACTGGTTCTCCTCGCCAATATCATTCCCCTGTCATCGGGGTCAGGCTATGTGCTCCATGTTTTTGGCAATGCCAATATGGACGGCAAAATCGACCAGGAGGATATAGCCACCCTCAGAGAGATCATCAGCAATAATATGAGTCCCACAGGCCTGGCCGATGCCAACCTCGATGGCGAGGTTGATTTGCGGGATATAGCCCAGGTGGAGATGATCATCAATGGAACGGAGAAGGAGCTGAGCCTTCTGGACGGGAACGATTTGCCCATCACCATCAATAAGCCAGTGGAGAGAATCGTGGTCGAATACCTGGACAATGCCGATCTGATGCAGATTCTCAAGAAGACGGATAAGGTAGTGGGGGTGGACCTGGCAGTGGCCAAATCCCCGGCGGAGTTTCCAGAGATGTCCAACCGGACGTGCGTGGGAGCCATGCACAAGGAACCGGACTATGAGAAGGTATTGAGTCTTGATCCCGATCTTCTCCTGGTATTCTCCAATGTCACCCAGGAGAAGGATAAGAACCTGCCTGGAGTGCCAGTGCTCTTTGCCGGCCTGTACTATCCCGACCTGCTCAAACCTGAGACATCTGCTTTCACCGATGCAGTGCGCAAGCTGGGCTATGTTCTTGACGCGCAACAGGATGCAGAAGAGTATATCCAATGGCATATGAATTCGCTCAATAGACTGGTTGAGAGCACAGGAAGTATTCCTGATAGCGAGAGGCCGACGGTCCTGGTGGCCGCCTATCCCGAAGCTGATGAGAAGACCATCTTCACCTTTGCCCAGATAGACACCCTTACCAGCATGGTGGATCTGGCCGGCGGGAGAACGGTGGCGTCTGATCTGCCTGATTTTATGAAGTCCACCTATAGAATCGAGG
>Ga0334890_1002978_pt1 | contig 18116 bp, 17 predicted proteins | sample GraSluR1_MG_3_FD_207220 | JGI IMG/M metagenome (GOLD analysis project Ga0334890, IMG submission 207220) | Sludge microbial communities from methane-producing bioreactor in Wageningen University, Netherlands - Granular Sludge_31_08-R1 | ecosystem: Engineered > Bioreactor > Anaerobic >... | reverse complement strand
AATATCGATTTCTCTTGGTGTCAAATTTTCGGTCGGAACATCTTTGAAGGTCTCTCCTGTATGGTTGGCATTTTTCATTGACGGAGCAGTCAATGAGTACAAAAAATCCACCCTGCTTTTTATATCTTTTTCTAAAGATTCTCCCTTTTCCATATATAAAACGCCTGCAAGAATGCCTCCGTTTTTAAGGGGCATGCAAACAATTTCCTGTGTATCCCTCACTAATTGCCAATACTCATTGATTAAAGGAGACTCTTGCTGTCTGTAGCCTAATCGGACAAATTCTCCCGTTCTGGCCACATACCGAATTAATTTGTGAGGAACTTTTTCCAAATAGTTTAACGCGATTCCTTTTTCATGATGAACTCCGTTTTGCCCCTCACTTCTCTCATAACTCAAGTAGAGCCTTCCTTTTTTTTCAAGAAAGATGGAACACCGATTACAATAATTGTTATCCACCAAATAATCCACTAACAAAAGAAAAGAATCGTGTGTTTCTGCATCTTTCATGGCCCGCAATCCATCCATCCACTGGCGCTCTTCCGAAGGCCGACTCCCTTCCGGCTCCCCCCGAATAGTTTCTTCCGGCAGCATAAACTCCCGCCTTACTAAACAGGCTATATGAGAAGCTCCCCATTTTTCAAAAAGCCGGGCGGCTTCGCTTCCGTGGATTCGAGTAATCATTTCGTTAGCAAACCCATGTCTTGCCGCTAACATATTCGCTAATGCCTCCATTTGATAATCGTTTTGACCCTTGGCAATTGCAATAGCTTGGTTATATAAATCTTCGGAACCCTTAGTTTTTTTCTCAAAATAATATTGGTATTCCGCTTGTGCTATATAATATCGATGCCCATGGTTGGGTTCATACCGTTCTTTCCATCTTCTTAAATCACTGATTTTTGTAAGAATCTTTTTATGATTTTCGTAAGAATCTTCAGAAGACAACAAAGGATGAAACGCCATCCGAACCAGTAAGGCAAAAAATTCGTAATGTCCATTTAAAATGAATCCCGGGTATTTATTGACCTCAGAATCCAAGTGCAATACCAATTCATATGCCTCCCGATATCGGTTTTCCAAATACAAACGGTGAAGCTTTAACATGTCTGCATTTAGATTGATTGTATCTTCATAAGAATCTTTTTCTAGCCCTTCAAGATGAACGGTCTCTTCGGTTCCACTTCGCAATCCTTCCATATGAAACCGATACACTTGGGACATATGATCCGTCAGATAATCCTCCAGTCTTCGATCTCTTAAACTTTGAAAGTGAATGTATCTTTCAATCACCGAAAGGGGTTTCCCCATGACATATAATGTAATTGTAGAAAACACAAAGGCATAATTGCTGTATAAATATTCCCCCTCCCGATCACTGGATTGAATGGATTTTTGCAAACATTGAAAAGTATCTTGAAGACTATGAGTCCAATGATAGGTAAAGGTTCCCAACATGGCATAAGCAATGGAACGGTGAAAATTATGGCCGGAGTCTTGCAACAACTTCAAAGTTTTCTCCTGCAGTTGATTCCCCCTACAAAAATCTTTAAAAACAAAATATAGAACATAGCAAAAGGAAGCATACCCAATACAAGCATAGGGAGAATCCCCATGTTTGCCAGAAAGAAAGGCTAGCTTTAGATTAATCAGTGTGAAAAGTCTGGTGTCCGTTCGATTTGCCGCAGGAAACATGGCTACCAGAACCTCCAATATTTTTAGAATCCTGGAGTCCGTGATGGAAGGAACCTCTAAAATTCGGCTCACTCTCTTCTTGTTATACATAAGCCTGGTGCGCATCAAATTCCATATCACTTGGCGGTAAGAAAGCTTGAATCCCAACAATGCGAGAATTTCTCTCCCCAAAACCAACACATTCTCCCACTCTCCATTGAATGCATGGCAATAGATGTAGACCATTTTAATCTCTACCTGGTGGGTAGCTTCCGGATACTCCCGCAATAGCTGCTCATAGAATTCACGGGCCTCTTGCCCTTCTTCATTGACGTAAAGGGCCTTTAGGAACGCCAAATGATATGTGACCCGTTGTTGCCGATCCCAAAGAGAAGGGTCTATGTTTAACAACTTTTCTCCCAACCGTAAAAATTTTAAGGCTCTGTTGATGTTCCCTCTCTCTTGGGACATATTTCCCGCATTCCACAAAATATCCGCCCACACTTTTGATGACCGGGTTAATCGTTTCTCGTCGGATTCCAACAGAAAACTTGCCACCATCACCGGAGCCGTTTCTCCATATCCGTTATTCGCCAATACTGTAGCGATGTTTCCATATCTTTCTTTTCTGCTTTTCATAGACTGAGTTTTGTAAAGCACTTCGTGTAATATATCATGAACTAAAGCATACTCCTTTATCCCCATCTCCCCTTGATTGCTCCTTATCACAAAAGCCTTTTCGAAAAGCCTATCCACCGGATCGTTTTTAACGCCCCGGGTTCCTTGAACAAATAGATTTAAAATATCTTCCGAAACACTTCCACCAAAATCTGACATTAATTCGAGAATTTTCCTTTCCTCCAAAGGAAGCTCTTCCAATTCTTCAATTAAAACATCCTCGATATGGTCTGGCAGTTGCATAGCAGAGAACTTTTCCATGTCCCATTTCCAGCCACCATCACTTGCAGTCAATGCACCGTTTTCCTTGAATCGTTGAATTAAAAAAGAAATATAAAAAGGATTTCCTTGGCTCAAACGGAACAAAAGAGAAGAAACATAATTTCCGGAGTTCCCTTCCAAGGACAACATTTCTGCCAAAAGCCGATCTATGTCTTCTTTTTGGAAGGGTTCCAATTGAATTTTGCTTTGGTGAGAGATAAAAGAATCCAAATCGTCATTGCAGGGTGTTCTGCAGGCTAAAATAAGATAGAAATTCCTTTCACTGCCCGTATAAAAAAGTGTTCGGATTAATTTCATAGAAATTCGATCCCCCCACTGAACATCATCCATGAAAATAATCATGGGAAACAGAATGGTTGCCGCCTCCCGGATATAGGAAGCCATGGCCTGAACCACAGCCTCTTCATTCATTTCTTCCGGTGCAAGCCTTCGGCTTTTGGGGCCAAATAATTTCTTCGATAGGGGGCTTAAAGAAATGATGGTGTTCAGGTCCGCCTTCAATTTTTCTTTCAGCGCTTTTTGAACCATATGAAAAGATTCTGGTTCCAACATCAAAATTTGCTTGGCAATCTCATCTAATATCTCCGCCGCCGGAGTAAACAAATCTTGACTGTAAGCAGGAAATTTCGTTTTAATATAGGTGCAATTATATTCACGAAAAATCTTCTCGGCTTGTTTTACCAAATAGCTTTTCCCTACTCCAGGTGGGCCGGTTACCAGGCTGATACTGAAATTTCCCTGAACCAATGTATCAAGGCCTTGAATCAATTCGTTCAATTGTTGTTCGCGAGCGATAAAAACAGGTTTTTCCATATTGATTTGACCATCTCCCATTTACTTCCCCTACATTCTTGTTAGCAGAACGCCCTAAAGTTGCTTCATTATACCAAAGTATCTTATCCTTTTGTACTATTTTACCCCAATCCGAAATCGAAAGTGAAGCGAAGCATTTATAGACTTTTGCACATCAAAAGAGCGCCTCTTCTGAAGCGCTCCTCTGTTTTTGTTTTACGTAGTTCTTGGTCAGTGCTCGTATCCGAAAGGAATTAGAGAGCGCTTACATTGACAGCACGAAGCTTGTCGCTGTTTCTGGGATCCTGTTCTACGTCGAAGGAAACTCTTTGTCCTTCAGCCAGGGTCTTGAAACCATCGGTATTGATTGCGGAGAAATGTACGAATACGTCTTCGCCACCTTCATCATTAGAGATGAAACCAAAACCTTTTTCTGCGTTAAACCATTTTACAGCACCTGTACTCATGTCGGTACCTCCTTAAAATTCTAGTACCCGCCTGCTCTTTCCTTCCGAAAAAACTCGCATTCTTTCATAAGCTTTAAAGGACTCAAACTTACAAAAAAATGCGAGTTCAACAGTCTTTAAGTCATTCGGTATACAATTGGATACTAACACGAACCAAGACCCTTGTCAACATTATTTTCCATATTTTACACTATCTTCCAGGTTCCAAGGGCGACCTCATTCCTGATGTTTCCCAAGAGACTCAACCCTTCCGTTTTTCCACCTTCAATACCTTTCCCAGTACAATGGCCACTATAGCTACTGACGCAGTAAACAAGGCACCCATCTTGGCGGCCCCTTGCAATGACAAGTCTGTGAACGCTTCATTGGCTACAAAAAGAGCCACCGTAAGACCCATACCGCCGATGACCCCGGCAGTAATCACATCCCGGGCCTTCATACCGTCCGGAAGCTTAAAGGTAAGCAGAGTAGCCACATAAGTAAAGACACTGATTCCCACCGTCTTTCCCACTACCAATGCAATAAAAATAATCCAGGTTAAATTGTTGATCCCGGAAAAGGATACCCCCGCGTTGGTCAAACCGAAAAAGATAAGTCCAAAATCCACTACCGGAGCCACCTGATGTTCAAACTTAGCCAAGGTGCTGACCCCCACTGCATCTTCCAAGCTGTGGGCACTATACCCTTTCACAATCACCCCTGTCTTGGGTAAGAAGGGAACGATAAATATGAGAGAAAGGGCTGGATGCAGATGCGCACAGTGCATACCAAACCAACTCATGGTTCCTGCAATCAACACATAGGGCCAATAATTGCAGATTTTTATCTTGCTCATAACATAAGCAACACCCATAGCCGCCACCACCAACAGCAACCATAAAGGCTCTACCGGCGCATTGGGGTCCGGATAGAAAACAGCGATAATCACCAGGCCCACCGCGTCGTCAGCTACCGCCAACAATAAGAGAAATTTTACAGCGGGGTGATTCTTACCGAAAATCACCCGGGCAACAAGCCAGGCCAAAGCAATGTCCGTGGCGGTACAAATCCCCCACCCGTTAGCAAAGGTCTGGTCTCCCATCAATATGTTCAGCACGAAAAAAAGGCCTATGGGGCCCAAAACCCCTCCCGCCGTTGCCATCAAAGGCGTTACCGCTTTTTTGATGGGATTCAGTTCTCCCCCGGGAGAAAGGCTGTTTACAATTTCTACCCCGGCAATGGCAAAAAAGAAAACCATGAAGATGTCGTTCACCAGCCAATGCAAGTTTATATGTTCTCCAATTACTGGAGTATGAATAAAGTGTTCATATCCTTCCGGAGACACATTGGCCCAAAAAACTGCTAATACAACCCCCAAGAGAAGAGGAATCGATAGATTCCTCATTTTACGCGCAATATGATACACTTTTTTCTCCTCCGTCACTTCAAACCAATATTTTTAACACCTGTAAAGGTGGATTACATCCTCACATCGGCTGAATTATATCACTTTCATGCTGTTTTCACAAGGAATCCGCCCCTCTATTTCGTATACTTTTGAAGAGTTTGTAGACGATTTCGCTGGTCCTGGCGAGGCAACTCTAATCCATATTGATGAAAGTCCAGCACATCTGCATCCTTTACCACCTCATCCAGTGGTTGATGGATTTCACCTTTTTTGCTGTGGTTCTTAACCGCTAGGGCGATTTGCTCCACTTCATCAGAAGTAAACAATTCCAATCTTTCAAGGAATTCCTTCACCGGTTCATAACCCCACTCTGCGTGACCCTCCTGATGTCCCGTAAGAATCCTCCCATAGTCATGACAGGAACAAGCAATGGCCGCCATCTCCGGATCGACGCCTCGTTCCTCCGCCAACAGGTATCCTAACCGACCACAACTAGCCAGATGAAGTCTCTCCCAGTCCGGCGAGGCATCTCGACGAGGAACCGCATTTTCATATTGATTAATTTCAAACAAAAGAGCCTTCTGTACAGATAAAATTCGATTCCTCATTTATGGTATACCTCCCCTTTCATAATCTTGTAGCTGCGATAGATTTGTTCCAACAGGAAAATTCGAATCATTTGATGGGGAAAGGTCAGCTTGGAAAAACTCAAGCTAAGATTGGTTCGATCTCTTACATCTTGAGATAGGCCAAAAGAGCCACCAATAACAAAGGTTATGTTGCTCTTGCCTTGGATGGACAAATTTTCCAAATGGCGGGACAGCTTCATCGAATCCATGGTTTTTCCTTCTATTTCTAAGGTGATTAGATAATCCTCTTCCCGGATTCTCTTGAGAAGGTCTTCCCCTTCTTTTGCCAGGTCCTCTCGCTCCCGCACTTCGATTACCCTCAAGGTCCCGTAGCGAGTCAGTCTTTTCATGTATTCTGCTTGGGCTTGCCGCCAATATTCTTCTTTCAATTTCCCTACACAAAGAAGGGTAATGTTCATGGTTTAAAATCCTCTTTTTTCCGTCATACCATATAAATGCAACTAACCTGGTCCCGAAGAAGGATGTCCATAGTAAATCTTTGCCCTTGAGGAAAGACTTCCTGAACGGTTTGGAAAACGCTTTCCGGAAAATTGTTTTCCTTGCTGAGATGGGCAAAAAGCACGGTTCGTTCTTCTTGTTTCCATTCCGGAAGATGGCACAAGGCCAGAGCGGCTGCCCGGTTGGATAGATGCCCCTTATCGCTTAAAATTCTCCGTTTCAGATAATAGGGGTATCTCCCCAGGAGGAGTAGCTCTTCTTCATGATTGGCTTCCATCACAATGGTGTGGGCGTCTCCAATTTCTTTGAGGATTTCTTCTTCGATTTTTCCCGTGTCGGTGACGATGGACAACTTTCTCCCTCCGGCAAAAAAAGAATACCCCACCGGCTCCGCCGCATCATGAAAGGTGGGAAAAGCTTTTACTTGAATGTCCCCAACTTGAAAAAGCTCCCCGGTTTCAAATACTTGACGAAAAGAAACAAAGTCGGTGATTCCCATGGCCTGCCATGTTTGCTGGTTGGCAAAGGCGGGAGGCTGTCCCAGTCTTTTCAGCAACACCTTCAATCCCCGAATATGGTCCGTATGTTCGTGGGTAATCAGCACCCCCTTCACTTTTTCCAAGGGGGTTTCCGTAACCTCTAGGGCCATCATGATTCTTTTTGCACTGATTCCTGCATCAATAAGAAGAGCGGTTTCCCGGGACTGAACCATATAACAATTTCCACTGCTTCCGCTGGAAAAGGAACAAAATCGTAAACTCATACCTGTCTCCTATAGCATAGTAGGTTTCTCTAATGTGTAAATGGGTGGTTTCTCTTTGTCAGAAATCGGACTTCGTGTTATCAGCCTAGAACTGGGCGGCATTAACATATTTCTTTTCCCCCCCATTATATCGAATGCACCAGGCGGGAAACGCGGTGTCCGCAACGGTGTCCTCCAACCCTTCCGGATCCTCACCCAACCAGTATACCAAACGTATTTCCTCTACCCTCCAATTTTCTTCCGCTTCCTTGTTGCTGACCAATGCCAAAAGCGCCACAGCGGGGTCTGTTACCGCCACTTTTTTACGGCTATACTCCACAGGCACCAGCCACAACATTTCTCCCTGGGTGATTTTTCCCTGTTGGAACACTACCGTCAGAACGCTTCTTTCCAGAGGATATCCATCGTACCTGTTTTCAAAAATCACCTTCACCTGGTTTTCTATCTGAATGACTTCTGCGGGATACTCCTGTGGATTTCCAATTCCCAGCGCCATGGCAAAATTTCGGGCACATTCCAAATAGGCCGCTTTTCGTCCCGGCTCCTGAATATCCAAAAAAGAGGATTTTCTCCAAAGCTCCGGCAACCAAAAAAGCTCCGAAGCCCCTTCGCTATCCAGCAAAGCTTGAATATCTTCCTCTTCTCCATGGATTACCTCTACCGACAACAACTCCATGTCTTTGGGTTTTTCCGGTATGTCTCCTTCAATAAAGACTCCCCGCTCCTCCAAAAGCTGAATTAACGCCGCCCGGTTGAAGGTTTCCGGTTCGTCTTTGATTCCAAAGTCTCCATAAGTGAAAATCAGGAATAGGTTGGTGAGAAGGAGAGCAATGATAATGATGGTTTTTGCTTTGGCCCAATCCACTTCTATTCTCCTTTATCAAATGATTTTATATCAAATGGTTTTACCGAAGGGTGTACCCCATGGGAAGGGCATCTCGAATGCTATAGTACATCTCCAACCGCTTACCATCTTTTTCAAAGAAAAAACACCAGCAGGTCTCAATTTTCCCAACCCCTTCTTCGGTTTTCGAAAACCGGATTTCTTCCAGTCGAATACTTTCTAACGCTTTTGTTACCATAAGAAAGGTCTCTTCCTTACGGTCCTGGAAAAAACCGTTTTCCATCAGCACCTGGCCCATCTGTTGGTGGTTGGTGGCCAACACATTCACCGCCGTATAGTCTCCTGCCGAAAACTGTTGAGTCTGGCTTTTTTCCGGGACATGGAAATCCCGGGTAAACGCCGTAACCCGATTTCCTGAAACGGTAATGGCCAGGGCTCCTCCCTCATATCTGATTGCGCTGTCTTCCCAAAGATCAAAAACGAAAGTGGTAGGGGCCGACGGACCGGATTGCCTTATGATTTTTGAAAGGTGAAGATCATACACCTTTCCTAAGGGGTCTTGAGTTCCTCCATGCCGGGATAGAAAGCCTAGTGCTGTTTCCAAACTATAAAATAGGGTTGCTTCTTGGGTAGGCGCCCCTTCTTCCTTGTATCGAAAGGTACCCTCTTTACCGGCCACCAACACCCGTTGCCCATACCCGTACATGTAGGTGGTCGTTCCTTGAGCATCTTGAATAATCCGGGTAAAATCAAAGGTGGCGCCAAAAAAGGTTTTGGCCAGGCTTTTTTCGAAATCTTCTCCTCCAGCAGCTCTCTCATTAGTATAAGTGGTTATAACATATGGGAATTCACTGGGCAAAGGCACCAGAACCGGGTTGGCTTCTTCTTCTCCCAGAAGAAGAGTCAGAGGATAAGCCACCTTGGAGCCCAAAGCAATTCGCTGATATAATGAAAGGAAGGGGGATTGCTCTATTTTTTCCCCATTGCCGATAATTCGGTAGTATAGGTTCCGATCCCCATCCTTCACAAATAGACTTTCCATACTGCCAAAGCTATAGGCTATTTCTGAAACCTGTTGAATGGATTCTGTGGCCGAAGGACAATCCCACCCGTAAGCTTGGCATAATAAATTCAAGGGCAGGGGATCATCAAAAATGGATTTTAAGGATTCCAAAGCCAATACTTGTTGGTATTGGTCCCGGGTGATTTCTTCTACGAAAATATCTTGGGCTTGTAAAAATTCACCAACGCCATAGGTAAAGGTAGGGCCCTGGCCGGAATCCTGAGGAGTCCACCAATAGGCTCGGGTATTGCCGGTAATAACCCCATAACTTCCATCCCCATAGGACAACTGAATTTCATCAGGAGCCACGACTTCCGCTGGAGTCATGACGGGATGAAGGGATTCCTGCTCCGTCAAGTTCCGAATGTTCATCTGCCCTGGATTGATGTTTTCCCAAAAAACATATAAAAGTAGTATTGTTGACAAGAACAATACTACCATGGTCACGCTTTTTATAAATTCCTTGGTTATTCCCTTTGCACCGGGTTCTTTCATTCCGTCACCTTCCCCCAGTCTCCCAAAAGAGGCTATCTTCCAAAAATGGATTTCAACAGGTTTTGAAGAAAGCTGACCGTACCGGTCTGGGAATTTTCAAAAACATTGGCCTGAACCGGCTGGGCCGTCTTTTCTTTCAGGAACACAATATGTTCTGTGGTGTAAAGCACGGTTTCTCCCGGACCCATGGTATCAATTTTTACCTTGTACACGCCCACCGAAAGATTTTCTACCTTCTTGGTAAAAAAGGCCAAATTGCCGGTGGAAGTAAAGAATACCGGCTCCATCACCCATCCTTGGAGCACCTGAATGGCTGGCTCTGCGACCAGGGCAGTACCAGAAACAATGGCGGTTCTTTCGGAACGCACTTTGCTCCATTCATCAAATGTAAGGGCAACCGGATTGCCGTTGCTATCGTTCTTCACCTGCTTATATAAGTTGACTCGAATGGTTTCCGGGGCCGTTAGCTTGACAGAAATCAGCAAGCTGCTGGAATACACCGTAGTTCCATCCAGAGGATTTACTACCGTTACGGCCGGATCCTCTGCCCCATAGACATCCGACATTGAGAAAAAGGAGAACATGCCAAATAACAAGGTCAACGTGAGCAACCCTGCCAGAAGTTTTTTTCCGATGAAATTTTGAAAACTTTTTTGACAAAACATTACATTTCTCCTTATCATACAGTACCAATATACCACGGGAATGTTACAACCATATTACAACAGAATTAAACTGCCTTTACATCCTCCCCTGTCACCGGTTGCACCCCTCTTGGTCCTGGTGTACAATGTCTCTATGAAACCATTAAACATTTACACAGACGGGGCATGCTCCGGCAATCAAAATCAGGAAAACATCGGCGGCTGGGGAGCTGTATTGGAGTATGGCGAGGCCCAGAAGGAACTGTACGGCGGCCAACAAAACACTACCAATAATCGAATGGAAATGACGGCTTTGCTTGCTGCCTTAAAAGTGATAACCAAGGAGAATCAATACATTCGAGTGTTTTCTGATTCCGCCTATTTAATGGACTGTTTTCGAAAAAAGTGGTATCTGGAATGGCAAAGCAACGGATGGCGTACCAAAGCGAAAAAGCCGGTAGAAAACAAAGATTTATGGGAGCCGTTGCTGTCATATCTAACCAGGCATCGCATGGATTTTTACCGGGTTAAGGGTCATGTGAGCTTGCGCCAAGAAGAACAGCTGCTCCAAAAAGGATACCAACAATTTCTAGAATGGAACGGGGCGGATTTTACTTATGAGGATTTTCTCTATGTAACGAAAAAGAATCACCGGGCCGATGAGTTGGCCAACCTGGGAATCTATGAAATTCGAGAGGGAGATTCCCCACTGCATGGACAAGGAGGAACCCACTTATGAATTCGTGGAATGCAAATGCCGCCGTTATCAGCAATTGGATTATGGCAGGAGGCCTTTTAGCCAAATTGATGGTAGCTCTTCTGATTCTGTTGGTAGGTTGGATTGTCATTCGAATTGCCAAAAAAATGATCGTTGCAGCCCTTGCAAAAAGCACCTTGGATGAGTTGTTGCACCCTTTTATATTAAATACCGTTCGGGTAGTTCTTTGGATTCTGTTGCTGCTGACCATTCTCAGTTGGATGGGTGTGCCCATTACCGCCTTTTTAACTGCGTTGGGTGCCGCCGGAGTAGCCATTGCGTTGGCGCTGAGAGACAGTCTGTCCAATTTTGCGGGAGGCATCATCATTCTTTTTTCCAAACCTTTTAAAAAGGGCGACCACATCGAAGACTTGCAAGTTTCGGGAAAGGTGGAAAAAATTGACCTTCTTTACACCACCATCTCCACTTTTGATAAACGAATCATAACTATGCCCAACGGCAAATTGGCCAACGCCACCGTAATCAATTATTCCAAAGAGCCGGTGCGTCGAGTGGACTTTGCGTTTACCGCCTCCTATGATGCAAAAACTTCTTTGGTCAAGGAAATTCTTCGATCTGCCGCCAATTCCCATCCCTTGGCACAAAAAGACCCGGAACCCTTTGTCGCGGTTTCCGGGCACGGAGATCACGCCATCAACTATGTGTTGCGGGTGTGGTGCAATCAAGAGGACTATTGGGTGTTGTACCACGATTTGCTTGAACAGGTAAAAGAAGATTTGGACCAGGCGGGTGTGAATATTCCATACCCCCAATTGGATGTACATATGGTATAGGAAGGAGAGTTCCTTGCTTTAGCGGATTTGCGTAAGAAAATCCTGAAAAATTATTACAACCACATTGTTATAGTAAAGCTCCTTGGTAAGCCACGAGTCATTGATTACAGCCGATAGAATCTGTGACAACTGAGGCCCGGCCAGGGAAGATACGGGAATCAACAGAGCCAGCATCACATACACCATCAAAAGACCGGTCACTCCACCGGCCACTACGCCCAGGATCCCATCCAGAGCTCCGGTGATGCCCCCTCTGTTTTTCTTTGACAACAAGCTCACCAGAATATACAGCACCAGCTTCACTGCCAATACCACCAGCACAAAGGATAGAACGGAAAACAGGATGTCTGCCCCCCGGGTGGCCATGGCATCGGATAAGTTGCCTGTAAACCCCTCGATTCCTTTGTTTAGGGCCTGGGGCATCTGGGCAAAGGTTTGATTGGCATCCGGCAAAGAGTCGGAGAATTTTTTCTCCAACACTTCTTTAATGTTGTTGTAAGTTTTGGTGTTGTTGAGAAGCCACTCTTGAACTTTCGGAGACCAAACAAAGGCTAGCACAATGGAAAGAACCCAACCGATGGCATGCAAAAAAGTTCTGACAAAGCCCCGGGTATATCCGTTCACCATAGCCCATAAAATCAACAATGCTATAAAAATGTCAGGTAAGTAATTTACAATTGTCATGGGTATATTGTAAGCCTTCCCTTCTCTCTATGCAAATAATTTCTAGAGTTTTCCACTCTTTTCTCCTAGTAATTCCCTTTGTAAACCTTTTTTAAATGGCTTTGGGCAATGGCGGCCAATTCATCGATGATTTCTCTTGAAGTAGGCTCTTTGTGGTTCATCCGGTAATGGGGGGAAAACCGGCTTAAGTGGAGCGGAATCCCCGGGTCCACCCCGGAAATCCACCGGCTCAATTCTTCCATTTCCTCCGGGCTGTCGTTTTCCCCCGGTATAATCAATGTGGTAATTTCCACATGACAATGCTTCACCGCTTCTCTTACATTGCTCAACACTAAGGAAAGATCTCCTCCGATTTTTTTATAGAAATCCGGGCGAAAGCTTTTGATGTCGATGTTCATGGCATCCATCCTTTGAGCCATCTCTCGAAAAGCTTCTTCCTGGAAGCATCCGTTGGTAACCAAAATATTTTTTAACCCTTCCTGACGGACCAACCCGGAAACATCCCACACATATTCATATCCTACCAAAGGCTCGTTGTAGGTGTAAGCAATGCCTATATTGCCTTTGCTTTTGGCCGACCGGGCCAAAGCCACCAGGGCCTTCGGCAAGATGGTTTCATAGGTGGAATAATATTTTCCGGTGGCTTCCACCCATTGCTCTTTTCCCTCTTGGGAAATGTGGTAGTTTTGACAGAAAGGACAGGTGAGGTTGCAACCGTAACTTCCTACAGATAACACATAGGAATCGGGATGAAATTCTTTCAACGGTTTCTTTAAAACAGGGTCTAGCATGATGGCAGAAATGCGGCCATAGTTCAACGAAGTGATTTCACCTCCCACATTGCCGCGGCCTCCACAAAAACCTTCTTTTCCTTCCCCCAGAACACAGCCCCGGGGACACAAGGTGCATTTTGTTTTCATTGGTGTCTCTCCACAGTAAACCGTTCCATGGTATAAGCTTCTCCTGGAGAAATTCCCGCCTTTTCCAAAGCGATTTTCACTTGTTGCTGAGGTGTATCAATCCCATCAATGTGAGGCAGTAACAAGCCTTTTCGATGATCCTTTTGCACCACTACTCCATAAAGCATAGGGTTCAGCTGGTCCATGGAAGAAATCGGTTCCCTGGGGCCCAGCACATCTACACTGTATTCAAGCACATCCAACTCCTCTTCCTCCACCGGTTCGAATCGAGGATCATCCAACCCGGCGCTGACCGCATTGTGGAGAATTTCTTCTCCCAGACAGCGTCGCATGCCAACGGTAGTGCCGATGCACCCTCGCAAATTCCCAAATTTTTTCAAAGTGACGAAAACACCTCCTTTATCTTCTTTCAGTGGTTTCGGCAGCGGCAAATTCTCCACCTCTTCCCAGGCCAAGCTTCTTCCTTCTCGAATTTTCGTTTCCAAAGATCTTCGAGCCAGTCTAATATAGGGGTCCTCTTCTCCTCGAAGGCTGTAAATCCTTTCTTCTTCTTCCTTTCGGAAAGTTTCACCGAATTTTCTCTCCTCCACCGAGGCTCCCGGGAAAAATCCAGCCACCATATACCCCACTCCAAAGGGCCCTTCGTAAGATCGCACATTTGATTTTACTTCCCGGCCATCCAAAGTCCCCGCCAAAGTGACCAGAGACCGATATCCGCATTCTCCAGCTCTTTCGCACAAAGAAGGCTTTATGCGAAGCAGCGTAAAAAAGTCGGCCTCCTCACAGATTTTTCGGATGGTTTCATCAAAAGCGGGTCCTTCGGGAGCATATCCGTAAGGGCCCCCTTCTTCTAGACGGTGGGACAAATCGCCGCTGGCAAGGAACACCAGCGTTCGACCCAACTGGGCCGCTGTTTCCACCAAAAGCTGCCCCACCCGATAATGGTGAAGCACCGACAATCCAGACATTCCCATACGGACCACTTTGATTGAATTTTCTTCTCCCAGGACCATGGACAGGGGAACCAGAGTTCCGTGATCCAATGCCGGTTCTCTCTCTCCTTCGGTTCCTATGGAAATTCCAGAAGAAAACCCTTTCCGGGAAAGGAGTTTTACAAACTCTTGATCGTACTCCACCCGAAGAGATTTTTTCCCTCCACCGAAAGATGAAAAATCACCGGTTCCGTGGCCGCCCGGTGAAAGATGAAAATAGTCAGAATACATGACCGTATGCGGAGACATGACGACCAACGTGTCCGGATTATACTCCTTAATTTCCCGGGCCACCTGTTTATATGCTTTTACGGTAGCTTCAATTTGCCGTTCCCGCCCTCGTCCCACTTGAGGATGAATCAGTGGTGGATGAGGCACTAAGTAGGCTGCCTTTAAGGTCATAATTTACACCTCCCTGGCTCGACATCCCCCTTCCAAAATTGCTTGGTAGGCCAAAACTTCCAGGGGATCAATAAAAACTTCTTCGATGGTTCGAATCCGGTGGGATACGGTGGAGAGTTCGGTACACCCCAAGAGAAAAAGGGTGGCTCCTTGGGTTTTCATTTCTTTTATCGCTTCTCGAATTCCATCCAAAGGTTTATCCAAAATCCCGGATTTGACCCCTTGATAAATGAACGCCATTACATCCACTTGGTGTTCGATTGGTGTTATCACCGGAATGTGCTGAACTTCAAAATACTTATGGTAGGCTTTGGATTCCACGGTGCCATCCGTAGCCAACAAACCTACTTTTTCCCCAGCATGCTTTTGTGCCACATATTTTACCGTTTCCTCCATCATGTTAATAAAAGGAATCTTTGTGGTGGTTTTGATTTCATCAATAATGTGGTGAGCCGTGTTGCAAGGCATAATGAGGAAATCACAACCGGCAGCTTCCAGCCTTCGGATGGACTTGACAATTTCCGGCAAGGGCGAAGGTCCCCCGTGAAGAATGTAGTCGGTTCGATCAGGAATCCAAGGGTTGCTATCGATGATGACATGAACATGATCCTGGTCTTTTTCTGCGATGGTTCCTTCAATCATCTTTCGATACAAGTCGGCGGTAGCCAAAGGGCCCATACCTCCTAGAATGCCTATGGTTTTCATCATCTGTTTATCCCTCCTTCCCTCTCTAGTGCTATTATATCAAATTATTCCCTCGCCGCTATATAATTCCCACCAACTGCATTACTACGGTCCAAACAAAGATAGAAAAAATGGAAAAAAGAGAAGTAAACACTACGATTTGACTGGCCAACTCGTAATCGGCTTTCAGCTCTCGCGCCATGGAATAACTGGCCACCGCAGTGGGCACTCCAAAAGTCACAAAAAGAACAACAATTTGCGGCGAAGAAAACCCCACCTGGTAGGTGACAAAAAGCACGATGCCGGGGATCAGAAATAGGCGAAGGAAAGTTACCCAAAAAACATTCTTCAAGTACTTTTTTGTGGAAGTAAAATTAAAGGAGGCCCCCAACACAAACAAGGCAAAAGGACTGGCCACCTGGGACAAGGATTCCAAACCCTTAAGCACCATGCCCGGAATGGAGATGTTCAAAAAAACCAGAAAAACAGCTAGGGCTGTGGCCAAAATCAAAGGATTGGTAACGATGTTTCGCACCAGTTGTTTTTTGTTCACCGTTTCTCCCTTGAAGTATTCCAAAGAAAAAATGGAAAGTCCGTTGTAAACCAACACCGCAAAAGCCACTACAATAGACATGAGACCCAGATATGCCGTGCCGATCAGGGAGACCACCACGGGAAATCCAAAGTAAACCTCGTTTCCCCGGATTAAACCTTGAATGATAACACCACACCGATCTCTCCTCTTCTCCAGCCGGGGAACCAGAAAAAAGGACACGAGAAAAACCAGGAAAGTTCCCATGGCGGAAAACAGAATTACCCCCACATCAAACACTTCCTTCAAGTCCGTTTCATATATGCTGACTAAAAGAATCGCCGGTAAAAACACCCAAAAAAGCAATCGATTGACCGCTCCTACACCATTGTCATTAATAATGCCAACTCGCCTGGTAACATACCCCGCTACCATTATTACAAACAAAGGAACTACCACATTCAACCCCATTAAAATCACATCCACGATTTATCCTCCCCTTTGACCTTTCTGTCTGCCCTTTAGGCCCTGTAAGACGCCCTCTTTATTCTATCCCATCCGGCCCTTGAATGATACCCGGATTCGTTCCTTTTTTGGGAGAAATATGGTATGATACCTGTCACAGGAACCACGAAAAGAGGAGACGAATATGAAATCTTTTTCCGGATTGGGAATGGATGCCCGTTACAAAATCGGCCTTCGAAATATTAAAACCGCGGTATCGGTGGGAATCTGCCTGTTGATTTTCCAACTCCTGGGGGTCAGTGATGGCATTCAGGCCGCCATTACGGCCATCATTTGTATGAAGTCTTCTTTGCAGAACTCCCTTCAAACAGGGTTGGAACGCACCATTGGTACAGTGATTGGTGCTATTCTTGGAATTCTCACTCTCCTTCTCATGATAGAAACCGGCCTTCAGCTTGCAACGCTATTGGCCATTATCAATGTAATCCTGATTATTTATCTCTGCAATATTTTTCGAGTCCAAAATAGCACCATCATCAGCCTGGTGGTATTCCTCATGATTCTCATTGGAGAAAAGGACCAACCTCCACTACTTTACGGTTCTATGCGATTGGTGGAAACCATCTTTGGAATTTTAACTGCCTATCTGGTGAATCGATTTATGGACCCCCGAAAGGTTCTTAAAAAAAGAAAAGACTCTTTTGTGGATCCGGAAATTCGATCCTTCTTTCCGGTGGACTTACCTTCTGTTATGGGTATTTGGCTCAGTGCCCACCTGCGTCTCTATCCTCAAGTAAATCCTCTTCATTGGCACGAAGCCTACGAAAGCGTTCGAAGTGGATACAAGGACGAAGATGCTCTCTATGTCTATACCGAAGAACAATTGGTGATTGGTTATATCGCCGTCAAGGGAGGAACCGCCTTGGATGGGCCTTATGTGGAAGGAACTCAAAACCGAATCAAGGTGGGCGGGCTTCTGTTGGAACATGTGCAAACCTTGTTTCCTTCTCTCAAAGTACAGATTCCTGTCACCAACGAAAAGTTGGAAGACCTCTTTGTCCGTGTCGGGTTTACGGTAACAGAAGAAACCCATTACGAACCCTGGAACATGGAGGTAGCTACCTTGGAATGGTCAAGTAAAACCCATTGAAAAAAAAAGGACCTTGTGGTACGATAGTTCAGGCAACGTGCCCCCGTAGCTCAGGGGATAGAGCGTCGGTTTCCTAAACCGTGCGTCGGATGTTCGAATCATCTCGGGGGTGCCATTGAAGAGAAGGTAGGCTATATGCTTACCTTCTCTTTGATTTCACGAGATGATTCGAACATGAACATGCACGAGGGAACCGCAGAAGGGTACGGCGTCCCCTTCTGCCCCGAGTGGTCCAAGTCAGCTGAAAAAGCTGACGCAGGACTGAAGACGCACATGTTGGGGTCAGGTACCTTCTGTCCTTTCGAGGTACCCGACCCCGGACCGACCCCGGACCTTAATTGCGGATAAAAATTTCTTCCTTGCCACCCTTCTCTTTTCTGCCAGGCAAATTCAGCAAAAACACCGAGCTCACCACCAAAATCCCCCCTACTGTGGCGTTCCACGAAATCCGGTCCGCCATGATTAGAATTCCGGCTAAATAAGCAAAAACCGGTTCCGTGGTGTTGGTCAACGAAGTATCACTGGCCCCGATTTTTTTAACAGACATACAATAAAACAA
>Ga0334890_1002972_pt1 | contig 18151 bp, 13 predicted proteins | sample GraSluR1_MG_3_FD_207220 | JGI IMG/M metagenome (GOLD analysis project Ga0334890, IMG submission 207220) | Sludge microbial communities from methane-producing bioreactor in Wageningen University, Netherlands - Granular Sludge_31_08-R1 | ecosystem: Engineered > Bioreactor > Anaerobic >... | reverse complement strand
CCGCCGCCTGATAGACGAGGGCGATCTGCGCCTGAATGTCGAAATCAATGCCGGCGCGATCATCACGGTCAAATCCGTCGCACAGCAATACGTTTATGTTCTTGGTTACGTGCAGCGCCCTGGGGCGTTTACCTTGAAGGGCAGCCAGCAGATAGACGCCCTGAGAGCAGTAGCCCTGGCCGGCGGATTATCCCCTACTGCGCGCGCAGAGAATTCGTTCCTCGTCCGCGAAACAGTGGAAGGGCAAACGATCATACCCGTCAACCTCGGCCGTATTGCGCGTGGGGCCGATCCCACCATCTACATCCTGCCCGGTGACACCTTGATCGTCGGGTCCAGCACCATGGCCCGGCTGTCCGAGTTCGTGAGGCCAACCGTTGGCGCAGGCATGAGCTATACGCCCGCACCCTGATAAGCCTTGACAAAACGACCCGTCCTGCATACACTTAACCCCGACGGCGGTCCGGAAGGAAGGCTGGAGCGGATTTCGTATTTTCCGCATGTCGGGATTTCTCATTTTGCATATTGTATTTGCTTATTGAATATGGGTAACAGCGAAGTATGCTGCGGACCGTGATTTGCCAATGGTTTCAAGGTGGAACAGTTGATGCTGATTGACCAACCGAACTCTGGAGGTATTGGAGCAGGCTCCGGAGGGAGAACAAATGGATAATCCTCCATATTACGAAGAGAACCAGGCTGAGGGCGGTTATCGGGAGGGAATGCCGGATCCCGTCTTCAAGAAATACATCAGCATCATGCGGCGCCACATGTGGCCTGCCCTGACGCTCACACTGATTATCTCCAGCATCGGCCTGATCCGCGCTTACCGGGCGGCCCCTATTTACGAAGCTTCGGCTAAAATCCTGGTCGAGCGCCAGGGCCCGCGAGTCATGCGCTTCGACGATGTCCTGCAACCCGGCGCGTCCTGGTGGGGTCCGGAATATTATCGCACGCAGGAAGAACTGGTGCGAAGCCGGGCCGTGCTCGAGATCGCCCTGGAAGATCCGGCGATCCGTGAAATATTCGAGTATCGCTCCACCGCAAGCACTCCCCCTTCAATCTCCACAAGGCTTCGCCGGACGCTTTCTGCAGTGCTTGGCACCCCGCCCGTTAATCCGCCTGAACCCTGGGAGCGACTCCAGGGCATGATTCGCGCGAAGCATGCCACCGAAACGCAGTTCATCATGGTTCGAGCCACCAGCGGTGATCCGAAGCGTGCCGCGGATATCGCGAACGCTGTCGCAGTCGCCTTCGTTCGATATCACATGCTGCGCCGCCTGGAGTTGAGCAATGATGTATTCCTCTATATAGAAGAACAGAAAAACAAAGAGGAGCGGGCGCTGCGAGAGGCCGAAGAACGCCTCCAGAAATTCCGCGAGGAAACGCATATCTCGTCCCTGGACACATCCGATTCCGAGCACCCCGTCATTAAACGTCTCGGGTTGCTGAATGACGAACTTACGCAAACCCAGTTGAAGAGAATCGAGCTGGAGTCGCAATCACGGGTTATCAGCGATGTACTCGATGCCGAGCGCACGCGGTTGACCGGGTCCAACGAAAGCCTTTTCTCGATTCCGGCCGTGCAAAGCGACCCGACCATTTCCCAGCTCCGCACTTCCCTGGTCGCCGCGGAGAGCGAGAGAGGAACCCTGTCTGAAGTATATGGTCCGGATCATCCGCGCATGCAGTCGGTCCTGTCGCGCATAACCACGCTTCAAGGCAAGATGCGCGAATCACTCGACACCGTGAGAGCCTCCCTTTCAACTCAAAACGACATGTTGCGCGAAAAAGAGCGCGCGTTGTCGGAGCAGTACGAGGAACAGAACCGGCTGGCTCTTGGACTGGCGCGGGAATCTGTTGCTTACCAGAGAATTCTGAACGAGGTGCAGCGACACCAGAAGCTGTACCAGGTGCTGGTGGAACGGATGCGCGAAGTCGAGCTGTCCTCCGACTACACACGCACCAACGTGGAGATCGTGGAACGCGCGGGGCTTCCCAAGGTCCCGGCCGCGCCAAACAAGCCGCGCATGGCCATGATGTCCATCTTCTTCGGCCTGCTGCTTGGCATCGGCCTGGCATTTTTCCTCGAACATGCCGACGATACGGTTCGAACACCGGACGATATGGAAATCAGGGTCGGGATTCCCGTGCTGGGTTTTGTCCCGGAAATCGGAGTGCGCAAGGATGTGGAAAGCAAATCCGCCTATCGCGCACTTGTCAGTGCGCTGGAGCCCAACTCGTCCATCATCGAAGCCTATCGCAACATACGCACCAGCCTCTTTTTCGCAGGTCCCGCGGAGGAGTGCCGCGTTCTGCTCGTTACATCGGGAGGCCCCGGCGACGGCAAGACCACCACGGCATGTAATCTGGCCCTTGTGATCGCGCAAAGCGGAAAACGGGTGCTGCTGATAGACGGCGATTTCCGCAGACCGCAAATCCATCGCAGTTTCGGGCTGGATAACAAACGCGGGCTCAGCAGCGTTCTGGTTGGAGAATGTCCGCTCGATGAAGCGCTGCAAAAAACCGTCCACGACGTCAATATCATCGAGAATCTCGATATTCTCCCGGCAGGGCCTACCCCCCCCAATCCGACAGAACTCATCGAGTCTTCCGCCATGCAGAAACTTCTATCCAGTCTGCGGGACCGTTACGACCGCATTATTGTGGACACCCCGCCGGTCCTTTTCGTGTCGGACGCCAGCATCCTCAGCACCGTGGTGGACGGAATCATTCTTGTTGTACGCGCCAACCGGCATACCCGCGCACACGCCATCCGGGCCCGCAAGCAGCTGCAGAAGGTGAACGGCCATATTGTGGGCGGCATTTTGAATCACGTGCGTGTGCCGAAGTTCGGTCATTACTATTCTGATTTCTACTACCATGGTTATGCCCGGTATCGCAGCGACTATTACAGCGCTTATTACGCAAGCGACAGCAAGGATACGCGATCGGGTACGCGATCCGGCGTAGCGCACTAGTTCTCGGTGCCGGGGGAGGATTCTCGCTACTTGCAGAGCGTCGCCAGGTGGAGTGTTGTGCTTGCGGTTGTGCTGTCGCCATGGCTGTTCGGCAGCGCTGAACCGTGGGCCTGGCTTTTCGTTTGTCTCCTTGTCAATTTCGGTGCCGCGGCCTGGCTGTTGAATGTCATCCGCGAAGGATACGTGAACCATATCACGGCCGGCGCCGCGTGGGGCGGTATGTTGATTCTTGCATTCACCGCCTTCCAAGCCATCCCCTTCCCTTCCTCTTTCGTTCACTCGGTCAATCCGCTGTCTGCCGAAGCGCAAATCACAGGAGCGCGGATTCTCGATCAAATGGAAGAGGGTGAATCGCAGAACCGTGTTCCTCCTTCGACTTTCGCGACCGCCTCGATTTCCGCGTCCGCTGCGGGAACCCGGCGTTCGCTGTACCTGCTCGCGTCTCTCCTCTTTGCGTTTCTCGCTTTAACCGGATCCGTTACGGACCGCGAGGAAGTCGAGGTGCTGTCCGTACTCGTTGTGCTTTGTGGCTTTGCCATGGCGATATTCGCCATCATCCAGGATTTTTCCGGAACACACATGATCTACTGGTTCCACAAGCCACGCCTCGGGGGCACCATGTTCGGGCCCTTTACAAACCGGAATCACTTTGCCACCTGGATGAATATGTGCATCGGTCTCGCTCTGGCACTCATCCTTGCCGCCAGCCGGCACGCGCTGACACCACGCACGATGGACTGGCATGAGCGCATGGCGTTACTGTCCAGCCGGAAGGTCAATTTCGTTATCATGCTCAGCTATGGAACCATCCTGATGGCCAGCGCCGTGTTCCTTTCCCTTTCCCGCGGGGGAATCGCATCTCTCGTCGCAGCGGCAGGATTACTGCTCGCGATGACCGGCATGAGCGGGCGTCATAAAAGCAGCAGATCGTTGATCGGATTGATCGCATTATGGGCGCTGGCCATGGTGGCATGGCTGGGTTGGCGGCCTGTCTTTGAACGATTGGGATCTCTCACCGTGTTGGCGGCCGATCCGTTACACGACACGCGTATGCGCATGACGGCGACCATGCTCCGCATGTGGATGGCCGCACCGCTGCTGGGCCAGGGCTTCGGATCTTTTGAACATGTGTTCCCGCTGTTCCAGGGGCCCTCCCTTCAATTCGGCCGCTTTGTTTACGGACACAACGACTTCGCGCAGCTCCTGGTCGAAGGCGGTTTGATCGGTGCAGCCATCCACATCTTCGTCTTTCTCTTTTTCGTGCGGGCGGCCAGGCGTGGCTACAGCAAGGCTTCAAGAGAGTCGCAGTTGTTTGTTGTCGGCTTGACCGCGGGGCTCGTTGCCGTCCTGTTGCATAGCGCGGTGGATTTTGGCCTTCGCCGTCCGGCCAATGCCCTCCTGCTGGTCTTTATCGCGGCGCTGTGCCTGATCGTGACACGACTGCCGGGCTATGGACGAAGTTATATGTACGAAACCGGCCCCTCCGGCCTGCATATCAAGACCCTGGCTGTCGCCGCCTTCGCGGGGCTCGTCTGGTTGACGGTTGCGCAATGCAGGGAATGGGCCGGCGAGCTGGCTTTCGCGCGCTTCGTGCACTGGCAGAAAATCGCATCCGCCCAGGTCTCGCCTGAGATCCGACGGGAAGCCGCGAGTGAAGCCATGGATGAAGCGGATGAAATGATTCGCGGAAAACTCATGAATCCGGATGCCCATCTTGAAGTTCTTTTGGGCTCACTGAAAAACGCGGCGGACCCGGACCTCCCCGCGGACCTGCGCATCCGTCTCGCGGCACAGGCCCAGAGCGCCGGGATGCTTGCCGTAACGGCCGCTCCTTCGGACTACGAATACTGGCTCTGGCTCTCGCGAGCCTTGCGGGTGAATGGGCGTCCCCTGCCCGCGCGAATTGCCGCGGGCCGCGCGAAAGATCTGGCTCCGCCGGGCGCTCAGACAGATAAAGCGGTCGAGGCTCTTTATTGATCGTTTGTCGGAAAAATATTAAGATTCGCTCAAGACGGGTGTCCGTCATGTACGCAACTATGGTTTTTGAATTGTCGGTTCAGCGTGGCCGCGGATGGGAACTGACCGGGACGAAGTCTGTTTATGACTGGTAGCTTGGCAGCTTTTTTTCTCGCTTTCTTCGTGTCCGTCATTCTGACGAACAGCGTGCGGATGATCGCCTCCATGCTCGGATGGGTGGACCATCCCGACCAATACAGGAAAATTCACCAGCGCCCCGTCCCGAGACTGGGAGGAATCGGTATCTATATCGCCTTCCTGGTCCCTCTGATCCTGCTGTATTTCATCCGCCCCGAACACGTGTTCCTTATCCGGCTGCAGGATCGCACGCGCGCATTGACCGGAATCCTGATCGGCGCAACGATCGCGCTCGGCCTGGGTGTTGCCGACGATTTCCGCAATCTCCGGCCGGCGACCAAACTGTTCTTTCAGATCGTGGCTGGGGCGACGGCATGGTTTTACGGACTGTCCATCAATGTAATCAGCAATCCTTTCGGCACCCCCATCGTGCTGGACTGGCTCAGCTTCCCCGTCACCGTTTTCTGGTTCGTTGCATGCATGAACGCCGTGAACCTGATGGATGGACTGGACGGACTCGCGGCCGGAGTTTGTTTGTTCATCACCGTCACGCTGTTTCTTGTTTCACTCCACTTCCTGAACGTGATCGGCATGATCCTCATGGCCTGCCTCAGCGGCGCGGTCTTCGGATTCCTCCTCTTCAATTTCTATCCCGCCAGGATATTCCTGGGCGATTCGGGCACCATGGTGCTCGGCTTTCTCATCGCGGCCCTGTCGCTCATCGGCACCACGCGCAAAGCGGAAACGGCCATCGCGCTGCTCATTCCCATTGTCGCCATGGGATTGCCGATACTGGACACCTCCCTCAGCATCATCCGCCGCTGGTACAAGCGCCTGCCGATCTCCTCGCCCGACCGCCAGCACATTCATCACGTGCTGCTTTCGATGGGCTACAGCCAGCGCCGCGCAGTCCTTATTCTCTATCTCACCACGATCGTTTTCGGCGCCGCTGCCCTGCTCATTACCATCGGCCGCAGCGAAGTAACCATTCTCGTTCTCGGATCGCTCTTTCTGATCACGTTCGTGTGCATCCGCGTCTTTGGCGGCATGCGGTTGGAGGATCTCTTCGCGCGGTTCACGAGAGCCCAGAACGAGCGCCGGTCTTCTGTGGCAGCCCGCGTGGCCGTGGAGCGAGCAGTCCAACAGATGACCAATGTCCAGAGCATAGACACCTTGTGGTTCCTGTGCACCGAGGCGCTGCGCGAAATGGAACTGGATCGCGCCACGCTTGCCGTTCACCGAGGCGATCCCGAAACGGTGGAAAATTATTCGTGGACCAATCCACCCGATGAAGACACTGAAAGCGTAAAGACTCCCGGCGATATCTGGAAAGCATCGCTTGCGCTTCGTTATGGGGAACAGGCCATCGGACGATTCGAGATTGCGAAAGACGTTTCTGGAACGGCACCCATCGCCGAAGTCCCCGCCCTCACCGAAATTCTCCGCCAGGCTCTCATTCTCCACCTGGGCCGGATCCTCGCCAAGCCCGCAACAATGTCTATGCAGGATGCGTGACGCTTGTCGCTTCTCACACAGCTCGTCGGAAAATCCCTGGGCGCGCGAACGGCCGCACGCCATCTCCTGAGACGGCGCCCGGCGATCCTCATGTATCACGGCCTGACGGCGTCGCCGCTGCCCGTGTACAACTGGTGTCACGTGCCCGTGGATGAATTCCGCGCGCAGATGGAATGGCTCAAGCAGAATTACCGCGTGTTACCGTTGCGCGAAGTAATCCTTGCCCTGCGCAACGGCGGCGCCTTGCCGGAGCGTTCCGCATGCATCACGTTTGACGACGGATTTCGAAGCGTGTCGCAGTACGCCGCGCCGATACTCGAGTCGCTCGAACTGCCCTTTACCGTATTTCTTCTCGGCAGCCTCTGTGATACAGGCGCCCCCCCATGGCCTGAAAAGATATTTGCCGCGCTGCTCGGCTCGGTAAAAGAAACGGTCTGGTGGAATGACCGGAAATGGAGCATCCGTGCGGCGTGCGAGCGCGAAGAGTTTTACACGGACACGATCGCCCGTCTCACGCGCGTACCCCCTGAAAAAAGGTCGGAGAAAACCGCGCGGCTCCTGGAGCTTCTGGGCGAGCCGCAAGGCGATTGGATTTCATTGTTCACCACGCTGACACGTCCCGAATTGCCGGCACTCACGGCCTCGGGCTTGTGCAGCCTCGGCGCGCATTCGCAGACTCATGCCATATTAACAACCTGCTCCGCTGAACAAGTGAACCATGAATTGCATTCGTCCCGCAACGCCCTGAGGGAAGAGCGCGGATATGTTGATGTATTTGCTTATCCGCACGGCCATTACGATTCATCGGTTACGGCCGCCGTGCGCAATGCCGGATTCGAAGCCGCTGTAACCGTGGAGCACAGGCTCTGTCGTACGGGCGATGATGTATTCGAAATTCCCCGTGTTGGAATCGGCGCCGGCTTGCCCATGAACCGTTTCGAGTGCAAGGTTCTCGGTTTCTGAAATCATGACCATTCCGCATAAAACAATCACGCCGCGCCGCGGCTGGCTCTCCATTAACTGGGCGGAGATATGGCGCTATCGTGAATTACTCTACTTCCTGACGTGGCGCGATGTGAAGGTGCGCTACAAGCAGACCACACTCGGGATCCTCTGGGCCTTCATTCAACCGTTCATGAAACTGGTGGTCTTCAGCGTGATCTTCGGGCGGCTCGCGAAAATAGATTCCGAAGGCTTCCCTTACCCCATTTTTCTCTATGCAGGTCTGCTGCCCTGGCAGTTCTTCTCGGAAGCGCTGAATCGCAGCAGTACGAGCGTGCTCGGCAGCGGCGGCCTGCTTACCAAGGTGTATTTCCCGCGGTTGATCATTCCCATCGCTTCGGTCGGCGGCTGCCTCGTGGATTTCGTCATCGAGTTCGCCATCCTGTTCGGCCTGATGCTTTATTACGGCGTGGCTCCGTCGCTCGGACTCCTCTGGGTGATGCCGCTGACGGTAATGACGATTCTTGCCGCCCTGGGCGCCGGCATCCTGTTCAGCAGCCTGACCGTCCGGTTCAGGGATTTCCGGTACGTGCTGCCGTTCCTGGTACAGATCTGGATGTATGTCACTCCCGTGATTTATCCGGTGACGATCATTCCGCAAAAATGGCAATGGATCATTCTGTTGAATCCGATGTCCGGGATCGTTGAGGCCTACCGGTCGGCCATTCTCGGAAAAGCGATCGCTTGGGGCCAGTTGAGCTTGTCCCTCACCATCGCCGCCGTCGTCTTTCTGTTCGGACTCTACTACTTCCGGAAGATGGAGAGCGAGTTCGCGGATATTGTGTAACTAACATCATCTTGCTGATGGAAAACAAAAGAATGAATCCATCATCCGTCATTTCCGTCCAGAACGTTTCCAAGCTTTACCAGCTGGGTGAGCGGCGACTGCGTTACAAGACGCTGCGCGACAGCATCGCCGAAAGCGTGACGCGCGGATTCCGGCCTGCACATGTTGAAAAGGACAAACAGGTCCTCTGGGCGCTGCGGGATGTGTCTTTTGACGTTCACCAGGGCGAAGTCGTCGGGCTCATCGGCCGGAACGGCGCAGGCAAAAGCACGATGCTCAAGATTCTTTCCGAGATCACCTACCCCACCGAAGGCCGCGTGGACATTCACGGGCGCGTCGGCAGCCTGCTGGAGGTGGGCACGGGTTTTCACCCCGAACTGACCGGCCGCGAGAACATCTTTCTGAATGGCGCGATCCTCGGCATGACGCGCGTGGAAATCCGCCGCAAGTTCGATGAAATCGTGGCGTTTGCCGAAGTCGAGGACTTCATTGATACACCGGTTAAAAGATATTCCAGCGGCATGCATGTCCGCCTCGCATTCGCCGTCGCCGCCCATCTCGAACCTGAAATTCTCCTGGTGGACGAAGTCCTCGCCGTCGGCGACATCCAGTTCCAGAAGAAGTGCATGGGCAAGATGGGGGATGTCGCCCGCAGCGAGGGGCGCACCATCATTTTTGTAAGCCATAACATGGCGGCCATCGAGGCGTTGTGCAAGCGTTGCATCGTCTTGCAGGACGGCGCACTGGAGATGGACGGTCCCACAGGGGAAGCCATTGCCCGCTACCAGGCTTCCGTTGCTAAACCGGCAGGGGAAGCAAACGACCTGACCTCCCACTCGGGCCGACGCAAGGGGTCAACCCCACTGCTTCGCAGTGTTCGCTTACTCTCGGAAAACGGACTTACGACGGCCATCCGCGCAGGCGAACAACTGAAAGTGGAGGTGGAGTTTTCCGGCGCCGAGAAACCGATCAGCCCCATCCTTGGGGTCTGCTTGAAAACCTTCATCGGCGCGCCGCTGTTTGGTGTTAACAACCGCGTCATTCCGGGATATCGCTTTTCGCCGCCAGTCACCGAGGGCCGGATGCTCTGCAATCTTGGTGAACTGGCTTTATTGCCCGGGACATACACGATTGACCTGTATTTCGGCGACGAGCATCACACCATGGATGCAATAATAGATGCCATCTCGTTCGACGTACTGCAATCCGACTACTATGGTTCAGGGAAAATGCAGTCCGCGCATGCGGGTCCGATTCTTCGCCATGCAGAATGGTTGCTTCAGGATGCGTGCGGAGAGCCGATCGCCCGAACGGAGGAGCGTTGAGCCATTTGATTATTGAACTCTGCGGAGGCGCTTTCGACAACAAGGGCGACCAGCTCATGCTGTGGGCGACCCTTCAACATCTGCGTGCGCAATTCCCTGGAGTGAAGATGGTCATGGACCCTCAGCGCTCAAGCTTTTCCAGCAGGGCCGCTTATGGAATTTATCAAAAATTTGGAGAACGGCGTTTCGGTCGAATGGGTTTCATCATTGACCGGCTGATGCACAAGGGATATCGCGAAAAATTCGGCCTGATCACTGAAAAAGAAATCGCCGCGGTAATAGACCTGTCTGGATTCGCGTACGGCGATCAGTGGGGAACCCGGTGGATGACCGGCCGCGCGGCCAATGCCCGCCGATGGAAAAAGCAGGGGAAAAAAGTAATCATTCTCCCCCAGGCTCTTGGCCCTTTTCTTAACCCGGAGGTACGTGAATTAGCCGCGGAAATTCTCGGTTCAGCTGACCTGGTGTATGCGCGAGACACTATTTCACAGAAAGAGGCTTTGGACCTCGGCATTCACAACGTGCTGCGCTGCCCGGACATCACCCATCTCGTGGAGGGCCGTAATGCGTCCGATGCTGTTCCGAAGGCTCCGTGGGCATGTGTGATTCCCAATACACAGATGATCCGCATGACCTCGTCAGACATCGGCAGTCAATACGTCTCTTTTATGACGGATATGATTCGCAGGCTCCAGGCAAGGGGCCTAAACCCCCACCTCCTGCAACACGACACCAAACATGATCCTGCCGTTATTGACAAAATAAACGCCGCATTGGATTCCCGGGTTCCGATTATCCGGGAAGAGGATCCCGTGCTGATTAAAGGAATCGAAGGCGCCGCCTCATTGGTTGTGGGCTCTCGCTTTCACAGCCTGGTCAACGCGCTCTCCCAGGCCGTTCCCGTGCTGGCCACTTCATGGAGCCACAAGTACGAGGAACTGCTTACGGAATACGGTTGTCCGGAATGCCTTATCTCTCATGAAACGCCGTCCGAAAAAATCAACACGCTGCTTGACGCGATCACTCAAGACCCCGGCCGCACCGCGTTGATAAAGCGCCTTCGCGATGCAGCGGCGTCTTTTAAGCAGCAGGTTGTCGAAATGTGGAATCGCGTTGATGCGCTCCTTTCGGAGTGATTCCTCTTTACCCTCGCGGAACATCTGAGCGCACTTATGGTCAGCATCATTATCCCCTGCTATAACGCGCAGCAGACGTTGCGTGAAGCCATTGAAAGCGCGCTCTCGCAAACACTCGCCGAAAAGGAAATCATCGTCATTGACGATGGGTCCAGCGATCAGAGTTTCGAAATCATCCGGTCCTTCGGGGATCGGATCCGGTACGAAACCGGCCCCAATCGCGGCGCTCCTGCCGCACGCAACAGGGGCCTCGAACTCGCGCGGGGCGACCGTATTCAATTCCTGGATGCGGATGACATCCTTTACCCCGACAAGTTATCCATTCAAGACGCCCTGCTCGAAGACAGCGGCGCGGATATGGTCTTCTGCAATGGAGAACGTGAATCGGAAGGGAATACCGCGCCGCGCGCGCTCTACAAGTCGCCACCGAACTTGTCGGATCCCTTGCTGTTCGCGCTCCGGGAACAGATTCCCATCCTGGCGCCGCTACACCGGCGTGAGGCCCTCGTCGCCGCGGGAGGATTCCGCCTTCCCCTTCCCTGCGCACAGGAACGGGACCTTCACATCAGGCTCGCCTGCGCTTCGGCCACATGGACTTACCATCCCGACGTTCTTTTTCGTATTCGCCGGCAATCGGAAAGCCTTTCCGCCAACTACTTGAGCGTACTGGATCAACATCTCGACATTGCCCGCCATGCATCCGGAATTCTCCGCGCCTCGGGACGATTGACCGACCCTCGTTCACGGGCGTTGGCGGAATTCCTCGCCCGCGACGCCCGGCATTATTTCCAGAGAGGACGCCCTGAGCAAGGGTATGCCTATCTGCGTGGAGCGCGTTCGATGCATCCGGAAGGCGGGTTATCGGTTTACGGTCCCGCTGCCCGAATCATGCTGCGACTGCTCGGCCCCCGGCTTACGGAGCAGCTTTCCGGTTTTCGAAGGCGTTCCGTGAAGCGACCCTCCCCGGCATGATTTCCACCCCGACAATTGCCTCGCTGGTTTATCGCGAGGGTTTGAGTTCCGTGTTCCAATCCCAGGTGCTTGTCCCTGCGCGGAAACTAAGAGAGCTCGGGGTGAACATGCTCGTGGAAGTGGCGGCTCCACCAGGTGAATTCTTCCGGGCAGAGCTTAAAGGAAGGTGGCAAAACCTACTGGCGGACACGGGCGCCGACGTACCGATACGCAGGATCCCGGTCCTTCCAAGCCGCATGCGTAACGAAGCCGTCGAAGCAGCCATTGTCTCGTTCCTCTCACACGTCCGGAAAGCATCTACGCGCCCGCAAATCGTCCACGCCCGCAATGCGCCTGCGGCCTGCCTTGCCCTGCGAGTCCGGCAACAGGGACAACAAATCATTTATGACTGCCGCGGCCTCGAAGCCGTAGAGGCCGCCTACCGAGATCCGAGCTGCAGCGAATCGGGAAAAGCGCGTGTTCTGCAGGATATGCAGGACCGGGCTGTCCGCGGGGCCGATGCCATTCTTTGTGTCTCGCGCGCCATGCAGGAACACCTGGCCGCGCAATACGATCTATCTCCTGAACGCATAACCGTAGTCCCCTGTTGCGTGGAAGAAGATGTCTTCCGAAATGCGCTGAGGAAACGCTCGGCCTTGCGCACCGAAATGGCGCTCTCGGATAAACAGGTCCTGGTTTACTCCGGCGGAATGCAGCGCTGGCAGCGGACCGATGCGCTTCTCCGCCTGTTTCGGCTGGTGCTGGACATGGAACCTGCGGCCCATCTGCTCGCCCTCGTCACGGACCCCGGAAAGATGAAGACCATGCTCAAGGCCGCCGGCCTGGAGTCTCATGCGACCGTGTTGAATGTGCCGGCGGCCCAGGTTCCGAATATGCTTTCCGCCGGTGACATGGGCGTTCTCATCCGCGATCGCTGCCTTGTGAACCAAGTCGCTTCTCCCGTCAAGTTCGGCGAATACCTGGCCGCCGGCTTATCCGTGCTGATGACCGAAGGCATCGGCGACTTCTCGGAACTGGCGCGGGATGAGAAATTGGGGGTCGTGTTTTCAGACCCGGACAGCATTGGAAAAGAGACTGCAAAGCTGAACGAATTCCTTGTCCATTTGCGTTCGAACGCAGAGGCGCAACGTGCTCATTGCATGCGTACGGCAGCGGAGCACCTGTCATGGAATGTTCACGCACCGCGCCTCAAATCGCTTTACGACAGCATGTTTCGGCAGGAAGGTTCGTGAACACAAACCCGCGCACACGAACGGTTCTCCATATTGCGCCTTCTCTAGGCCGCAACGGTATGCTCGGGGGCGGGATGCGTGTGCCGGTCGAGTTGGTCAAGCTCCTGAATCGGCGAGCCGGATGGACGGGCAAGCTGTGTGTCCTCGGCGTTGAGGATCCCGACTGGCGCCAGTATGGACTGGGCGAGAAGCCCTTCTTCCTGGGTGTCAGGGAACACTCGGGCCACCCGCTGGATTTTCCGCGATGCGCCGCGCGCCTGCGCAAGATTATGCTGATGCACGAGTTCGACCTGGTTCATTCTCACCTCCGCCTTTCCGATTTCGTTGCGGGTGTCGTTCTGCGCTTCTCAAAAACGCCCCATATCGTTCACCTCCATGACACGCGTTCATGGATGTCTTCTCGACGCACGACCGACCGGGCGCGCCGCTGGTGGTATCGAAGATTGCTGGATCGGCCAACCACCCGCTTTGTTGCCTGTGCCGAAGCCGTTCGAAAGCACGCGATAACCTGCCTTCGCCTTGATCCTGATCGAGTGGAAGTGGTTCTCAACGGCATAGACATATCCGTATTCGTTCCCGGACCGCGGGAGAAAAACTCGCCCGACCCGCTCATCTTTGGAACATCCGGACGATTCCAGCCGGAAAAGGGATTCGATATCTTGATCCGCGCACTGGCCGCCGTTCGAAAGAAGGGATTTCACGCGAAACTGAGAATCGCCGGCGGGGGCACACGTCTTGAACGCTACAGAGAACTGGCCGCGAGGGAGGACGTGGCGTGCGACGTTGAGTTTTGTGGGCGCTTGAACGATATGCCTTCATTCTATCGTACGCTGGATGTATATGTTCAGCCCGCCACGGGCGCAGAGGGTCTCCCCCTTTCAATTCTTGAGGCCATGGCATCCGGATTGCCGATCATTGCGACGGATGTCGCGGGTGCATCAGAGGCGTTACGTCACGAACGGGAAGGATTGCTGCTGAGTCCCGGTGCTGTAGATGAGTTGGCAGGCGCACTCTCCCGAATGATAACAGATCGCGACTTGCGGCATTCGATGGGCAAAGCCGGACGCCAACGCATAGAGGAGCATTTCACCATTGATGTCATGGGCGAAGGCGTTTTAAACACGTACAGGCGTCTTCTCGAACAAACCGGCTGAAATGAAATCCCCCATCTCCCGAACCGCTTCGCCGTTGCGATATGTGCAGTAGCGCATCAACCAGTAAACGGCTGCTCCTTTGCGCTGTTTCACTCGTTGCCGCACTTTTCATGGCCGAATTGGCTGTCCGCTTTGTCCACCCCCAACCCCTCAGCGGATCATGGCGCGTACTGACCGATAAAGGACTGATGGCCAATAAGTCGGGTGGATCGGCGCGCCACGACGGAAACGGACGGTCCGTTCGTTATTCTTTTTCCCATCCGCACCTGCGAGGCAAAGGCCTTGATCCCGAAGCCACGCAGGTCCTCGTCGTTGGCGATTCGTTCACGTTCGGCTGGCTGCTTTCGGATGAAGAACACTTTGTCCATCTTCTCCAGAAAATGGCTGACACGCAATTCGGCGCGGATCGCGTGCGCTTTCTGAATGCCGGCACCGGCGGATGGGGAACGGCACACTACTTGGCGTTCGTTGAGGACTTCGGCGAACTGATATCGCCGGAGATCGTTCTCGTGTTTCTTAATACGGACGATATCGGACGAAGCATCACAGGCGATTTATATCGCTTCAGCGATAACAATCCTGATGAATTGGTCCGCAGAATCCGACGAGGCTCGCCGATTAAACGATGGGTTAACCGAATTCCCGGTTATCAATTTCTCCTGGAACATTCGCACCTGCTGCAATTGGCCCGCCGAAAGTGGCTCGCGCTTCGATCGGCGAGCCGGACGCCCGATCCCCGGCAAGCACCCATTCCGGACTCACCCGAAATAGATGGCCGCGCGCGGGAAGCAGTCCGGATGGGAAACAGCCTTTTTCTTCAACTGAACCGATGGTGCAACGAAAGAGGAATCCGCCTTTGGGTAGTGACGACCGGACGGCACGATCCGGACGGACGGGAATTGTCGAAGGAGCCTACTCGCATCTTTATGGCCCAGGCGGAGCAGTTCTTTTCGCGCTCAGGAATCCCCTATTGCGATATCTCCCCCTCCTTTTTTGCTCTTCCGGAAGTCGAGCGAAGCGCCTTCTCAATGGAAGGTGACGGCCACCCCACACCCGCGGGCGCAGCCTTCATCGCCCGCGAAACATGGAATCAATTCCTTTCGGATAAAATCGCGGACTTTTTGCAGCCATCCGCGAGGGGAAGAAACGATACAGGATCATGAATCCGGAAACGCAGTCGCCACCACAGGTCACGGTTTGTATCGTCACGCGGAACCGCAAAGATGACGTACTTAAAGCCATCGAATCAGCGCTCGCGCAGAACTACCCGGCGCTCGAGGTTCGCGTGTATGACAACGGCTCCACGGACGGCACATGGGAGAGCATTCAATCCACTTTCCCGGCAGTCGCCGTGACGCGCGAAAAGGAAAACGCCGGGGCCGCAAAGCAACGCAACCGGTGTTTCCGCGAATCCGCAGCGAAATATATCTTCTCCATGGACGATGACAGCTACTTCACCGATCCGGACACCGTAGGCGCCGCCGTGGCAGTCATCGAGTCGCACCAGGATGTGGCCGTGCTGGCCATGCCGTTCGTCGAACCTGCGCAACGGGGAATGAGGACATGGACACCACCCGCCGACCCTGACAACCTCGGCGTCCCCGTCCGCAGTTTTGTCGCCTGCGCCTGTCTGCTGCGGCGCGACGCTGTTATTGCCGCAAAGGGCTATCGCGAGTTCTTCGAGCAATGGGGAGAGGAGCGCGACCTCTCGATCCGCTTGATGAACCGGGGCTTTTCCATCCTGTTTGCGCGTACACCCCCGCTGGTCCACGTGGGAAGCATGATCCGCGACCGCGGGAAAATGGAGGAGCTTGGCGTCCGCAACACGATTCTCTTCGACTGGCTCAACCTCCCGGCGCTGGTCGTGGTCCCACGGCTTTTCGCAGATGCCGTCAGGTTATTCGCTCACAAGCTCTCCCTCAAAAATCTTGCGGCGCGAGCAGGATATGTGATGCGCGGGTTTCTTTACGCGGTCCGGATGTCCGGAAACCGGAGTGCCGTCAGCCGCAATACCTATCGCCGATATCGCATTCTCCCGGGACATGGCCCGTTATCCGCACCGCAAAATCTTCCTCCTCCGTTGCGGCGCAACATAACAACCTGAAAAGCTGATCATGTTCGAAATTCTTCTCTGGATGTCCGCCGTCGTTCTTGTGGGTTCCATGCTTGCAGCTTACCGGCGGTTCCACGACCCCCTGCATCCGATCATGTATCTCGGACCGATGTTCCTCTACCTTCACGTGTTCATTCCACTGGCCATGGATTACCGGGACATGATCGTCCCTCTCTTTCGCAGTGAAGAAACATTGGAACTTGCCCAATTTGCCGTAACCCTCCAGTTAAGCGCTCTGGCGGCCGGATTGCTTGTGCCCAGAATCCCGAAAAGCGTCGCTAATGCCCGGCATATCAACATTCAACTGAGTCCGATCGCGACGCGGCGAATGGCGGTCCTCAGCTACACGCTCGGGTTCGTGGGGTTGATTGCCTATTTCTACAGGCTGTCTACTGTTGGGGGCTTTTTCCTGGCATACAGCAGACCCAAAGGCGGCGGTGCCATCTCGGGCTTAAGCGGCTACATAACCGGCGCATCGCTTCTAACGATCCCCGCCATCATCCTGCTCGTCATTTCAAGAAAGGGCCGCAAGCTCGATTTCAGGACCGCCGCGCTGATGGCGCTTTTCGTGGCACCCCACCTTCTCCAGGGCTTGCTCGGCGGCTCCCGCGGCAACGCTTTCCTCGCGCTCGCCACGCTGGCTCTCGGCTGGTATCTCGCAAAGGCAAAACGTCCCCCATTGCGTACGCTGTTTGCAGGATTGATGATTGTCGGCGTTCTGATGTTCTTTCTCAAGACACACCGCCGCACCTTATATCTCGGAGCGGAGGGCACGGAAATCAGCGTGGACGCGGTCATGGATGCAATCATGCCGTCCGACATCGAGCCCAGCAACGTCACGCCACTGACTTGGGGAACCATCATTGCCGTCCGTCATCATCAACAATATTTCTGGGGACAGCGATACGCCGCGCAAATGTTCGTGCGCCCGATTCCGCGGCAGCTCTGGCCCACCAAGTACGAAGACATGGGGCTGGGCTGGATGGTCAATCAACCCGGCAGCGCGGGCATGCATCCTAATCAATGGATCGCGGCTTTGGGCTGGTTCCCGCCGGCAGGCGCGGCCGTCGGGCTTATCGGAGACGCGTTCCTCGAACTGGCCTGGGGCGGTATCCTCGTATGTTTCCTGATCGGCTATTTATACGCATGGCTCTGGCAGCAGGCCGTTATGAAACACGGCTTGTGGACGATCCTCTACTTCGAAGCATGCGTGGTGTCGGTTTATCTCCCTACGCAGGGCCTCGCCACGGCATGGCTGTATCGGTTTGCCTATCTGGCGGTCCCGAGCATCATCCTCTGGCGCTTGCTGTTTAATAAGCACGATATTCGCGTTTTACGGCCGACGCCGGCACCGCCAAAAATCATCAACCGCATCCTGAGTCGTATGCGATGGCAGAAACATATCCACTAGAACCACGCCTGACCGTCGCCATGCTCGGCGCACGCAGACGCTACGCAGTGCCGCGTATTTTTGCGCGGGCAGGTTGGCTGGAGTTGTTTTACACCGACCTTTATGCCGCCGCGCCGTGGCTGACCCGGCTTCGCTCCAGCCCCCCGCCGCACGAGGCGTTGCGTAAAGCGCTGGGCCGGTCCGCGGCCGACATTCCTGCCGACCGCGTCCGCCAGTTTCCCCTTTTCGGACTCTCACGCATCGCAATGGCACGGGCAGCCACCAACCCCGCTGCGCGACTTCGTTCTTATCGCAAATGGAATCCTGCGTTCTGTCGTCGAGTTGTCCGCGGCGGATTGGGACCAGCCAATGGCGTCTATGTCTTCAACACGGCCGGCCTGGAAATCGCACGGACCGCGCGGGAACAGGGATTGAAGATATTCGTGGATC
>Ga0334890_1002971_pt1 | contig 18161 bp, 12 predicted proteins | sample GraSluR1_MG_3_FD_207220 | JGI IMG/M metagenome (GOLD analysis project Ga0334890, IMG submission 207220) | Sludge microbial communities from methane-producing bioreactor in Wageningen University, Netherlands - Granular Sludge_31_08-R1 | ecosystem: Engineered > Bioreactor > Anaerobic >... | reverse complement strand
TCGAGCAGGCGCTGAGGGTAGTGTTCGATGACGTCCAGGGTCTCTGTGCCGAAGTGGGCGACGATGCGTTTAGCCGTGACCGGCCCTACGCCTTTTATGAGGCCGCTGCCCAGGTATTTCTCGATGCCGGCGACGGTGGCGGGGAGAACGGTGCGCAGGTTCTCGACGGCGAACTGCCGGCCGTACTCGGCGTGGACAGTCCACTTGCCGCTCACCTCGACGAACTCGCCCACGTTGAGGCCGGCCATGACGCCGACGAGGGCGACCTCGACCTTCTGGCCGAAAAGCCCTGGGGCGGGGGCTTCCGGCGTAAGCCTAGCGACCGTGTAGCCGGTTTCATCGCTGTGATAGGTGATGCGTTCGACGACGCCGCGCAGCGTGTCCATGATGCAAGCGTAGCAGAATGACATGGCTTGAGCAAAGGCATGTTGCATCCAATTTGGCTAAACGTATGTTCTGGTGTTATACTGAGTGGAACGTTGATGCTAGATCACACGCCCGGCACAGCGGTGATCTGGCCAACAGAGGTTTTTCTGGGGAGTTGCCAGGGCGTCCTGGAGTGCTAGAATCAGGAGAAATGCATGAGTATCAGCAAAGCGCATAAGACCCAGTTGATCAGTGATTATCGGATCAACGAGCAGGACACTGGTTCGCCGGAAGTGCAGGTTGCTCTTCTGACGACGCGTATCGAGGCGCTGATCGATCACCTCAATACGCACAAGCATGACGAGAGTTCCCGGCGCGGATTGCTGAAGTTGGTGGGTCAGCGCAGGCGTCATCTGGCTTATTTGAAGCGGTCAGACACCCAACGATACCAGGAGTTAATCCAGCGGTTGGGTCTGCGCAAGTAGGATAAGGGCAAGCAAGGAAAGGGGGCGAAGGTCATTGCAATGACTGCTTCGCCCCTTTTTTCCTGCCTGCCGTAAGGGGCGTTTGGCCAGCCGGTTATGAGCCGGCGTGTATCGGTCGCCGGGCGTCTCAACGCTTTTGGGCGATTTTGTTAGCGATGTAAGCGGTTGCAGTACGCAGTGCAGCGATTAGAGCGACGGGAACGGTAGTCTAGCTGCCAACGCGTTAATCGAGGTCCGGCATTGGAGAGCGCGGCGAAAGCTTGAACGGCGGCCTTCGTCGAAAGAGACGAGAGCTTTCGCCTTGGTCTCCAGTTCCGCACCTCGGTTCCGTGCCCATCCTCTCTGAATATTGCTGCATAGCCGTACTGCCTGTGTAGTCTTGAGACGTAAGAGACGTAACATAAGGAGTGCGAATCTATGCAAGTTTTTGAAGGTTCCCGAGAATATACTGCGGAGATTGGCGGGCGTCCTCTCTCGATTGAGACGGGCGTGCTTGCCATTCAGGCGGGCGGGGCCGTAACTGTTCGTTATGGCGATACGGTGGTGTTGGCTACGGCCACGATGAGCAAGGAAGTGCGGCCGGGCATCAACTTCTTCCCCTTGACGGTGGATTTTGAAGAGAAGCTCTATGCGGCCGGTCGCATCCCCGGCAGCTTCTTCCGGCGCGAGGGACGTCCCAGCGAGCAGGCCATCCTGCTGTCTCGCCTAGTGGATCGCCCGTTGCGCCCGCTCTTCCCCAAGGGCATGCGCAATGAGGTGCAGGTCATCCTGACGGCCCTGAGCATCGACGAAGAGAACCTGTTGGATCCGCTGGCGATCATCGGCGCATCGGCTGCGCTGGCAATCAGCGACATCCCCTGGAACGGGCCGGTGGCAGGTTCGACCATCGGCTTCATCGACGGCGAGTATGTCGTCAATCCCACGGCGTTGCAGATGGAAAATAGCCGGCTGAATCTGATGGCCGCCGGTACGCGCGACAACATCCTGATGGTAGAAGCCGGGGCGCACGAGATCCCCGAAGACATGATGTTGGAAGCGTTGAGGCTGGCGCATGAGTCCAACCAGCCGGTGATCTCTATGATCGACGCCATGCAGGCGGAGGCCGGCAAAGAGAAGAATACGGTACAGTTCTATCTGCCTGCGCCGGAGATTCAGGAGCGCATCAACGCGCTGGCGAAGGACGAGGTCGGCGGCGTGCTGGCGGCGGGGCTGGACAAGGCAAGCCTGAAGGACAGCTTGGACCAGGTGCGCGCTGACGTCGAAGAATCCCTGGCCGAAAACCTCGCCTCGGAGGAAGTGACGGCGGCGGACATTGCCGACGCCATGAGCGCGGTGGTCAAGGAAGCCACGCGCCGCCGTATATTGGAGCAGGGCATACGCCCGGACGGACGGGCTACGGACGAGATCCGGCCTATCCGCATCCAGGTCGGCAAACTGCCGCGCGTCCACGGCTCCGGCCTGTTCATGCGCGGGGACACCCATGTGCTCACGATTGCGACGCTGGGTACGCCGGGCGACGCGCAGCGCATCGATACGTTGCAGCCGACCGACGACAAGCGCTACATGCATCATTACAACTTCCCGCCCTACAGCACGGGCGAAGCGTATCCGCTGCGCGGGCCGCGCCGCCGCGAGATCGGCCACGGCGCGCTGGCGGAACGGTCGCTGCTGCCCATGATCCCGGAAGATTTCCCGTATACGCTGCGGCTTGTCAGCGAGGTGGTGAGCAGCAACGGCTCTACGAGTATGGCATCAGTCTGCGGCAGCACGCTGGCGTTGATGGATGCGGGCGTGCCGATTGCGGCGCCGGTAGCAGGCATTGCTATGGGCCTGGTGCAGGACGCGGAGACCGGAGCCTATAAGGTCTTGAGCGACATCCAGGGCATGGAAGATGCACTGGGCGACATGGACTTCAAGGTGGCGGGCACAGCGCATGGCATTACGGCGCTGCAGATGGACCTGAAGATCAAGGGGCTGGACTTCAGCATCTTGGCCGAGGCGCTGGAGCAGGCGCGCGTGGGCCGGCTGCACATTTTGGGCAAGATGCTCGAGGCGCTGCCCGAGTCGCGCGATCACCTCAGCCCGTATGCGCCGCGTATCCTCAGCTTGCACGTCGACCCGGAGAAGATCGGCAAGATCATCGGTCCGGGCGGCAAGACGGTGCGCGCGCTCCAGGAGAAGTATGCGGTCAAGGTCGACATCGAGGAGGACGGCACGGTCTACGTGTCGGGCGAGGGCGAAGGCGCCGAGCGGGCGTTGGACGAGATTCAGAGCATGACGGAGGACGTCGAGGTGGGCAAGATCTACACGGGCACGGTCGTGCGCGTGGAGCCTTACGGCGCGTTCGTCAACATCCTGCCCGGCGTTGACGGCATGGTGCACATCAGCCAGTTGGCCGATTACCGTGTGGACAAGGTGGAGGACATCGCCAACATTGGCGACGAACTGACCGCCATGGTCATTGACGTGGACCCGGGCGGTCGCGTGCGGCTCAGCCGCCAGGCCGTGCTGGAAGGTTGGAGTGTTGAGGATGCCCGCGAGCGGGATAAGGGCGGCGGGCGCAGCGGCGGCGGCAATCGTCGCGGCGGGCGCGAGGGCGGCCGCGATCGCGGCGGTCGCGATGACCGCAGGCCGCGCCGCTAGGCGAGGGACAGCCCGTCGCGCTACGCCAGGCGCAGGCTTGAACTGACCAGTACTCAGCCCGGCAGCCGTAGGGGAAGCCCTGCGGCTGCCGGTTGCTTTTGGCATGACCAACGCGCGCCACCGGGGCGTATCTGCGGCGCACGCTTCGCCGTCCCATCGTATAAACATGACATCTCTACGGCCGAAGGCGTTGTAAGGGCGGCATCTTTGTCGCCGGGCGCGCGCCTCTTGTGCAAAGGGATTGCCCTGTAAGGGCGCGCGGCCATATGCCCAAAACCACAAGGCGCGCCGGAACGGCGTCGCCGAAACAGCGCGGGAAAACGGCGCGGCACACTGGACAAATCCGGCGGCGGGCCGTATACTGATAAAATAAGAACAACTGTTCGGGTAGGGAGATGAGCAGCCAATTGGGGCTGCCGTGATAGGCTTTGCGAGGGGAAACGATGCCTCCATTCCAGGTTGTTAGCGAGTTCGAGCCGACGGGCGATCAGCCGCGGGCGATCGCACAGTTGGCGGAGGGGTTGCGCGGCGATATGCGCCACCAGGCGCTGTTGGGCGTGACCGGTTCCGGCAAGACCTACACAATGGCGAAGGTCATCGAGCAAGTGCAGAAGCCCACGTTGATCCTGGCGCACAACAAGACGTTGGCTGCACAGCTCTACAGCGAGATGCGCGAGTTCTTTCCCAACAACGCCGTGGAGTATTTCGTCAGCTATTACGACTACTACCAGCCCGAGGCGTATATCCCGCGCACCGACACGTATGTGGAGAAGGAATCGCAGATCAACGAGGAGATCGACCGGCTGCGCCTGGCTGCAACCTCGTCGCTCTTTAGCCGGCGCGATACGGTGATCGTCGCCTCGGTCTCGTGCATCTACGGCTTGGGCAGCCCGCAGGATTACGGCCGCGTGGTGTTGAGTCTGCGCGTGGGCGACATGGTGCGGCGCAACAGCATCCTGCGCCACCTGGTGGAGATCTACTACGAGCGCAACGACAGCACGTTGCAGCGCGGAAAATTCCGCGCTCATGGCGATGTGCTGGAGGTACAGCCCGCCGACCGCGAGTTCGCCTACCGCATCAGCCTGTGGGGCGACGAGATCGAGCGCATCAGCGAGATCGATACGCTCACCGGCGAGATTTTGGCCGATCATCAGCAGATCGACATCTATCCGGCCAAGCACTTTGTGACGCCGCAGGAGCGACTGGAAGAAGCGCTGGTCGACATCGAGGAGGAGCTTGAGGAGCAGGTCAAGCTCTTCGAGTCGCAGGGCAAGCTGTTGGAGGCGCAGCGCATTAAGCAGCGCACCCGCTACGACCTGGAGATGCTGCGCGAGGTGGGCTATTGCAGCGGCGTCGAAAACTACAGCGGGCCGCTCTCTCAACGCCCGCCGGGCAGCACGCCGTGGACGCTGCTCGACTATTTCCCGGCGGATTGGCTGCTCTTTGTGGACGAGAGCCACATGACGCTGCCGCAGGTGCACGGCATGTACAACGGCGATCGCAGCCGCAAGCAGGTGCTGGTGGAATATGGCTTCCGTCTGCCGAGCGCGCTGGACAACCGCCCGTTGCGTTTCGAGGAGTTCGAGGAGCACATCAACCAGGTCGTCTATGTCAGCGCCACGCCGGGGCCGTATGAGCGCAAGCACGCCGAGCAGATCGTCCAGCAGGTGATCCGCCCGACCGGCCTGCTCGACCCGGTGGTAGAGGTGAGGCCGACGAAGGGCCAGATCGACGACCTGCTGGCTGAGATCAAGCGGCGCGTGTCGGTAGGCCAGCGCGCGCTGGTGACGACGCTCACCAAGCGCATGGCCGAGGACCTGACCGAATACCTGGCGGAGTTGGGCATCCGCGTGCACTATCTGCACAGCGAGATCCACACCATCGAGCGCGTGGAGATTCTGCGCGACCTGCGGCTGGGCGTGTACGACGTGGTGGTCGGCATCAACCTGCTGCGCGAGGGGTTGGACTTGCCGGAGGTGTCGCTGGTGGCGATCCTCGACGCGGATAAGGAAGGCTTCCTGCGCAGCGAGAGCGCGCTTATCCAGAACATCGGCCGCGCGGCGCGGCATGTGGAGGGCAAGGCGATCCTCTACGCCGACAAGATGACGGATGCAATGCGCTCCGCCATCGACGAGACCGCGCGTCGACGCGAGATTCAGGCGCGGCACAACCTGGAGAACGACATCGAGCCGCAGAGCATCGTCAAGAGCATCCGCGACCTGACGGACCGGGTGAAGGTGCTGGCCGAGGCGAAGGACACGTACGCGGCGGACGAGGCCAAGGCTCGCCCCATCGATGTGACGGACCTGGCGGCGGACGACCTGGCGAAACTGATCAAGCAGGTGGAACGAGAGATGAAGGAGGCGGCCAAAGCCCTGGAATTCGAGCGGGCGGCGGCGCTGCGCGACCAGTTGATGGAACTGCGCGCCCTCCAGATCAACGAGCGGGTCGGCGCGGGATAAGGAAGAATCAGTTGTTCATGTAAGCATACCTAATACAGCCAGTCAGTGCCCTATCTTCATATCCACCCACAATCCATCACTGCAGGATACGAAACATGGCTACTGAACATGCATTTGGCGGAAATTGGACTGAAGACAAGCTGATGCGTTTGCGTAAGTATCTGCCTGCGTATACGACAATCTTCACTGCCAATCCGAGGGCCCAGCGTTTTCAGACCCATTATGTAGATGCTTTTGCTGGAAGCGGCAGTCGTCAATCCCCAGCAGATAGGCAAGGCGGCACTCTGGACCTTTTCGATGAAGCCGACTCGATCGATGTTTCGAATTTCTACAAGGGAAGCGCTCAAATTGCTCTTGAGATCGAGCCTCCGTTCGACCACTATCTGTTCATTGATTCCAATCCGGCATTTGTTCAGGAACTGGAAGCCCTGAAGGCCAAATATTCGGCTAAGGCGAATCGAATCGATGTTACCCAGGCAGAGGCGAACAGCTACCTTCAGAATTGGTGTCGTCGGGTGAACTGGAACCGAAATCGGGCTGTTGTCTTTCTGGATCCCTATGGTATGTCTGTGAATTGGGATACTGTGGCAGCTCTTGGAAGAACCGGAGCTATCGATCTCTGGATCCTGCTACCACTCGGACAGGCAATAAACCGCATGCTTCCGCGCGAAGGATTGCCGATGACGGCGTGGGGAAATCGGCTGACCGCTTTCTTCGGTACAGACGGATGGACTGAAGCATTCTATCGTCCAAGCGCGCAACCGAGCCTTTTCGACGACGTGGCCGGCTTTGAGAAACAAGCGAGCTTTGAGAGTATCGGAGCGTTCTTTTCAGAGCGGCTGAAGACCGTGTTCCCGCAAGTTGCCAGTAATTCGCTGATGTTGATGAATTCGAGAAATGTACCCATATTCGCACTGTATTTCGCCGCCTCCAATAGTACCGCGGTGGGTATAGCGAACCATATCCTAAGGGGGTAAAGATGGCAGCCAAGTCCCATATAGAATGGACTGACATGACATGGAACCCTGTCACCGGCTGTACGAAGGTCAGCCAAGGCTGTAAGTTTTGCTATGCCGAGAGAATGGCAAAGCGACTCCAAGCAATGGGGGTGGAGCGTTATCGCAACGGTTTTCAGGTTGCGTTGCATGAAGACTTGTTGGATGCTCCCCTGAAGTGGGTGAAACCTAGGATGATCTTCGTGAACTCCATGAGTGACCTATTTCATGAGGACGTGCCTGACCATTTCATCCGCGCGGTGTTTCGTACAATAGAGCTATGCCCTCAACACACGTTTCAGATTCTGACCAAGCGCAGCAGCCGGTTGGCGGAGATGGCAGACCGTTTGCCGTGGCCGAAGAATGTATGGATTGGGGTAAGCGTTGAGAATACGGATGTGACCTTCCGGATCAAGGACTTGCAGCGAGTGCCTGCACGAGTGCGGTTTCTGTCGTGTGAGCCTCTTCTTGGACCTCTTGACGATTTGCCATTGGACGGCATTCACTGGGTCATCGTGGGTGGCGAATCTGGGCCGGGAGCGCGACCGATGCGGAAACAGTGGGTCATGTCGATACTACAACAGTGCGAGAAGCGAGACATACCATTCTTCTTTAAACAGTGGGGTGGTGTCCGGAAAAATCGTACAGGACGTTTGCTCAACAATACGACCTATGACGGATTCCCTCCGGAACATTCCTTGTTGGTATCGCACGCAGTCTGAAAATTTGGTCAATAGTTAATATAAGCAACCCGCGGGGCAGGCTATGACCGCCCCGCGATGGGACTGATTTGCATGGACGACACGATTCTCACCCAGGATGGGGCTAACGGTTCAATCGGCGCGGTGCGCACGGCTGACATCGTCAACGAGATGCAGGGCGCCTATCTCGATTACGCTATGAGCGTGATCGTGGCGCGCGCCCTGCCCGATGTGCGCGACGGGCTGAAGCCCGTGCATCGCCGCATTCTTTACGCCATGCACCATGACTTGGGGCTGGACCATACCAAGCCGCACAAGAAGAGCGCACGCATCGTCGGCGAGGTGTTGGGCAAATACCACCCCCACGGCGATACCGCCGTCTATGACGCTATGGTGCGCATGGCGCAGGAGTTCAGCCTGCGCTACCCGCTGATCGACGGGCAGGGCAATTTCGGCAGCGTCGACGGCGACAACGCCGCGGCCATGCGCTACACCGAGGCGCGGCTGGCCGAGATCAGCGACCTCATGCTGGCCGATCTGGAGAAGGACACGGTTGACTGGGGCGAGAACTTCGACAACTCGCTACGCGAGCCGAACGTCTTGCCCGCGGCGCTGCCCAACCTGCTGATCAACGGCTCCAGCGGCATCGCCGTGGGCATGGCGACCAACGTCCCTTCACACAACCTGGGCGAGGTCGTGGATGCGCTGGCCTATATGCTCGACCACTATGAGCGCATGGACGACATCACGGTCGAGCACCTCATGCAGTTCGTCAAGGGGCCGGATTTCCCCACCGGCGGCATCCTCTACCGCTATCGGGACGAGGGCAAGGACGACGAGAGCGTCGACGCCATCGCCCAGGGCTATTCCGTGGGCCGGGCGCGGCTGGTCGTGCAGGCCAAGGCGCATTTCGAGGAGATGAGCCGCGGGCGCAGTCGCATCGTCATCACCGAACTGCCGTACCAGACCAACAAAGTGGCGCTGCTGGAGCGCATCGCCAGCCTGGTGCGCGACGGTAAGCTCGAGGGCATTACCGACCTGCGCGACGAGAGCGACCGCACGGGCATGCGCGTCTCCATCGAACTGACGCGCAATGTAGAGCCGAAGGACATCCTGGCAGACCTCTTTAAGCTGACGCCGCTGCAGCAGACCTTCGGCATGCAGATGCTGGCCCTGGTCAACGGCGAGCCGCGCATGCTCAGCCTCAAGCGCATGTTGCAGCTGTTCATCGAGCACCGTCGCGAGATCATCCGCCGCCGCTCGGAGTACGACTTGCGCCGCGCCAGAGAGCGGGCGCACATCCTCGAGGGGCTGCTGCGCGCGCTGGACATTCTGGACGAAGTGATCGCGACCATCCGCCGCAGCCGCACGGTGGAGACGGCGCGCAACAACCTGATCCATGACTTCGGCTTTACGCAGATCCAGGCGCAGGCCATCTTGGACATGCAACTGCGGCGGCTGGCCGCGCTGGAGCGGCGCAAGCTGCAAGATGAGCACAAGGAGATTCAGAAGCAGATCGCCTATTTGGAAGACCTACTGGCGAACCCCGCCAAGCTGTTGGGCGTGATCAAGGCCGACCTGCTTGCCATCAAGGAGAAGTACGGCGACGCACGGCGTACGCAGATCGTGGACCGCACCAAGGGAACGCTTACCTCTACCGACCTGCTGCCGGACCAGGCGGCTTGGGTGTCGGTGAGCGCCGGCGGCGAACTGCGTCGCCATGACCGCACGCGGCTTTCCGATGCGGTGTTGCGCGAGATCGGCAAGGGCAGCGAGGTGGAGTTGCTGCCGGCCAACACGCGCGACTTCCTCTACCTGTTCGGTAAGGACGGCCAGTGTCGCCGCGTTTCGATCCATGAGATCCCGCCCTTCGGGCAAGCCAGGCGCCTGGCGGAACTGACCGAGTTCACGCGGCGCGACGAGGTGACCGCGGCCATCGCACTGCCGCGCGTCGAGCCGTCAGCGGCCAAGGGCTATCTTTTCCTGGTGACGGAGCAGGGAATGGTCAAGCGGGTGATGCTGTCGGACCTGCTCTCCGCAGCCGCGAGCGACCCGTTGGTGATCAACGTCGATGCGAAGGATCGCCTGCGCTGGGTTCTGCACACGCAGGGCGGGCAGGAGGTGATCCTCGTGTCGGCTTCGGGCCAGTCGATCCGCTTCAGCGAGGAAGATGTGCGCAGTATGGGGCTGGCTGCGGGCGGCGTGGGCGGCATGCGCCTCAAGCGCGGCGACCGCGTGGTGTCGGCGCATGTGGTGGATCCGGGCGGCGAACTGGTGACCATTACTGAACTGGGGTATGCCAAGCGCACCGCGCTGGATCAGTACAGCAGCCAGGGGCGTAACGGGGGCGGCATCGTGACGCACAAAGTGAGCAGCCGCACCGGCAACGTGGTCGCGGCCTATCTGTTGCCTGCGCAGGGCGTCGAGTCGTTGATTGTGTTGCAGGAAAAGGGCGGCGTCAAATTGGTGGAGAGTGAGGCGATCCCGCAGATGGGCCGCGGCGTCATGGGCAAGCAGGCGACGGCCGCGATGGCCGGGAATCGCGTGACGGCCGTCAAGGCGGCGGCTGCGGCGCTGACGGCGGATGACATCGCGGCCGGCGTGGTCGAGCAGACGGTTGCGCCGCCGGCTCCCGCGCCCGTTCCGGCGACGGATGGCGGGGATGGCGATCCGCCAACCGCGGCGCCCAAGCCATCCAGCCGCGCCAAAAGCGGCGCGGCTTCTGCAAAGCCCCCCGCGTCCAAGCCCGCGCCTGCCGCTAAGACGCGCCCGCCGGCGCGGTCCAAGAGAATCGTCGAGACGCAGCCGGAACTGCCTCTAAAGGCGGAGGCGGCGCAGCCCGCGTCTAAGAGCAACGGCGCAGATGGGCAAGGCAAGCCGCCTGTAGAGGTGAAGCAACCGTCGCAGCCCAAGTCGCGGCGAGCACGTAGCACAGGGGATGCACAGGCGGCGAAGCCGTCCGGCAAGACGGCGGAAGCAGGGGGTAAGCCGGCCGCGCCCTCACAGCGCACGGTGAAGGCTGAGACCGCCGCCGAAACAACAGCCGCTCCGCCTAAGCAGCGGAAAGCTGAGGGTGCGACGGGCTCGCAGACGAAGCAGCCGCAGAAGCCGAAGGCTCCGGCGCAGCGTTCGAAGGCAACGCAACCTTCGTCGCGCGCCAGGGCGAGCGGGGAAGCCGCAGCGGAGCCGGCGAAGCCCGCCAAAGCAGCCCCGTCTGAGCCGAGCAAACCGGCGAAAGAGAAACCCGCGGCCCCGGCTGCGCGCGCCAAGAAGCCGGCGCGCAAGAGCGGCAAGCTGTCGACTGTGACTACGGTCAAGAAGCCGCGGGCCAAGAAGTGAACGCCTGACTCGTGACGTTGTGTTTGCAGCCCGCCCTAGCCCCTTTGCTCGATTTTGACACGCGGCGCGCGGTTGTGCTACCCTACCATGTCTGACGGCCCCGCCATTCTGATGGCGTCCCGTCGCGGTTAAATGACCCGTGCCGATGAAGTGGGGATTATTCCCCGGCAACCCGCTGGAGTCCCGGTTTCCGGTTGCAAGGCACGCCAGGTCCGATACGGATTGGCTTGTGCAGGCGGCGTCTCCGCCAGGCGCAGGACGACCCGACGGACAGCGTGCAGCAACAGATTGCCAAGCGGGGCGCCAGTGACCGGCGGTCTTTCGACCGGGGTCCAGCCAAGATTTTCACGCACCCCCCTTGGAGCAATCCGGGGGGCTTTTTGTTGAGCGGGGGGAGCTATGCGGACGGTTTATTGGGAAGACCGTAAGGTCAAGATGATCGACCAGCGCCTGTTGCCGGGCGAGCTGGTTATCGCCGAGTTTGACACGGTAGAAGGAACGGCGCGCAGCATCCGCGAGATGTACGTGCGGGGCGCGCCGGCCATCGGCGCGACCGCGGCCTACGGAATGGCGCTGGCAGCCTATAACAGCTCGGCGCAGGACCGGGACGGTCTGTTGAACGATCTGCGCGCGGCCAAGGCGACGCTGGACGAGGCGCGGCCGACTGCGGTCAACCTGGCATGGGCCACGGCACGACTGCTGGACCTGGCCGAGCATACCGTGCTGCCCAACGTCGACGACATGCGCAGCGCGCTGCTGGCTGAGGCCGAAGCCTTGGCCGACGAAGATGTGGAGATCAACCGGCGCATGGGCTATCACGGCGCAGAGGTCGTGCCGGACGGGTCCAACATCCTGCACCACTGCAACACCGGCGCGCTGGCGACGGTGGACTTCGGGACAGCGCTGGGCGTGGTCTACGCCTGCCAGGAGCAGGGCAAGCGCATTCATGTCTGGGTCGACGAGACGCGGCCGCGTCTGCAAGGCGCACGACTGACGGCATGGGAACTGATGCGCGCCGGCGTCCCCATGCACTTGATCGCGGACAACGCCGCCGGTCACTTGATGCGCACCGGGCAGGTGGACGTGGTGCTTTTCGGCGCGGACCGGGTGGCGGCTAATGGCGATGTCGCCAACAAGATCGGCTCCTATAAGCTGGGCGTCGTGGCGCGGGAGAACGGCATCCCCGTCTATTCCGTAGTTCCGACCAGCACCATCGACCTGGACCTGGCTTCGGGCGACGAGATCCCCATCGAGGAGCGCGGCGCGGAGGAGGTGACGCACGTTGGCGAGACGCAGATCGCGCCGGACGACGCGCCGGTGTATAACCCGGCCTTCGACGTGACCCCGCATCGCTACATCACCGGCATCATCACCGAGGAAGGCATCTGCTACCCGCCGTTCGAGTTGAGCCTGCGCCGCGCCAAGGAAGCGGCGGAGGCGCGCATCCGCGAGAACCGAGCCAGGCGCGGGACGGAGAACGGCTAGGCATGAGGCGGTTGGGCAGCATCTGCGTCTATTGCGGCGCAAGCAACAGCATCCGGCCCGAATATGAGGCCGTAGCGATCGCACTGGGGCGGGAACTGAGCCGGCGCGATATTGGCCTAGTCTATGGCGGCGGCAGCGTCGGCCTGATGGGAACGCTGGCGCGCACGGCGCGCGAGGGCGGCTGCAGCGTGGTGGGCGTGATCCCCGAATCCCTGACGACGCGTGAACTGATGGGCGAGCAGATCGGCGAACTGATCGTGGTCGAGAGCATGCATGAGCGCAAAGCCATCATGTCCTCTCTATCAGACGCGTTTGTGGCGCTGCCGGGCGGCTTCGGCACGATGGATGAACTGTTCGAGGCCATCACCTGGGGCCAGCTAGGCATCCATGCCAAGCCGATTGGCCTGCTTAACGTGGAGGGGTACTTCGACCCCATCTTGCAATGGATCGAGCGCGGGGTGCAGGAAGGCTTTGTCAATCCGCAGCATCGCAAGCTGCTGACCGTGGACCTGGAGCCGGCGGCGCTGATCGAGCGGCTGGCGACGTATGAGCCGCCGCCCGGCCTGATCAAGCGGCTCGACTTGGACGAGGCGTGAGGCGATAGCCGCGCCGATGGGCTTGTAGCCCGTATATTGAGATGCATTGAGAAGGGGTGAAGCATGGAGTTCGTGATCACGGGGTCGGTCGCCTATGACTACCTCATGCGCTTTCCCGGTCGTTTTCGCGATCATATTCTACCGGACCAACTGGACAGCCTGAGCGTCAGCTTCCTGGCCGAATCCATGCGCCGTGAGCGCGGCGGGGTGGCGGCCAACGTGGCCTACACGATGAAGCTGTTGGGCGCGGACCCGCTGATCCTGGCGACGGTGGGCAATGATTTCGGCGACTACCGGCGTTGGCTGGAGGAGCAAGGCTTGCGCACCGATCAGATCGTGGAGATTCCCGACGAGCTGACGGCTACCTTTTTCGTCAGCACGGACCTCGATCAGAACCAGATCGCCAACTTCTACTCAGGGGCGATGGGCTATGCCCGTCACTACAGCCTGGAGAGCCGCAACCTGACCTCCGCCGGCATGGTAATGATCAGCCCCAACGACCCGACAGCCATGCTCAGCTACGCGGCGGAGTGCAAGCGGCTGTCCATCCCCTTTGCCTTTGACCCTAGCCAGCAGCTTGCCCGACTGGACGGCGACGACTTGCGGCAGAGCGTGCCCGGCGCCGCGCTGCTGTTGTGCAACGAGTACGAACTCGCCATGATCCAGAACAAAACCGGCTGGTCGCGCGAGGACATTCTGGGCATGGTCGACGCGCTGGTGTTGACGTTGGGCAAGCAGGGCAGCGTCATCTACACGGACGGCGACGAGATTCCGATCCCCGCGGCGGCGCTGGAACGCGTCGACGACCCCACAGGCGCGGGCGACGCCTATCGGGGCGGGCTCTTTGCGGCGCGCATGGCGGGGCTGTCTTGGCCTGTGTGCGGGCGGGTCGGCTCCTTGTGCAGCGCCTATGCGCTGGAGCAGACCGGGACGACGACACACCACTTTACGGTGGACGAGTTCATCTCCCGTTACGAAGGCGTTTTCGGCGCGGAACCGTCGCTAGCCGGCCTGTGCAAGCCGGAAGCCGCGCACAGCGAGGTCTGATGCGTAATACTATTGTTTCGCCTCGCGCCGAGGAGACGGCCGGCCCGAACGAACTGCGCGCCGTGCTGGGCGCGGACTCGGTGTGGTCGGCGTATGCCATTGCCGACCTGCAACCGGCGTATGCGCCCTATTGCCGGTGGCTGCCGGCGCACAGCGCAAGCGGCCGCGGGCTTGTGCTGCTCTTTACGCGGCTGGATCCGCCGGTCTTGTTCGCGACGGGCGATGTCGCGGCGGTGACCGCGGCGTTAGACGCGGCTGATCTGCCGGATCAGGTCTATATGACGTTGCGCGAGGAGCACGCGCCGGCGGCGGAACGGCATTACGATTTCTCGGCGGACCGGCGTCCCATGTGGCGCATGGCGCTGGTTGAGCCGTCCGCACAGACGGGCGATGTAGGCGCCGGGGCGCGGCTGGTGCGGTTGACGCCTGCGCACACGGCGCAGATTCGCGTGCTGATCGCACATGGCGGCGCGTTTGCGCCGGATGCGTTCGAGCCGTACCAGACCGAGGAGGGCGTCTTTTTCGGGGTGGAGGATGCGCACGGCGAGTTGGTTGCGGTGGGCGGTACGCATGTGGCGGACTGGCAGGCGGGCGTGGCGGCCATCGGCAATATGTACACGCACCCGGCGCAGCGCGGGCAAGGTTATGGCGGCGCGGTGTTGCGCGCCATCTTGGGCGAACTGGCCGAGCGCGGCGTATCCAACATCATTTTGAATGTGGATCAGCGCAACACCGCGGCTAGGCGGCTCTATGAGCGGCACGGCTTCGCGGTGCACTGTCCTTACCTGGAGGGCGTCGGTCGCCGGCGCGTTTGATTGGCAGGATTACCGGGCGCACGACCTTCGGCGAGGCCCGCAGCTTGTAGTGAAGGCAGACCGGTCGTGTGCCGTTGAGCAGTAGATAGCAGTAGATATCTGTGTAGAGGTTAATTCAAAGGAGCGCTTAAAGTCCATGAGTGACGTAACCAAAGAATTGAGCTACGACGTCGCCAACATCCGCCTGGCGGACAAGGGGCGGTTTCGCATGGAGTGGGCCGCCAGGGAGATGCCCGTGCTGGATCTGCTGGAGGAGCGGTTCCGCAAGGAGCAGCCGTTTAAGGGCATTCGCATCGCCGCGGCTATGCACGTCACGTCGGAAACGGCGAACCTGATGCGCGTGCTGTTGGCGGGCGGCGCCGAGGCGGCCCTGTGCGCCAGCAATCCGCTGAGCACCCAAGATGATGTAGCGGCGGCGTTGGCGGTTCATTACGAGATGCCGGTCTACGCCATCAAGGGCGAAACGACGGAGCAGTACAATTCGCACCTGAACAGCGTACTGGACATCCGCCCGCACATCACGATGGACGACGGCATGGACCTGGTCGCCATGCTGCACATGAAGCGCAGCGAACTGCTGGACAACGTGGTGGGCGGCACGGAAGAGACGACGACGGGCGTGATCCGGCTGCGCGCTATGGCGGCTCAGGGCAAGCTCCAGTTCCCGGTGATCGCGGTCAACGATGCCATGACCAAGCACTTCTTCGATAACCGCTATGGCACGGGCCAAAGCACCATCGACGGCATCATCCGCGCCACCAACGTGCTGTTGGCCGGCAAGAATTTCGTAGTGGGCGGCTACGGCTGGTGCAGCAAGGGCATCGCCATGCGCGCCAAGGGGATGGGCGCCAACGTGATCGTCACCGAGGTGGACCCGCTGCGCGCGCTGGAGGCCGTGATGGACGGCTTCCGCGTGATGCCGATGGCCGAGGCGGCGCGCATCGGCCATATCTTCTGCAGCGCAACAGGTGACATTCACGTCTTCGACGGCCATCATTTCGAGGTGATGCGCGACGGCGCGATCCTGGCCAATAGCGGCCATTTCGATGTGGAGATCAACCTGAAAGCGCTCGACGCCATGAGCGCCAAGGTGACGCGGGTGCGCGAGTTCCTGGACGAATACACGCTGGAGGATGGGCGCAGGCTGTACGTGGCGGGAGAGGGCCGTCTGGTCAACCTGGCCGCGGCAGAGGGTCATCCCAGCGCGGTGATGGATATGAGTTTTGCCAATCAGGCGCTGTCGGCGGAATACCTCTTGACCCATGGCAAGGAAATGGGGCGTCAGGTGTACGATGTGCCCGAGGCCATCGACAAGGAGATCGCTGCGCTCAAGCTGCGCGCCATGGGCGTCGAAATCGACACCCTGACCGCGGAGCAAGAGGCGTATCTGAACGAGTGGAGTCTGGGGACTGGACACTAGGGCTTTCGGGCCAAGCGGCAAGGTTGCCCGGCAGCAAACTGGAGCGGGCGCGACCGGTCGCAAGAATTGAGGAGAGAGCAAGATGACAACTTTTATGACGCTGCCCCGACTTCTCTTCACCAGCGAATCGGTGACGGAGGGGCATCCCGACAAGATCTGCGACCAGATCAGCGACGCGATTTTGGACGCGCATTTTCGCGAGGACCCCTTTTCGCGGGTGGCGTTGGAGACGGCGATCAAGACCGGCTTTGTGATGCTGTTGGGCGAGGTCACTTCCAAGGCCGCGATCAACTACGACCGGCTGGTGCGCGAGGTGATCACCGACATCGGCTTTGACGACAGCAGCAAGGGTTTTGACGGCAACACGTGCGGCGTGCAGGTGGCGATCGCCGCGCAAAGCCCAGACATTGCCCTGGGCGTGGATCAGGCGTTGGAGGTCAAAGAAGGCAACGCCAACGGCGGCGATCCGTTGGACGCCATCGGTGCGGGCGACCAAGGCATGATGTTTGGCTTTGCCTGTGATGAGACGCCCACGCTCATGCCGATGCCGATCTATCTGTCGCACAAGCTGGCGCGGCGGCTGGCCGAGGCGCGCAAGCAGGGCATGTTGCCGTGGCTGCGCCCGGACGGCAAGACCCAGGTCACGGTCGAATACGCTTTTGGCAAGCCGCGGCGCATTCACACTGTGCTGATCAGCACGCAGCATGAGCCGGATGTGTCGCAGCGGCAGATCCGGCAGGAGTTGATCGAAACGGTGATCGACCCCGTGCTGCCGGCGGAGTTGGTCGACAAGGAGATGCTGATCTTCACCAACCCGACCGGGCGGTTTGTGGTCGGCGGGCCAATGGGCGATGCGGGGTTGACGGGTCGCAAGATCATCGTCGACACCTACGGCGGCATGGGCCGGCACGGCGGCGGCGCCTTCAGCGGCAAGGACTGCACCAAGGTGGATCGCAGCGCGGCTTATGCGGCGCGCTGGGTCGCCAAGAATATTGTGGCCGCGGGGATTGCGAGCCGCTGCGAGATTCAACTTGCCTACGCCATCGGCGTGGCGCATCCGCTCAGCATCAACGTAGAGACCTTCGGCACGGGCCGCATCAGCGACGAGCAGATCGTGCGCTTGATCGAGGACAACTTTGACCTGCGTCCCGGCGCGATCATCCGCGACCTTGATCTGCGGAGGCCCATCTATCGCCAGACCGCGGCCTACGGCCACTTCGGTCGCGACGATATTGCCCTGCCGTGGGAAGATACGAGCCGGGCGCAGGCGCTGCGCGAGGCTGCGGGGCTGCGCGAGACGACGCACGCCTGATCGTCCCGCTGATGGGGAAGGGATACGCGAAACCGGAGGCGCGCTTCACAGCGCCTCCGGTTGTACGTTCTTTGGCATTGAGCGCCGGCTAGGCGCGTATTGGATGCGCTGTATATTCGGACAGACGCGAGCGCGGATGTATAATGGCGCGCATGAACCGTATCTGCGACAGAGGAGCCGAATCGCTCGGCTCCATGTTTTCTCTGGCGCAGGCGTATGCCGTATTCGCCGCCTGCGCCGTTCTCCTTGTTGCGTTGTTGACGCTGGCCGGTTGTAAGGGCAAGGCGGCGGACAGCGCATTCGCGCCGGCGCCGCTACCGCCGGGCGCGACGACATCTCCCCTTATTCCGGCCGCCCCCACCGTCCTCCTGGATGTGCAGAGCGACGAGCAGATCTTTCCCGGCAATGTGGTCGAGATCTCGTTGAATGCCGGCGGCGAGCGGCCAATTGCAGCCTATCGGCTGTCGATTGACGGAGCCAATTCAGGGTGGGCCA
>Ga0334890_1002969_pt1 | contig 18167 bp, 12 predicted proteins | sample GraSluR1_MG_3_FD_207220 | JGI IMG/M metagenome (GOLD analysis project Ga0334890, IMG submission 207220) | Sludge microbial communities from methane-producing bioreactor in Wageningen University, Netherlands - Granular Sludge_31_08-R1 | ecosystem: Engineered > Bioreactor > Anaerobic >... | reverse complement strand
TGGTTCCCGGGGCCCTGGGTGCTCGAGGTGTCTTCGCCGGGCACGCGGCGTCCCCTGCGGCGAGTGGCGCATTTCCAGGCCGCCGTCGGGCGCAACATCGAGCTGCGCTGGCGACTGCCGACCGACGCCGGGCGCCGGCCGCAGCACCTGCGCGGGCGGCTCGACGCCGTGGTTGCTGACCGGCTGACGATCATCGCGCAGCCGGCGCGCGACGAGGCGCCGGACCAGGCCGCGCTTGTGGTGACCGTGCCGCTGCAGGCCGTCTTGGAAGCCAATCTGGACGAAGACGTCGACGTGCAGGCGTTAATCCGCGCCGATCGCCGCCGGCGCAAGGATGCGAAACGAACTCGCCGGGGCCGGCGGCCGGTCGCCGACGCCGCCGCGACGGAGTCTACGGACTTGGACGAGAGGGACGGGAGCTGACGATGGACCACAACGTGATCCAGGCCTTACAGGCCATCACGCGGGAGAAGCACCTCGACCAGTCGATCATCGTTGAATCGCTGGAAGCGGGGTTGCAGTCCGCGGCCAAGAAAAAGTTGGGGGCCGAGGTGAACGTCGTGGCTAAGGTCGATCCGCAGACCGGCGAGATGCTCGTCGAGCAGGTCAAGACCGTGGCGGCCGAGGTGCTCGACCCGGATCTGGAGATCAGCCTCGAGGAGGCGCAGCTCGAGTTCGGCGACGAGGTCGAGATCGGCGACGAGGTGCGCTGGGAATTGCCGCTCGACCAGTTCGGGCGCAATGCGATCCTGGTCGCCAAGCAGATCCTCGTCCAGAAGGTACGGGAAGCCGAGCGCTTCCAGATTTACGACGAATTCAAGGACAAGGTCAACACCATCATCGAGGGCAAGGTGCAGCAGCTCGAGCGCGGCAACGCCTTGATCAATCTCGGTCGGGTGGAAGCCCTGTTGCCGCACCGCGAGCAGATCCGGACCGAGCCCCTGCGCCAGGGCGCCGCCGTACGGGCCTTCATCATCGAGGTGCTCGACAGCGCCAAGGGACCGCAGATCATCCTGTCGCGCAGCCATCCGGATTTCCTCAAAGCGTTGTTCGCGCAGGAAGTGCCGGAGATCCAAGAAGGCATCGTCGAAATCAAGGCCGTGGCCCGCGAGCCGGGGACGCGCTCGAAGATCGCCGTGCAGAGCCGCGACGATCGTGTCGATCCCATCGGTTCCTGCGTGGGCATGAAGGGGAGCCGCGTGCAAGCGGTCACGCACGAGCTGAAGGGCGAGCGCGTCGACATCGTGCTCTGGAGCCCCGACCCGATCCAACTCATCAGCCGGGCGCTGAGCCCCGCCGAGGTCAACCAGGTCATCCTCAACGACGCGCGCGGCGAAGCGACCGTCGTGGTCACCGAAGACCAGCTCAGCAAGGCTATCGGCAAGGAAGGCAAGAACGTTCGCCTGGCCGCGAAACTGACCGGCTGGAAGATCGATCTGGTCTCATCGCGCGAATACGGCATCCGCCAGCGCGTGGCCGAAGAGGTCTCCATGCGGCTGGACGAGATGTCCGACATGACGCCGGAGCTGGCGGCGACGCTGCGCGATGCCGGCATCGACACCATTCGGGCGCTGGCGCGCATCGACCGCGCGGCGCTGGCCGGCCTGCCCGGTGTCGGCGACGCAACGGCGGAGCAGTTGCAGGAGACGGCCGAAGCGACGCTCGCCGAGCTCGAACGCGTCATCGAGGCGACCGTCCAGGAAGAGCTCAGCAAAGAGCTCGGCGACGGCCTGATCGACGAAAGCAAGCTGGACGCCGGCGTTGCGGAAGCGGAAGCGACCGTGCCGGCTGACGCCGTGATGCCGGCGGATCCGTTCAGCGGCTTCGAACAGAAGGTGTCCGGCGAGGACGAAGCAGAGGACGCAGAGGACATGGAGGACGCGGCGGACGCGGTGGACGACGAGCCCGCCGCGGCGCCGGACGAAGCCGGTCGCGACGCCGACGCTTCGTCGCCGAAGCGTACGGAGGATTGAATGAACGCCGCAGGACGCGCAGCACCGACCGCGGGCGGGTCGACCGCTGCCGAGCACGCGCTGGCGTTGCTCGGTCTGGCGCGCCGGGCCGGGCGATTGGCGCTTGGCGCGACGGCGGTGCAGAAAATGGTGAGCAGCGGCGCCCGGCCGGTCATCATCATGGCTTGCGACGCCAGCGCCCCGCAGCGCCGGCGGTGGTCGCGGCTGCAACCGGTTCGGGGCATCGTCGGCGATCTGCTGACCCGCGGCGAACTCGCCGCCCGCTTGGGCCGCGCGGATCTCGCCGTGGTGGCCGTGGCCGACAAGAGTTTTGTGAGGGGTTTGTTCGAGCTCGGCGTGGTGGCTGATCCCGCGGCGGCCGGCGCCGTCAGGAACTGACGCGACCACGGCTGGAGGTGTGACCTTGGTGAGAAAACTGCGAGTGTACGAGCTGGCGAGGCACTACGGCGTCGACAGCAAGCAGATCATGCTGCTGCTGCAGAAAATGAAGGTCGAAGCCAAGAGTCACATGAGCGTGGTCGAGGATGATTCGGTGGACAAGATCCACGGAGTCTTCCAGCGTAAGCGTGAACTGGCCCGGCAGAACTACGCGCGCGCGCACAAGCTGGATCCCGCCAAGCTCGAAAGCATCGCCAGCCTGCGCCCCTTGCCGCGTCCGCAGCCGCCCGACGAACCGGAGATTGTCGAAGCGCCCAAGAAGAAGACAGCGGCGAAAAAGAAAAAGAAAAAGGTTGCGGCCAAGTCCAAGGTCGTGGTCATCACCAAGACCGGCCAGCAAACGAGGGTGGCCAAAGAGGCGGCGGCGCGGAAAGCCGCGGAACTCGAAAGCGAGCGCGCCAAGGTAGAAAACGAACGCCGCCAGCAGGAACGTCTAGAAGCCGAGCGCGCCCAGCAGCGGGAAGAGCACCGGCAAGAGCGCGTATTGAAGCGGCCGAAACTCGTCAAGAAAACGGCGGAGAGCGACGCGGAGGCACTGCCGCCGACCGAAGCGGCCGAGTCCGCGGCGGCGGTGCCGACGGCGACAGGGAAACCCGTAACCGGCGTCGCCGAGCCGGCGGTTGCCGGCGAGGTTGCGCCCGGCCCGCGAGAGCCCGCGGCCGCGGCGGCTGATCGCGGCGCCGGCGGTGCGGCCGCCGTCGAGCCGGGGACCGCAGAAGCGGCAACGCCGGCGACTACGGCGGCCGAAGCGGCCGCCGTGGAATCCGCGGCGGCTGCGGCGGTCGAGACCGGGCGGCGACGGCCGGCGATCAAGAACGACGGCTTCAAGGTGGGCGACATCGTGCGCCCGGCGCCGCCTCCGGCGGCCGCCAAACCGGCGGCGCCGCGGACCGCCGACACGGCTGCCACCAGTTCCCTCAGCGTGAAAGAATCGATCCAAGCGGCCATTCGCCGCCGGCAGGACGAGAAGGCCGCCCAGGAGGCGGTGGGGGCGCGCCGCAAGCGGTCGCGCTCGAAGAAGAAGAAGGTTGATGAAGCCGAGGTCGAGCGGCAGCTCAAGTTGACCATGGCGCAGATGGAAGGCGTCGGCGGCCGCACGCGCCGCCGTCGCAAGGGCGGTCTGCAGGAGGCCGGCAGCGAGGAGGCCGCTTTGCGGGTCACCGAGTTCATCACTGTGCAAGAGTTCGCTGAAAAGCTCGAAGTGCCGGCCCGCGAGATCATCGCCAAGCTGTTCGGTCTGGGCATCATGGTGACCATGAACCAGCGTCTGGACAAGGAGCACATCGAGCTGCTCGCGGAGGAGTACGAGCGCGACGTCGAATTCCTCAGCGAGTTCGGCGAGGAACTGCTCGAACAGCAGACCGACGAGGTGCTCGCCGAAGACCTCGAGTTGCGACCGCCCGTGGTCACGGTGATGGGTCATGTCGACCACGGCAAGACGTCGCTGTTGGACCGGATCCGGCAGACCAACGTCATTGCTGGCGAGGCCGGCGGGATCACCCAGCACATCGGCGCCTACAAGGTGGAGACCGAAGGCGGTCCCATCACGTTCCTGGACACCCCCGGCCATGCCGCGTTTACCGCCATGCGCGCGCGGGGCGCGTCGGTCACGGACATCGTGATCTTGACCGTGGCCGCGAACGACGGCGTGATGCCGCAGACGATTGAAGCCCTCAACCATGCCAAGGCCGCCGGCGTCCCGATCATCGTGGCCATCAACAAGATCGATCTGCCCGACGCGAAGCCGGACCGGGTCAAGCAGGAATTGACGCAGCACGGCATCCTCGTCGAGGAGTTCGGCGGCGACGTGCTGTGCACCGAAATCTCGGCCAAGAAGGGCGTGGGGATCGAGCGCCTGCTCGAGCTAGTGCACTTGCAGGCGGAAGTCCTCGAACTGCAGGCCAGCCCGAAGGGGCCGGCCCGCGGGACAGTAGTCGAGGCGCGCAAGGAGCCCGGACGCGGCGTGGTCTTCTCGGTATTGATCGACCGCGGCACTCTGCATGCGGGCGATATCTTCGTGGTCGGTCTCCGCGACGGCCGCGTGCGGGCGTTGATCAACGAGCGCGGCGAGAAGTTGGAAGCCTGCCTGCCGGGTCAGCCGGCGGAAGTCCTGGGCGCGCACGACGTGCCCGAGGCCGGCGACCGCTTCTATGTCATGGCGAACGAGCGCGAAGCGCGCGAGATCGCCGCCCGGCGCCAGCAGGAACTGCGCGTCCAGCAGCTGACGGCGCCGCGGAAGAAGCTGAGCCTCGAGTCGCTCGCCAATCTCATCGACGCCGCCGACCTCAAAGAGCTGCCGATCATCATCAAGGGCGACATGGCCGGTTCGGTCGAAGCCCTGGCCAACCAGTTCATGGAACTGGGCACCAGCGAGGTCCAGGTGCGGATCATCCACAAGGCCGTCGGCGCGATCAGCGAGTCGGACGTGCTGCTGGCGGCGAACACCGGTTCGCTCATCATCGGATTCCACCTGCGGCCCGGCGCCGCCATCCAGGAATTGGCCAAGCAATACCACGTGGAGATCGAGGTCTTCGACATCATCTACGAGGCGGTCGACACCTTGAAGAAGGCCATGGCCGGCCTGTTGGGCTCGATCCAGCGCGAAGTGTCGACGGGCAAGGCTCAGGTGCGCCAAGTGTTCAGCATTCCCAAGATCGGCCAGATCGCCGGCTCGATGGTGCTCGAGGGCAAGATCACCCGCAACAGCCGCGGACGCCTGGTCCGCGACGAGATGGTGATCTTCGAAGGCAAGATCTCGTCGCTCAAGCGCTTCAAGGAAGACACGCGGGAAGTCTTGCAAGGCTACGAGTGCGGCATCGGGCTCGAGAACTTCCAGGAGATCAAGGAAGGCGACATCATCGAGACCTTCGAGATCGAGGAAGTGCGGCGCACGGAGCTCTGACAGATAGAGCGGTCGACCGAGGACGGCGCGGTTGCACCGCCGGTGCAGCCGCGCATTGCGCACCGCCCGCGCTGACACGCGAAGGAAGCACGAGCATGGATCCCTACAAGACCAATCGCCTTGCGGCCGCCATCCAGCGCCTGTTGAGCGATCTGATCGCGACGCGGCTGAAGGATCCGCGGGTGGGCATGGTGGCGATCTCCCAGGTCGGCCTCAACCGCGACCACACCCAGGCGGAAGTCTTCGTGGCCGTGACCGGCGGCGAGACAGAGCGGCAGAACAGCCTGGTCGGCCTGCAGGCGGCGGCGGGTTTCCTGCAGCGGGAGCTGGGCCAGGGCCTGCGCTTGCGTTCGGTGCCCGCGCTGCGCTTCAATCTGGACGACAGTCTGGACCGCGGTTTCGGCATCGAAAAGGTGCTGCGCGATCTGGCCGACCGCGGCGAATTCCTGGACGAGAAGGAACGCCGGCGCCGATTGACCCTGGAGGCGCTGGAGCCGCCGCGCGAACTGGTCGAGCCGCTGCGCACCGCCGACTGTGTCTGGTTGAGCGGCCACTGGAACCCCGACCCCGACTGCGCCGGCGCGATGCTGGCGCTGGCCGCCGTGTTGCGCGGCCTCGGCAAAGACGCCGTCGCGTTTCGTTTTCCCGATCCGCCGGCCGGCTTGCCCGCACTGCCGGATTGGGAGGCGACCGTTCCCGCCGAGGCCGCGCCGGCGCTGTTGACCGAGAGTCCGCCGGACGTCGTCTTGCTGATCGACTGCCATCGCACGGACCGCTGCGGGCCGTTGCAGGACGTCTTCGACCGTCTGCCGGTGGTGCGCTGCCTTGATCACCACCTGGTCAGCGCGCGGCGGGCGCCCGTGCCGGGCTGGCTGGAGCCCCGGGCCGAGTCGTCATGCACGCTGGCCTACCGGTTGATCCAGGTCTTGACGGACGGCGATCCGGACGCGATCGACGCCGACGTGGCGACCAACCTGTTTGCCGGACTGGCCGGCGATACCGGCGGATTCCGCTACGAAAACGTCAGCCCGGCGACGTTCCACCTCGCCGGCGAACTCGCGGCCCGCGGCGTCGATACCGCCGAGGTGCAGCATCGCTTGCTGCACGTGCGCCGCCGCGAAGGGCTGGATCTTCTGCACCGCGCTCTTGGCTCCGTGACGTACGCGGGCGGCGGCCGCGTGGCCGTGATGCGCGTCACACGGGACATGTTGGCCGCGTCCGGCGCCACGCTGGCCGAGAGCGAGGGTCTGGTGACGTTGCTGACCGCCGTGCAAGGCGTGCGGTACGCGGCGCTGCTCAAGGAACAGGAAGACGGCCTCTGGCGGATCTCCCTGCGCAGTCACGGGGGCGACGTGCAAGCGGTGGCGGCGGCTTTCGGCGGCGGCGGCCACCGCGCTGCGGCCGGATGTACCCTTGCCGGTACCGCCGATGAGGTCGAGGCTCAGTTGGTCGAGGTTTTACTGGCGGCGGAGTGACCAAGCGTGCGCGAGCCCTGCGGCATCATGCTCGTCGACAAGCCGGAAGGCCCGACTTCGCGGCAGGTGGCCATCGCGGTCGGCCGGCTGGTCCGGCCGGCGCCGCCGCCGCGCCGCCACGGCGAGCGACGGTTCCGCATCGGCCACGCCGGGACGCTCGATCCGCTGGCGACCGGCCTGTTGCTGGTGCTAGTCGGACGCGGCACCCGTCTGGCGCCTTTCCTGCAGGGACTCGACAAGCGTTACCACGCCACCGTGCGGTTCGGCGTTGCCACCGACAGCCATGACCGCGCCGGCACGGTCACGGACACCGCGCCGGTGCCGGCCGAACCGGACGGCCTTGCGGCCGCCGCCGATGCGCTGCGCGCCGCGGACCAACAGCTCCCGCCGGTGATTTCGTCCATCAAACAGGGCGGACTGTCGCTGCACCGTCTGGTGCGCAAGGGGCGCGAGGTGCTCCTGGCGCCGCGGCCGGTGCGCATCGTCCGGCTCGCTGTGACGGCCGTGCGCTGGCCGGCGGCGCCGCGGGACGTTGCCGCGGAGCTGACCGCGCCGGACGGCCGCATCTACGAGGTCGAGCTTGACATCGAGTGCGGCGGCGGCACCTACGTGCGCGCGTTGGCCAGGGATCTGGGCGACGCTCTGGGCACGGTCGCTCACCTGCACGCCCTGCGCCGGCTAGCCGTCGGACCGTTCACCGTGGACGAGGCGGTTCGACTGTCCGACCTCGAAGGTGGTGAGGACCCCGGCCCGCGCCTGCGGCCGCTGGCGGCGGCGCTGCCCCATTTGCCGGCGTTCACGTTGTCGCCGGAAGGCGCATTGCGGGTGCGCCACGGCGGCCAGCCGGAGCCGGATTGGCTGCCCTCGCCGGTGCCGGACCAGTTTCGCCTGCTCGATGCGGCCGGCCACTTGGCCGCGGTCGGCCGCCGGGATCCGGCCACCGGTCGGGCGGTCACGGCCGCCGTGTTCGCCGCGGCAGGCAACGCCGCGACGGAGGTCGACTCATGCGCATGATCCGGCTCAACGAGGATTACCTCGAGCGGGTGCTCGGCGGCGACACCGCGCTCGCGCCGCCGCAACTGGGGTCCTCGGGGATTGCCCTGGGCTCGTTCGACGGTCTGCACCGGGGGCATCAGGAGCTGGTCGCGGCGCTGCGGTCGGCGAAGCAGCGCGGGCGGTTCGCGACCTCTGTTCTGTTCACGTTTCGCCGCCATCCCCGCCTGATTCTGGGGGGAGCCGATGGCCCGTTCCTGTTGACGACCTGGCGCGAGAAGCTGTCGTTGCTGGAGCAACTGGGTGTCGACGTGGTGGCGGCGATCGACTTCAGCCCGGCGCTGGCGCGGCTCGACTACCGGCGATTCGTCCAACACTTCTTGATCGACTGGCTCGGCATGGTCTACCTGGTGGCGGGCCACGACGTCCACCTCGGGGCCGACCGCCGCGGCGACGAGAAGGCCCTCGCCGCACTCGGCGACGAACTCGGCTACACGCTGGATGTGTTACCGGAAGCAACCTGGCAGGGGCGGCCGATCTCGAGCTCGGCCATCCGCAACGCGTTGGCGGCTGGCGACTGCGCCGCCGCCGCCGCCATGCTGGGGCGGTTCTACGCGGTTTGGGGCGAGGTCTCGCCCGGGGAGGGCCGCGGCGCGACAATCGGCTATCCGACCGCGAACGTCCAGCCGTTGAACCCCCGCAAGCTGCTGCCGTCGCCCGGCGTGTACGCCTGCCGAGTGCAGGTGCCCGGCGACGTGGTTGCGAAAAACGCCAACGGAGTTCTGGGCTTCGTGGAAGAGCCGTTGCCGGAGATGGACCGCCACGGCGACATGGTCGCCGCCGGTGCAGGGCGGTGGCGCCTCTACGGCGGAATGCTCAATTTCGGGCACGTGCCGACGTTTCACGCGGGAGGGCTGGCGTTGCCACGCATCGAGGTCCACTTGTTCGACTTCGCGGGCAATCTGCGCGGCCGCACGCTCAAGATCGAGTGGCTGCAACGCCTGCGGGATGAGAAGCGCTTCGGCGGCGTCGATGCTCTGCTCAGCCAACTGCGCCACGATGAGCAACGAGCGCGGCAGGCGGTCGCGGCGCTGGGCCGCCCGGCCGCATAAGCCACGCAGCCGGCGTGCGCCGGGTGTGCGGGAAATCGTTGCCACCTTGGGCGGGGTCGCGCATACTGGCGGCCGAGACAGCCGGGCCTGGCCTGGGAGGGATCGGTTTGATGCTTGCAGGGAGAAAACGCTACCGAATGCCGCGGCCGCGCGTCCGGTTGGCCGGCGTCTGGGCGGCGGCCGTATTGGGCTTGCTCGCCGTCGTCGTCTGGCCGGCGCGCGAGGCGATCGCGCAACAGCCGACACCCGAGATGCTGCGCGAAGCGGCGCGGCGCAGCGGCCTGAGCGAGGACGAGATCCTGCGGCGTTGGCAGCAGGAGCAGTCGCAGCCGCAGCAGCTGCAGGCGACGGACACAACCGGCGCGGCCGAACCGGGGCGCACCGCGCCGGTGCCGGGCGATGATCTCGCGCCGCGCGCCGTCGGCCAGGGCCGCGGCGAAAGCAGCTACTGGGTCGAGAGTCCGCAAGTACGACTGCCGCTGAGCGACCGCCCGCTCGGTGTCGCCGAAGCCGAGGCCGCGCTCGACACGCTTGCGAGCGGAGACCGGCGGCTGGACATCTTCGGCCGCTCGTTCTTCCGCCTGGCGGCGGGCGTTTTCAATCCGCCCAGCTTCGGACCGGTGCCGGCGGACTACCTCGTGGGCGCCGGCGACGAGATCGTCGTCGACGTCTGGGGCGAGGTCGAGTTCCGCATCGAGCGCATCGTCGACCGCGACGGCTCGATCATTCTGCCGCGGGGCGGCAAGGTGATCTGCCACAACCGCACCTTGCGGGAGGTTTCGGCGGCGGTGCGCGAGCGGCTCGCGCGCAGCTACGCCGGCTTGAAAGACGGTTCGATCCAGCTCGATGTGACGCTGGGCCGCTTGCGCGCGATTCGCGTCTACGTGATCGGCGACGTCGAGCAACCCGGCGCCTACGAGCTGAGTTCGGTCGCCACGATCCTGACCGCGCTTTACGCGGCGGGCGGACCGGCCGAGACGGGCAGTCTACGCGATGTGCGCCTGCTGCGCGACGGCGGTCCGGTGGCGCGGCTCGATGTGTACCGCTATTTGTTGGACGGCGTGCGCGAAGGCGACGCCATCCTGCGCGAGGGCGACACGGTCCTGGTGCCGCCGCGCGGGCGCACCGTGCTCTTGCAGGGCGCGGTGCGGCGGCCGGCATTCTATGAGCTGTTACCGGCTGAGACGTTCGACCAGGTGCTGCGGTTCGCCGGCGGTTTTACGCCGCAGGCGGCCACGCGAGTGTTGAGCGTCGAGCGCGTCGTGCCGCCTACCGAGCGAGCGCCGGACCAGCCGGATCGAACTTTCCTGGATCTGCAGCTGGACCCCGCGACGGGCACGTTGAGCGATCCGGAGGCCGGCCGGCTGCATGACGGCGACGTGGTGACGGTGGGCCAGGTCGCCGACAAGCTCTGGGGGTGGGTCCAGATCAAGGGGCACGTGAAATACCCCGGTCGTTACCAGTTTCACCGCGGGCTCACGGTAGGGGGATTGATCGAGCAAGCCGGCGGCGCCTGGCCCGATGTCCTGCTCGAAGTCGCGTTGGTCGATCGCGTCGATGAGCGCGAGCAGCGGTCGTCCTTGACCGTACCGCTGGGGCTGGTTTTGCGCGGCGAGACCGCCGACGTGCCGCTGCAGGAGCGCGACGTCTTGCAGGTTTTCGCCGAGGGCGCGATGCGCGATCGCGAGACGGTGACCGTCAGCGGCGAGGTCCGCGAGCCGGGCACGTTCGAGTACCGGCGCGGCCTGACGCTTCGGGATTTGCTGGTGCGCGCGGCCGGTCTGCCGCCGAGCGCCGACCTCGAGCGCGTGGAGATCCAGCGCCTGCAGGCGGAGAAAGTCTTTTCGAACGCCGCGCAGCCGCCGGTCGGGTCGATTGTGCAGACCTTGCGGCTGGACCTGACGCCGGATTTTCTCGTCTCCAGCCGAGATATACCGCTCGAGCCCTTCGACCACGTCGTGGTGCGGCGGTTGCCGTGGTACCAGAAGCAACGGCAGGTGACCGTGCGCGGCGAGGTCTTTTACAACGGCATCTTCAGCTTGGAGACGGCGGACGAGCGACTGGCAAGCCTCGTGGCGCGGGCGGGCGGACTCAAACCTGAAGCTTACGCGCGCGGCGCGCGCATCGAGCGGGAGGGACTGGGGAACCTGGCGATCGACCTCGAAGCAGCGCTGCGGCAGCCGGGGGGCCCGGCGGACATCGTCCTGGAAGCGGGCGACCGTCTCCTGGTGCCGGCGCGGCTGGACGCAGTGCGGGTGATCGGCGAGGTTGGCTTCCCGACGGCGCTGGTCTGGGAGCACGGCCGCAAGATCGACTGGTATGTCAACCGGGCCGGCGGCTACTTGGAACGAGCCGACAAGAAGCGGTCGCGCGTGGTGCACGCCAATGGTCTATCGCAACCCAACAGAGGCGGGCACGAGGTGCTGCCGGGCTCGACGATCATGGTGCCGGTGAAGGCGCCGCCGGAGGGCAAGACGACGCTCGAGACGATGAAGGAGATCGCGTCGATCCTGGCGAGCGTGGCCACAGTCTATCTCGTGATCGATCGGGTGGCGGATTGAGGTGAGGGGTCCGTATTTTTTCCGAGGTCGCCATGCCTGACGTAGGCGAAACCCCGCCCCAACGGCCGCGGGACAAAGATGATGCGTTGTCCCTGCTGGCGCTCGGCAGCGTCTTGTTGCGGCGCCGGCGCTTGATCTATACCTGCGCGCTGGCGGGCTTGGCGGGGGGTCTCGCCCTGGCGCTGCTGCCGCCGCGGGTCTATCGCTCAAGCGCGGTTTTCCAGCCGCAAGCAGCCGAATCCAGAGCGGCCAACTTCGCCGCGATGGCCAGCCGTTTCGGTTTGCCGACGCCGAGCGGCGACGGCGAATGGAACGCGCCCGTCTATGTTGAACTGCTGCGGATGCGGTCCATGCTCGAGCCGCTGGCCCGCGACACGCTGGTCGTGGCCGAACTGGGCGAACGCGCGACGGCGGTGACCGATCTGTTGGGCGTCAAGGCGCCGAGTCAAGCGCAGCGTGTGGATCGCGCCGTGCGCGAACTCCGCCGAATCATCCGGAGTCGCGAGATCAACAACATTGGCGCCGTCGAGGTGACCGCGACGACGCGCTGGCCGAGCGTCTCGTTGGCCCTCGTGCAACGATTGGTGCACGGCGTCGATCGCTTCAATGTCGACACGCGCCGTTCGCAAGCGGCGGAAGAACGAGCTTTTGTAGCGCTGCAAGTCCAGGAGGCCAAGCAAGCGCTGCAGCAAGCCGAGCATCGCTTGCTAGAATTCATGCAGAGTAACCGAGCCATTGCCGGATCGCCGGAGCTGAGTTTCGAGCATGATCGCCTGCAGAGGGAAGTGTCGCAGCGGCAGCAAGTCTATACGATGCTGATCCAGAGCCTGGAAGAAGCGCGGATCAAAGAGGTCCGCGACACGCCGGTGATCACGGTCCTGGAACCGCCGCGGTTGGCCCACGAACCGCAGTCGCGCGGGCTCATGCTCAAGGCGATGCTGGGCTTGTTGAGCGGCGGCGTCTTGGCGGCGCTGGGCGCGTTCTTGGTCTTTGGCGTGTCGCATGCCTGCCGCGCGCAGGACGGCGATGCGCTGGAATTCCTCGCGCTCGTCAAGGACGCGGCGCCCCGCTTCAAACGCGCGCCGAAACGGTAGGTAGCGCTGGATTCGTTCCCGTCGACGGAGTTCCCGCTTCATGAACCACGCTGGCGAGCCGGTGTCGAAAAGCCGCGAGGCACGCGGGGGATTCTTCTGGACGACGCTCGGCGTCGGCGTCCAAGCGGGGATGCAGATCCCCGTGTTGGCTGTGCTGGCGCGGCACATCAGCCCGGAGGAGTTCGGCATCGCTAACGCGGCGCTGCTGGTCATCGGGCTCGGCCTGAATGTCTTCGAGGGCGGCGTTGCGCTCAACGTCGCGCAACGCAAGAACATCGACCTGCGCGATGAGGCCGTTGCTTTTCAGATCTCGGTTGTCTTGGCGCTGGCAGTGCTGGGTGTCGTCACTTCGACGAGCGGCTTGCTCTCGGGTTTCTTCGGCCGACCGGAGATCAAGCCGGCAATTGTCGTTGTGGCCTGGAGCTTTCTGCTGAGCGGACTGACCGCCGTCGCAGAAGCTCTTCTCTACAACCGCGGCGCCTACCGCACGGCAGCCTCGGTGAACATCGTTTCCTATGTGGTCGGCTATGCAGCGGTCGCCGTGATTCTGGCGTTGAAAGGCTACAGTTACTGGTCGCTCATCTACGCGCAGATCACGATGAAGCTCGTCAAGCTGGGCTTGTTGCTTGGCTGGGCGCGGCATGCCGTATGGGTGCGTCCGACTCTCGCCGTCTGGCGGGAGCATCTGGGCCAGACCCTGGCTTTCTCGTTGGGCCGGGTGGCGACGTACTTAGCCAATGAAGGCGATATGATCGTGGTCGGCAGGATCCTCGGCGTCGAGGCGCTCGGTTTCTACGGGCGTGCGCATCAACTGATGATGGTCCCCAATAAGGTGTTCATCAAGGTCGCCATCCGCGTTTCGACGCCGCTGTACGCAAGTATCCAGGACGACCTGCCGCGCGTCGGCCGGGCGTTTCTGCATTCGGTGCGGCTGACGAACCAGGCGATGATCCCGGTCACCGCTTATCTGGTGTTGTTCCGGCGCGAGATCGTGCAGGTTCTACTCGGACCGTCCTGGAGCGAAGTGACGGCGTTGCTGGCCATTCTGGCGGTTGCCGGATTCTTTCACGTGATCTACAAGGTGCCGCTGTCGGTCATGCACGCCCAGCGTCTCGCGCGCAATTCGGCATTTTCCCAGAGTATCTTCGCCGTCTGCCTCCTGCTCGCTGTTCTGGCCGTGGCGTCACGCGGCCTGCCCGCCGTGGCGTGGGCCGTCACGACGGTCACGGCTGCGAACTATGTGTTCATTTCGAGCCAGATCGTGAGACGGTTGGGCGTTGCTCCAGCTGCCTACTTGCAGGCCCACTTACCGGGCTTATTGGGCGGCGGGTTGCTTCTTGCCGCGGTTCTGCTGTTGCGGGCCGTTCTCGACGGAGCGTTGTCCGCCGTGGCGATCGCGGCCCTCGGCGGCTTGGCGCTGGCGGCTGTCGTCGGTGGATCGCTGCGGAGGTTTCTGTTGTGACGCTCCCGGAGAACCGTGACGTTGTGATCTTGATTCACTTGAATCGTTCCGGCTCGACGTTTCTGGCCAATCAGGTCAGCGCCCATCCGCAGATCTGTGTCTGCCCGGAGGCGCACCTGGCCCTACAGCGGTTGCTAGGCGGGAAATATCGACGCCAATCGATCGCACAAAAGATCAAACGCCTCTTGGCCGACGTGTCCGGCGACCAGAAGCTCGCCTCCTGGGGCCTGAATCCCGATCTCGTCGCCGCGCGCGTACGAGGCGCCGCCGACGATGTCGAAGCTTTCCATGGCCTGTTGAATGCCTACGCCGACACGATTTGCCCGCAGGCCACGGCGGTCATGGTCAAGGGCTACTTCTTCATCGACTTGATCCAGCGGCGGCGGTTCGCGGGACTGGCCCGCGGGCGCGAGGCGAAGGCCATCCTTTTGATGCGTGATCCCCGCGCGATCTTCAACTCGCAGAAGCGTAGCATTTCCAGCACTTTGCACCGCCCGATGCAAGAAAGCGCGATCGCCTGCGCTTTGCGGTGGCGGATCTACATGCGGCATGTCTCACAACTTGCCGCCGATCCCCGCTGCCTGCTCGTCCAGTACGAACAGTGGACGGCGGACAATGACGCTCAACTAGCGAGGCTCTTCGCATTTTTGGGGCTTGCGCCCCAGGCCGCGGGCGCGGCCGCCGCCAGGCTCGCGACAGCGATTCCGTCCAACCAGCGACACCTGCACCAGAATATCGCGAAGGGCCCGCTCGTCGAACGGAACCTGGCTTGGAAACAGAGTCTGCCGAACGATCAGATCGCGCTCGTCCAATCGTTCTGCGGCCGCAACTTGCGCGAGCACTACGAGATCTTACCGGTCGGAAGAGCTCCTTTCGTCAGTGCGGCGGCTGACGTTGCCAGATGGGCTGCCGGCCGGCTCTCCTTGTTGCGTTGAGGAAGACGGCGATGGGTCTTGAGACGCTGCTCATCAATCTGTTGACGTTGGGCGTCGCCGGCCTGGGTCTCGCCGCGTTTTTACGCTACCCGCTCAATATCGGCCTGATCGTAGCAGCGCTGAATTCGGTGTTCCTGTTGCTGCCTATGTTCCTCTATGTGAACTTCCAGCCGTCCTTTCTGGCCTATGCGATGTCGAGCCTCGGCGACAGCCGCAGTGTGTTTCCCTACGTCAAGCCGCAAGCGATGACGGCCTTGACCTGCGCGGCGTGGCTGGTCGGCGCCTGGACCGCGCAGCACGTGCGGGTCGGCCTGCCGCGGTTCCTGTCGCTGCCCAGAGTCGGCGCGGTGATCTCGACCTGGCGGGCGACCGGCTTGTTCCTGCTCTGCGTCGCGCTGGTGGTGTATTTCGTCGCGACAGGCGGCTTCTCCCTGCTCGAAGTCATCAGCCCATCGCGCAAGACGATCGCGGACCTGTATGGCAGCTACTGGATCTCTACGTTCCTGATTTATGTGCCGGCGATCCTTGCCGCCTTGACGGTGGCTGGCCGCGGCAAAGTGACGCCGCGCGCCTTGCTGTTTCTGACCGTGGCGGTGCTTGTCGCTTTCGGGACCGGCCAACGCCGGACGATCTTCCTGCTCGTTCTCATCGTGTTCTTCTCGCTGCTAGCCTCGCGTGCCGCCACGGGGTCAGCGACCGTATCGGGGCGGCAGGTCAGGCGCGCCATGGTGCTGTTCCTGACCATCCTCGCGCCGCTGGGGCCCTTGCTCTGGGCTGCGCGCAACTATTTCACCCAGCTCGCTGTCGGTTTCGGCGCGGTGACCAATCCCTTCGTCTACCGGGGGTTCTGGGAGTTGTTCTTCGGCTCGGCCGCGACGGGATTTCGGACCGCGGTCTCGGTGCTCGACATGTGGGAGGCAGAGAGCGCCAGCCCCGGCTACTCGTTCAGCTACGTCCTCGCGGCACCGATTCCGCGGGCTATCTGGCACGACAAGCCGATCGCGCCGGACGGTGTGCTGCAGGATTTCCTGAACATCCCGACGAACCCATCGCTGTTCGTCGCCGCGGATCTCATGTTCAATTTCTTCCTGTTCGCGCCGTTTGCCGCCTTGATCTTCGCCTTCGCGTTCTCCAGACTGGGTGTCGTGCTCTGGCAAGAACTGCGCGGCGCCGGCGACGGCGGACCGCCAGTCAGTCTGCCGGGGGTCGTCCTGTTTGCGATCTATGTTTCCGGCGCGATCGTGCTCTTTAAAAACGGCCTGGCTCCGTTCGTGATCTTCGTCCTGTCGACCAGCGCCATGCTGTTGATCGTCGCCGCGCTCACCGTCAAACGAAAGCGTTGTCTGCGATGACGGTGCGCGTCATGCTCGTGGCGCCCTACGAGCGGCCGCAGCTGAGCGGTGGTCAGGCGCGAGCGGGGCGATTGCTTGCCGATGGCCTGGCTGCCGACGCGCGCGTGGATTTCCACCACGTCGTTGTTCCTCACCAGGCAGAGGCGAAATCCTTCAGCCAAGCACTCCGCTTCCGGCTGCGATTCTACGGACAGTTCCTGGCCGCACTAGTCCGCCAGCGCCCGCAGGTCGTGCACTTCTTCTCGCCCTGCAGCGCCGCGGGTTTCGCGGAGAAGACCGTGCTGGCGGTGGGCGCGAAGATGGCCGGCGCCCGCATCGTGATCAATCTGCGCAGCGACTTGCGGCCGTTGTTGGCGGTGTGCGGTCGCCGGCGTCGGCGTTGGTGGCTGTGGGGTTTGCGGCGCTATGACGGAGCGATCTGCCAGTTCCGCGCGCTGCGGGATTTCTTCGTGGCCGAGGTCGGTCTGCGCAAGGACCGGGTCTTTGTCGTGCCGAATGCGGTCGCGCCGCGCGCGTTCCATCTGACGGAGGAAGTGCTGGCGCAGCGGTTCCACGAGCGACGCCTCATCTTCCTCGGCAGCCTGCAGGAGGTTAAAGGCGTCGATACGCTGCTCGCGGCCGCGGGCCTGCTGCGCGATCGTGGCTGGCTCCGAGAACCGATCGATATCGTGGGCGAGGCCGGTTCGCAGGATTTCCTGGCGGCCTTGTCGGCGCTCGGCGAACGGCTGGCGCTCGGCGCGGCGACCGTCTTCCACGGACCGAAGTACGGACCCGAGAAGGCCGTGCTGTTGGAACGGGCAGGGGCGCTGGTATCGCCGTCGCGCAGGGAAGGATTTCCCAATGTCGTGCTCGAGGCGCTCCAGGCCGGGGTTCCGGTCGTACTGTCCAAAACCGGAGCCGCCGCCGATATTGCCGCCGCGTTCGGCGACGCCGTGCGCCTCGTGCCGGTCGATGCGCCGGACGCCGTGGCCGAGGCGGTGGTCGCGCTCTTCGCGGAACCGGACGCCTACCGGCAGGCGGCGCGGGCGGCGGTGCGTATCTGCGCCGATTTCCTACCCGACAACATCAGGGAGCTATACTACCAGGCTTACGCCGCGCTGAGCGCTTGAGAGCCACGCCTGGCCGCGCGATCGCGATGGTGCGGCGGTGGTCACCAGGCGACTTCGGGCGGCGGCTTGCCCTGGGCGATGGCCGTCAGGATCAGCTCGGTCCGCTCGGCGATCACCTGCCGATCGAAACGCGCGGCCAGCGCGACGGCGTTGTCCCTGACCCGCCGGTATTCGTCGCGATCCTCGTCGAGTTCGCGGATTCTGGCCGCGAGTTCGGCGCCATCGAGCGGCGTGAACGCGCGCCCGGCATTGTGGCGGGTGACCAGCGCCTCGCCCTCGCAATATCGGGCGACGATGGGCGGTGTGCCGGCGGCCATCGCTTCGTAGATTTTGGACGGCATCGTGCCCGGTAGGGCGCAACAGAGCGGCACCAGGCTCAGGTCGCAGGAAGCGAGCAGGGCCGGCATGTCTGTCTTCGGCCGTCCATCCCAAAAACTCAGGTTGGCCAGCGCGAGCGCGGCGGCGCGCCGGCGCAGGTCTTGTTTCGTGGGGCCTTCGCCTACCATGACGAACCGGATGTGCGGGTGGGGAGCGAGGATCGCGGCCGCAGCGACGACCGCTTCGAGCCCCTGCGCGAGGCCGTGCAGGCCGCAGTAGCCAACGAGGAAATCGCCGGGGGCCGCGCCGAGCGATCGCCGCAGCGCCTGGCTGCGCAGCTCCGGCCGAAACAAGGTCGTGTCGACGCCGTTGCTGATGACGGTCGTCGTGACGTGTGGAAACCGCGCGCGAATTTGCGCGGCGGCGCCGGGATTTGTCAACGC
>Ga0334890_1002967_pt1 | contig 18173 bp, 12 predicted proteins | sample GraSluR1_MG_3_FD_207220 | JGI IMG/M metagenome (GOLD analysis project Ga0334890, IMG submission 207220) | Sludge microbial communities from methane-producing bioreactor in Wageningen University, Netherlands - Granular Sludge_31_08-R1 | ecosystem: Engineered > Bioreactor > Anaerobic >... | reverse complement strand
GGTCGCGCCACAGATTGACGGCAGCCGCTTCGCTCGCGGCGCCGGACAACACCTCAGGGTCTTGTGCTTCCTCGTCCGCAAGAAATCTCAATCAGCGCCTACTCCGTAAATGGTTCGATCCCCACATATACAACCTGTCATGCTGAGCATAGCGAAGCATCTCGACCGCTAATGCAACGAGATTCTTCAGCTCGCTGACGCTCGCTTCAGAATGACAGATACTTGAAGAACAAACCTGTAAATCAACCTACGATACATGACGTATGGCTCGTGACTAGTCCCGCTTCATCGCCCGTACAGAATCAGCTTGTCGTCGATGCCGCCGTCTATGGGCAGCCGGGACCCGTCGCGCCAGTCGTAATAGCCGAAATCGTAGCGCAGACCGGGGGCGACATCCGCCGCCTGCACGCCTGTTGCGGCCAGGTCCAGCGTATACGTGTCGGTGAAGATTTCGCCGGGAACCCAGGTCGTAGCGGGTCGCTCGCCCTGCAGAGGCTGCGCGTCGAGTTGGCTCATCACCTGCGGCTCGCCCTCCCCCTCCGCCAACGCCTGGAAAAAGACATTGTAGTCGAAGGGAAGCGGCTGCAAGACCTGCCACGTCACGTCCAGTTGCGCTTCCTGCGCGGTACGGTCTTCCGTCAGCGCGGCGTTGAGCAGCACGATCTCGTTGTTACCGCCGAAAATGGCGCGCGGGGACGGCGGCGGCTCCACCTGCGTGAAGGCGGTCGTCAGATAGGGGTAGCTTGCCAGCACGACCAGGCCGGTCAACACCGTCCACAGCAACGGCCGGCGCAGCGACAGGCTGAGCGCGGGCAGGCTGCCCGCCAACGCCGCCAGCAGCGGCCCGGCCAGCAAGAGCGTCTGCCAGGGATAGGTGAACAGGCGGTCCGCCCTGGTGACACGCCACAGAGGCGCGCTCACGTTCAGGCTGAGCAGGATCAGCGCCAACGCGCCGCCCAAACAGAACCACATCAGCCGGTCCGGCGCTGTGCCGCGCCAGACGATGGCATCGCGCCGCCACAGCCACACCGCGCCGATGGAGAAGGCCAATGCCACAAAGCCAAGCTGAAACGGGTAGCCGTCCTGCCAGCCGGGAACGCTGGGCGCGATCTCCCAGCCGCCGTTGAACAACTGGTAGATGTAGACAAAGTGGTCGAAGAAGACGACCGGCGTCTGCCCCCGCACATGCCACAGCGGGATGAGGCTGGTGAAGCCCGCCGCGCCGCTGACGCCTACCGCCAATGCAGCCAGCAACGCCCGCTCCACTGCCAGCACATAGACGAGCAGCAGCAGCGTTGCGGCCACAGCCAATCCTGCCTGAACTCGCCACATCCACAGCACGCTCAGCACAAGCACGCCGGCTGCGCTCCGGCTGCCTGTCTCGGCAAAACTTGCCGCGCCGGCCAGCGCCATCGGCAGCAGAGCCAGGATCATAGCGTCGGCTAGGCTGCCGCGCACGTAGGCGGTCGCCAGCAGGGGCGGCCACAGCATGTAGATCAGCCCGGCCAGCCCTGCGGCGCGGTCGCCCCAACGCGGGCGCAGCCAGACGTACATGCCCAGCCCGCCGAGGATGAAGATCAGAATCCACACGCCGCGCACCGCGGCCGTAGGAGACGCGTCCAGCAACAGCAAAGGCTGCGCCGGCAGAAACGTGGCGCTGCCGGTCCCGCGCCACAAGTCCGCCGACGTGGCGACGCCGGCGATGGCGCTGGACTGGGCGACATTGAAAACGGGGATAAAGCCTTCGAGGGCCTGCCAATAGCCGGGATAGGCAGCCGGAGCCCAGGCGAACACGCCGAACAACAACACAGCCCAAAACCCCAGCCGGACAGGACGCTCCTCCATGTAATCCATTGCCCGATTATAGCACGCCCCTCTTTGCCCCCCGAATCAGAAGGGCCGGCGAGGGATCGTCACAGCCACGGGCGCTATCCGGTGCAGCGATAAGGGCCTCACGGCTGCGAGCAGCTACCCTTCGAGCAACTCGCCTTCCTCCGGCTCCTCATGACCGGCATCCAGCAGCACACCGCCGCCCTCGGCGCCGCCCGGCTCGCCCGCAGACGGTGCAGGCAGCGCGGCGCGGATGCGTTTGGCGTGGAGGTTGAGCAGTTCCAGTTCGTTCAGCGTCAACCCGTAGCGGTTCTTGGGGTGGTTGAGGATGCGCACCAGGTCCAGCGCGACCAGGCGCTCCAACTCGGCGGAAGTCGAAAAGACGGTCCAGCCGCGAAAGAAGCCGAGCCGCATGAAGTCCTGGGCCGCCAGCGTCACCCGCGCCGCCTTGCGCAGCGGGTAGAGCGACCGCTCCAGCTTTTCGGCCAACTGCCATTCCGCGCCGGCGGGCGCGGTGATGTCCGCGCCGAGCAAGAAATAGACGCGATCGACGTTGGCGATCAGTTCGAAGATGTCGTCGTACGAAGCGCCTTCGACCGGCGTACGCCGGATCTCCGCGCCGATCTGCACCGGCAACTCGGCCAGGGCTTTTCCGATCACGCTGCGTTCGTTTTCGAGGTCGTGTGTGGCGCTGACAAAGATGCGCAGCTTTTCCGCCATATGGATTCGGCTTCTCTTCCTAGTTGGCTATTCGTTAGTGGTTTGATCGCTAAATACGCAACCTGTCATGTTGAGCGGAGCGAAACATCTCTACTTCTGGCACAGCGAGATTCTTCAGCTCGCTAACGCTCGCTTCAGAATGACAGACACTTGGCGAACAAACCGGTTAGTTATGCACTCGCGCCGCAAAGTCGGCTAGCAACTGCGTCACCGGCTCAGGCCGTTCCAGCATGAGCATGTGCCCGGCCTCTTCCAGCATATGCAGTTCGCTGTGGGGCAACAGCCGGTGCAGCGCCGCGCCCAGTTCCGGGGGGACGGTCCGGTCCTGTTCGCCGCAGATCACGAGGGCAGGCGCATCGATCTGCGGCGCAAACGGCGTTGCGTCGAACGCGGCGCAGGCGAGGTAATCCCCGATCAGCGTCTCCGGCGAATTGGCGCGCAGCTGCCTGAGCAGCACAGCGCGGCGGCGCGGGTCCGTTTGGTCCGTATAGGCGCCGTCGAAAATGCGCTCCGTGGCGCGGGCAAAGTCGGTGCGCAACATCTCGATCAAGCCGGGCGGCACGGGCAGGCGCACGCCCCCGGCTAGCACAGCCACGCCCGCAACGTAATCAGGATAGCGCCGCGCCATCTCCAGCGCGATCGCCCCGCCCAGCGAATGACCGGCCACAACCGTCGAAGCCAGCCCCAACGCGTCCGCCGCCGCTTTGACCGCTTCGGCGTAAGCGACGACCGAGGACCTGCCCGGCCCTTCCGACTCGCCGTGCCCAGGCAGGTCGAGCGCAACCACGTTGGCCGCGGGCAGCCGCCGTAGGTGCGGCGGCCAGTGTAGATAGCTGCCGCCCGCCCCGTGGATCAGGAGCAGCGCGACCGAACGATCGGCGTCTTCGGCGCCGGCATGATAGAAAACGCGTAGACGCTGCCCCGCCGCGGCGACGGTGCGCCGTGAGCGCGGCGCACTCATGCGCGCGGCGCCTCGCTCGCCAGGGGAGCATACCCGCCGTCTCCCCGCTGCAACGCCTGCATGTCCGCGTCGACCATCAGGCGCACGAGCTGACGGAAATCGACTGACGGCTCCCAGCCCAGCTTACGGCCCGCTTTGCTCGGGTCCCCGACTAACAAGTCAACCTCTGCCGGGCGGTAGAACTTGGGATCCTGTACGACGTACTCGCGCCAGTCTAGGTCCAGATAACCAAAGGCCTCGCTGACGAACTCCTCGACGCTGTGAGTCTCGCCTGTGGCGATCACGTAGTCCTCCGGGTCGTCCTGCTGTAGCATCAGCCACATGGCGCGCACGTAATCTGCGGCGTAGCCCCAGTCGCGCTGTGCAGCCAGGTTGCCGAGACGCAGTTCGTCGGCCAAGCCGAGTTTGATGCGGGCCGCGGCGTGGGTAACCTTGTGCGTCACGAATTCCAGCCCGCGTCGAGGGCTTTCGTGATTGAACAGGATGCCCGACGAGGCGTGCATGTTGTAGCTCTCGCGGTAGTTGACCGTAATCCAATGGCCGTAAACCTTGGCGACGCCATACGGGCTGCGCGGGTGGAAGGGCGTCGTCTCGCGCTGGGGCACTTCGACCACCTTGCCGAACATCTCGCTGCTGCTGGCCTGGTAAAAGCGGATGGTCGGGTCCACTGTGCGGATGGCTTCCAGCACGCGCGTAACGCCCAGCGCGGTGAACTCGCCCGTCAGCACCGGTTGGGTGAAGCTGGTCGGCACAAAGCTCTGCGCGGCCAGGTTGTACACCTCGTCCGGGCGGTATTCTTGCAGGATATTGGTCAGGCTCGTCTGGTCGAGCAGGTCGCCCTGGGCGATCTCGACACGGTCCTGGATGTGGCGAATGCGGTCAAAGTTGATGGTGCTGGTGCGCCGCACCATGCCGACCACGCGATAGCCCTGTTCCAACAGGAACTCCGCCAGATAGCTGCCGTCTTGGCCGGTGACGCCCGTAATCAGCGCGGTTCGCATAGGCTAATCTCTCCCTCTCTAATCCCGCTGCGTCTGCGCCTCACCGCCGCTAGGGGCCGGCTCGGCGTTGCGGCGCAGTTGCTCGCGCCAGTAATTGAGCACATCATGCAGCGAATCGCGCAAGGCGATCTGGGGCTGCCAACCGGTGGCTTGCACCAGCCGCCGGTTGTCGCACACGCTCACCGGCACATCGCTGGGGCGCAGCCGCGCCGGGTCTACGTTGACGGCGACGCGCGCCGTCGTCAGGGACAGCAGCGTCTCCAGCAGCCAGCGCACAGCATAGCTGCGTCCGCTGCCCACGTTATAGGCCTCGCCCGGCTGGCAGCGCAGCGCCGCCAGCCAGTAGGCCCGCACCACATCGCGCACATCTGTGAAGTCGCGCTGTGCGTCCAGGTTGCCGACCGCCAACTCCGGCGGACGCGCCCCTGCTTCGATCTCCGCGATCTGGCGGGCGAAAGAGCTTGCCACAAAATCGTCCGCCTGCCCCGGCCCGATGTGGTTGAAGCTGCGCACGCGGATCGTCGGCAAGCGGTGGCTGTTCCAGTACTGCAGCGCCATCATGTCCTGGGTGAGTTTGCTCACGCCGTAGGGGCTATTGGGCCGAAAAGGCGTCTCCTCGTCCACCGGCAGATCTTCCGGCTGCAGCAGCCCGTAGACCTCGTTCGAGGTGACGACCAATGTACGGCAATCGGGCCGCCAGCGGCGCAGCGCCTCCAGCAGATGAAGCTGGCACTGGATGTTCAGTTCATAGGCGGCCCACGGCTGCTGCCAACTGCCGCCCACATCGCTCCAGGCCGCCAGGTGCATCACGCAGTCAGGCTGCACATCTTGCACCAGTTCGCTCACCCACAGCGCGTTGCGCAGATCGCCGCGATGCAGATGAAGGCGGTGGCTCAGATGCGCAATGCGCCGGTCGTGGCGATGGACCACGCCGTGGATCTCCACGCCCTCGCCCGTTAGGTGTTCGGCTAGATGGCTGCCGGCAAAGCCGGCAATTCCGGTGATCAGTACGCGCACAGCCCCTCGCATCCGCCGGTGAGTTCCCGACGGCTCAGGTCCGGACAACGATTCGAGGTCAGTATAGTGCAAAGCCGCGCCGCGCCGAAAACTCGCCGCCCGATTCTGCACCGCAGCCCGGCCCGCGCCCGATTCTTATGAGAATCAAATGGTGTGCATGCGCCCTGCCAATGTTCGCCCGCTACACTTGTTGCGAAGGCGGATAGGCAACAAAAGGTTTAATAGAGGACTTAGCGAGTGCAGGAATGGTAAGGGTACACGGCGATACATCGGACAGGGCGACAGCATGGCGCATCCGCGATGCATTGGCCGCTCACCCGCTGTTGGGCGGCGGTGCGGCGCAGATCCGCGTCATCGCCACGCGCGACGGCATCGTGCTCGAAGGGTGGACGCTGGACGAGGAAGTGCGCCAGTTGGCGATACGGATGGCGCATCGCGCCGCGGGCCGCCGCGCCGTGCAGCTACGCCTGCACGTCACCCGTTGCCGTCCCGTCAAAGCCTGAGACGCCCTGCATCAAAAGCTCTTGCCCGCATTATCCCAACGAACGGCTGCCGGGATAACATTGACGCTTTCCCCGCGCGTGATAGAATACAAAGACCTGAACGGACTGTACGCACAGGTTAAAGGGAAACCCATGATCAAGAAGTTCTACCACGCCATCGTCGGCGACCCCAACGAGAAGGTCCTCAAGCGCTGCCGGCCGGTGGTCGAGCAGATCAACGCGCTGGAGCGCGAGTTCGAGGCCAAGAGCGACGCCGAACTGCGCGCCATGACCGAGACCTTCCGCCAGCGCATCCGCACGGCCATCGCCCCGCTCCAGGAACAGCTAGAGGCCGCGGAGCAGGAATATCTAGCCGTGCTGGGCACCGACGAACAACGTTTTGCCCGTATTGAAATCGACCGCATCAAGCGCGAGATTCTCAAGCTGGAAGACGAGCAGCTCGACGAAATCCTGCCGGAAGCCTTCGCCGCGGTGCGCGAAGCCTCGAAGCGCACCATCGGCCTGCGCCACTACGACGTGCAGCTCATCGGCGGCATGGTGCTCAACAGCGGCTCCATCGCTGAAATGAAAACAGGCGAAGGCAAGACGCTGGTCGCCACGCTGCCGCTCTACCTCAACTCGTTGAGCGGCCGCGGCGCGCACCTCGTCACGCCCAACGACTACCTGTCCAAAGTCGGCCTGCAACTCATGGGGCCGATCTATCACATGCTTGGCGTGTCGGCCGCTGTCATCCAGAACAGCGCGGCGGGTCCGGACAAGGGCAGCTTCCTCTACGACCCCGAATTCCCGTCCGCCGACGACCGCTTCCAGGCGCTGCGGCCCATCGCACGCCGCGAGGCCTATCTGGCCGACATCACCTACGGCACGAACAACGAGTTCGGCTTCGACTACCTGCGCGACAACATGGTGCAAAGCCTGGAGCAGTTGACGCAGCGCGATCTGCACTACGCCATCGTCGACGAGGTGGACAACATCCTCATCGACGAGGCGCGCACGCCGCTGATCATCTCCGGCGAAGCGCGCGAAAGCTCCAACTATTATGTCGAATTCGCAGCGCTGGTGCGCACGCTGCGCCCCGAACAGGACTACGTGGTCAACGACAAAGAGCGCGTCGTCACGCTGACCGAGGCCGGCATCGCCCGCATCGAGCAGCGGCTAGGCATCGAGAATCTCTACAGCCCGGAACACTTCGAGATGATCCCCTATCTCGACAACGCGCTGCGCGCCCACGCCCTGTTCAGCCGCGACCGCGACTACATCGTGCGCAACAACGAAGTGATCATCGTCGACGAGTTCACAGGTCGCCTGATGGAAGGCCGCCGCTACAGCGAGGGGCTGCACCAGGCCATCGAAGCCAAAGAAGGCGTCAAGGTCCAGAAGGAGTCCATGACGCTGGCGACGATCACCTTCCAGAACTTCTTCCGCATGTACGACAAGTTGGCTGGCATGACCGGTACAGCCAAGACCGAGGAGGAAGAATTCCAGCGCATTTATAACCTCGACGTGGTGGTGGCGCCGACCTACAGGCCGATCGTCCGCGATGACATGCCGGACATGGTCTACCGCACGCCGGAGGTTAAGCTCAAGGCCGTCATCGAGGACATCGCCGCCGCGCACCAACGCGGCCAGCCGGTGCTGGTGGGCACGGTCGCCATCGAGACAAGCGAGTTGGTGAGCAAATTACTCAAACGCGCCGGCGTGCCGCACGAGGTGCTCAACGCCAAGAACCACGAGCGCGAGGCCACCATCATTGCCCAGGCGGGCCGTCCCGGTGCAGTCACCATTGCCACCAACATGGCCGGTCGCGGCGTCGACATCCTGCTCGGCGGCAACCCCGAAGGTCTGGCCCGCGAAGAACTGCGCCGCCAGGGCATCGACCTGACGGAAATTCCGCAACACGATTGGATCGCGTGCGTCGATATGCTCAAGCGCGGCCAAGACCCGACCTCGACCTATCCGGAGCCGTGGACCGCCATCCTCAAGGAGAAGTGGGAAGAGACCGCGCGCGACCGGGAATCGGTCAAGTCCCTGGGCGGGCTGTACGTCGTCGGCACTGAACGCCACGAAGCCCGGCGCATCGATAACCAGTTGCGCGGCCGTTCGGGCCGTTTGGGTGATCCTGGGGCCAGCCGCTTCTACCTGAGCCTGGGCGACGACCTCATGCGGCGCTTCGGCGGCGAACGCATCAGCAGCCTCATGGAGCGGCTGGGCGTCGAGGACGACATGCCCATCGAGGCCGGCCTGGTCAGCAAGGCCATCGAAAACGCCCAGACCAAGGTCGAAGGCCACAACTTCGACATTCGTAAGCACGTCCTGCAATATGACGAAGTGGTCAACGAGCAACGCAACCGCATCTACGACCAGCGCCGCCGCATCTTGAGCGAGCCTTCGATGAAGGCTTCCATCGAGACCATGATCGAGGAGGAGATCCGCAGCCTCGTCGCCAGCTTCACGACCGGCAATTTCGAAGAGGAATGGCGGCTGGACGAACTGGCGCCCGCGCTCAACGGCATCTTCCATATGCCGCCCGACTTCAGCGTAGAGCAGTGGCGCGGCATGAAACAGAGCGAGATCGCGGATCACGCCGTGCAGATGGCGCTGGACGTCTACCGCGCCAAAGAAGCGGAGCTGGGCGATGAGGTCATGCGCCGCGCCGAAAAGCAGATCATGCTCTGGGCCGTGGACAGCCGCTGGGTGCGGCATCTGACCGACCTGGACCGGCTGCGCGAGGGCATCGGCTTGCAGGCCCTGGCTCAAGTGGACCCGCTGGTGGCCTACAAGCGTGAAGCCTTCAACATGTACAGCGAGCTGATGTCCGACATCACCGGCGACATCGTGAAGGCGATCTACACGGTGCAGGTGCAGAAGCCCGTGCCAATGGCAGCCACCCCCATTGCGCGCAACATCCGCACCAACCGCGCAGACGGCGGCGCGCCGGTCCAGCAAACGGTGCGCAAGACCGGGCCGGAACTGGGCCGCAACGACCCGTGTTGGTGTGGCAGCGGCAAGAAGTACAAGAACTGCCACCTGCAGAGCGATCGCGCCAAGGCCGCAGGTCAGCCGCAGGCCGCACGCTAACGCCGGATGCCTCGCAGCACAACGGCGGAGACTCTCGCGTTTATCGGTCGCGGCGGCACGCTCGCCGCGACCGTGTTTTACGCCAAGAACCGCCGGCAACGACAACAGAGAGACCAAACCGTGACCCATCTTTTGCTCGGCGCGCATATGTCGATCGCCGGCGGCGTCAGCCAGGCGCTCGACCGCGCGGCGTCGGTAGGCAGCAACGCCGTCCAAGTCTTTACCAAGAACAACCGCCAGTGGAAAGGCCCCGCCATCGACGGGGAGGACGCAGCCCGTTGGTCGCAAGAGAAGCCGGCCCAGCACATCTGCGCCGCGGTGAGCCATGCCAGCTACCTAATCAACCTGGCCAGCCCCAAGGATGACCTGTGGGAGAAAAGCTGCCGCGCCCACATCGACGAGCTGCGCCGCGCCCACGCCTACGCCATCCCGCATGTGGTGCTGCACCCCGGCGCACACACCGGCAGCGGATCCGAGGAGGGCATCCGCCGCGTCGCCGAAGCGCTCAACCGCATCCACGCCGAGACGCCCGAGTGCGACGGCACGCTGACGCTGCTGGAACTGATGGCCGGGCAAGGGACAACGCTGGGACGCAGCTTTGCCGAACTGCGCGCCATCATCAAACAGGTGGACGACAGCTCGCGCGTCGCCATCTGCGCCGACACCTGCCACGCTTTCGCCGCGGGCTATGACCTTCGCAGCCAGGACGGCTATGACGCCATGCTGGAGGAGTTGGAGCAGGAGTTAGGCCTCGAGGCACTCAAGGTCTGGCACTTCAACGACAGCAAGGGCGCGCTCGGCAGCCATGTCGACCGCCACACCCACATCGGCGAAGGAGAGATCGGCGAAGACGGCTTTGGGCGCATCCTCAACGACGCGCACTGGCAAGGCATCCCCATGCTGCTGGAGACGCCCAAAGAAGACGACCTGGCGGAGGACGTCAAGAACCTGCGCCGCCTCTGCGCCCTTGTCGACGACGCCGACCGCATCCCGCCGGGTCTGCGCGACGACGCCTAGAAAAGCAGCCGGGCGCAGCGTTTTCGGCGCAAGAGGCGCTCAAGCTGTCACCCTGAGCCGTATAACGGCGAAGGGTCTCCATTTCGACTTGGAGATGCTTCGCTTTGCTCAGCATGACAAGTGGCGCGAGGGCATGGCCGTGGCCAGTTTCTTGCCAATTCTGCGTCATAGATGTGCCTCACTCAGCATGACGGCTTTGCCGCGGCGAGACTGCCGATGCCGCTTCTGGTATAATGAACGCGCCGGAGCAGCGCCGCCAGACGCCACAAAAAGCCCGCGCCGATCTTGTCCGGCGCCCGTCATAGAGAGTAGAACGCCAGGCCGCCCCGTGTCCATTTCACCGCGTCGCCTGGCGGCGGAGAAGCCTCATGTCCAGCGAATTTGTCCATCTGCACACCCACTCCGAATACTCGCTGCTCGACGGCTTGGGCCGCGTCAAGAACCTGGTCGCCGAAGCCAAGCGGCTAGGCCAGCCGGCCCTCGCCCTAACCGACCACGGCTCCATGCATGGGGCCGTCGAGTTCTTCCGCGCCTGCAGGGCGGGCGGCATTCGCCCCATCATTGGGCTGGAAGGCTACCAGACGGTATGGGGGCGCCCGATGGGCGGCCGCGATGCCCAGTTCGACCGGGAGAACTACCACCTCCTTCTCCTGGCGCGCGACATGGCCGGCTACCGTAACCTGCTAAAAATCTCGTCTTCGGCCCATCTCAACGGCTACTACTACCGCCCGCGCATCGATCACGAATACCTCTCGGCCCACGCCACAGGCCTCGTCGCCACCACCGGCTGCCTCGGCGCTGAGATCCCCCAACTCATCAACCAGGGCAAGGACAAAGAAGCCTACGAGCGTCTGGGCTGGTATGTGGACGTTTTCGGCCGCGACAACTTCTTCATCGAGCTGCAAGAGCACAACCTGCCGGAACTGGTCGCGGTCAACAAGGTCCTGGTTCCCTGGGCGGATAAATTCGGCCTGCAGATGGTCGTCACCAACGACGTGCACTATGTGCTTGAGTCGGACGGCGGCCCGCACGACGTGCTGCTTTGCGTGCAGACCAGCGCCGCTGTCAGCGCGCAAAACCGCATGCGCATGTCCGACGGAAGTTACTTCCTCAAGAGTCGCGAACAGATGGAGGCCGCGTTCCGGCCGTACATCGACCTGCCCGCCAGCGCCTTCGACAATACGCTGCGCATCGCCGAGATGTGCGACGTCGACCTGGAAGATAATGAGTACCACCTGCCGGACTTGCCCATCCCCGATGGCTTCAACTACGAAACCTACCTGCGCCATCTCACCGAGCAGGGCCTCGAACGCCTCTACGGCGGGAAGGCCCACAGCGACGCCATCCAGGAGCGCAAGGAACGCGAACTGCGCATCATCCACGAAATGGGCTTCGACGTCTACTTCCTGATCGTGGCGGACCTGTGCAACTTCGCGCGCCAGCGCAACATCTGGTGGAACGTGCGCGGCTCCGGCGCCGGTTCGCTCGTCGCCTATTGCATCGGCATCACCGGCATCGACCCGCTCAAGAATAACCTCATCTTCGAGCGCTTCCTCAACCCGGGCCGCGTCACCATGCCCGACTTCGACCTGGACTTCCCCGACGACCAGCGCGAGGAGATGATCCGCTACACGCTGGAAAAGTATGGCGAGGACCAGGTCGCGCAGATCGCTACCTTCGGCCGCATGAAAGCGCGCGCCGCCATCCGCGACGTGGGCCGCGCCAAAGAGATCCCGCTGCACGAAGTCGACCAGATTGCCAAGCTTATCCCCGCCATCCCCGGCAAGCCGATCACCATTCAGGACGTGCTCACGCCCGGTCACGACTTCTACAGCGCGGACCTGGCGGAGAAGTACGCCAACGACGAAAAGGTGCGCGACCTGCTCGATACGTCGATGAACCTGGAAGGCGTAGCGCGCCATTCCAGTGTGCATGCCGCCGCGGTGATCGTGGCCGACCGCGAGCTGACGCATTACACGCCGCTCATGCGCGGCAACAAAAACACGATCACCAGCACCATCACCCAGTACGAGTTCCCGATCCTCGAATCCATTGGGCTGCTCAAGGTCGACTTCCTCGGCCTCAGCACGCTCTCCGTCATGCGCGAGGCGGCCCGCCTGATCCGCCAGCGCCACGACATCGACTATAGTCTCGCCACCATCCCCTTTGAGGGCGAAGCAGCGGCGGAAGCCTTCAAACTGCTCTCCAGCGGCGAGGTCAGCGGCGTCTTCCAAGTCGAAGGCCAGGGTATGCGTCGCGTCCTCACCGAAATGCAGCCCAGCGCCTTCGAACACATCGTCGCCACCATCTCGCTCTACCGCCCCGGGCCGATGGAATACATCCCCCAGTTCATCCGGCGCATGCACGGCGAGGAAGAGGTCGAGTTCAAGCACCCGGCGCTGGAGCCGATCCTGGCCGAGACATACGGCATCATCGTCTACCAGGAGCAGATCATCCAGATACTGAGCCGTTTGGCCGGCTATACGCCCGGCGAGGCCGATCTGGTGCGCCGCGCCATCAGCAAGAAAAAAGCCTCGGAGATCGAGAAGCACAAACAACTTTTCATCGAAGGCTGCAAGAAGAACGACATCCCCAAAGAGACGGCCGCGGCCATCTATGCGGACATCGAGTTCTTTGCCCGCTACGGCTTCAACAAAAGCCACGCCGCCGACTACGCGGTCATCACCGTGCAGACCGCCTATCTCAAGGCGCACTATCCGGTCGAATACATGGCCGCGCTGCTGCTCGTCGAGCGCGACAAGACCGAGAAGATCGTCAACTTCATCCAGGAATGCCGGCGCATGGGCATCGACGTCCTGCCGCCGGACGTCAACTACAGCGGGCTTGACTTCGAGATCCAGGCGTTGCCCGCCGACACGCCCAGTTCCGCCATCCGTGACAGCGGCCTGACCTATGACTTCCCCGTGCCCGAAGGCAGCGCCATCCGCTTCGGCATGGCTGCGGTCAAGAACGTGGGCGAAGGTCCGGTGCAGACCATCCTCCAGGCGCGCGCCGAAGGCGGCCCCTTCACCGGCCTAGAGGACTTCTGCGACCGCGTCGATCTGCGCCAGGTCAACAAGCGCGCCCTGGAATGCCTGATCAAAGTCGGCGCGTTCGACCGCTTCGGACGCCGCAGCCAATTGCTTCACATCATCGACACCCTGATGAGCCAGTCCGCCTCGGTCCACAGCGCGCGCGACAGCGGCCAGTTGTCCATGTTCGACCTGATCGGCGACGCAGGCGCGGTCGAGGCCGTCTCCATCAGCCTGCCGGATGTGGCGGAAGAGACGGGTCGCGAACGCCTCCAGTGGGAAAAGGAGTTGCTCGGCGTCTATGCCATGAGCCACCCGCTCCACCATATCAGCATCGACCTCCGAAACGTAGTGACGTGCGCCTGCAACGAACTGGACGCCCGCTACGACGGCAAGAACGTCACCCTGGTCGGCATGATCGCCGGCGTACGCACCATCAACACCAAGAAGAACCAGCCGATGGCCTTTGTCCAGTTGGAGGACATGCAGGGACAGTGCGAAGTGGTGGTCTTCCCTAGCGTCTATGCCGAATACAAAGGCTTGCTAGAGCAGGATGCCATTGTCGTAGTCAAGGGCAAAGCGCAGACGCGAGAGGGGCAGACCAGTCTATTGGCCGACATGATCCAGAACTATGTCGACGTTGCTATCGCCGTGGACGACGAAAGCCGGCAGATGCAGAAACCGTTGCTCGACGTGGCGCCCACGATTAACGGCGTTAAGGCAGGCGACGACGAAGATGACGCCTACGACGGCGCGTATGCGGGCTATGAAAGCTATGGCGACGACTTCGGTCCCCCCGTAGAAGAGAGCCCCTTCCGCGGGGAGCCGCCCGCTTGGATGGCCGAACCGGCCCCGCTGAACGAACAGCCCGCCGCATCACGGCCGGCTGCCGGCCTAGCCGAAGCCAAAGCCGCCTACGCCGGGGCAGACCGGCAGGACAACCAAAAGCAACTGAACACGGAGCAGGACGTGGATCAAGTGGAGAAGGAACAAGACGAGCAAGCGCCCGCCGCACCGGAGGCGCACAGCAAAGAGTCCGCACCGGAGGCGCATAACGAGGAGCCTGCCCCTCCGGAACCGGAGCCTGTAAGCCCGCCCGCGCCCCGTGCGCAGAACGGCGCACACAACGGCGCGGCCGCACACTCGCCACAACCGCAACAGAACGAACCCGCCGCCGACAAACCGGCCCAACGTCGCGCCGCCTCGCGCACGCTCGAGATCACCTTCCGCGCCTGCGGCGATCTCGAACGCGACAAATTCCGCCTGCGCGAAATCTGCGAACACGTGCGCAACTCGCGCGGCCGCGACCATTTCGTGATCCTGCTCCAGTCCGGCGGAAAGACGCACAAGCTCGCTTTCCCGGAAGATCCGTGCGCGATCAACGATCGCCTGGTCAGCGACTTAGCCAAGCATTTCCGCGTGGCAGCCGAGATCACCGAGAGCGATTAAGCGCTCGTCGCCGGGGGCGGATCCGCCTCCGGCCTTTTTTCGACGTCAGGATCCGCCTCCAGGCGTTGCAGCGCCTGCCGCGCCTCACCTAGTTCGCGCTCCAGCCGGGCGATACGCGCCGCCAGGTTCGCCCGTTCCGCGGCGACATCCGCTTGCGCAGCCGGCGCGGTCTCACCCATGCGCCCGTCCGCCTGGATCGCCAGGATATGCACGCCCCACAACACAGCCGAGATGAGCGCCCGCGCGATCTCGTCGATCGTCTGCGCAGACAACACGCCCGCGGCAGGGTCGCCCAGAACAAAAAGCAAGACGCGATAGACCACGCGCGCCAGGTAGAAGAGGATCAAGAGCGCGCCCACGAGGGCCACGCCGTAGAGATAGGCGCGCCGCACCAGCGAAGCCCGTTCCGCCGTTGCGCTTGCATCTGGGGCAGTGGCTACGCGCTGCACCGCGCGCCAGTGCAGCGCCCACACCGGCGCGCCGACCGCGAGCAGGCTTAGGCCGGTAGCCAACGGCTCCACCCAAATGCCGCCAGAAAGCGCATCCAGCAGCGCGCCGACGATGTCCACCGCGCCGAACCAGAGCAGCGCCAGCCCCACCGCCGCCACTACGTAGTAATAGAGCCGGCGGACGACAGTCCCCTCTTCGCTTTCGCCATACTCGGCGGCCTCGCGCTGCAAGAACCGCCAATGCCAGATCCAGATCGCCGCGCCCACGGGCGTATAGGCGATGGGCGTTGCCAGTTTGCGCACCAGGTCAGCCGGGTCCGCCGCGCCGCTGCCGAACGCGAGAAGCAACGCCTCGCGCAGCAGGCTGGCCGCGGGCGCAAGCGTGGCCACCGCGGCCGCGGTCACGGCAACGTAGAGGTAGAAGCGGCGCAGCGCCGAACGAGCCTCGTGCGTGTTGACCGCGGTGAGAGCGTGCCAGCGCCGCCAGTTGATCCGCGCCAAGACAGCGCCGATCAGCAGTAGCGCCACGCCATTGGCAAGCGATTCATGCCACCACCAGTTGGAGGCTGCGCCCAACGGGCCGCCTCCGACCTGGCTGGTAGCCGTGCGCCAGGCCGTTTCGATGATGCCGGCCGCGCCGAAGAGGATCAGCCCCAGCCCCGCCAAACCCGCGACGACGTGATAGACCCGCCGCCAGATGCCCGCATTCTCCGCCTCGCGGCCATAGTCGCCGTCCGCCCAAATGATGCGACGGAAGTACATCTCCAGCGCGAAGGCGGCGACGAGCATGAGTAAGTTGTGCAGCCAGCCGCTGGGCCAGATGTCACTCGCCGAGACCGGCTGGCCGAACGCCAAGGCCGCAATGCCTTCGAGCAGCGCGTAGGCGCGGAAGAGGATAAAGCCGACGAGCACTCCAGAGGTGAGATAGAGAAACAGCTTGCGCAGCGCCGATTGCCGTTCGTCCGCGTCATCCTGCCGCTTCTGGATAAAATGCCAGTGCAGCAAGAAAATCGGCACGGCCACCACCAGCACGCCGCCGCTCGCCGCCAGCACCTCGCGCGTAAACGCGCCGCCGCCCACGTCGTACAGGGCGCGGCGGCCCAGCCAGACGTCGTCCAGCGCTTCCAGCAGGTTGTCGAACGCAACCAGACCGGCAACGATACTGACAAAGGCGACGACATAGAAATAGAACCGCCGGATCACGGTTAGCCCGCTTGGCGGGCGATTGGTTGTAGCCATAGCATGTCCTCATCTACGCGCGCAGAGGCGTCAGAATCCGTCGTTGCCAGGCCCACGCGGACAGGTCCAATTCATATCGAGGGCGAGTTGTCATGCTGAGCGCATGCGAAGCATCCCCAGACCGAAACGGAGACCCTTCGCCGTTGCACGGCTCAGGGTGACAGCTTGCGCACCCCAAAGATGAACGGCGCCCTACGCGGGCTGCACCTCTTGCCGGTAACCGGCGCGGCTGAATGCGGCCTCAGTAGAAGAACTCCTGGGCGTTGATCTTCCACTCCCCCTCCTCGCGCACCACCTCGACGACCCCGCGGCGGCTCCATGTATTGCCGCCGCCGAACAGCCCGCCTTGGGAGTAGGTGTCTTGGACGAAGGTCACCAGCGCGCGATCTGCGTCCCCCGGATCAGTCTCGACGCCTACGATGCGCAGCCGTCGCGCCGTGGTATCAGCCCCGCGGCCGGCGAACGGGTCCCAGTTCTGCTCGGCAATGTCTTCCAAGACGCGCGCCGAATATTGGGCGCGCGCTGCGTACAGATCGCCCTTCTGCAACGCCGTAAACGCATTGAAGACTGCGGCGCCCGGCGATCCGTCTTCTACATAAGCGGTCCCGTCGACGCCGCGCCCCTGGGTGAGCGAAACGGTGATGACGGCGGCTGCCAACAGCACGACCACGATGGCGATCACAGTCCAAGTGAACCGATCCAGTTTCACACTCATCGGCATCCTCCATCCCATGCGCTCATGGCTCGGGCAAAAATTCGGCCAGTTCAAACGCGCCCTGATTGGCGCCGTCCATGTACTTAACCAGAGGGTGCGGCGGCTCGACCCCGATCCAAAGCGTCGACTTCGTGTCGCCCAGGTCCAGCGTCACCGGCCAAGCCTCGAACGTCCCTGCGGGCGCGTCCACCTGCACCGGCTTGGCCACGGTCAGAGTCACGCGCGACTGGCGTCCCATGATCGGCAGAAAGACGTTTAGCCGCGTGCTGTAGCCCGTTGCCAACGGCAGAGCGCGCGCCAACATAAAGAGCGTCCACTGGTCGCGCGCATCGCTCGGAATGTTCATGCGCTCGACCGTGGTGATGTTGCGCTTGTTGGTCATCTCCAGGTCGACCTGAGCGCCGTCATAGATTGCGTTGAGCCGCTCTGTAACCCCCTCCTCCGTGCGCACGACCAGCGAAGTGCGCGGGCGAAACCCCTCACCCGCCATATGCACGGCAATCGTCTCCTGCACGCCGTGCGCTGCAGTTTCGCGGACCATCATCCAGCCGTCGCCGCTCGTTTGGCGGAGGGCATAGCGCACAGTGCCCGCATTCCGGCCGTTGCGGTCGGTGATCCGGTATAGACTCGTTTCTCCGTCCCGCCAGGGAGCCGAGCCAAACCGCAACGGTTGCGGTTCAACCTTGCTGCACCCCGGAAGAAGCAGCAATGCGACCGCGACGACCGCAGCGGCCCAGCGTTCGCCGCGCCGCGCCTTGCGGATGCGTCCGAGAAGTCGCAGAAGCGTGCCCATAAGCCCTAGCGGCGCGTCTCCATCCAGCGCACAGCCGCCGCAGCCAGCGCGGCCGCGCCCACCGGCAGCGCGTCCTCGTCCATGCGGAAATCCGCCCGATGCACCAAGTATTGCCTGTCCCAGGCGGGGTTGTGCGTGCCCAGGCGCAGGAAGCACCCCGGCGCACGCTCAGCCATGAAGCTGAAATCCTCGGCCCCCATGCTCATCTCCGCCGTCTGCACGCGCTCCTCGCCCAGCATCTCGCGCATGGCGTCGAACATCACCGCGGCCGCATCGTCCGAGTTGACCGTGGGCGGGTAACCTTCCAGGATATCCAGTTCAAACGAGCCGCCCAACGCCTCGACCACGCCGCAGGCTCGACGCAGCTCG
>Ga0334890_1002957_pt1 | contig 18229 bp, 15 predicted proteins | sample GraSluR1_MG_3_FD_207220 | JGI IMG/M metagenome (GOLD analysis project Ga0334890, IMG submission 207220) | Sludge microbial communities from methane-producing bioreactor in Wageningen University, Netherlands - Granular Sludge_31_08-R1 | ecosystem: Engineered > Bioreactor > Anaerobic >... | reverse complement strand
GTGCGATGCGGGAAGTCGGCCGGGGTCTGCCAATCTTGAAGGACACCGCCCAATTCATCGCAGGTACGCACCATGGTGAACATTTCCGGCGACTGGTCACACAATTGTTCATAGGCAGCCACCTGCCCCAGGTGCAGTTTGCGCGCAGTGTTGCGGTCGCAGTACTGCTGGGTGTCCCATTCTTTGGCAGAGGTGTGCGGCGAGATATACAAGGTGCCGACCACCAACCCCACCTGTCCGCGCTGCATTTCTTCCCATCCGACCAGGGCTTCACCGTTGCGTTCGGGCACCGGGGTGTTTTTCTCCAGGGCACGGGTTTGCGCCACGCTGCGCCGGTAATCACGGTTAAAGGCCAGCATGTTATACGCCAGATCAAGATGGGCATCTATGAGAAAGGGCATTGAATCACTCCGGGTGAATTATTCAAGGATTGGTGAGGCTGAAGTGACAAAAAAGGCGCGGCGAATGATTCACCGCGCCTTTGAAAATACGTTTTTTAGTCTTCGTCGTCGAAATCGAAATCGTCTTCGTCGTCTTGGTTGTGTTTGTCGTTTTTGTCGTCGTCGTCAAAATTGGCGTCATCGAGCAGTTCCTGCCAATCCTGTTCGGCATATTTCATCGAATCAACACGGCGCAGGCTCAGGCCGATGCGGTGCTCTTCCGGCTCGATCTTGATGATGCGCAGGTTTACTTCGTCACCTTCGTGCAGCATCTCTTTGGGGTGTTCTACACGGTGTTCGCTGAGCTCAGAAATGTGCACCAGACCCTCAAAACCAGGTTCAATTTCGGCAAACGCGCCAAAGCTGGTCAGGCGGGTGATCTTGCATTCGACCATCTGGCCGACTTCGAACTCTCTGGCTTTGATCGCCCAGGGGTCATCTTGCAGCTGGCGAAGCGAGAGGCCGATGCGTTTTTTCTCTTTAACCACGCTGATGACCTTGACTTCTACTTCCTGCCCGACTTCCAACACCTCGGAAGGATCGTTGATGCGGTCCCAGGAAATTTCAGAAAGGTGCACCAGGCCGTCAGCGCCATTGATGTTGACGAATGCGCCGAAACTTGCCAGGCTGGTCACACGGCCGGTGTAGACATCGCCAACCTCAAGCGATTCGATCACTTTTTCTTTGAGTGATTCGCGGGTTTCGCTGCTGGCTGCCCGTTCTGAAAGGATCAGGCGGCGGCGGTTGCGGTCAACTTCGATCACACGTACTTCGATCTCTTCACCAACCACATCACCCCAGCGGTCTTCCGGGGTGTCGCCGGTCATGTCCATGCGGCGCGATAATGCCAGCTGTGAGGCGGGAACAAAGCCGTTCAGGTTCTTGATATTGACCAGCACACCGCCCTTGTTGTAACCAACAACTTTGCAGGTGCTAACCTCTTTGTTCTGCTCCATCTCTTCAACGGCGTCCCAGCTGTCGGCTTCACGCGCGCGGGTGTAGGACAACATCAGGTTACCGTTACGGTCTTCAGGATTGACAACATATACGTTGATTTCCTGTCCAACCTTAAAGGCTGCTTTCTCTTCGTCGCTGAAGGATTCCATTTCACGGCTGCCAATAATACCTTCTGACTTGGCGCCTATGCTGACCATGATCTGGTCATTTTGTACACTGGCGATGGTGCCTTTGCGGATTTCTCCGCGCACAGGAAGATCAAATCCAGTTTCAATCTCTTCGAGCAGGGCTTCCATGCTCTCTATGTTTTGCGCAGGTTGATTGCCCTGCACGTCTTGCGGGTCTAACTGATCCATACTAATCTATACAACTCCAATTTTAAAAGATATGCTGTATTATAAGGTGCTTTTGATGGATTGACAATAGCAAATAATTGCCGGCGCGGGCAAATAGCACCAGAAATGGACTGAAATGAAAGCGATTGGCAGATTCAATCTGTTTTGGCAGGCAGATAACTGGCCAGTGCGTCCATCTTTTTAATGCAATTCTTGGAAAGCATGCGCAGGTCGCTGCTGGCATACAGGAACTTGGCGCGCTCGAATTTTTCTTTGGCGCTCTCATATTGCTCTAAGCGCACCAGAATATCGCCATACAACTCAAAGCTCTGCGCCACCCACACCTGCATAATTTCAGGGTCATATTCAAAACCGCCGGCGCTGATCAGGGTCATGGCGCGCTCGATCTTCTCCACCGCACGCGACAGGTAATTGCTTTCAAGGAAGAGACGCGCTGCCTGGTAGGCATAGCGCAGCTCAGCCAGTGGATTTTCAGAAGAGACTGCATATTCATAGGCCTGTTCCACCGCGCGTTTGGCCGATTCCACCGCGCCCTGCACAAACAGGAAACAGGATTTCTCGACCAGCAAATTCGCCAGTGTGAAATAGATGGTGTGGGTGTTCTTCAAGTTACGATCCTGCAGCATCACCCGCAGGGTGGTGATCATCGGCTCCAACTCCATCAATCCTTCGCCGGTCAATCCCTGTCGCTGGTAAAACATCGACAGCGCCGGCAGCGCATGGTTGATCTGTTCATACAGTTCGTAATACAGCGCTTCTTCCCATGCCTGGCGGATATTGGGCAATTCATACAGAATCTCGTACACATGCGAATGGTTCGATTCGTGCAGGATGTTCAGGTAGCGTTTGAACAGGTAGAAGAGGTAAAAATCGCAGTAACGTTTTCGGAACTGAATCTCTGCGCTGGGGTCGGTCTGGTTGGCTTCCAGGCGGCGCATAGAGGCGTATTCCTTTAATAAGGGGTGTACGTAGTAGCGGCCGGTTTTCAGCGAGCGTTCGATGAACGACTGCTGGCTCAACATGGTCAATTCGTTCTGGCTGGCTTTGACCACCTGCTTGGCGATCTCCTGTTTGAAACCGCCCGCAAAAATGGCCAGCCGTTCAAACGCCAGTCGTTCTTTTTCATTCAGCATCAGCCACGAGATATCACACACCGCGCGCAGATAACGCTGCTCACGCGGCAGGTTGGGGTTTTGCTGCTGCAACTCTTCGAGGCGCGTTTCGATGGCATCGGCGATCTCGGCACAGGTAATGCGTGAGGTCCAGCTGGCTGCCAGTTCGATCGCCAGCGGATGGCCCGCCACCAACTGGCAGATGCGGATCACTTCTTTGAGGTCATCACCGCTCTTAATGTGATAGTAGCTAAGTTCATTGGCGTTCTGGTCAAACAGGCGCACCGCCGGATAGGTGAGCGCTTCTTCCCAGCGCAGGTCATCTTCTATCTGTGGAAAGTGCATTCCGGGGATTTCAAAGACCCACTCATCGGCAAGGTTCAGCCGGCTGCGAGAGGTGACCAGCAGCTTGACATTGGGGGCGCGTTCAATGATGTTGCGCAGGAAGAAATCCAGCGTGTTGGCCTGGCTGATGTTATCAAGCACCAGCAGCACACGCATATTCTGCAGGGTTTCGAGCACCACGCTCTGGGTGGCTTTGGCGCCAATCACGCTCACCCCCAGGATCTGCGCCAGGTTGGCGGCAAACAAACGCGTGGTGGTAAGCAGGCTGAGCGGCACATAAAAGATGCCTTCCGGAAAGTGCAGGCGGTTGGTCATGGCGGTTTGAATCGCCAGCTGGGTTTTGCCGACCCCGCCCGGACCGACAATGGAGATGATACGGCAATCGGGGTTCAACAGCCAGCCCTGCAGTTCCCGCAATTCTTCCTCGCGGCCGATGAAAGAGAACACCGGCGGGAAGTTGCTCAAGAAACCAGATTTGGAGGGCAGCGCCGAGGTGGCAGGATGTGTCTTCCAGGCCATGCTGGTGGCGCCTTGCTTGATGGCCTCTGCCAGTTCTTCGGTTTCTTCACTTAACGCCATACCGCGCTCTCTGGCAAAAACCTGCTTCAAACGCTGGTAATGCTCGATGGCCTGCTCTGAGCGGTTGGTCATCATCAAAAAGCGCAGATGCTGTTGGTGCAATTTCTCATTCCACGGGTCCTGGATCAAGCCAAAGCGGGTATATTGCAGGCAGCGCTCAAAATGGCGGTTGCTCTCATGGTATTCCAGCAAGCGGCTGTTTGCCCACGATGCATACTGGCGATATTGTTCTTTTTTGTAGAACAGCCAGTTGGCAAAGCGCTCGGTCTCCACCCGCAGGTCATGCAAAAATTCACCTTTGTACAACTTGAGGGCTTCATTCAATTCGTAGATGGCAGAAGCTGAAAGGCTGCTGGTGTTCAAAAACTCATCCTGGTAGCGTTCCACCACGCTCTGGAACTGGATCACATCCACCCATAAGCGGCATTTGGGGTTGAAACGAATGTTGCGGTTGTTGCCCACAAACAGAGGTTCACCCTCCAGCATGTCAGCGAAAGCCTGCTTGATGCGATACAGCGCCACCCGCAGCTGGTTGCGCGCGGTGGTCTCGATGGCTTCAGGCCAGAACAGTTCGATCAATGATTCACGGGTGTGTTCGTAGTCGCGCTCCACCAGCAGATAACTGAGCAGCGCCATGATCTGATCAGACTCGAGGTCGGTGAACACCTCTCCGTCTTTTTCGATGTTTGTTTTCTCCAACAGATAAATTCGCAACCGTTCCATGGGTGTGCTTCTTTCTGATTATGGCGACTGCCTGATGATGGCAGCCTTTGCTCCTTAATTATAACGAAAGTTTGTTTGTAGAGGCAGCGATTCGGGCGGCATTCTGACTGATTTTCAAGCAGATTGCCCTGGGCGCGGATCAGGGATCTCTCGCGCGGCCTGTTCCAGCATCCAGAAGGCTTTTTCCACCAGCGGCGCCAGACGGGCATAGTAGTCGTCATCGCGCCGTTCAGGCGGCACCGTCAGCGCGCGCCACAACGAGCCGCGCAGTCCGCTGGCGCGGTGCGCCCAGGCAGAATCAGCCGAGAGACGCTCCAGGTAGTGCAGCGCCAGCCGCGCACGTCCGACCAGCCAGGCCGGCTCAGGCGCCTGTTTCAACGGCCCCCGCTTCACCCGCCGGTTCCAATCCGTCAGGCAGCAAGCCCAGTTCGCGGCGCAGGTCGTGCAGCAGTTCCTCACGCAATTCTGCGCGAAGCTGCGGGCGCAACTCTTCTTCCAACAGCGGCAGCATGGCCGCCACAACATAGGCTTTTTCGCGCTCCACCTGTCGCCGGTCGCCATGCACCACCAGGTCACCGCCGAAAATGGTCACACCGCTCATCAACAAAAGCATCCACGCCAGCACCACGGTACTGCCGATGGCGATATATTGGAAATAGCGCAGCCAGCGCGCGCGGAAATCGAGGATGTCGCGACGCATGTCGCTCAGTTCTTCCTGAAACAGGGCGACATTGTCAAGATGGCGCTGCAGCGACAGATCGGCTTCATCCACGGTGGTGGCGAAGGTATCTATGTTCTGCTGCATGCTGCTCAGGTTTTCAGAAGCGGTCAACAGATCCTGTTCAAAGATCGCAAAAGAAGACGAAAGTCCGCTTACCTGGTCTCCCATTTCCTCCACGCCGTCGGTCATATTGGTGGAGGTGTCATAGACAACATTCCCCAAAATCGGCAGGCGGTAGAGGAAGGCCAGTGAATTCTGCACGGCGGTCATACCGGTTTCCAGCGTGGACAACGCGCCCTGCACCCCGCCCAACACCGACACCACATCCTCACCCACAAAGGTCGAGGTGCGGTCGAGGATGGGCGTGATGCGCACCACCATGTCGGCCAGGCCGTCTTTGAGTTCATTGATCGATTGGAGGCCTTCATTGATCACCTCCAGCGTCATCGACACCTCCTCCAGCGCACTGTCTGCCAGGTCAACAGCATCCACCGCCGCCTGGGTGGTGTCAACAAGAAAAGCGTCCGCCTGCGGTTTCAGCCGCCAGACACCCCAGATACCGAATCCGCCCAATAACAACCCGATCACGGCGCTGATCACCAGAATAACACCAGCCACCCGGTAGAAAAATGTACGCATGGCACACCTCCATACAGTTACTCAATGCCTTGATTTGATTATATCAGTCTCACCAACTACCCCTGTGCTATAATTTTGTCCTCACAAGTTAACAGGAGAACAGCCATGGAAATAGATCTAACCAAAACATACGCCAATGGGCAGCCGGTGTGTGCCCTTACTGACACCACCCTGACCTTTTTCTACAAAACCGGGCAGATGAAGGCGCAGGGGCCTTTTGTTGAGGGAATGATGGAAAGAACCTGGGAATTCTACCGATATGACGGCACACTATGGCAAACAGGGAATTTAAAGAATGATCTGAAACACGGCCGCTGGACCCGCTATGACCGGAACGGCATTGTTGAATATGATGAGGAGTTCCACGAAGGCAAGCAGGTCAAGAAATAAGACAGCCATGCAAGATACTGTGAAAAATTACTTTGCCCAATTTGATGGCATTGCCCTGGAACGATTGCACCAAATCAGAGATCTTGTGTTTGCCATGCTGCCAGAAGCAGAAGAAACCATCAAATACGGCATACCAACTTTTCTGTATCATGGCAACCTGCTGCATTACGCTGCCTTCAAAGCCCACATCGGTCTCTATCCGCTGCCAGAAACCCTGACCGCCATGGAAGAAAAGCTGGCAGAATATCCACGCGGCAAAGGATCGATCCAGTTTCCTCACGCCAAAGAGTTGCCGCTGGCGCTCATCCGGGAGATCGTTGCCTACCGAATTGCCCAGGCACGCGCGGCTGAGTAAAAACTGCCCGGACAGCGAAGTCATAAACTCCCTCCCTCCGCGCGGCATCGTTTCGTTATGCTATAATTCCTGCCACAGGATTTTCAACCGATACCCAGAGGTGCCGCCATGTATGAATTTGTCCAGATTGACCCCGCCAGCCATGCCGATGAGATCGCCCATGTGTGGTGGAAAGCCTATGACCCGCACAAACCCGAGGAAGACACCAGAAAATGGCTGGATGAACCCCAGGTGGTGAAAACTGTTTTCGGCGCTAAAGCCGGCGGCAGACTGGTCGCCGTGGTGGGTCTCACCAAGCAGCTCGATAACGCCATCCGCGGCGTTAACCTGTCTTTCGGGGGCATCTCCGGGGTGGCGACCCTGCCCGAACACCGCCGCCAAAGGCTGGTGCGCGGCGCCTTTGAGCAGTTGTTTGCCTACGCCAACCAGGAAAATATCGTTTATTCGGCGCTGGCGCCGTTCGATTACCCTTTCTACGAGAAATTCGGCTATGCCCATGCCGAACTGCGCCACCGGTATGCCTTCCACCGCCGCGAATTCAGGCCGGTGAAAAGCCCGGCTGGCATCACCTTCCGCGAATATGACCCCGCCCAGAATGCCGCCGCAGTGTTGGAAGTGCAGATGGCCATGGCGCGCTTCGGCTCGCGCGTGTTCCAACCGTTGTGGAAACTGCAAAACACAGACATCCAGCACCGCTATGTGCTGGAGCAAGCTGGCGAGATCGTGGGGTTCACGCAATTCGAATTCAGCGAACCCGCCAGGTGGGAATTGAAAATGGAGGTCAACCACACCTGGTTCAAGTATGACCACGTGCTGCCAGCGCTGGTTGACCTCGTCGCCCGCTTTGCTGAGCAGGCTGAAGAGGTGCAATGGACTGTTGATCCTGAGGTACCGCTGGAATACTACATTAAAAACCCCGGACACGAGAAGCGCACCCGCGCAGGCGAAATGATGGTGCGAGTGATCAAATGGCGCGAATTCTGCCAGCAGATCCGTGTGCCGCTGTTTGCCAGCGAGCCGGTGGTGATCGGGTTGCAAGACGAGAACTGCCCCTGGAACAACGGTGTGTATCAATTGACACCGGTTTCGGGCCGGCTGGAGATTGAAACCACCGACAAACCCGTCGAGATTCAGTTCAATGGCGTGCAGCTTTCTCACGCCGTTGGCGGACTGCTGACCGCCAACCGCTTGCTGCGGCTGGGCGCGCTGCAGGGCAGCCCCGACGCTGCTGAGCGTTTCACCCGCATTTTCCCCCCGGATAGCTACGTTTCTTATGTGTGGTTTTAGTCCGCACACCATATAGAATTAAATAGTCAGCCGGCAGAGTGAGGGGGGCACCCTGCCGGCTAACTAATGACTAGTTTACATTAACCTCGATAATATTGCAAGGGGGAAAACACATTTTCTGCATCTTTTAAGATTAGAGATAGTATGCGTAAAAGACGGGCATCATTCTTGCACAGATAGTGATGGCTGTGTGCCCTCCTTGTGAAACAGTTGCGGTTCCTTAAAATTTTAATACGGATTAATTTTTATTAACTTAAAAAAAGAAAGTCCGTTCTACAGCTGCCAGCGGAAGCTCACACCCCCCCAAGGGTGCCGTTCTGTGACCGCTAACCCGTTATAACTGGGGGTAAAAGGCAGAAAAACCGGCGAACCAGTAATGTGGGAGCTGCTCTTAACAAAACTGAAAGAGCAGAAGAAAAAACTCGTTGTAGAAATCGTGATAGTTTCGTGCTATAATGTTTCACAAGTGGCCTGGTTGTATCGTACAGGAGCAATTTAACAAATGCGTCAAAGTCGTTTTCCATTACGTCTCAATGTTGGCTTTGTACTGTCGCTGCCTTTGGGAGAATCACGAGAAGTGCCCTTCGAATTTTCGAAGATCACCCTCGCTCCCGAACTCGAAATGAGTGATTTCAAGGGTCAAACTCGTTTCGGGCGTGCACGGCAAGGCATTTTGCTCCAGGGGGATTTTGAAGCCTGGATCAATCAGGAATGCACTCGGTGTCTGGAACCATTTCCGTATCGTATTTCAACACATGTGGAGGAGCTTTACGCCCTGGATGAACGCAACGTTACCGAATCAGGGCTGATCGTTCCGCAAGACGGCAACATCGATCTTGCGCCCATTGTACGAGAGTACCTCACCATGGAAATTCCCATTCAACCGATTTGCAAACCAGATTGTAAGGGCCTCTGTCCCGAATGCGGTCAAAATCTTAACCAGGGAACCTGTAGCCATAGGCAAGCAACTTAGCCAAAATTGTAACCATCTGTACTTTTCCATTTGCCAAGGGAGGAACTTACTGTGATCAAGGGGAATCTTGATGAAAGCAGCTTAAGTGGTGACGGGCTGTCAAGGTCCGTTAAGAAGTATCGTTCGCGCGAGGAGCTCTTATCCGTTGATACGGATTTTGATTGCGACGGCAACGATGCGCCGATGTCGGCACTTCGCACCAATAAGCCGGTAGAAGAGGACTTGCTGGAAGACAGCGAGGACGATGAGGATATTGACCAGTCACTGGACTTTTTGTTCGATACTGATGAGATCGATCTGGAAGAAGCCAGTGCTGAAGAACCCAGCGAAGAGGAGCTCGCTGCGGTTGATGATGACATCCTGAATGGCAACGATACCATCGGTATCTACCTGAAAGAGATGTCATTGGTGCCGCTGCTCAACCCGAAAGAAGAACTGGAAATCGCCCAGAAAATCGAGTTGGGCAAGCAAGCCAAAATTGAGCGGCAAGTTTTTGAGAAAAAGGGTTCGCTCAGCAAAAAGCACAGCGCCGACCTGGAAGCGCGCATCGCAGAAGGTGAGGTAGCCCGCGAACACCTGATCAAAGCCAATACCCGTCTGGTGGTCAGCATTGCCAAACGCTACGTGGGAAGCGGGGTGCATTTCCTTGACCTGATCCAGGAGGGCAATCTGGGCTTGATGAAAGCAGTCGAGAAATATGAATACTGGCGCGGGTTCCGTTTTTCAACCTACGCCACCTGGTGGATCCGCCAGACGATCACACGCGCTATCGCCGACCAGGGCCGCACCATCCGTGTGCCCGTGCACATGATCGACCGTATCCGCAACATGTACAAACAAATTCAGGTGTTGGAGCAGACCCTTGACCGCAAACCAACCCCCGAAGAACTCGCCGAACACATGGAGATGTCGATCACCAAGGTGCACTGGATGTTGAAGGTGTCGTGGCTGCCGCTTTCTTTAGAAAGCCCGGTCAGTGACGGCAGCGGTGACGAAGAAACCGAACTGGGCATGTTCATCGAAGATGAATACTCACCCAACCCGGTAGATTCGACCAATGACCAGATGCTGCATGAGAAGATTGACGATGTGCTGCGCTCATTGCCGCCGCGCGAAGAACGCATCCTGCGCCTGCGCTTCGGCCTTGAGAACGGGCGCGTATACACACTGGAAGAGGTTGGCAACAAGTTCGGCCTGACACGTGAACGCATCCGCCAGATCGAAGGTAAAGCCCTGCAGCGCCTGCGCCACCCGCGGCGCGCGCGCAAATTGCGCGGGTTCGAATTCGAATAGAAAAAAGTGAAATAGAAAAAGGCTGAGGGAATCATTTCCTCAGCCTTTTTGCTTGTGTTTAATACGCCTACTGGAAGCGCAGGGTCACGATCTGTTTGGGGCGCAGTGCAAAGGCGTACACGCCGTCTTCCAGCGCCTGCGGTTCACCCAGCGGTTCGCTCAACAGGTCAACCGGCCAGCCCTGTTTGAAAGCGCTGGCGGAGGCAAAGCGCAGCGAAGCGGTCTGTTTCTTACCGGTCGGGTTGAACAAGCGCACTTCCAGCGCGCCGCCCACCATGCCGGCGCTGGAGACCACCGCCTTGCCATCCAATGCGAAGAAACTGCCTTCAGCGGGCAGCACTGCTTCAGCGCTGATCTCTTTGTGCGCGCGCAGGTTGTCCACCAGTTTCTGCGTGACCTGCACGGTGTGCAGGCCTGCGGTTTGCTGCTGGCCCAACTCACATAACCGCACGCGGTCCGGTTTGCCGTCCAGCGGCAGGAGGAACTGCTTCACGCGCACGGTACCCAGGAGCAAGCCGTCCGGCTCGCCCTCGGTTTGCACGGTGCGGCGGGTGGAGCGGAACAGGGTCACAGCGACAGGGCGCTGCGGTTGATCCAGCACGGCGCTTTCCAGTTGTCCGGCGCTGACCACCGCCAGGCCGCCCTTCTTGTCATACACCGCCGTCCAGCTTTGCTGAGGTTTGGCGTCCACCTCCAACTCGCGGTACAGGTGGTTATCGGCGCGCAGGGCAATCGCTCGTTCGACCACATCGAACTGAGAATCCGCCAGGTAGGTATCAGCTTTTTCGGCACCGCTGGCGAATACCACCCGCAGGCGGTGATCGGCGGCGGTGTTTTCGATGATATGCTCGATCTCCAGGTAATCCTGCCCCTTGCGCAGGGTCAGAATGCTATCAACCTGTACACTCACCCGCTGTACGCTGCGTGTCATGGCGCTGAAATCAAAGTCAGCCGGCAGTGACAGCCAGCGGCGCACGCGGAAGCGTGTCAGCAGCGGATTGTCCGCCAGTTTCGCCACTTCCACCGTCGCGCCAGTTGAGGTAAAGACCTCGTCATTGACCGCCGCGCCGTGATACCAGCCATCGCCGATATCAGCCGTGTCTTCAAAGCTGAGCAGGTCATAGAAAATGCGTCCGCTGGCTTTGTCCTGCAGGCTGAGCGTACCATCATCTTCGATGAACACAGCCAGACGCTCGTTTTCCATGCCACGGCCGCTGGTCGCCAAACCCGGTGCCGCCGGGAAGCGTGTATGTTCACCCACGGCTTCTTTCACCAGCAGGCTGGTGTAACCCACCGCAGGCACCTTCAAGTCAACGGCCACCGTGACCGACTGCTGGCGCAGGCGCTGCTGCGCGCGCAGCGGGGTTTCCAGCCGGTGTGCCACGCGCTGGTAAGGCAGTTCATTTCCGTCGATATCATACAGACGGAAGGCGGGCTTGGGTTCAAAACCGAAAAATTCCTGGAAGGTAGCCCAATCACCGGGGAAGGTGATGGTGACCTCGGCAACACCATCGAAGACCCGCGCAAGGGGGTTGAAGATCGTCATCCGCAGTTCCCTCTCGCCTAATTCGCCGCGGATTGAGGCGCTCAGCGCCTGGGTGGTTTCCAGCGTCAGCCGTTCAGCGATGCCGTTGGCCTGGTCGAAGCGGTACATCATATCGCGGTGCACCTGGTCGATGGAGCAGCCGTCAATGGAGTCATGCGGGTGGTTCTGCAGCAGCCAACGCCAGGCAACCCGCAGGAAACCGGCGGGATATTCACGCCCCAGTGCCTGGCTGGCAAACGCCGCAAAGGGTTCTGCCCAGCGCGTGAGGTTGTTTTCGGCGGTCCAGTTGGCTTGCTTGTGCCACACACGGCTGGAAAGCACGCCGGGGATCAGCCACTGCTGGTCTTGCCCAGCTTTTGCCAGGCCGGGTTCGCGCAATTCGCCCTTCAGCGTGGTGGTTACTTTGCCGAGTTGGGCTTCATAATCATCCAAATAATCATCAAAAGTGCCATGCACGAAGTGGAACTCGGCATTGTCGCCGAATTTCTCCAACATGAATTCATACACGGGTTCATCCCACTCCTGGTGGTCGCAGCCATCAAACAGCAGGATGGTGTCAATGTCGTTGGTTTTCTGGCAGTAAGCGATGAATTCTTCCAGCGCCTTCTCACCATCGCTGGGATTCCAGCCAACCACGCTGCCGAATTCACCGTCGGTATGGAACTTACCGCGCACCACGATAGCAAATGAACAATAGCCGATCTTGCCGAAACGGTAAGCGGGTATGCGGGTGCCATCAGCACCTTCCCAGATGAAGTTGCGGGTGTCTACCAAATTGGTGCCGCGCCACAGAAAAGCCCCGCGCACACCGAACCCTTTGAAGATCTGCGGCATCTGGCTGTTATGCCCGAACATATCGCACATAAAGCCGCCTTTGGAAGCCACGCTGCCATAGGCGCGCGCCATCTCGTGCCCCATGCGCAGGTTTCGGATCAATGACTCACCCGGTACAGTGAATTCATCCGGCATGGCGTACCATGGGCCAACCACGATTTTACCTTCGCGTATCAGGGTTTCGACCTGCTCCCGCTTTTCAGGGCGTATCTCAAGATAATCTTCGATGGGGATCACCTGTCCATCGAGGGTGAAGGGGCCTTTGAGGCGGCCGCTCTCTAATCCTTCGATGGCGCGATCCATCAACCTCACCAGGCGGTAGCGGAAACCCTGAAAGGATTCATACCACTCACGATCCCAGTGGGTGCTGACAATATAATGCAATTTGGTCTTGTTCATAACCTGTTTTTTTCTCCTGTCACAATGAATGACAAAAGTGTAACATAGCACACCTTGTACAGATATGTTCAGGGGGTTTTCTTTTTAGATGAAATCCCTACGATTGGGTGGAAAAAAATCAGGCGGGCGGTTCTTCACCCAGCGCCACTACCATGCCGACTGCCAGGGTGGATTGGTGGCTGATGCTGACCGACCACTGCGTCAGGCCTAACGCCTGCGCGAGTTCGGCGGCTTTGCCATGCAGCACCAGCTGCGGGGCGCGCTGCTCATCCATCAGCACCTCGATCTCCTGCCAGCTGATCTCGCCGATGCCGTAGCCGAGGGCTTTGGCAACCGCTTCTTTGACCGCAAAGCGTCCGGCAAAAGTCTGGTCCTTATCAGCGCACAGCTCAATTTCCGCCGGGGTGAAAATGCGCGCCAAAAAGCGCTCACGCAGGCGCGGCTGCATCTGGAAGCGTTCGATCTCCACCAGGTCAACGCCACAGCGCAGGATCATGCTTGCGACACCTCCGTCAGCGCCGGGCCGGCGGAAGCCGTCATCAACTGGTCAAAGCCGATGTAGTGCTGCGCCACCTGCTGAATATCCTCGGGAGTGGTGGCTTGCAAGGTGTTGATATAATCGCGCAGATAATCCAGCCCAAGGCCGTATTGCTCCATGCGCACCAGCAGCATGGCAACGGCGCCATTGCTTTCCAGCGAAAGCGGCAGGCGGCCGATCAAATTGGCGCGGCTGTCTTCGAGTTCTTCCGAGGATACCGGTTCGGTGCAGAAGCGTTTCAGTTCCGTGCGAATCAGGTCGATGGCGCGTTCCAAATTGGCAGGATTGACCCCGGCATTCACTTCCCAGGCACCGCCCAGTTTGCCGGCGTTGAGCGAGGTGCTGGCGTGATACGCCAGGCCGGCTTTGTCACGCACCACTTCACCGATACGCCCCATCATGCCAAACTGCCCAAGGATATTGTTGCCAATCACACCAACCAGAAAATCAGGCGAATTGCGCAGCGGGGCGGGTGTGCCCATGACCAGGTCAGTCTGGAATTTGTCGGCGATGGTGATATGTTCACGCTGTGCAGCTGCCGGTGGCGCGGGCGCTGCCAGCGCGGGCATAACCATCTGCAGTGGATTGCGCCAATCGCCCAGGCTGTTTTCAAGCAGCTCGATGGCGGCAGGTATTGAAATATCACCGGTCAAGGCGATCACCGCGCCGCGCGGCCCGTAATAAGCGCCATGCAAGGCGTGCATATCCTGGATGCTGATAGCAGACAGGGTCTCCATGAAACCATCGGTCGGCCGTCCATAGGGGTGCGTCTCGCCGAACAGCAGGCGGTCGAAGGTCTGCGCCGCCTGGGCACGGGTATCCTGTTCGCGGATCTGCAGGCTGGTCATCATCTGGTCACGCAGCATGCCGATCTCTTTTTCAGGAAAGGTGGGATGTTCGAGGGTTTCACGCAGCAAGGCCAGCATCATCGGCAGGTCTTCGCTCAGTGAGCGCCCCGCGAACGAGGTTTGGTGCACCGAGGCGGAAAATGACATATTGGCGCCGGTTGATTCCAGCAATTGATAGATCTGCTGGAAATCATATTGCTGTGTGCCATATTTCAACCCGGATGCCGTGAACTCTGCCAGCCCCAGCTTATCATGAGGGTCAATGGCGGAACCGACAGACAGGTAGCCGGACAAACCAATGGACTGGCTGTGCGGGTTGCCTCGCAGCAATGCCACAATGCCGTTGCGCAAGGTCACACGAGTGATATTCTCAGCACTGGGCAGGCTGCGGTATTTGTCCCACAATGAATTTGTCATGCCGCACCGCCTTTATGGTTGGGGATGAACTTGCCGATCACACGTTCGTCGGGGCGCAGCAATGTGCGCGCCGCGCGCTGGACTTCCTGCGGGGTGATGGTGCCAAGTGTGTCCATCAAGGGCAGGTACCAGTGTTCGTAACTGTCGAACACTTCACTGTAGCCAAGCCAGAAAGCCTGGTTGGTGATATTCTCGTTGCCGTATGCCAGCATGGCGCGGTGCTGTTTGACCGCGCGCGCCAGTTCTTCGGCCGGCACCAGTTCTTGCTGCATGCGCTCGATCTCTTCATCAATCGAACGCAGCGCTGTATCATGGTCGCTGTTGGGGTGCAGGGTCACGGTAATATCGTAGAGATATGGGTCAATGGTGGCTGCCACCGAACCGCCCACCGCCACTGCCTGCTGGGTCGGCACCAGACGGTGATATAACCGGCTGGTTTTGTTGGTGATGCCAGCGCTGAACAGGTTCAGGCTGCTCGGTCCGCTGAGGATGCTGTCGAGCAGCAGCAAGGCCAAAAAATCACGCTGATTGGCTTGCGGCGCGCGATATGCCACCTGTAAATAGGCGGTGTCATCCGCCCCGCTCATTTCCACCAGGCGCTCGCCTTGCAGCGGTGCGTCGCGTTCGATCGGCGGGTCTTGAAAATTATAAGAAGGAATGCCGCCGAAATACTGCTCTACCATATCCCTCATCTGGCGGATGTCAAAATCACCGGCGATGGCAAGCACAGCGTTGTTGGGGGAATAATGCTGGCGGTAGAAGAGATAGAGGTCGTCACGCGAAAGGCTGCGCAGGTCTTCTTCTGAACCGATCACCTCGTGGCGATAGGGATGCAGGTCAAAACTTTTCTCCTGCACGGCATCGCTCAAACGGCTGAGCGGATCATTTTTACCGCCCTCCATCTCTGAAAGGATCACAGTGCGTTCTGATTCTACTTCCTTGGGGTCGTAGAAGCTGTTGATCATACGGTCAGATTCCAGTGCAAGCGCCAGGCGGATGTGCTCCGCCGGCAGCGTTTCAAAATAGGCAGTCCAGTCCAGATAGGTCATCGCGTTCCAGTAACCGCCGTCACGCGAGATGGCTTTGTCAAGCACACCTGCCGGAAACAGCTCCGTTCCTTTGAATTGCATGTGTTCCACCCAGTGCGAAATGCCGGTCTGGCCGGGCTGTTCGTTGCGTGAACCCACGCGATACCACACCCAATGGCTGATCAGAGGCAAGGTGTGGATTTCCTTCAACAACACCTGCATTCCATTGGGCAGGCTGTATTTCACGAAAGAAGGTTGCATACCAGTATTATCAATTTCCTTTCAAATAAAAGGGGCTGCGCTGAGCGGAGCGTTGACCGGTTTGGCCAGGCATCCGTCTCAGGACAGCCTCTTTGTGCTATCTGGTAGCAATTATAAACGATTCTGCGAAAATGGCTACTGCTTCCAGGGATAATCGAACGCCTTGACACCCGGTGTGGTCATGGACCACAGCCACATGTAATAGGGTTGGATGGTGCGCTGCAGTTTCACAAACGGATCGTGCAGTTCGGTCTCTGCCAGCGGAATGTCTACCTCCACCAGCATCTCCACCGGGATCATCTCGTCCACCGGCACGGTCAAGATGAGGTGAATGGGCAATTCCGTGCCCTCAGGCAGGATGATATTGGTGGGCGCGTTGGTGATCGAAAGGCCGCCGGTGGTCAGGCTGACGGTGGCGCTGGTGATATAAACATCCTCACTCAGGTTGACGGTGGTCATCGTATCCAGCAGGACGTCAAATTTGGCAGGCACCTCGGTCTGGATGGGGATGGTGGTCTTGATGCTGGCTTCATCCATGGCAACAAAACTGTCATACAGATTGCCCACCAGGTGGTCATTGATCTGGGCGGTGACCTTCATGGCATTGGAAGCGATCACGATCACCGCTACCAGCATGATCAGGGCGATCAACAAGGCAATCGCCCCGCTGATTGTCCAGAAGATCGGACCAAACCGCGCAAGCAGCGGGCCGGGCTCGCGTTTTTCACGCGCCTGTTTCGGTTCTTTGTCTTTTTTAACTTTTTCTGGTTCTGCTTTTTCTTTTTTCAAAAACGACAGCGATTTGGTGGTTTTCTTGGCTTTTTCAGCCTTGTCCTTGTCGTCCTTCTTCAAAGAAGCGAAGAACGCCGCCACGCGTTCTTTGAGGGGCGGTTTCGGCTCTGCGAGGGCCTCCCCCGGTATTTCCTCGATGGGTTCTTCCTCCGGTTCATCCGACCGCACCGGCTCAAACTGCATTTTCGGGCTCGCCACTGGTTCTTCCAGTTCCTCTGGCTCCTCCAGCTTCTCGGGCGCCAGAGTCTCTTCGACACCTTCCGCACGTTTTATACTGGCAGGCTCTTCGTTTTCGAAGTCCGGCAGGTCTGCAAACCAGTCGTCTTCATTGCCAAAAGGTTTGTTCTCAGGAACATCGCTTAATTCATCATTTATCTTATCAGGCATAACAACCATCCTTCCATGAAAGCCAAAAAGGAAACGATGCTTTCACTATAGCATAGTTCAAAAAAAACATACTTTCGCGGGATATATCTTCTTTAAGGCAGAACAGGCGTCAGCAGTCGCGCTCCAGCGTGCGCAGGTCAATCGGTGCGGTCATATCCAGGGTCAGCGGCGTCACCGCCACCAATTGCTCGACCAGCAGGGTGTGAATATCATCACCGGGCTGGATGGCAGGGTCTGTCGGGTTGACGCGGTAGTCGATGACCATCTCTCCGCTGGCATCCGTTTTGAAGACCGGCTCGAAATAGCGGTAGGAAGAAAGCCGGGCGGCCTTGCAGCGCGTGTGGGGCGTGGCGTTGGCAGGCACATCTACCTTGAGCAGCGACAGGCTGCGGTACACGGGGTCGGTCAGCATCAACTGCGCGAATTTGCGCGCGAAATGGGCCGACACAGAAAAATCAATGGTTTCACTGTTGCGCAGATATTCGCCTTCTGGCACCGCGCGCGAAACCGCCAGCGCCCGCACGCCATGCAGGACAGCTTCTGATGCCGCCCCGATTGTGCCGGAAGAGATGATGGAGGTGCCCGGGTTCTCACCGTAATTGATGCCTGATACCACCAGATCGGGCGGATCGTCTTTTAGCAACAGCCCCAGCGCCAGCACAACCGCCTTGGCGGGGGTGGCATCCACAGAGTAGGCGGCTTTCACCCGGCAGCCGCCTGGCAGGTTGTACGACGCCAATGAACCATCGGGGCCGGTGTAGGAACGTCCCGCGCCGGAATGCTGGATGCTGGGCGCCACGATGGTCACCTCGCCCAGATCGCACAAAGTCTCCGCCAGCAGCCACAGGGCTGAGGAGCGGATGCCATCGTCATTGGTCACCAAAATTTTCGCTGTTGCTTGCATGTAATACCTCTCTGCCAAAGCCTTGAACGTACCAATCTTACCATGCACCAGGTTTCGGCACCGGAATCATTGCTAAGGGCTGTGCCAATTCTCTCGCAGCTGCCA
>Ga0334890_1002955_pt1 | contig 18245 bp, 16 predicted proteins | sample GraSluR1_MG_3_FD_207220 | JGI IMG/M metagenome (GOLD analysis project Ga0334890, IMG submission 207220) | Sludge microbial communities from methane-producing bioreactor in Wageningen University, Netherlands - Granular Sludge_31_08-R1 | ecosystem: Engineered > Bioreactor > Anaerobic >... | reverse complement strand
ATCAAGAGTTTAGACAAAAAAACTCAAAATTAAACAAATCTCACTTTGGCAGAGTGTTTGCCTTTAGTTTATATCGACCAACAATGTATATGTTATACATTATAGCTATCATAATCGTTTTATTTGTTGGGTCTAATCAAGTGATTGATGGAGTAATAACTTATGGAGTTCTCTTTGCCTTTACTCAGTATGTTACGCGCTTTTTTAATCCTATTCAAAATTTAGCTGCACAGTTTGATACATTGCAAGCAGCTTTTACAGCTGGAGAAAGGATTTTTGAGATATTGGATCAAGAACCGATTATCAAAGATGATGATTTCCCAATTGAGTTGAAAGACTTTAAAGGAAAGATAGAGTTTAAGAATGTATGGTTTGCCTATAATGAAGGAGATTGGATTTTAAGAGATGTTTCATTTGTAGTAAAACCAAAAGAGACAATGGCTCTTGTTGGAGCCACTGGTTCAGGAAAGACAACGATTATAAGTTTGATTGTTAGGAATTATGATATCCAACAAGGTGAGATATTGATTGATGATATCAACATAAAAAAGATCAAGCTCGATAGTTTAAGGAAAAACATTGGGCAAATGTTACAAGATGTATTTCTTTTTTCTGGTACGATAGAGTCTAATATTAGGTTGAGAAATGAAGAGATTAATGATGCAGAAATCCTATCAGCTTGTCGATATGTAAATGCAGATAAGTTTATCGAAAACTTGCCAAATAAATATGATGAGCTAGTCAGGGAAAGAGGAAATAATTTTTCTTCTGGACAGAAGCAATTATTATCTTTTGCAAGAACTTTGGTGCATAAACCATCAATGATGATTTTAGATGAGGCTACAGCAAATATCGATACTGAAACAGAAACCTTAATTCAAGAGTCATTGAAGAAGATGATGAATATCGGAACTACAATAGTAGTGGCTCACCGTTTATCAACGATTCAACATGCAAATAGAATAATAGTAATGCGTAAAGGAAAGATTATTGAATCTGGAAATCATCAGCAATTATTAAGAAATAAAGGACATTACTATCAGTTATATCGTTTGCAATTTGATAAATCTATTGCAGATGCAAATGAATTTGTTCTAGTCTAAACTCCGAATTAAATCGGAGTTTTTTTTAGTTAAAATTAGTTGACAACTCAACTAAATTGCATTATACTTGTATACAGAAGTAAAGTGGAGGAAGATATGGAAAGAAAATATGACCATATGATTAGCAAATATCATCATCGTTTTTTGGAGGAAAGATTCAAAGGAATGGCGATTAATCGTTCTGAAGCTCCATATCTTAAGATGATATATAAACATAATCAGATCAAAATGAATGACTTAATTCAAAAGTTTTTCTATCATAAATCTCATACAACAAGAGCGATTAAACGTCTTGTTGAGGATGGTTATGTAGTGAAAACAATCGATCCAGAGGATAAGAGGGGATTTATCCTTACGATTACTGATAAGGGTAAAGCCATAGGAGCTAAATTAGTTCAAATTATTAGTGATTGGGATAAATTAATGAGTAGTTTCCTTGAAAAAGAAGAACAGGAGTTCATCGAGAAATTAGCAGAGAAGATTTATAGAAAACTTAGAGAATACTATGGAGAGGATGACACATATGAAGAAACTACTTAGATACTTCAAGCCCTATTGGTTTAAAACGCTTATCATTTTCTTTTTGGTGTCATTAGTGGCTTTTGGAACGCTCTTATTACCTGATTTCATGAGTGACATTATTGGAGAAGGGATAACAGCACAATACTATGAATACAGCGATGTATCAGACAGTTTTGAAGAGATTGATTATTGTAGCGTTTTAGATAATCCAAATACCTGTAAAGTTGTTCAACAGTCTGATTTTTCTGTTATTATTAAATATAGTTCATATATGATAGGGGTGACTTTAATCTCTTCAGTTGCTTTTATAATTTTAATGTACTTGTCAAGTGATGTTGCTGCAATGGTTGGCAGAGATATCCGCAAGGATTATTTCAAAAAAATTACTTCTGTCTCGATTAATGAAATAGAGAAATTCGGGACATCTACATTGATTACTAGAGCATCAAATGATATTATTCAAGTTCAAAACTTTTTAACTATGTCTTTAAGAATGTTGCTAAGAGTACCGATAATTTTCGTTGGAGCCTCGATTTTTGCTTTTGAGAAGTCAGCTGCATTAACAATACCGATATTTATTGGCGTACCGATATTGATTGGACTGATTATTGTTGTCTTTATTCTAGTTGTTCCTCTGTTTAAATTAGTTCAAAAAAGAATTGATAAGTTGACACTTGTAACCCGTGAATCAATCAAAGGGGTAAGAGTCATAAGAGCATTTGGGCAAGGCGAAAATGATGTTTTGAGGTTTGATAAAAGCAATCAGGATTTGACTGATGTAAGTTATAAAGCTGGTAAAATTATGGCTTATTTAAACCCATTAATCAATTTAATTTTTAATGTTGTTATTCTTGGGGTTACCTATACAGCATATAGAATGGTTTTAAAAGGTGCAATAGTTGATTATGTTGGTTTAGGTAATGTTTCTGCAATTGTTCAATATGCTAGTTTAATCTTATTTAGTATCTTGATGCTCACATTTGTTTTTATCATGTTTCCAAGAGCTGAAGTATCTGCAAAACGTGTTCAAGAGGTTTTAGAATTAGAATCTTCTATCTCTGATAATGGAGATCCTTTTTATAATAATTATGACTTTTTAGGTTCAATTGAGTTTCAAGAGGTCTGCTTTAAATTCCCTGATGCTGAAGTCAATGTTCTTGAAAATATAAGTTTTACAGCAAACCCCGGAGAAACTATGGCAATCATCGGTTCAACTGGATCAGGAAAATCAACTATTGTTAATCTTTTACCAAGATTTTTCGACATAACTTGTGGTAAGCTGACAATAGATGGTATTGATATAAAAAATATAAGATTAAGTAAATTACGTTCATTGATAGGTTTTGTTCCACAAACAGCTTCATTGTTTTCTGGGACGATTAAATCTAATATAATGTTTGGATATGAGCAAGCTGATGAAATGGATTTGGATAGGGCAGTAGAAATAGCTCAGGCAAAAGAGTTTATCGATGAACTAGAAGCTGGTCTAGACAGTGAGGTTGAACAAGGAGGAGTAAACTTTTCTGGTGGACAAAAGCAAAGAATTTCTATTGCAAGAGCAATAATTAGAAGACCAAAAATCTATGTTTTTGATGATAGTTTTTCTGCTTTGGATTTTAGAACAGATTCTAAGTTGAGACAAGCTTTGAAAAATGAAGTGAAAGATGCTACTGTGTTAATTGTTGCTCAAAGAATAGGCACAATCATGAATGCGGATAAAATTGTAGTTTTACAAGAAGGCAGAATTGTTGGAATTGGCAAGCATGAGGAACTACTAAGTACTTGCCAAGTTTATCGTGAAATTGCATTATCTCAATTGGACGAGGAGGAAGTTCTATGAGTGAGAACAAAAAGCAATCTAATCGTTCCACACGACAAGGACGAGGTCCAGGGAGTGGTATGCCTTTTTCACGTCCTGCTGAGAAAGCAAAGGATTTTAAAGGGACTCTAAAAAGACTGATAAAATATATTGGTGAATACCGGTTTTTGTTGATAATAATGATTGTAATTACTATTACGACAATCCTTTTAGGTGTAATCGCACCTAACTTCTCTAGATTCATCATCAATGATTTGCAAGAGATCATAATCGGAACGTTGACTAAAGATGAAGGTGTTGCCAGAATTACTACATACTTGATTATCGTTATCTCTTTATATATTTCACGATTCTTAATGGATATTGTTGTCCATCTAATCGGAAATCGTGTCAGTATAAACATCGGCAAAAAAATGCGTAATGACTTAAGGTTAAAACTTGAAAAATTACCGATGAAGTATTTTGATTCTCGACAGACTGGTGATATTTTATCAGTATTTTCAAATGACGTTGATGTTGTCAGTAACTCAATTCAACAGAGTTTAATCAATATTATCTCTTCGTTATTTGCTGTTTTGGGGATATTGGTTATGATGTTTATAATCTCTTGGAGGTTAACAATTATTGCTCTGCTAATTCTTCCTCTTTTTGTATTAGCGACTTCAGCAATTGCTAAGCGTTCACAATCAAAGTTTATTCGTCAACAAAAACAACTTGGGACAATGAATGGTTTTATTGAGGAAGTATTCTCAGCAAGCAAAATAGTCAAGTTGTTTGGTAAAGAAGAAGATTCTTATGAAAAATTTCAAAAGATTAATATAGAGTTAGCTGAGGATATGAAGGGGGCGCAATTCTTAAGTGGATTGATTAGACCGATTATGGAGTTTATCTCTAATATTGGTTATGTAGCGGTAGTTTTGGTTGGAGGTATTCTTGCTGGAGCGACAAATCCATTATTGATAGGAGATATCACGATTTTCATTCTCTATCAAAAGAACTTTGTTAATCCGATTTTAAACATAGCAAATGTTGTCAATCAATTACAATCAACAATAGCTGGTGCAGAAAGAATAATTGAAGTGCTTGATGGAATAGAAGAAATCCAAGATTATCAGGATCTCGATTTAAAAGAAGGCGATTCTTTAGGACATGTTATTTTCAAGAATATTGATTTTTCTTATAGTGAAGACACAGAACTTATCAAGGATTTAGATCTTGAAGTTTTACCTGGAAAACAAATTGCTATAGTAGGTCCTACTGGTGCTGGTAAGACAACTTTAGTTAATTTGCTGATGCGTTTTTATGAAGTAAATAAGGGTAATATAATCATTGATGGGATAGACTCAACCGCATATCCTCGAGCAATGCTTAGAAAACAGTTTGGAATGGTATTGCAGGACACTTGGCTGTTTTCCGGCACAATAAGAGAGAATATAGCTTTTGGAAAACCAGAGGCTACAGATGAAGAAATAATCTATGCTTGTAAGCAAGCACATGTACACCATTATATAGAAACATTACCTTTAGGATATGATACTATACTGAAAGAAGATGCAGATAATATCTCTAAGGGTCAAAAGCAGTTACTTACAATTGCTAGGGCAATTTTGTTTAATCCCAAAATTCTTATTTTAGATGAAGCTACTTCAAGTGTCGATACTAGAACTGAGAGTTATATTCAAAATGCTATGAGTTTTATGATGGAGGGAAAAACGAGTTTTGTTATTGCTCACAGATTATCGACTATCAAAAAAGCAAACTTAATTTTAGTTATGAATCATGGGCAAATAGTTGAACAAGGTACACACAAAGAGTTGTTGAATCAAAAAGGAGTTTATGCAGAATTGTATAATTCACAATTTTTGAATCAACCAATCTAATGAAGAGTTTTTTGTTCTTGTTTAAAAATGTCAGAAATAACTGTATAATGTTTATGAATGAGGTAATAGATGAAGATAGGATTTATTAGTCTTGGGTGTGCTAAGAATTTAGTAGACTCAGAAATGATATTGTCGATATTGAAAGATGCTGGTTGTGAGATTGTCGTTGAACCAAATGATGCTGATGCAATTTTTATTAATACTTGTGGATTTATTGAAGATGCTAAAATAGAAGCTCTTGATACGATAAGAGAAATGCATAAGTTTAAGAAGAAATTGATAGTTACTGGTTGTTATGCACAGAGGTATAAAGAGGTTATTCTAAAAAAAATGCCTTTTATAGATCGGATTATTACTCTAGTTGATTATCCAAAGATACATCTGATTTTAGATGAAGTTTTTTCTAAGGATAAGCTGAGTTTTAAACCCTTGAAATATGAGAGTAGATTATTGATATCAAGCAATTATTCGCCTTATGTAAAGATTAGTGAGGGGTGTGATAATCTATGTACTTATTGTGCAATTCCTTTGATAAGAGGGAGATTTCGATCAAGAGATTATATGGAAATCATAAGAGAATGTGAAGTGTTAGTAGCAAATGGAGCTAAAGAACTCAATTTAATATCTCAAGATACTACAAGATACGGCAAAGATTTATATGGTAAATCTGTTTTGCCGGAGTTACTAAGAGCTTTATCAAAGATCAATGGAGTTGAGTTAATTAGAATTCTTTATCTCTATCCAGATGAAATTACTGATGAGTTATTAGATGAAATAAGGAACAATCATTTGATTGCACCTTATTTCGATATTCCAATTCAACATATTTCTAATAATGTTCTCAAAGCTATGAATCGAAGAGGTGACGAAGATTTCATCAAAGATTTGCTTTTTAGAATTAGAGCTTCTATTAGTGATGCAATGATAAGAACAACATTAATCGTTGGATTTCCTAATGAAACAGAAGAAGATTTCGATAGATTATATGAGTTTACAAAGGAGTTCGAGTTTGATCGTTTAGGAGTGTTTGCATATTCAAAAGAAGAGGATACTTTAGCTTATAATTTGCCAAGCATACTTGATGAAGAAACAAAAAATCAAAGAGTAGAAAAAATCATGAAGCTTCAAAAGCAAATAGCTAGAAAAAGAAATAAGTTGCAAGTTGGCAAAGTTCATAAAACATTGGTTGAAAATTATGATTCTGAAACTAAGTTCTATTATGGTAGATCTTATGCCTTTGCTCCAGATGATATAGATGGTTTAATTGTTTTTCAATCTCAAAAGATACATAAGATTGGTGATATGGTGGAAGTTAAGATAAAGACATTTATTGGTTATGATTTAATAGGAGATGCAGTTTAAGAGGTGAGAAAATGTTTATTAGTCTATTTTTAAAGGGTTTTATCATTGGTATTGCTTTTATAATTCCTGGTGTTAGTGGAGGTACTTTAGCTGTATATTTAGGTGTATACCAGAAGATGCTAAATGCTATAGGTGATTTTTATAAGGACTTTAAGAATTCTTTTAAGATACTTTTTCCAATATTTTTGGGTATTGGACTATCAGTTGTTGCTTTAGCTAAAATCTTCAGTATTTTAATTGATTGGAATTCATATATAGTTCTATGGTTTTTTATCGGATTAATTATTGGGGGGATTAAATTTATTTATCTTAAAGCAAAAACAAAAGATATCGGGTTAAGTCATTACCTTAGTTTCATTATCTCTTTTGCTTTGTTGATTCTGTTGGTAGTCTTTGATAAAATCTCGACAAATACAGGTTTGGATTATTTCACTTTTTCTTTAGGAACTTATCTGCTTCTATTCATATTGGGAATGATAGCTTCAATTACAATGATCGTACCTGGAATTTCAGGTTCAGCCCTTTTATTGGTGCTAGGTTTTTATACTGCGATTGTCTCGAATGTAGTTGGCAATATTTTTGATTTTTCCGTCTTTTCTTATAATTTAAAAGTTTTGATCCCCTTTGGGTTTGGAGCTTTGATTGGAGTTTTTCTTTTTAGTAACTTTATTGGTTGGACTCTTAAAAAGTACTTGCATCAGACTTACTTTGCGATACTTGGGTTTGTGAGTGCTAGTGTAATTGGGGTATTTCTAGAAATAAGAGATCAGAGAAGTGCAGATTTTTTTTCTGATCAAACACCGATATTCCAAGATTTTTTTGCGTATATTTCAAGTAATCTTTGGACTGTAATCGCAGGGTTAGCAGTTTTTTCACTCGGTATTTTTATTGCAAACAGATTAACGGGATTAGAAAGGGGATAACAATGAAGGTTTTAGAAAAGTATATAATTGAGAAGCGAAGATTCTTGCATCAAAATCCCGAGATAGGATTTAACTGTTCTAATACAGAACGATTTCTTGAGAGTGAGCTAGCAAATCTTGGAATTGATGAAGTGTATCATGTGGGGAAGCATTCTTTAGTTGCTGTAATTAGGAATGGATTAGGACGAGTTTTGGGATTAAGAGCTGATTTTGATGCCTTAGAGATACAGGAAGAGACAGGTCTAGAGTATTCATCAATAAATAATGGTATTATGCATGCTTGTGGACATGATGCTCATACAGCTATGCTGTTAGGTGCAGCAAAATATCTCAATGAATATAGAGACTCATGGCAAGGAACTGTTAAGTTCATCTTTCAAGAAGCTGAAGAAGGCCCTGATCCTGGAGGAGCTTATTACATCGTAGAATCAAAAGTACTCGATGATGTCGAAGAATTTTTTGCTTTACATGTTTCTCCTGGTTTTGATGAGGGGGTCTTAGCTTTGAACTATGGAGATGCTTTGGCAGCGGCTGATATAGTAAGCGTTGAGTTTATTGGCAAAGGTACACATGCTGCTTATCCGTATTTAGGAATTGATCCCATTGTGATGCAAGCTGATTTTATCATGAGGATGCAAACTATAGTTTCTAGGATGATTAATCCTTTCTCTAAAGCAGTCATCACGATTGGAGAGGTAAAAGGTGGAAGTGCTTTTAATATAATTCCTGATCGAGTTTTATTAAAAGGAACAATCAGAACTTTTGATAATGAAGTTAGAGATTTAATTGAAAAGGAGTTGAACATACTCACTCAAAATATTGCATCTTTCTATGGTGGAGAATGCAAACTCAAATATCAAAGAGGATATGATTCAACTATCAATAGTAAAGATTCAGCAGATAGGATTGTTAATGCAGCAAAAGATATCTTTAATGAAGTTGTTGTTTTGAGTGAAGCTTCGATGGGAGCTGAAGACTTCTCAAGGTATATAAATCTTAAAAAGGGAGCTATTGCTTGGTTAGGTGTTAAGCATAATGGACAGATTAACCACAATATTCATAATGCAAAATTTAATCTTAATGAGGCTGCTTTAATCAAAGGAACACAATTATTTATTAATATAGTGAAGAAAGGGTGAAACAATGTATTTAATTAAAAACGCTAATTTAATCAGTATGGCTGACAAAAATTATGAGATTACTGATATTTTAGTAGATGGTTCTACCATCAAGGAGATTGGACATATTGACGAATCAAAACATGAAGGCATAAAAGTTATTGATGCAATGAACTGTTATGTTACACCAGGAATTGTCGATCCTCATTGTCATATTGGAATTTTCGAAGAGGCAATTGGATTTGAAGGAGCAGATGGAAATGAATATACTTCTCCAATAACTCCTGAGTTGCGAGCTATTGATGCAATTAAACCTCAAGATGTAGCATTTCAAGAGGCTTTAGAAAGTGGAGTTACATCAGTTTGTACTGGTCCTGGAAGTGCTAATTGCATCGGTGGTACTTTTACCATTTTGAAGACTTATGGTAAAACAGTTGATGATATGGTTTTAGTTAAAGAATCATCAATGAAGATGGCTTTAGGTGAGAATCCTAAACGTGTCTATAACTCGAAGAATCAGACTCCTTCAACAAGAATGGCTACAGCAGCTCTAATCAGAGAAGCTTTGACAAAAGCTAGAGATTATCTTGAAAAGATTGATGAATATGAGAAGAATTTGTTAGAGGAAAAAGAGGCAAAGAAACCAGAATTTAACATCAAATGGGCATCATTGTCAAGAGTATTCAAAGGGTTTCCTGTTAAGATTCACGCTCATCAACAAGATGATATCGTAACTGCAATCAGGATTATTGAAGAGTTCGGATTGAATGCAACAATCGAACATGCAACAGAGAGTCATTTGATTGCTGATTATTTAAAGGAACATAATCAATCAGTGATTATCGGACCAACTTTAGGTTCAAAATCTAAGTATGAGTTAAGAAATAAAAGTTTTAAAACAGCTAAGATTCTAAAAGATCACGGGATTGATTTTGCGATTATGACAGATCATCCTGTAATTCATCTAGCAAACGCGCTTACTCAAGTAGGAATCTTTGTTCGAGAGGGATTAAGCGAATTGGATGGATTAAAAGCAGTTACTATCGATGCTGCTAAGATAAATAATATAGATCATCGTATCGGCAGTATAGAAGTTGGAAAAGATGCAGATATTGTTGTATGGGATGGTCATCCTTTGCATTATCTAACGAAAACAAAATTGGTAATGATCAACGGAGAAGTTGTTCATAATAAATAAAAAAGATTCAGCGGTCAAATGCTGAATCTTTTTTTGTTAATAAAAGCTAATGATAAAAAGTATCACTCCAAAACACAATAAGAATATGCCAATGATTCGATTTAATAGTTTTTCACTTACTCTATTTGCAAAGATAGAAGCAATATTAGCTCCAACAAAGGCAAAAATAGATGTGATAAAAACTGTTAAGAAATCTGGTGGTTTGATAAAAAAATGAGTTATTGCTCCGATTAAGGCAACAAAAGTCATTATTAAAACACTTGTTCCTACAGCTTTCTTGAGGTTGAATCCTAAGACCATAGTTAGAAGAGCAAGAATCGATAAACCTCCTCCAGCTCCTAACACTCCGCTTGTCAAACCGACAAAGATACTTGCAAAAACAGCGAATACTTTGATGATTATTACATGATTACTCTTAAGAGTGTACAATTTATCTTTTATCGGATAGAAGATAAATCTAAGACCTAGAAAAACAACAAGTATATTTAATGAACCGCCTAGCAAATCTGGCTTTATCTCTGAAGAAAAATAGCTGCCAAAAAAAGTGAAAATAACTATGATAGAACCATAGAATAAAGCGGTTAATATATCGATATTCTTTTTCTTTGTATAGATATATGCACTCCCTGCTGATGCGAAAACATCACTTGCTAAAGCGATTCCGATGGCTGTATAAGGATCCATTTTAAGGATTATAGCAAATAAGGGAGCTACAATAGTTGCAGCACTTAACCCTACTAATCCTGTAGCTAAACCTGCTAAAAATCCTCCTATTATGTAAACAAAAATTTCCAAGATGTTCTCCTTATGAAAGCAAAAAAACACAAATAATTTGTGTTTATAATTGCTTGGTTATATACTCGGTGTATCGTTTTTGACAAGATTCAATCAATTTTATGGCTTCTGCTCTATTGAAATAGTCCATAACTTTAACATGGTGCCCTGGCTCAAGGATTTTATAGTTTTCAAAGAAGAGTTTTATTTCTCTAAGTTGCAACTCCTTGATATCACTGATATCGTGGATATCATCAAATCTAGGGTCTGCATCTACAACTGCAATAACTTTTTCGTCTCTTTCACCTGAGTCATACATATCCAAATAACCAACAACTCTAGCATCAACGATGCAACCGGGAAAAGTTTGAGTTGTTGCCAAAACCAAAATATCTAAAGGATCCCCATCTTCAGCCAAAGTTTTTTCGATAAATCCATATTCAGCAGGATAGGTCATTTTTGAGTATAGTACTCGATTAAGTTTTATCCTGTTTTTTTGTTTGTCAACTTCGTACTTGTTTTGAGTTCCCATGGGAATCTCTATAATAGCTTCAATTATCTTTGACATTTTATCAATCCTTTCTTGTCAAATTATATATTATTATCCGACTATTTGCAACTTTTTTACCTATAATAGACATTTTTTATATCATGAATATATTTTTTAATTTATATGTGATAAAATAATATCGAGGTGATAACGTGTTGCATAACAGTTTTTTTCTAGCTGTGATTGATTGGTTGAACAATAACTATTGGTGGCCAGCTATTCTTTTCTTAGCAGCTTTGTTCTTTGTCGTAAAGATTATTTTAATCAAACCCCAGACAAAACCAAATAAAAGTCATTATAGCAATATAGATTCGGTGATTATGAACTTTGGTGGAGTTGATAATATAGTTTCAATCAGTTTAGAAGGAAATCGACTAAAATGTACTTTAAAGGAAATTGGTTTGACTAATCTAGAAGGCTTTAAAGAAATCGGAGCTAAAGGAGTCTTTGTGACCGGAAGAAATGTCAAGATGATTTTACCTTATGATATGGAAGATGTTGTAAGGCAAATTAATTCTCAAATTAATGGAGGAAAACAATGATTGATGGTAAATTCAAGATAACTTATATCAATGGTCTACAGGCTAGGCCAGCAACCAAGTTGGTTTCAAAAGCAAACAGTTTTCAATCAGAGATGATTATGGAATTCAATGAAAGAAAGATTAATTTGAAATCCATTATGGGTGTGATGTCTTTAGGTGTTCCTGCTAATAAGATTGTTAAGATAACGTTCTCTGGTCCTGATGAAGATGATGCCTATAAGGCAATATCAAGGGTGATAACTGAGATAAATGAAATGAAAGCATAATAATATATGCTCTCACCATTCTATCGGTTATTTTCTTCCTAGACCTACCTTTTGTTTACACTTACGCATTTTTTTAAAGGCGTATTCTGAAGCTTTGTTTTTACCGTTATCGAGGATTTCTTGTAATTCTTTGGATTTAACAAGTGTTTGATAACGAGATTGAATCGGAATGATTACATCAACAATAACTTGTGCTAAATCATTTTTAAACACTTGATAGGTTGAGTTCTTGTATTGTTCTACTACATCATCGATATTTCTGTCTGTTGAACTAGCATAGATAGTAATCAAATTTGCTAACGCTTTTTGATTGATGGGGTCATAGTTAATTTTACCTAAAGAGTCAGTTACTGCAGACCTTATCTTTCTTCTTATTGTTGCTTCATCATCAAACATAGATATATAACCTTTGTCGACTTCATCTGATTTCGACATTTTTTTATCTGGATTCTGCAAATCCATGATTCGAGCGCCAACTTCTGGGATTATCGGATCTGGGACAGTAAAGAAATCGCCGTAATGATTATTAAAGCGGTTAGCAATAGTTCTCGTTAATTCTAAATGTTGTTTTTGATCATCACCGACAGGGACAAAATCTGCATCGTACAATAAAATATCTGCGGCCATTAGAGCAGGGTATGTGAAAAGAGAAGATGTTATGGAGATATCTTGTTTTTGACTTTTGTCTTTATATTGAGTCATTCTTTCTAGTTCACCAATATATGTGTTCGATTGTAAGATGTATCCCAACTCAACATGTTCTTTAATTTCTGATTGGATAAAGAGTACAGTTCTTGTCTTATCTAATCCACTAGCTAAATACATCGCGGCAACATCTAGAGTTCTCTTTCTTAGCTCTGCTGGATTTTGTCTAGTTGTTATAGCATGCATATCAGCAACAAAAAGGTAAAACTCATCTTCTGGTCTCGATTTTTGAAGTTTTACAAATTGTTTGATTGCTCCAAGATAATTTCCTAAAGTCAGTGTGCCGGTTGGTTTAATTCCGGATACAATTCTTTTCATTTCTCTTTCCTCCTAAAAAAAATCACCCTTTAAAAAAGGGCGATTATAATAACCGTGGTACCACCTTAGTTCTAGATATCTAGCACTTAAATCCTTAACGCGGATATACGGATGTTATTAACATCACTTAATGGTCCATTCATCATCAATTGAACAAGGTTTTCACCAACCACCTTTTCTCTATAGTTTAAATTGAGGATTACTAATCCAAATCATCGATTTACAATATTATATCACTTTTAGTTTTGCATGACAAGTTCTAATTCATCAACCAATTCTTTTAATCGATTAACAACGGCCATGAAAGCATCTTCTTGTGTTAAATCAACCCCTGCTTTTAATAATTGCTCAATAGGATAGTTTGAACCTCCTGATTGAAGAAGACTGATGTAGTTATCAAAGGCATTTGGTTGGTTATTTTTTACATTTTCGTAGATTTTTAGTGAAGCAGCAAATGAAGTTGCATATTGGTATACATAAAAAGGTGTATAGAATAGATGAGGTATATAGGCCCAAACATATTGTTTTACTTCTTCTTTGGTAATATCCATCCCATAGAACTCTTCATATAGATCAATCATGATTTTGGAGAGGCTTTCTGCAGTTATTGGTTGGTTTTCTTCTACAAGTTTATGGCTTTCAAGCTCATAGATTGCAAAAAGAGTTTGGCGATAGAATGTAGACATAATATCATCGATTGCCTGCTGTAAAAGAGCGATTTTTTCTTTCTTTGAAGCTTTTGATTCTTTAATTATGTAATCCAATAAATTGTGTTCATTAAATGTTGAGGCAACCTCAGCTACAAAGATTGTATAGTTTTGCAAACTTGAAGGTTGAGATTGTGCCGCATACATCGAATGCATTGAATGTCCAGCTTCATGAGCTACTGTGAAGACATCATTCAATGTTTTTGAGAAGTTTAAAAGTATATACGGATGAAGGTTAGGCATAGAAGAAGAATAAGCACCTGTTCTTTTACCATTTTGCTCGTATACATCTACAAAACCGTCCTTTAAAACATCTTTGGCTTTTTCTTGAAAGTGTTCTGGAAAATCTTTGATAGAGTTGAAGAAAAGATTTCTTGCTTCATCATATTCATACTCTTTCTCGCTTCTTTCTAAATCCAAAAAGCGATCATATGTATGATACTCTTCTAATCCTAAATACTCTTTTTTAAGTCTAATGTATTTTTTTACGGATTCTGTATTCTCTCTAGCTACCTTTGTAAGCGAATGATAAACACTTGTTGGAATAGCGTTATTGAAGAGATAACTCTCCAAGCAGGAATCATAGTTTCTTGAAGACTTCTTAGCTAAATCAGCATCTAAAACAGTTTTATAGATACTTGCATATGTGTTTTTATGCATCTCATAGTAACTAAATACAGCCTCAAAAATATCTTTTCTTTCTTCTTTAGACTGACTCTTTTGGATGTATGAGCGGTAGTTTGAGTTTGTTATAGTTACAATGCTGTCATCATCTAACATAACGTCTTGACCTTCAATGTCGGCTACTGATAAAGATGAGTATAACTCTTTGCCTGCTGTAAGGAGTCTAGTATATTTAGCAATCAAAGATTCACTTGAATCATCTAAAATATGCTCTTGACGTCGAAAGAGTTTTTCCATAGCAAATTTGAACTCTGAAAGAGCTTCGTCTCTTTCGATAAAACTCATGATTTTTTCTTTTCCAACAGCTATTATTTCTGGTTCTTCAAAAGATAAAGCTTGTTGAAGCTTAACGAATAAGAGCTGAACCTTTTGCAATCTAGCTGAGTTTTCAGAGTTCTTTTTATCCAAATCGCTTGATAAAGAAGCATATTGATATGTCTTCAATCCTATTTTTTCAAATTCTTTCTGTAACATGAAGAAATTTTTGAAGTCTTCAAAATTTTCAAGTTTTCCTTTAAAACTAGCCATTTTATCAATCAAGATAGATGTTTCTTTAAAACCAGCCTCAAATGCTTCTATGTTAGGAAAGAGGTAAGTTAAATCCCATTTCATTTTTTTGTTTCCTCCCAGATAATGTTTTAGTGATATTATATCATATTTGAAAAAAAAATAGTTTAATAATATGCAATATATGATATAATTATATGGAAGCGAGGTGCAAATATGATTACGCTATATACTAGTTCAAGTTGTTCTTCTTGCCGAAAAGCTAAGCGATGGTTAGAAACAAATAATATTCCATTTAGAGAAAAGAATATCATCGGAATCAAACTTACAAGAAATGATATTATCAATATGTTAAGATATTCAGAAAATGGTTTTGAAGATATAATTTCTACAAGATCAAAAATCTTCAAAGAAAGTCAGTTAGAACCAGATAATATGAAGTTTTCTGAATTAGCAAATTTCATTATTGATAATCCAACAATCTTAAAAAGACCGATAATCATCAATGATCAGATTATGCAAACAGGCTATAATGAAGATGAAATAAGAGCTTTTATTCCTAGAGAGTTTAGAAGATTCGTTACTTGTGATGAGTGTGATGAGAATTGTGACTATAAACAATGCATCCAAAAAGCAATGGAAGAGACTAAAAGAGCTTAAGAAATCAAAACGAAGAGAAATCTTCGTTTTTTTCACTTTTAACATTTGTGCGAAAAGTTCTTGAAAACGCTTTATTAGATATACTTTATTGAAAAAACATGCGAAATATAGTAGAATATCTATGTATTCTTAAATTTAGGAGGAAAAATAAAAATGGCAGTAAAAGTAGCAATTAATGGATTTGGAAGAATCGGTAGATTAGCATTTAGAGTTATGTTTGGTAATGATGATTTTGAGATCGTAGCTATCAATGACTTGACAGATGCTGAGCAATTAGCGTATTTACTAAGATATGACAGTTCACAGGGCAGATATAATCGTGAAATCAGTTTTGAAGGTAGCGATCTTGTAGTAGACGGAGTAAAGGTTCCTGTGTACTCGCAAAGAGACCCAGAATTACTACCATGGAAATCTCATGAAGTAGATGTTGTTTTGGAATGTACAGGTTTTTTCACATCTGAAGAAGGAGCTGGAAAACATATCAAAGCAGGAGCTAAAAAAGTTGTTATTTCTGCACCAGCAAAGGGGAAAATTCCAACTGTAGTTTATGGTGTAAACGAAGATACTCTAACAGGAGAAGAAACAATTATTTCAGCAGCATCATGTACAACAAACTGTTTAGCACCAATTGCAAAAGTTCTTGATGATAATTTCAAGATAGTTAAAGGGTTTATGACTACAGTTCATGCATACACAAATGATCAAGCTACCCTCGATATACCACATTCTAAGGGAATCAATGCAAGAAGAGGACGTGCAGCAGCTGCTAATATCGTTCCTACTTCAACCGGAGCTGCTAAAGCTGTAGGCTTAGTTTTACCACAATTGAAAGGTAAGATGGATGGTTTAGCTTTAAGAGTACCTGTGATTACTGGATCAATAGTTGATTTAGTAGTTGAATTAGAAAAGAAGGTAACTGCAGCTGAAGTAAACCAAGCTGTAAAGAATGCGCAATCAGAAGTTATCGGTTATACCGAAGACCCAATAGTTTCATCGGATGTAATCGGTGTATCTTTTGGAACATTGTTTGATGCTCAATCAACAAAAGTTATGGAAGTCGATGGAAAACAAATGGTTAAAGTCTTAACTTGGTATGATAACGAGTATTCATTTACAGTTCAGATGATTCGTGTTTTAAAGTATTTTGCACAAAAGATTTAAAAGCATCTTCGGATGCTTTTTTTTGAGGTAAAGATGAATTGGTTTTATGATTTGCTTGATACGATTAACAATTTAGTAGAAAACAACATTTGGTTAGCACCGTTTATCGGTGTTCTTTTACCGTTGATTGAAGCGATTATTCCCTCTTTACCGTTAACTGTTATTGTTGCTTTTAGTTTAAGTTTATTATCTTCGCTTTTTGGAGTTGTTGAAGGAACTATCTTAACGATAATTCTTTCAACAATTGGCTCTTTTTTGGGAATGTTTATTATATTTATAATTATAAGAGTAACTTTAGGAAAGTATTTTGCAAAGAAAATCAATGAAAGTAAATATGGAAAAGTTTTTTTAAATGCTGTTAATGGTAGAAGCATGTGGTTAGTATTAGCTTTGTTGTCAAATCCTTTTTTACCATCATCAATCTTAAATTATGCTTTGTCATTTACAAAAATTAAGATTCACAAATACTTGTTTTTGTCGATTGTATCTCGTTTAATCGTTATTACGTTTTTAGTTTTCCTAGGTGCTATCTTTGATATTCAAAATCGTCCCCTAAATGTTTTATGGATGATGTTGGTTTATTTTGTGATTTTAACTCTATGGATCTTCTATTTAAGGAGTCGCAAAAAACATGATAAATCAATTTTTAAGAATTATGAAGAATAAGTTTCATTGTTGTATTTACTGATAAAAGCTAAACATGATATAATAAACCGAGGTGATAATGTGAGTGAAAATGTATTTATTACAAGAAGAAAAAGATTTTTAGATTCTCTAGAAGAGAATTCATTTGCACTTTTAGCTTCAGGCGAAGCTATGCATAAGACTTTAGATCAGTTTTTTCCTTATGTTCCAAATAGAAATTTCTATTATTTGACTGGCTTGAAGAGAGAGAATTTTATTTTGTTTTTAGCAAAAAAAGATAAAAACTATCTTAGTTATATCTTCATTGAGGAAGCTAGTGATTATGCAAATAAATGGTTCGGGAGAAGACTAACAAAAGCAGAAGTAAGTGAAGCAAGTGGAATTGAAGAGAGATATATTTTATATATTGAAGAATTTGAAGGATTCTTGTCAAACAAAATTCTAAGCGATTCGAGGCAATCCCTGTTAGGAATAATACCTGAAAGGGTATATTTAGATTTGTTTAGATACAAGAAAATGCATAAGCCAATAAGCTACTTGCATTTTAAGAGCCTTCTAGATAATTTTCCGGAACTGTTGATAAAGGATGCAAATAGTATTATAGCTGATTTGCGTCGCGTAAAAGATGCTACCGAGATTGAAGCAATCAAGCAAGCGATAAGTTATACTAAGATTGGTTTAGAGGCTTTGTATAAAGCAGCAAAACCAGGAATTAACGAAGCTTATTTAGAATCTTTATTCGAGTTTACTATTAAATCAATTGGAGCACAAGGTGTATCATTTGATAGCATAATAGCAAGT
>Ga0334890_1002953_pt1 | contig 18262 bp, 21 predicted proteins | sample GraSluR1_MG_3_FD_207220 | JGI IMG/M metagenome (GOLD analysis project Ga0334890, IMG submission 207220) | Sludge microbial communities from methane-producing bioreactor in Wageningen University, Netherlands - Granular Sludge_31_08-R1 | ecosystem: Engineered > Bioreactor > Anaerobic >... | reverse complement strand
TGGGTTCAACCCGTGTTTTATAATATCTTTTGCTAGGTTAGTAAGCTTATTCTTTTGATTTTCAATCATAGTCTGTATAGCCTCAATTTGGTTCGATACAGCATCAAACCTAGGATTTTCAGTGTTAACCATCAATGATGCTAAAGGAATATTTTTTGGCAGCATTATCTTTCCTTCCTTTCATTATTTTTTTGTGTACCTTAGCGGATAATTCAAGAAAAATAATAACCCATTCAATAGCTATATATTTCTACAACATAAGCTATATCATGGGCTTGTACTAAAAATAATGGTTACTCAACATATAATAATTGTTTTACTCATAAATTATACCACATTTAGCCATATTGTGTAAAGATTGTACACATTTCAACATATATAAGTAGTGCTTCTTTGAACTCCTATCCTTCCTATTTCTCCCTTAGCGTCCCATCCGGGTTGTACTTCTGCTTCAGGAATTCTATATAGTCCTCAGCCTTCTTGATGTCTTCCTCGGACAGACCTGCAGTGTCAAGGTTGTGGTAGGCTTTGGTTATTGTTTTTACTTCAGCATTGTAGTCCTCACTCATCAGGCATGATACCGCTGTGTCTAAGGCCTTGGCGATTGATGTAAGAGTATCCAGGAAGGATTAATCCGGCCTTTTTCAATGCCGGCAACATAAAGTTTTGAAATATTGCATCTATTGGCCAATTCTTGTATTGTATAGTTATTCGTTTTACGCAAAGCAGCTGTTTTTTTACCTAAAGCGTTCAACAGGAACACTTTCCATTCATTGTAAGCCGACTGCTTATTATTATATACAAAATTTAGCAATAAGACAATTAGGCTGTGTACACAGCATATAAGTTCCAGAAAAGAAGAATGCCTATAACGCTTGTCAACAGTCTATGTAAGGTATTCAGACTGTGGTTTATTCACGTTGGGATATTTGTAAAAGGTTTTTTATTGTTTGTGAAGAATTATTCCGGGATAGGGCAGGCATGGTTGACGGAAGCATAAATAGGGCGTGGTGTCAAAAGAACCGGTTAAGTTCATGTAAGGTTGAATAATATATATATTATAGATGATGGAGGACTGCTTATGTTGATAATGGTGCTTGTGTCGCTGCTGTTTGTTGTTCTGGGGATACTTATAAAGCATTTCAGGTGGTATTGGCTAATATCCGGGTATAATACAATGCCAGCGGAAAAGAAGAAAAATGTTGATACCCATGGCCTTGGCAATTTTATCGGCAGTTCAATGTATGTTATTGCCGTCATACTGCTGCTTGGGGGACTTCTAAACCATATGGGGTACTGGTGGGGAATGATGGGCACCCTGTTTTTTATGATGCTGTTCTTTATATATATTTTGGTGGGTGCGCAGAAATTCGACCATAATAAAAGGACTGCCAGGGACAGGGTTGTTTTGACAGTTGTTGTTGCTGTGCTGGTTTTGGCCCTTGGGAGCTCGGTGCTGCTTATATATTCCGGCAGCAGGCCTCAGCGGGTGGAGATAACTTCCGAACATATCAGCATAAAGGGGTCATACGGCATTACGATACCTATAGACAAGGTAAAAACCGTTTCGCTGGAGGAAAGCATGCCTAAAGTTTTGGCCAAAACAAACGGGTTTAATGCGGGAGAAGTGTTAAAAGGGAGCTTCCGGCTTGAGGGTATCGGCAGTGCAAGGTTGTTTGTTCAGTGCCGCAGGGGGCCATACGTATATATAATAACTGCCGGTGGTGATACACTAATAATAAACTACAGGGACGAGCTGCAGACAAAGGAGCTGTATGAGAGATTGCTTATGGCTGTTGGGCAGCAGGCACAGGAAATTTATTAAAGCCTGCATGGATGCTGATGGCTGCTGCTGATAGTATACAAGGAGGTATGGCGTTGAAACAGGGAGCGGAAAAAATATACATAAACGGCAACGTGATAACGATGGATGAAAAGTGTCCTAGGGCGGACTATATAATAGTAAAAGACGGGGTGATACAGGAGACGGGAAAGGGCGAAATCCCCGGCCGTTTTAAGGCTGCGGGGGAAGTTGCTGACCTTGGGGGCAGAACCGTTGTGCCCGGGTTCGCCGACTGCCATATGCACCTTCTAAACTACAGCCTAAGGAAAGAGCGGGAAGTGGATCTTTCGGGCACAGCGTCGGTGGAAGAGCTTGTCCAAAGGGTGAAGAGTTTTACTTTTAAGAATAATATTAAGCCCGGTGAATGGGTGGTAGGGGCAGGCTGGAACAATGAAGACTTTCCGGACAAAAAGCTGCCGGATAAAACGGTGCTTGATTCAATATCTGCAATGCATCCTATAAAGCTGACAAGGGCCTGCTGTCATTTGCATTCGGTCAACAGCCTTGCACTGGACATTGCCGGCATAGACAGGGACACACCCGATACCGGCGGCGGTGAAATAGACAGGGATGCTTATGGATACCCCACCGGCATCCTCAGGGAAAACGCTATCAACCGGGTGAATAAACATATTCCGGTACCGGGGGATAAAAGGCTTCTTAAGGATTTGATTTTAAAGGGCTGCACTAAGCTGGCCGCAGCGGGAATAACCACCGTTCATACCGATGATTTCCCATACAGCCGTGACAAAAAAAGTCTTCTCGAGGCGTATAAAGAACTTGAGAGAGAAGGAAGGCTGCCCATCAGGGTGGTGCTTCAGCTGAGGGCCGCCGGCCCGGAAGATATAGACGACTATGCAGGCCTTGGCATAAGGCCGGGAAAGACATCGGGAAAACTTGTTTTCGGTCCGGTTAAAATAATAGCCGACGGCTCACTGGGTGCCAGAACCGCGGCGTTAACAGAGCCTTACTGTGACCAGCCGGAAAACAGAGGTATAATGGTTCACGAAAAGGAACCCCTCGAAAAGATTATCGCAAAGGCCTTTGATTTGGGGTTTGATGTGGCGGTACACGCCATAGGCGACAGGGCCTATGAAACCGTATTGAATCTGTTTGGCAGGTACAGGGATACCATTAAAAACAAAGGGCTGCGCCCGTCGGTAATTCACTGTCAGATAGGCAGCGAAAGGGTTCTCGGGCTGATGAAGGACCTTAATGTTACAGCCAATATACAGCCGGTGTTTTTAAATTCCGACTGGAAGATGGCGGAAAGCAGGGTGGGCAGGGAAAGGCTTGAATACAGCTACTGCTGGAGAACGTATATGGATATGGGCATTCGGTGTGTAGGCAGCTCGGATGCGCCGGTTGAACCCTTTGACCCGCTGTGCGGCATATATTCCGCCGTGACAAGGAAAGACCTTGACGGAAAGCCGGAGGAAGGGTGGCTTATAAAAGAGGGATTAACGCCGCAGCAGGCCCTCAGGCTTTTTACCGTTAACCCCGCATACCTGATACACAGAGAAGACAGGCTGGGAAGCCTAGCAGAGGGTTTTGCCGCGGACATGGTGGTGCTGTCGGAGGATATATTCAAAGTGCCCCATGAAAGGATTCGGGACATTAAAGTCCTGGGTACCATTGCAGGCGGACAGGAATTGTAAAAGCTGCGGATAACTTTTTCACCAAAAAAAACTTCCCCTCATATATATGTAATGCAAAAGAGGGGAGGTGAAGCAATGTCTCCGAACAGTCTCAGCGGCTTTTTCGGAAAGGGGTTTGACACACTGTTTCTGCTGCTGGTTATAATAATCATTTTCTTCGCTTTTGACCTGTAAACCGCCAGAAAGCCGAAACATGCCAAAAACCTGTTCCACTTCCTTTTACCGGGGTTCTTACTGCAGACAGAATGTCCGGTACAACTCCGCCGGGTCGGGCAGCCGGACGCCCTGAGGAAAAGAGCAGACTATTCCAATGAATAGGCTGCTTTTTTCAAAATGGGACAGTGTATAAATATCATAAAGAACCCCTCAGGGAAGGGTTCTTTATGAGCCGGTCCTGAAATTTCAATGATGGGCTTCCTGCCGGATAACCGTCTCGGACTGTTTGTATGTTTCTATAAGACGCTGGTCGGGCTTGTCATAGGGACGATACCAATCCCTGTTTACTGCCAGGTCCATCATTGACCCGCTGCCGGTCAGGATCTGGGTGAGAGCACCCGTATACATGGTCCTAAGCTCCGGGGTGGACGTTTTCAAAATAGCCATTAAATAGGCCGAAGCGGCAGCTTCGGAGCCCATCAGCATATCGTTTGCCACCATTTCGTCGTTTGCCTGTTTGCCAATTCCCGTAATCGCATTAAGCAGTGAAGGCATTTCAGTGCACCTCCTCTACACGGACTATATCGTTTTCATTGATGAACTGCTGGATGCCCTTGATACGGCCCTCCGCCGCCAGGATTGTTGCTTCTATCATTCTCTGGAGTTCCTGGTCACTGGCCAGGGTCCGGGCCGCCTTCACCTTTGTAAGGGCGTTGGTCTCCATTTGAAGCAGCTCTGTAAGGGACAGCATTTCGGCATCGGATAGTTTTCTCAATTCATTCGCCTCCCGCATTAAAAATTCCTTATTATTGTTTTCTATTAAGACAGATAGTATGTGGCCTGGCAAAATATTTTTTGTTAAAGGATTTTAAGAACAAAAAAAAGAATACTTAATAAAGGAGCGCAAAAATAGCGGAAACCGTCAAAGGAGATGAGCAGACAGTGGATTTGGAAAGGCTGAAGAAACAGATAGAGTTTATAGAGGAAATAGACAAGATTAAGCATGTGCTGAGAAAAACGCTGCTTATGGACGGGTCAAGGCACGAGAACGATGCGGAGCATTCCTGGCATTTGGGCATTATGGCAGTGCTGCTTTCGGAATATGCCAATACCGAAGAGCTTGATGTACTGCACGTGGTGAAAATGGTGCTGATACATGATATCGTGGAGATTGATGCGGGGGACACTTTCTGCTACGACGAAAAAGGCGCGCTGGACAAGCTGGAAAGGGAAGAAAAGGCGGCGGACAGGATATTCAATATACTTCCCGCCGACCAGGCCGCAGAAATCAGAAGCCTGTGGGAAGAATTCGAAGAATGTGTGACCCCGGAGGCAAGGTTTGCCGCCGCCCTTGACAGGCTTCAGCCGCTGCTTCACAATTACAGAACCCACGGCAGGTCGTGGAAAAAGCACGGGATAACAAAGGACAGGGTAATAGAAAGAAATAGGCATATTAAGAAGGGTTCACGGCAGCTTTGGGCCTTTGTGGAAATGTTAATAGAAGATTCGGTAAAGAAGGGATACCTGCCGGAAAAGGAATAAAAATATACATATATCAAACAGGGAGGAGTAGTAATGACAAGGAAAAGGGTATACATAACAAGGGTTATACAGGAAGAGGCGGTAGCGCTATTAAAGGAGCACTTTGACGTCACAATGAACCTGGAGGACAGGGTGGCGTACAGGGAAGAGGTGATGGATGCCGTAGAAAACGCAGATGCGCTTTTGTGCCTGATAAACGACAATGTGGACAGTGAGATAATACGCCGCGCGGGCAGGCTTAAAATTATAGCAAACTATGGAGTGGGATACAACAATATTGACGTTGAGGAGGCTTCCAAAAAAGGCATTATAGTAACCAATACTCCCGGGGTTCTCACCGATGCAACCGCCGACCTGGCATGGGGCCTTTTGCTGGCGGCGGCGCGAAGGATAGTGGAATCCGATAAGTTTTCAAGGGCGGGAAAGTACAAAAGCTGGTCTCCCACACTGCTCCTCGGACGCAGTGCAGCGGGTAAAACACTGGGAGTGATAGGCGCCGGCAGGATAGGAAGAGCGGTTGCCAAAAGAAGCCGGGGGTTTGACATGAAGGTTATATACCACAGCAGAAACAGGAATAAAGAATTTGAAAATGAGCTGAACGCCCGGTGGGTGGAAAAGGAAGAACTGCTTCGCAGGTCGGATTTCGTTTCGCTGCACGTGCCGCTGACCGATGAAACCCGGCATATGATTGGAGAAAGGGAATTTGAAATGATGAAGGATACTGCGGTGCTTATAAATACCTCAAGGGGTCCGGTGGTGGACGAAAAGGCCCTGGTACATGCTCTCAAGCAGGGGCAGATATGGGCAGCCGGACTGGACGTATACGAAAGGGAGCCCGATATAGAAGAGGGGCTCATTAAGCTGGACAATGCTGTGCTAGCCAGTCATATTGGCAGCGCTACCATTGAAGCCAGGACCAGCATGGCATTAACGGCGGCCAAAAATGTACTATCGGTTCTAAACGGCGGCGAGCCGCTTACCCCGGTTAATGCGGAAGACCTCTAGGCTTTTTTAATCTCGTCCATTATCCCGTTTATTATGTCCCTGACATGGGACATTCTGTTTACCCTGTACACGTTATCTCCGGCAAAGGCAAACCCGTTGACAAGGTTTCCCTGCTGCGCGTTAATCAAGGCATCGGCTATACAATAGGGCGATTTGCCGGGGTTGCACGACTTAAGGCAGTTGGACAGGCATTTAAAGGGTTTTTTGATGCCTGCCTCCACATCCCTTAAAAAATCGTTCCTTACGGCTCTGCCGGGCATTCCGACAGGGCTTTTTATTATTATCACATCTTCTTTTTTTGCTTTTATGTATTCGTTTTTAAACTGTTGTGAAACATCGCACTCGTAGGTGGCTACAAAACGGGTGGCCATCTGGAACCCTGAAGCACCCGCAGAGAGAACCCGGGCTGCGTCTTTGCCGTCAAATATCCCGCCCCCTGCAATCACGGGAATACTTTTATTGTGTTTTTCCTCAAAGGGTTTTACTGCCGTCAGTACTTCCGCAACAAGTTTTGTGAGCGGGTATTCGGCTATATTTTTCAGCTGTTCAAGGGTGAACCCAAGGTGCCCCCCCGCCCTCGGTCCCTCTACCACTATGGCATCCGGCAGGCGGTTGTATTTTTTATCCCAGTGCTTGCACAGCACCGAAGCCGCCTTTGCGGAGGATACAATTGGGGCAATTTTGGTGATGGAATCCTTAACAAGGTTGGGGAGTTTCAGCGGCAGTCCCGCCCCGGAAAATATGATATCAATTCTTTCCCTGACGGCGACGTGAACCATTTCCTCAAAATCGTTCAGGGCTGTCATTATGTTCACGCCTATCACCCCCGAAGGGCTTGCCTGGCGCGCTTTTTTAATATTATAGGCAAGGGCTTCCCGGTTGGCCGCCGTTTTGTTTCGCAGGTATTCCGGCAGGCCGAAGCCGGGTTCCACACCGGAAATAACGCCTATTCCTCCGCTGTTGGCCACCGAGGAAGCCAGCTTCCACATGGATACCCCAACTCCCATACCTCCCTGCACTATGGGCAGACGGGGTTTCAGGTTACCTATTTTCAGTTCGGGAATTAACATTAAAACACCTCATTATATTAGTACCAGGTTATAACACCAGTTTACAACATTATATACTTTTATCACAGGCAATACAACAAGAATTTCTAATATCAGAAGGCTATTCCATATTCTAATCGAACCGAACCCCGTTTATTCCAAAAAAATTTGATAAACAACAATAGTATGATATAATTTGATTGAACCGAATAATACAGGGGAGCTGGTCAATGGCCGGCTGAGAGGGAGGCATTCCGACCCTAATACCTGATCTGGGTAATGCCAGCGTAGGAAGTACTCTTTGCTGTCCGCTGCCCGTATGAGGTGCGGACAGTTTAGGTTTACAAGGGTTTTTTCTGCCAGGGCAGTGTGTGCCGGTATGCGGCTTGTTTATTGAAGCGATAAAGGGAGGTGAACCGATTGGCCTGTGTCAACGTAAGTCTTCAGGTTCTGCCGGTGGTACCGGAGGATGAGATTTACCCGGTTGTGGACAGCGTAATAGAGATGATAGCAAAAAGCGGGGTAAAGTACGAGGTAGGCCCCATGGAAACAACAATGGAAGGTGAATTGGGCCTGCTGCTTGATATAGTTAAAAGGGCCCAGCAAATTTGCACCGACAAGGGAGCAGACAGGGTTGTTTCAATCGTAAAGATTGATTATAAAAAGGAAGGCGTGACCATTGGTGAAAAGGTTGCCAGGTACAGGGATTAACAGCGTACATAAACCACGGCTGGCGGCGGTATTAATTATTCTGGTCCTGTGGGAAGCGGGGGTAAGGGTGTTTGACATGCCTTCATTTATACTGCCCGCCCCCTCCAGGGTTGTGGTCTCGCTTGCTGAAAGCTTCTCGCTGATAGCCGCCCATACCAGGGTGACCCTTTACGAGTCGATGATGGGGTTTGCCATAGCGGTTGTGTTTTCCTTTGCAATTGCGTTTGTCATGGACAGCATACCCATGATCAAGGAGGCACTGTATCCCGTTTTGGTTATCAGTCAGACCATACCCATAATAACCATAGCGCCCCTTTTTGTTATTTGGTTCGGATACGGGCTGCTGCCCAAGGTGATAGTAGTTTTTTTGGTATGTTTTTTCCCGGTGGCTGTGAGTTTTCTGGGAGGACTTGAAAGCGTGGACAGGGATATGTACAACCTGTTAAAAAGCATGGGAGCGGGCAGGATGCAAATTTTCAGGCTACTTAAACTGCCGGCGGCGCTTCCGTCCTTTTTCTCCGGGATGAAGATATCCGCGGCCTACAGCATTATGGGGGCGGTCATAGGGGAATGGCTGGGGGCCAAGGCGGGCCTGGGTCAATTCATGCGCCTGTCCATGCATTCCTTTGCGGTGGACAGAACCCTGGCCGCGATAATTGTAATAATCGTATTAAGCCTTGGGGTTTTTGAGGTGATACGGCTTCTGGAAAAGCTCTTCATGCCGTGGGAGAAGGCAGCGGCCTATAATGATTTTACAGGGAGGAAAGAAGGATGAAAAAGGCCATATTGTTGATACTTTCGCTTGTTTTGATGTTATCGGTTGTTTCGTGCAAGTCCCAGGCCGACAAGATTACCGTTTTGCTTGACTGGGTGCCCAATACCAACCATACCGGGCTTTATGCAGCACTGGAACTGGGCTGCTTTGAAGAAGAGGGGCTGGACGTTGAGATACTACAGGTTAACGAAGGGGGAACCGCCCAGCTTGTGGCCGCCGAACAGGCGGAATTCGGTATAAGTTACCAGGAAGAGGTAACCTATGCAAGGGTTGAAGAAATGCCGGTGGTTGCGGTTGCCGCAATAATACAGCACAATACTTCCGGGTTTGCGTCCCCGGCGGAAAAGGGGATAAAAAGCCCTGCTGATTTTGAAGGCAAAAAATACGGCGGGTGGGGCTCGCCGGTGGAGGAAGCCATACTGAAAGCCATGATGGACAAATACGATGCTGACTTTGACAAGCTGGAGCTGGTGTCAATAGGCTCCGCCGACTTTTTCACCAGCGTTACCAGGGATGTGGACTTCACCTGGATTTATTACGGGTGGGATGGTGTCGCCGCCGAGGTTAAGGGCATTGACCTTAATTTTATAAATCTAAGGGATGAGGACAAGGCCCTTGATTTTTACACACCGGTTATTATTGCATCCGAGCAGACCATAGATCAAAAGCCCGAACTGGTTGAAAAATTCCTGAGGGCGACAGCAAAGGGGTACGAATACGCAATCGAAAATCCCCGGGAAGCGGCGGAGATCCTTTTGAAGGTATCCCCCGAGCTAGACAGGGAACTGGTTTCGGCCAGCCAGGAATACCTGAGCAAGGAATACAGGTCGGATGCGCCATACTGGGGGTACATGAAAAGGGAAGTCTGGGAAAACTATGCCAAATGGCTGTACGACAGGGACCTTATCGGGGGGATGATGGATGCGGACAGGGCCTTTACAAATGAATTTCTGCCGGGTGAATAGCCATGAAAAAGGTTGAGGTTGTCGGTATATCCAGTGAATACGAAAACCTTCGGGTGCTTGAGGATATATCGCTTTATGCAGTGGAAAACGAGCTGGTGTCCATTTTGGGCCCCAGCGGCTGCGGTAAAAGCACCCTTTTCAATATTATATCCGGGCTTATAAAACCGGACCGGGGAAAGGTGTTCATAGACGGGAGGGAGCATACCGGAAAACCCGGCAGGGTAAGCTATATGCAGCAGAAGGACCTGCTGTTCCCCTGGAGGACCATTATAGATAATGTCTGCATACCCCTTGTGATCAGGGGAGAAAGCATTGAAAAGGCCAGGGACAGGGCGGACAAATACTTCGACGTGTTCGGCCTTGATGGTTTTCAGAAAAAATATCCCTTTCAGCTGTCGGGGGGGATGCGGCAGAGGGCAGCACTTTTGAGGACCTACATGTTTAAAAGCGATATAATGCTGCTGGATGAGCCCTTCGGCGGGCTGGACGCCATAACCAAGAGGAAGATGCAAAAGTGGCTTCTACAGGTTATAGGCAAGCTGAACAGTACAATACTGTTTATCACCCATGATATAGACGAGGCAATATTTTTGTCGGACAGGATATATCTTTTCACCGAACGACCTGCATCGGTGAGCAGGATCTTTTGTGTGGATATTGAAAGACCGCGGGGCAGCAAGACCTTTACATCCGAGAGGTTCAACCGGTTAAAGGAAGGTATATTAGAATATCTATAGGGGGTTTTAAAATGGCTGTTTTTGATTTAACGGCAGAGGAATACGATGATTGGTACAAGGGCAGGATGGGAAGGTTTGCCGATGAAGTGGAAACGCGGCTTGCCCTTGATATGTTTTTGCCGTGTAAAAACCACAGGGTACTGGACGTAGGATGCGGTACCGGTAATTTCAGCATAAAGCTTGCAAGGCTGGGATGCCGGGTGACCGGGATAGACCTGTCCGGGAAAATGCTTGCGGTGGCCAGGCGTAAGGCAAAGCAGCAAGCGCCGGATATCACGTTCAAGCGGATGGATGTATACAGCCTTGAATTTCCCGACGGATATTTTGATGACGTGTTTTCCATGGCTGCCTTTGAATTTATAACCGAGCCCCGAAGGGCTTACAGTGAAATGTTCAGGGTACTGAAACCGGGTGGAAGGCTTTTGATAGGAACCATAAACCCGGAAAGCAAATGGGGAGCGATGTATAAAAACGAAGAGTTCCAACGGAACAGCGTATTTAAACATGCTAGTTTCATAACCATGAAGGAGTTAATTGGCCTTGACAGGAACAACCTGCAGAAGACCGGCGAGTGTTTGTTTATCCCGCCGGATACCGACGAAAAAAACATATCCTGGGATGAGGAAAAAAGGTTTTCAAATAAGGAAAGGGGAGGATTCATGTGTGCTCTGTGGAAAAAACCTGTTTGATATCCTGCCAGATAAGCTTTTATCCCCTTTATACGTGTGACAGCACAGGCCCGGTGAATGAAGTTGTCGCTCCTTTAAAGTTTTGCGGTAAAATTGGAGGAACCAAAGGGTTTTTGGCGAACATTCCAGTATAACGACTTATGCGGGGAGAAGCCTATGGAAAGCAAATACGGCAAGTATTCCATCGATATAATAAACGGTATGATAGATTGGGTGAGGGTAATAGATTCTGACCATCGCATCGTATTTATGAACAATGCGATGAAGGAGCAGACCGGTGATTTTGTCGGCAAGAAATGCTATAGGGGACTGGGCCTTCAGGGTCCGTGTCCAAACTGTATTACCGATGAGACCTTGAAGACCGGTAGAATACACATGAAGGAAGAGACGGTGGGGGACAGGACCTTTTCGGTTGCCAGTTCCCCTATAAGGAACAAGGACGGAAAGGTCAGCAGTGCGGTGGAGGTTTTCAGGGACATTACAAAGGAAAAGATGCTGGAGCGGAGCATAAAGGAACAAAACAGAAAACTAAGTGCCAATTTGTGTTTTGCCAAAACGCTGCAGCAAAAAATGCTGCCCGAAAAAGGGACTGTGAACGGCCGCATTTCAATAGAATACGAATATATACCCTGTGAAATGCTGGGCGGTGACCTGTTTGACGTTTTTCAGGCAGACGACCGGAGTACGGTTATTTATATATTTGATATTGCCGGGCACGGTGTTATGTCCGCCATGATAACCATGTTTGTGAGGCAGACGGTAAGGGCCTTTGCCGAAAGGGGCCTTCATCCTTCGGCAGTGCTGGAAGGCCTTGTGCGGGAGTTTAATAGGCTGGGGCTTGAAAGCGACAGCTTTATTACCATTCTGTACGGTGTTTTTAACTCTGACAATAATATTTTTACATATGCCAACGGGGGGCATAATCCCCCCATGCTGCTGCAGGGGGGCAGCGCCCGGTTCGTAGAAGGTACCGGAGTGCCGATATGCAGCCTTGCGGAGGCCTGTGAGTACCGGGAGTATATGCTGAAGCTCGAAAATGGCGATTATATGTATCTGTATACCGATGGCATCACCGAAGCACGGGATGAGACCGGAGAGTTTTTCGGCCAGGAAAGGCTGGCACTGACAGCGGAAAAAAGCCGGAACATAAAGGATATCATGAAATCGGTAAAAGACTTTTCCCGTGGAAAGCTGCCGGATGACGTTGCAATACTAGGCGTAAAGGTAACATAATTCACTCTATGGATATGGATTCGGCACCCAGCTCCCTTGAACGGGCTGCAGCCTTTATCATGGTCTGTACTATGGATCCCGCTCCAATGAATCCAATTTTGTGTTTTAACATTCCGGTCTCCCCCTTTATGAACTTATCTAAATAAAAAAACCTTTCATCCTCGTTAAAGAGGACGAAAGGGATTCTTCCGCGGTACCACCTCAATTGGCCGTAACTTTGCGACCCGGCTTGTTGGCAACCGTCATTGACAAGCCCTGTTATCGGAGGGCGGTCCGGGATGGCTCATCACCACCTGCTCAGGGACGGGTTTCGAAACGCTGTCCTTGTGCCTGGCCTTTCAGCCGTGGGCCGGGCTCTCTGCCGGACAAAAAGTTTCTACTGTTTCCCTTCATAGCATCTGATCTTTTAATTGAAGCCCATTCTAGCACATACAAGTCTGCATGTCAATGGATTTTCAGCGGGACTTTTTACCATACCTTTTTTTGCCCGGGGTACGCTTGGTTGAAACCGAGTCGGTATTGGGAAGTTTCACGTTTATATTGTCCCCTTCATCCGACGTGTACGCTATTTGTCCCTTGTCCTTGTTTTTGGATTTTGCCACAGCCTTTGCACTCCTTTTTAGTTTTTGGGGATATCCGGCCGGGGACAATCCCCTCTGCTATATTGTTTGCCAAAGGCCGAAAATTATCCAAAATCCTCCTCCAACAGAATTTCGCCGATTCTGTAAACATTCCCCGCTCCTATTGTAAGCAGAAGGTCACCGTCCTTCAGGTTTTCGGACAGGTAGCGGGCAATATTACCAAAGCCGGCCATATAAACTGCGTTTTGTCCGCGTTTTGATATTTCCTCGGCCAGATGGGCGGAACGAACCTCGCCGGTATCCTTTTCCCTTGCGGCATAAATGTCGGTTATTATTACCCTGTCGGCATCGTTGAAACTGCCGGCAAAATCTTCGAACAGAAATTTTGTCCTTGTATATGTATGGGGCTGAAATACGCACCAGGTTTTGTTGTGAGGGTAATTGCGCGCCGCCGCAAGGGTTGCCCTTATCTCGGCGGGATGATGGGCATAATCATCTACTACTGTAGCACCGCCGTATTTGCCCTTTATTTCAAAACGGCGGTGTGTTCCGGAAAAGGTCTCCAGGGTAGTCCTGATGGTATCAGTATCAATACCCAGTATTAGCGCTGTTGAAACGGCTGCCAAAGCGTTCAATACGTTGTGACGGCCGGGAATGGCCAGCTGGATTCTCTGTAAGAAGCTGCTGCCGTCATAAAGGTCAAAGGCGGGGCAGCCCTTGTCGTCAAAGGACAGGTTCCGTGCATTAATCCTGGCGTCCCCGTTAAGACCGAAGGTAATTACGTTACAGGTAAGGTTTGAGACAATCTCCATAAGTACCGGGTCATCCCGGCAGGCAACCACCCATCCGTGTTCCGGTGCCAGGTTTGCAAACTTTTCAAAGGCGGACTTTATATGGTCCAAATCCCTGAAATAGTCGAGGTGATCCTTATCAATATTCAGTATCACCGCTATATGGGGGTAAAATTTTAAAAAATTTTCCTTGTACTCGCAGGCTTCGGTAACAAGGTAGCGGTTAGCCCCCACCTTTACGTTGCCGCCGATTTGTTCCAGTTCGCCTCCTATAAGCAGCGTAGGGTCAAGGCCGGAGTTCTCGATAATAAGGGATGTCATTGATGTTGTTGTCGTTTTGCCGTGGGCCCCGGCAACGGCGACCGAGTACTCGTAATGCCTCATAAGCTGTCCCAGCATATCGGCCCGGTCAACCGTCTGAATGCCTTTTTTACGGGCAGCCTCCAGTTCGGGATTGTTTTCGTCCACCGCCGATGTGTATACTACGAGGTCGGGGTTTTTAACATGCTCTTGGCTGTGCCCGTGATAGAATTCGGCGCCTTCCGCCTTCAGTTTGTCGGTGATGGGGGATACGCTTCTGTCCGAGCCGGAAATCCTGTGACCCCTTTTGAGTAGTATGTGTGCTATGCCGCTCATGCTTATTCCGCCAATTCCGACAAAGTGTATGTATAATTTTTTATCTCCAAACAAATCAAATTGCATAATAGTCTCTCCTTTTGTTTTTATTATTGCCTGATGCGGAGAAATTTTACATTTTATAAAAATTATATCACAATATATTATATGAAATACCATCATATAGTTGAATATATACAGAAAAACGAATAAAATTAAAATTAAGAATAAGAACATTCGGGTGGAGGAAAAAATTATGGATAGATTAAAAAGAAATGAACGGATTGCTGCGTTGGTAAAAATACTGACCGACAATCCCAACAAACTGTTTTCACTGAACTATTTTGCGAAGCTTCTTAACGCTGCCAAATCGACCATCAGTGAAGACATCGTTATCGCCAGGAATGTTTTTAAGGAATTGGGGCTTGGACAGATAGAGACGGTGCCGGGTGCCGCCGGTGGAGTCAAGTATAATAGTACAGTCACGCCGGAAGAGAGCCTTGATTTTCTGAACAGAATATCAAAAACGCTGTCGGATCCGGGCAGGATAATTACCGGCGGGTTTTTGTATATGGCGGACGTGGTGTACAATCCCGGGATTGCCCATTCAACCGGCAAAATACTGGCCGGCTGTTTTGACAAAAGTTCCATCCAGTATGTGGTGACTGTTGAAACCAAGGGGATACCGATAGCCCTGATGACGGCAAGGGCCATAGGAGTACCCCTTGTGATAGCAAGAAGGGACAACAAGGTCACCGAAGGGTCCACCGTAAACATTAACTTCCTGTCGGGCTCCACCGGGAGAATACAGACAATGTCCCTTTCAAAAAGGGCAATGGAGAGAGGCGCCGGCGTGCTTATAATAGACGACTTCATGAAGGCAGGCGGTACCGCAAGGGGTATGGTGGACCTGATGAAGGAATTTGATGCCAGGGTGGCGGGGATAGGGGTAATGATTACCACTGTACGCCCTGAACAGAAGCTGGTGTCCGATTATGTATCCCTTCTTTATCTTGAAGAAGTGGATGAAAACCGGGGAATGGTTAGCCTTCGGCCAAACACGGAACTGCTTGTCTAATATTTTTAAGAAAATTTGGTAATAAAAGCAGGAAATTTTTAGTCAATGAAGAATAGTTATAAGACTAGCTTTACGTGTGGCGGAAGGTGGTGAGATGATGCAGATAACTGACGTAAGGGTTAGAAAGGTAAACTCTGAGGGCAAGATGAAAGCTGTTGTCTCTGTGACTTTTGACAATCAATTCGTAGTGCATGATATTAAAGTTATAGACGGACAAAACGGAACGTTTATCGCCATGCCCAGTCGCAGGACTCCAGACGGGGAATTTAAAGATATTGCTCATCCCATTAACTCAGAAACTAGAGAAATGATACAAACAGCTATTCTGGAAGAATACGATAAGGTCATAGCAGAAGAAACCGAGGAATGATTAAAGGGTTACCCGGTATTGTTGTTTTTGCTGTGCAGCAGCTCGGCAAACGCTTCGATACGCGTGTCAAGGCCTGTTTTTTCCATATGCTCATCAACCGTTAACGACATGATGGGTATCTTTTTTTGCCCGGACACTTTTCTAAGCACCTGACAGCTTACTATTTCCGGCATGCAGGTGATGGGGAATATATGAACAATACCGTCAAATCCCAAATTGGCACAGGCTATGGCATGGTACACGGTATCAAGGGCAAAACCCCCGATTCCTTCCTCTAGATAATCCCTTGAAAGGTTCGCAGCTCTTTTGTAATACTCTTTCCTTTTCCACGGTAGCAGCATATTTTTTATCCAGTCACTTGTATATATGCAGCGGTAGGGTTCGATGTCCCTGTCGACAAGCAGCATCTCAATGTTTTGATTCGAATAGGATTCATTCAGGGTATAAATATCGCCTACTATGGCAGCCCTGGGAAGCCGTCGGGAGTGCTCGGCCAGGCTGTTCAGGGTATTAAGGCATTCGGATGTTATGCTTTTTATCTGCGGTATGTGCCGGCAGGCTGTAATACTGTCCACGGCCCCGCGGAAGACGGCCATGCTTTCTTCCCTGTCCCGGGAACGGAGCAGGGACGACCAGTAGCTTTTTTCCAGGGCGTCTACCGCCTCAAGTTTTTTCCATCCCAGAACAAGAGAGGACAAAAGACTTGTATAGCTGCATCCTGCAGACCTTTTGAAATTTTTTATATCCTTCGGAAGGCTGGAAGGTTCAAGGCATATAAAATCGAATTTGAAACCCAGGTCCCTGGAAATCAAATCGAGAAGATGGCCGAAATACCCGAAACGGCAGGGGCCCGAACCGCCGAGCATAATTACGGTGTCCGCACCCCGTGCGAGGGAATTAAGCACATTGCCAAGTATAAGTTTAAAGGGCATGCAGGCATATTCCGGCGAATACTTGCAGCCGATGTTTTTCATTTTGTCATTGTTAAAGGGAGGAAGCACAACCTCTATTCCTAGTTCTTCAAAGAGGGTTTTGAGGGGAATGTATAGGCGTCCCATGTGGGGGAAGGTAATCTTCATACTGTTCTCCTTTGTTCTTGCATGGAATACGTATGTAGATTCTGTCCCCCGCAGACAAAAATATACCCTTCTTAACCCAAAAGACTATCAATCGGGGACATTTATATAGTATCCCATTTGCCGCACCTTCCACCCCAACGGGCAACCAGCGTACCGTCCTGATAAATCTGTATTATTTCACACAGGTTGGAACAGCCCCTGCATACAAAGCTCCTTGCCTGGTATTCAAAATCGCTGGCGTCAAAACCTTTGAACCTGGTTTTTCCAAGCTTTAATGTACTGTGCCTGGCAAGGATGGCTACTCCAATGGCGCCCATTATTCTGAAATGCTTTGGTACGACAATGTCATAACCCAGGGCCTTTTCAAAGGCGGTTTTTATACCGGTATTGGCCGCTACTCCTCCCTGGAAAACAATTACCGGGTTAATCTCCTTGCCCTTGCCCACGTTATTCAGATAGTTTCTTACCAGGGCTTCACACAAACCGGCAATAATATTTTCGGTGGAGTATCCCAACTGTTGTTTGTGTATCATATCGGATTCTGCAAAAACAGAGCACCTGCCGGCTATCCTGACCGGGTTTTGGCCCCTTAATGCCAGCGCACCGAAGTCCTCAATGGGTATGCCCAGGCGTTCGGCCTGGTGGTCAAGGAACGAACCGGTTCCGGCTGCGCACACGGTGTTCATTGCAAAGTCGACCACTATTCCGTCGCGAAGTATTATTATCTTTGAATCCTGTCCCCCTATTTCGATTATGGTATTTACATCCGGTATCATATGGGAAGCGGCTATTGCATGGGTTGTTACTTCGTTTTTCACAATATCTGCACCCACAACCACCGAAGCAACTTCCCTGCCGCTGCCGGTAACCCCTACCCCGCAAATATCCACACTGTCTCCCAGGTCGGAGCTGATGGTTTTAAGGCATTGCTGTACGGTTTTTATAGGGCGTCCGGCGGTGCCGGTATAAAGGTCGGCCAGTATGTTGAATTGGTCGTCTATCACCACCAGTTTGGTGCTAACCGAACCCACGTCAACCCCCAGATAACCTCTCATATTACTGCCTCCTGTCTGTATTTTCTTCTGCTGTACATAAGGTCAATAAACGCTTCAAGCCTTGTCTTTATTCCGGCCTTTCCTGTCTGTTCATCTATGAACAGCGTAAGCACCGGTATATCCAAATCCTTTGATACGCGGTTCAATATGCTTTTGGATACAATCTCGGGTATGCAGGTAAAGGGAGCCAGCTGTATTACCCCGTCATATCCGTTCTTTGAATACAGTACGGTATTTCCCACGCTCAGGGTGCCGTGTCCGCCCACCAGTTCGTTAAGGTAGGGCCTGGCCGCCTGTTTTATGTGTTCCTCACCCTTGAAAAAGGTGTTG
>Ga0334890_1002947_pt1 | contig 18274 bp, 15 predicted proteins | sample GraSluR1_MG_3_FD_207220 | JGI IMG/M metagenome (GOLD analysis project Ga0334890, IMG submission 207220) | Sludge microbial communities from methane-producing bioreactor in Wageningen University, Netherlands - Granular Sludge_31_08-R1 | ecosystem: Engineered > Bioreactor > Anaerobic >... | reverse complement strand
TTTTCTCGGCAAGGAATTTCATCAATATTTCACGTCAGATAGCGGTTGTAGGAATCTTATCCATGGGAATGACTCTAGCTATTCTAACTGCAGGCATTGATCTTTCGGTTGGTTCAATCTTATCTTTTGCCATTAGTATTGGAGGAATGGGAATTCCCGATGGGAGAACGATTTGGGTGGTTTATCCTCTGGTTCTCGTATTAGGATTAATTCTGGGATTGGTAAACGGGTTATTGGTTACCCGAATTGCCGTACCGGCAATGATTATCACCTTGGGGACGATGAACATCTACCGGGGAATTACTATGATCATTACTCAAGGAAAATATATTACACCCATACCTTCCCAATTTTTGTATATTGGCCGGGGTTTAACTCCATTTTTATTTTTGCTGGGAACAGTAATTCTTTTTATTTATATTACCCTTTTTACTCGTTTTGGTCGGAATATTTATGCCATTGGTGGCAGTGAACAGTCGGCGATCTATTCAGGAGTTCCGGTTCAAAAATATAAGATAGCCGTTTATGCGATTAGCGGTATTCTTTCAGCTTTTGCTGGTTTAATTTTTGTTGGGAGAAGTGGTTTCATCCAACCTCAAGCCGGTATTGGCTATGAGATGAATGCCATTGCTGCGGTAGTTATCGGTGGCACCAGCATTACCGGTGGAGCGGGGAGTATTTTAGGATCTTTCCTCGGATCGGTTTTAATGGGTTTAATTTTGGCTGGTTTGACTATGCTATCTGTCGATCCTTATTGGCAGGGTTTAGTTACCGGCATTCTCATTATATTGGCTATTTCTATGGATTCTTTCCAACATCTCCGCAGTGAGAGGAGGACTCTATGAAACCGGGAAGTGAACAATTTCGATCGATCCTCATTCTTACTCTGATTAATGTTGGAATTATTGTTATTCTCTCTTTTTTGTCACCCACTTTTTTAACCTATGAAAACTTGCTTTCGGTTCTTAAACGTATGAGCGAGTTGGGAATGTTAGCCATTGCTGAAACCATTGTTTTTATAAGCGGTGGTTTTGATTTATCTATTGGTACTATAATGGCTATATCAGGTTTAATCGCTGGACAGATGTATATTTTTGGACTCCCTTTCTTTTTATGTGTCTTGCTTGCTTTATTAGGAGGCATGGCTGCTGGACTGATGAATGCTCTTTTTATCGTCAAATTACGATTACAGCCTTTTATCGTGACTCTGGCTACCATGTCCATCCTTAGAAGTATTGTTTACGGTGTGCTTCGAGGGAAAACCCTCAGCCATTTTCCTGAATCCTACTTAGCCTATGGTGATTTAACCATACTTGGTTTTCCCTTCTTGTTTCTGGTACTGATTGTTTTTGCTGTTTTATCTTCATTACTTTTACAACGAACTTATATAGGAAGGCAAATCTATGCTGTTGGCGGAAACGAACGCTCAGCCTATCTGTCTGGGATATCGGTAAACCGAATAAAATATACCGTTTATATTTTAAGTGGTTTTATTTGTGCTTGTGCTGGTCTCCTCTTTTCGATTCGAATTCGAGCGATTATCCCCGATGCCGGATTAAATTCACCTCTCGAAGTGGTGACTGCTGTAGTCATCGGTGGGACAGCTATTACCGGCGGTAAGGGTACAATTGCCGGTTCTCTTCTGGGTGTTTTGGCACTTTTCCTCTTAACCAACGGATTTAGTTTATTAAATTTAAATCCCTTTTGGCAGTTGGTCGTTTTAGGTCTGCTGCTCATCTATGTGGTTGGCAGAGAGGGAATATCAAAGGCGTTGATTGGCAAGAGATTGAAAAAGAAATCTCATCAAGCTGCTGGTATTAAATAGACCCTCATGCCACGTTGGTGGCATCAAATGAGGATGGAAATTACACATTCATAAATGAATTTCCCCCTTTAGCAAAGGGGGTTAGGGGGATTTGAATTTGTCCTGATTCGTCATTGCAAGGAACGAAGTGACGTGGCAATCTCAACCTTCTGCTCCGTCATTGCGAGGAGCGTTTTGTGCGACGTGGCAATCTCATTTAGTCAATTTTTTTAAAATAATGAAAAGATGAGATCCTCACGCCCTTAAAAGGCAAGGGCTCAGGATGACCGATTAAAGAATTCATTTGATAGTATTTTCAGGATAGAATTCATGAGAAAGGCAAAGGATAGAATGACGAATATCGAAGGTCAGTTAGTTGGGAAAAAAGCACTAATTACTGGTGCTGGGGTTGGTATCGGGAAAGCCATTGCCTTACGTTTTGCTCAAGAGGGTGCGGGAGTTGCCGTCCATGTTAACCGGAGCTTGGAAAATGGCTTACAAGTCGTTCAGGAAATCACACATAATAAGGGAAAAGCAATATTAGTCCAAGGAGATCTAACTAAGAAACAGGAAATTGAAGCCATTGTTAGAAAAGCTACCTCAGAACTGGGGAATATCGATATCTTAGTTTATAACAGTGGGGTTGGAACCCAGCACTCACCCGACATGGTTCATACCATTACCGAAGAAGATTGGGACACCGTACTTTCGGTTAACCTCAAAGCTTTTGTTTTTCTCTCCCAGCTGCTTCTTCCTGCCATGATGCAGGCTGGCAAGGGTTCAATTATAACTATATCTTCTATCCGTGGTTTATTAGGTAATCCGGTACTAGCTTCTTACTGTGCTTCAAAAGGCGGAATGGTACTTTTGACCAAACAAATGGCGCTTGATTATGCAAAGTACAACATCCGGGTAAATTGTATTTGCCCAGGATTTATCGATACTGAAATGTTCCGATTTTACCTTGGAAAGCAATCAGATCCAGAAGCTTCTCGGAGAGTTTTTGCTGGTATGGCAGCAATGAACCGGATTGGACGTCCAGAAGAGATAGCAGCTTCAGCAGTCTTTTTTGCTTCCGATGTATCTTCTTTTGTAACCGGCGTCGCTCTCCCTGTCGATGGAGGATATACAGCTAATGGAGTGAGGGAAATACAATGAAGAGATTTGCCAATAAAAAAGTTTTCATTTCAGGAGGGGCAACCGGTATTGGGGAAGTGGCTGCATTGTTGTTTGCTCAACAGGGAGCTATCGTAACCATTTTCGACCGAGATATCGAAAATGGCGAAAAATGCCTTCAGAAAGTCTTGGATGGTGGAGGAAGAGGAATTTTTATTTCCGGAAACCTGATTTATCCAGAAGAGATTGAAAAGGCTATCGATCAATCTTTAAAAACTTACGGAGGCATTGATATTTTAATCAATAATGCCGGAGTGGAGTCGCCTTATTCGGTTCATGAAATGCCTATAGAAGAATGGGACCGGGTGATGGCAGTTAATCTGCGAGGTATGTATCTAATGGCCAAGGCCGTTATTCCTATTATGAAAAAATCCGGTGGCGGAGCTATTGTCAATACTGCTTCTATCTCTGGCTTATTAGGCTGGCCAATCTCAGCTGCTTATTGTGCCTCCAAAGGAGGAGTTATTCAGCTCACCAAACAGATGGCGGTTGATTATGCTCAGGATAACATTCGGGTAAATTGCATCGCTCCTGGGACAACGCTAACTCCTTTAATCGAGCGGATTTTCCAACAAGAATCCGAACCGGAGAAGGCGAAACAACAAATTTCCCAAATGCACCCTTTGGGGAGATTTGCTCAACCAGAAGAAATCGCCCAGGCAATTCTTTTCTTGGCATCGGAGGATGCTTCGTTTATAACCGGAGCAGTGCTACCAGTTGATGGTGGGTATACAGCAAAATAATTTTTAAAGATAAAAGTAACAACCATTGCATTCTTCCTCACCTTAATTTTTTGCACCTTCTCCCTTGATGGGAGAAGGTTGGGATGAGGGTGAGAACCAAGATTCGACCTGCCATGGCAGGTCGCTACATTAATCAGGCGCAATAAATTGCGCCACTCCATTTTATATTCTCTTGTAGGGGCTTGATTCATCATGCCCGTGGTTTTCAGGATAGACTTTCATGCTACTTAGCAGTACCAGATGAGGATGAAAATACCTATCTAAATCCGTCATTGCGAGGTGGTCAACCGTTTTTTGGTTGGACGACGTGGCAATCTCATTCCTAAAAAACAGTGAGTCGTGAATAGTGAGACGTGAGTCGAATAAAAAAAAATAAAAAAATGATGAACTTTGGTAGTAAGAAACCCATAAAAAAGCTTCCTACTTTAGAAAAGGGTGAAAAAATTTAAAAAGATGAGATCCTCACGGCTTCCTAATGCGAAGCCTCAGGAAGACGTAAAGACACCCTCCCCGCCTTAAAACGGCACCCCTCCGAGGAGGGGAATTGATGAATTCATTCTCCTGTTGACGGGGGATTCAGGGAGGTGTGCCTTCCAAAATTTTAATCTCTTTTCATTTGTTCCCGATGTTTCAAGAAAAATATTTATGTCATTTTTGTAGAATCGGTCAAGAATTAAAATATTTACTCATAAATCAATCATTTAAAATGAGGATGAAATTTTATTATTTATTACTCACAATCACAGCTCTCTTTATTTACAAAAAAGAAAGGAGAAAAGGTTATGGAGAATCCAATATCATTTTTTAAGAACCGAAAAATTATTGATATAACCGGAGAATTAGAAAATAATCTTTGGGGTTATTATTCTTTGCCAGGTATGGAAAAGGTTGTTCCACCGGTAGTTATAAGCACTATTGCTTCAGTTGAAAACCAAGGATTTTTTGCTTCAAAAATATCGGTCAGCACTATATCGGGAACGTATTTGGAAGCCGGGTCTCACGTACTTACCAAGGGAAACAATCTTGATCAGCATTCCCTGAATCAATGCATTCTTCCTGCCAAGGTCATTCAACTCCCCACTCAAAAACCAAAAGCTCTGATCACCGTCGATTTATTAACTCAGTTTGCCCCGGAACTCAATCCTGGAGACGCCTTGTTAATAGGTACCGGTTGGGATCAACAGTGGAATAAGCCGGGTTTTGTGCTTGATTCACCAAATTTGGATAGAAAAGCCCTTCAGTGGATTATCGATAAAAAAATTGCTTTATTAGGAGTTGATTTAACTTGTATTGAAGCTTCTTGGTCTGAAGATGATGAGGAAGCCAAGGGAAGTCTTCTCGGCTCTCTATTTGAGTCTGGCGCTCTTCTGTTGGCTCCGATTGTCAATGTTCGGAAAATCACTCAAAAAGAAGGTATTCTTCTTGCTCTCCCCATGAAGGTTAAAGGAACATCCGGAGCGCCGGTAAGGGCGATTTTCTTAGAATAAGATTAAGATTCATTAAATATTAGTTATTAAATACCGATAATGATAATATAACTATCAGGACATTTATTCTTTATTTAACTCTGGTAGGAGGGGTTATCCGTGAGACCGGATAGGAATTTTTTTAGAAATTATTCTGATTTTCGCAGAATATTAGTTTATATCCTATTCTTTTTAAGCGTTGTATTGGTAGTTATTCCCGGACTAATTGCCCAGCTCATACAAATCGCAGCCATTATCCTCCTGGGTTGGTTCATTCTTCAGATCTTATTTGAAATTTTTAATCGACTAACCGTTTTAGAACGTCCTCAACAGTATGATAATTTTTATTCTGCCTGGCCAGATATCAAAGACTGTATTATGAATGCCTTTAAAAAAGGTTCCCCTTGTACAATTTGGTGGCTAGAAAGTTCATTGGAGCATGCCTCGGTTATGGTTGATGATGTACTCAAACCAATTTTACAAAATAGTCCAAAAAATCCTTTGAAAATTGAGTTAGTGATGTTGGATCCGAGCTGGTCAGAAATTGAGAAAATAAATCCTTCCTGGATATCTTTGGCTAAGTCTAACTATGAAAGTTTGCATGTCTACCTGGATGTATATAACGAAGAAATTCGCAATCATGAATGGTCAATCGCTTTATCACTTTATCGTTTTTTGCCTAATTTTCAAGGAATATTGGTAAATTCTGAACATCTTTTTGTTAGTTCTTGTACTTGGAAAAACGGCAAATTAACTGACGATAATTTTTATGAGCTCTATCATTTTAATGACAACTTTGGTGGGAAAGAGAAAATCGATCAATTTAAAAGCTGGTTTGAGCATTGTCGGAAAGAAAATCAGAACCTTACTCAACCAAAACCATCGAATCAAGGTGTGACTTTTTACATCACCAGCGAAGATAAAAAGAAGTAAATCAAACCCTGATTCAAAATTCAACCATTGCTTAGCCTTCAACGCAACGCCAAAAAGCATGTTTTTAAAAGTTATCAGTAATAGCCATTGTCGAAGATCGCAGAGCGTAATAACGTTGAACTAAGGAAAGGGTTCAGGCTTGAAGAACAATATTAAAACAATTTAAAATATTATTTTTCAAATATGACAAATGCTTTAAAAGCTGATAAATTAATAAGTGAAAAATGAATAAAAGAGTAAGATTAAAAGATGAAAACATTTTCTGTTTAAAATCTATATAAATTAATCAGGGTATAATATTGAATTATTTTCCTATCATTCTTCAGACAACAGGCATCATCGTTTTTACTTTTGGTTTAATAATATGGAACCGTAAATCACTACTAAGCCGCAATTTAGCCTTACTAGCTTTTGCTTTAGCTCTTTGGTCGATTACTGATAGCTTTTTATATGTAAGTCCTTCCCTAAAGTACAAAATCTATTGGGCAGCTATTGGATATCCCGGTTCTCAATTTTCCCCAGTCTTATTATTCTTTTTTTTCTTTAATTTTACTGGTCTGGAAAAATTACTCACTCGAAAAAGAATGATTCTTCTCTGTATATTACCGATAATTTCAGTGGCTATGGCTGCAACCAATAGTTGGCATCATTGGCTTTGGGCTAGTTTAAAAGAAACAGAAGGATGGTTTGGATCGGGAACATTATTCGTTCATGGACCATGGTTTTGGGTAGAAGTAATTTATAGTTATACTTTAATTGGTGTTGGGGTATTCCTTTATCTCCGTTTTCTAATAAAATCTTCGAAAGAATTTTCTTTAAAAGCTCGTCAAATTCTGACACTATCTATTTTTCCTTTCTTTGGGCACTTTTTGTATATATTTTATCCAGAGGCTTTTTCTGGGTGCGATTTGACCCCCTTAATATTTGGTGCTGTGGTCTTAATTTTTATCTGGTTTTCCTTCCGCTATCAATATATCGATCTGGTTCCAATTGCTCGAGCAACTTTGATTGATAATCTTGAGGTCGGATTTTTATTTCTTGATATTTTCAATCGAATCGTCGACATTAATCCAAAAGCAAAAAATTTTTTAAATCTCACCAATTCAATTATCGGAAAATCAGCTGAAAATTCCATTCCTATTTGGTCGAAATTGGAACAAATATCCAATGATCCAATAATTGTTGACTTGGGAGGTAACAAAAACCATATTTATCTGAGTGTTTACAGTTCCCCAGTTATAGGTAAAAACGGAAGTTATATCGGAAAAGTTATGGTTTTCAATGAAATTACTGAACAGTTGAAAATCAAGGAAGCTTGGTTAAAGACAGAACAAGAGAAGTCTCTCATCCTTCAAGCCATGAGTGATACGGTAGCTTACTATAACAGTCCTAACCTTACCATCAGTTGGGCAAATCCTGCGGCAGCTATTTCAGTAAATCGAAAATTGGATGAAATTTCTGGGCTTCATTGCTATGAAATCTGGCATCAAAGATCAGAACCTTGCGAAGAATGTCCGGTTTTGAAAACCTTTACAACTGGTCAAAAACAAACTATTGAAAAAGAAACCCCTGATGGCCTTACCTTCGAACTACATTCTTATCCGGTTTTTGGTAACCAGAATAAAATTATAGGAGTTGTGGAAATAGGTTATGATGTTACAATTCGGAAGAATTTTGAAAAAAGAATGAGATACTTTAGTTTTCATGATGCTTTAACCGGCCTCTATAATCGAGCCTATTTTGAGGAAGAGCTCAAAAGGCTTTTCGGAAGTAGAGAAATTCAGATTGGAATACTCCTTGCTGATGTAAACGGCTTAAAATTGGTTAATGATGCCTTCGGACATCAAGCAGGAGACCTGTTGTTGAAACGAGTTGCTGACATATTGAGACTGACTTGTAGGAAAGAAGACTTGATTGCTCGCTGGGGTGGGGATGAATTTATTGTTCTTCTCGCTAATATCAATATAGAAAATTTAAAAGAACTGGAAAAAAGGATCCAGGAAGCATGTTTAAAAGATAATAACGAACCAGTTCCCCTGAGTATTTCAGTTGGATACGCAATCAAAGAAAAAAGAGGAACTATAGAAGAGCTTTTAAAAATCACCGAAGAAAGAATGTACCGAAAAAAGCTGGATGAGGGTCCATTCAACCGCCAGAGAATTCTTGACTATTTAGAGGATATTCTGGAAAAGATATCCAGAGAAAATGGCAAACAAATCGAGAATATGAATATTTTGTCCAATGCTTTTGCTCAAGAACTTGGTTTATCCGAGCATGAAAAAAAGCAGTTAAATCTGTTGATTCGCTTCCATGATTTAGGGAAAATAACCATTTCTCAAGATATAATTAATAAAACTACCGAGCTAACTCCCGAAGAATGGGAGAGCATTAAGAAACATTCTGAAATCGGGTATCGGATTGCCAATTCATCTCCCGAATTAGCTCCAATAGCCGAAGCGATTCTTGCCCATCATGAGCGTTGGAACGGTCAGGGTTATCCCCAAAACCTCGAAGGTGAAAAAATACCCTTATTAGCACGAATTCTTGCCATTGTTGAAGCCTACGATGTGATGTTAAGGGGTAGTTCGTATAAAACTCCGTTGACCGAAAAACAAGCCTGCCAGGAAATCCAAGATCAGGCAGGATACCAATTTGATCCCCGCTTAGTAGAGAATTTTCTTAAGTTGATTCAACAAGCAAAGTTGAAGAAGGTGGCTGAGTAAGCTCCAAATGATTTTTAGCCATTAATTAAGGGAATAAATAATTCATTTCTGTTAAGAGAGGTTTAGGGAGGGTATATTTTATTTTTTCTCAAGTCGATAGAGAAGAAAATGTGCTAATTCAAAGACTTCGATTCGAGAAAATCCAGTTTGATCAGACAAACGATTTAATTCATCTCTGTCAACTCGATGAGCAATCGGTGGACCAGACTCTTGGATAAGGTATGGCCACTCTAAAATAGCTAATCGAAACCGGGTCACTCGATAAGCTTCTTGTAAAGCTTTAAGTCGGTTATCAGTTTCATGAAAGACTAATCCCATAAAAACCAGATCGAAGGACTCATCAGGGAAAGGAAGCGCTTCTGCCAAGCCTTCTATAAATTGAACCTGGGGTGCGATTTTTTTGGCAAGGGGGATAAATTCCGGATTAGCATCGATTCCAATAGTTTCAAAACCATGCTGATAAAAAGCTTCGGCGAAAACACCGCTTCCAGTTCCAACGTCTAAAATTCGGTGGAAAGAAGCTCCTTCAGTTGCAATGTTAACTACCCGATTCAGTTCAAGGCGCTCCAATTGTCCAGGATTGCGTAGACGGTTGATATCTCCTTGAAATCGGCGTTCATGCATTTTTGACCCCCAGTTTTGAAGATACTGACATTAAACTACCTAATGATTTTACCCAATTGGAGCAATTACATCAATTTATCTAAAAATATTGACAAGATTCATGTTTTAAAATTATTCTTAATTTGTACTCATTCCAAATAAAATATAAGTCTAAGATAGTAAATTGATTATTATGAGAGAATATTTAATACTGTTTTGTTTTTTAATATTTTTAATATTATAAAAATATGCATCCAAGCCCTGATTGGTATTAGATAAGAATCAAAGTATCTATCTAAAAAGACATTGCAAGGAGTTCAACCGGCTTTAGATTGGACGACGTGAGAATCTCATCTTTTAAAATAGTTATAAATTAAAAAAAAAGATGTCGAATCAAATCTCTCTACCTCCCTTTATCCAAAGATGTTTTATTTATGTAACTCAAGAAATCCCATTTCTAAACAATTTAGGTCAATATTAAATAACCATTAATAAATTTAAAGAATGGAGGGAATAAAATGAAAGAAAAGAAAAAGAAATTGACCACTGCTGCCGGAGCGCCAGTAGTTGACAATCAAAACGTAATAACCGCTGGACCTCGAGGACCGATGCTGATGCAGGATGTCTGGTTTCTGGAAAAAATGGCTAATTTTGACCGGGAAGTTATCCCAGAAAGACGTATGCACGCCAAAGGATCTGGTGCTTTTGGAAATTTCACGGTAACCCATGATATCACTCAATACACCAAGGCGAAAATATTCTCCGCGAATGGGAAGAAAACCGATGTTTTTGTCCGCTTTTCAACGGTTGCCGGAGAAAGGGGAGCGGCTGATGCCGAGCGGGATATTCGGGGATTTGCTATTAAATTTTATACCGAAGAAGGGAACTGGGATTTGGTAGGAAACAACACTCCGGTTTTCTTTTTACGGGATCCATTAAAGTTTCCTGATTTAAACCATGTTGTTAAGCGCGATCCCCGAACCAATTTGAGAAGTCCAAAAAATAATTGGGATTTTTGGACTCTTCTTCCAGAAGCACTCCATCAGGTTACCATCACCATGAGTGATCGAGGCATTCCTTTATCCTACCGACATATGCATGGATTTGGGAGTCATACTTTCAGTATGATTAATGCTAAGAATGAGCGTTTCTGGGTGAAATTTCATTTCCATACTCATCAGGGCATTAAAAACTTAACCGATCAGGAAGCTGAGGTACTTATTGGCAAAGATCGAGAAAGCCACCAGAGAGACCTTCTGGAAAGCATTGATCGAGGTGATTTTCCTCGGTGGACCATGTTTATCCAGGTTATGCCGGAAAGAGATGCCGCGAAAATGCCCTATAATCCTTTTGATCTTACCAAAGTATGGTTCAAGAAAGACTATCCCCTCATAGAAGTTGGTGTTTTAGAATTAAATCGAAATCCCGAGAATTATTTTGCCGATGTTGAGCAAGCCGCTTTTAATCCGGCAAATATTATTCCAGGTATTGGTTTTTCACCGGACAAAATGTTACAAGCTCGACTTTTCTCCTATGGTGATGCTCAACGGTATCGATTGGGTGTTAACCTCCATCAGATTCCAGTGAATGCTCCTCGTTGTCCGGTTCAAAGTTATCACCGTGATGGAGCAATACGGGTAGATGGTAACTGCGGAAGCACCCTTGGGTACGAACCTAATAGCTATGGAGAATGGCAGGAACAACCTGAATACAAAGAACCGCCTCTAGCTATAGATGGTGCTGCTGATCACTGGAATTTCCGGGAAGACGACGGTGATTATTATACTCAACCAGGGATTCTGTTCCGGCTAATGACTCCACAGCAACAGCAGGTGTTGTTTGAGAATACTGCCCGTGCTATGGGTGATGCCCCCAAAGAAATTAAAACTAGGCACATTGGGAATTGTTTAAAGGCCGACCCAGCTTATGGAGAAGGAGTCGCAAAAGCATTGGGGATTACCCTGAGTGAAGTGAAATAAAGGAAACCATGAACAGGCCAGGAGGGAAAAATCTTCCTCCTGGCTCAATTTTTATTTGGAGGAATTATGTGACAATGAAAACAGTGGTTCGGTATTTATTCAGCATATTAGGAGTAATATTCCTCAGCATAGGGGTGATTGGTATTTTTCTGCCAATACTTCCAACCACACCGTTCTTGCTACTTACATCTTTTTGCTTTCTTCGTAGTTCAAAACGACTCTATAATTGGTTGATTAATCATCGTATATTTGGAGTCTTTATTTACAATTATCTGACCTACAAATCGGCCACCAAAAATACTAAAATTGGAACCCTCATCTTTCTATGGGCTTCGCTATTTGTTTCATCTCTTTTTATACCTCAGTTAGCTATAAAATTACTATTATTAGCAGTAGGTACTGGGGTCACTATTCATATCTGCACATTGAAGACCCTTGTTCAGAAAAGGGAAGCTCAGTCAATTTCCCAATTCGAAACTACCAGAAGGAATACTGGATAAATTTCCCAACCTATAAAACCACGGGCATGATAAATCAAGCCCCTACAAAATTATAAATAAATATGCTCAAATATTTCTCATTGTAGTTTGGTGATGAAACTGTTAGGATGTTAGACAATAAAATTAAGAGGAGGGAACCCTTAATGGATCTCATAGATTTAATTAAAAAATTAAATAATGATGATGTTTTAGATCAAGTCAGTCAATCAATTGGTGTGAAACCCCAACAGGTAAAGAAGGTTACCCAATTGGGATTACCAACTTTGGTAGAAGCTATGAATCGAAATACCAAAACTCAAGAAGGAGCTCAGTCTTTGGCAAGGGCTTTGGAACAACATCAGGATGACGAGGTCGATGATTTGTCGAAATATATACGCCATGCTGATGCCCATGATGGCGAGAAAATCCTTCGACATGTTTTTACTGACAAAAGTGAGAGAGTTGAAAACCGGATTGCAAAACAAACTGGATTGGATATGAGTCAGATTATAGGAATTCTGGCTCAATTTGCTCCCCTAATTCTCGGCCTTTTGGGGAAAGAAAAGAAGGAGAAAAATTTAGATTATACCGGAGTAGCCGATATGACTTCAACTTTGACCAACCAATTGGGGGGAGAATCCGGTTCTGAATTAATGGATATGGTTTCCCAATTTTTAGATTCTGATCAAGATGGAGACATCACGGATGATTTAGGTAATTTATTTGGCGGATTATTTGGATAAAGAATTTTAAAAAAAAGGGACGCTATGGATTAGCGTCCCTTTTTTTTATTCATTGGTTATAATCGTTGTTCATTATTCCTTTTTGAGGCTTTTTGCTTCCAAAATACTTCACTTTTTAAATCTCAACTTATTAATCTTTATTGCTTTTTCCCAGAAGGCACCCAGCAAATACCCATAGTATCAACCAAAATATCCGATTTCCGAGGCCGAATTATTTCGGGATGCAAATCCAACGACATGGGATCAACATCAATATGAAGAGGAGCTAACTCTTCATCAAACTGCTCTTGAAGAGTCTTGAGTTGCTCTTGCAGTATTTCTAAGCTTTCTTGTGCACGCTGGACTTCAGCGCTCTCTTTTCCAATCCGGCTCATACTTTTAGCTGCTGTAGCAGCTCGACCAACCGTCCCAACACTGGAACTTCTTCCTAACAAAGCTCCTAGGAGGGTGGCTCCCACCGATACATAGGTACTAACCTTTTGTTGGCTGGCCTGGGCTTTCTCTCTCTCAATCCGATCCTGGGAGAGGCGAATTTTGTTTTCAAGGGTTTGGAATTTTGGAGCAAATTTAGCCTTAATTTTCGCTACTTCTAAATCGCGTTTTTCTCTTAAGGCTTGAGTAACCCGAGCACGAAAATTGCCTTCGGTCTCTTCTGGTTTTGATATCAATTTCAACTCTGGATATTGCATGAGAGTAAGTGTGTCATTCTGATAAAGATGGCTTGATAAGATTTTTTTCCAACTATCGACAATTCCAGCATTGGTTACTCCTGAAGGTAATGGAGTAAATCGTCCCTCGCCGATTGTTTCACTAGAGAGTTCATTTGATATATCCCCATGTATCTCCGCTTCTTGCCATAAGGCATCACGGCCTTCTTCCGAAAGTGGTGCAATCAAGGTACGGGTAATCCAGGCATCAACATTGGCTTTGGCACTCACGAAATGCATTTTGGCAATACCAATTGCAGTTGGAATATAAACTACTGATCCAGGGGTTCCTTGAGGACGCAGGTAATATTCTGGAACATCAGGAGGTAATATGGGATGAGGAATGGGAGCTGCCTCGTAAGCTGGTGATTCAAATCGAGATGGAGTCGGAGAAGGTGGAACTGCTGCCATGCCGGCAGAAAGAGTCTGAATCTGCGGTAGTGTCAGTGGGCCACGGAGATAACTCATTGCCCAGCGAGTTTGAAAGACCACCGAGTCTTGTTCGTGAACGTTTCGCATGAGAAATACCCGATTTCCTAACCCAGCGAGAATTTTTTCCATTAGTGGTCGATCAAAGCCTCCAGCGGCACTTACTGCAGCACCTTCCAATCCTTCGATCACCCGCAATTTATCTCGTTCGGTTTGCAGCCGTCCGATAAACCAGGTTCCGCAGTTAGCGAGTCCCTTATAGTCAAGGTCCACCGGGTTTTGAGTAGCTAGGACGACTCCCAGTCCAAAAGCACGGGCTTGTTTGAGCAGAGTCAACATTGGAAGCTTTGAGGGTGGATTTACTGTAGGTGGAAAATAACCGAATATTTCATCCATATAGAGAAGAGCTCGAAGGCTGCTGGTACCTGATTGAGCTCGCATCCAGGCTACTATTTCATTGAGAAGCAGGGTTACAAAAAACATTCGCTCAGGATCAGAAAGGTGGGCAATAGAGATGATGGAAACCCGGGGTTTCCCTTCTGGTGTATATAGTAGACGTTGGATGTCGAGCGGTTCACCTTCGAGCCAGGTTGTAAAGCCTGGAGAAGCTAACAGGTTGTTTAGACTAATTGCCAGCTTAAACCGTTCCTTGGATGGATAAAAGGATTCCAAATCAAAAACTCCAATTTTTTTAAAAGACGGTTTTTGAATTTCATGAATCAAACCGGCAATATCCAGACTTCTTCCTTCCCGCCAGGCTTGATCAAGGATATTGGATAAAAGAATGTGATCTCGACTTTGTACTGGATCGGCATCTATTCCCAGCAGGCTGAGCAATCCAGAAATAGTGGATATAATTCGGTCGCGAAGGGCTGAAGTATCCTGAAGAATATTAGCTGAGGGAGGAGTAAAGGAACGAAGAATCTGTATTGGCCGACCGGCAGTGTTCCCAGGTGTATAAATGGTCATGGAAACGGTATCCTTCAAGCGTTGAATACGCTCTGGTTCTTGTCCCCATTGTGCCAGGCCGGTTTTCCAGTTTTCGGCGGTTTTTGCTGCAAAAGTATCAGGATCCATTCCTTTACGGGCTGCCTCGGCTTCATCGATCCAAGGTCGAAAATCTTCCGGTCGAAGTTCAGGGAATTGCAAGAGGAGATTTCCTAAATCACCCTTAGGATCGATAAGAATGGAGGGGATACCATCAATAGCAGCTTCTTCGAGAAGGCTGATAGCTAAACCGGTTTTTCCACTTCCGGTCATACCCACTATCATAGCATGGGTGGTTAAATCTTTAGCATCATAGAGAATCAAATTATCTTTTAACTCATTATTGGACAAATCATATTCTTTTCCTAAATAAAACACCCCTAGCTTTTCAAAATCCTGCATGGCAATATCCCCCCATTAAAAATCGATAATAAATAGATTTCAATTTAATTCTACCGCAATACGAAACCATGTACAATCCAATTAAGCCTTAGGCTATTACTCAGCAGTACTATCTTGTAATCCAGAAATTGCGTCATCCTCTAAGCGGTGCTTTTCTACTTGAGTACCTTATCGACCCAATCCATAATTAATAAGAGCTTAGCGACTTGGTAATCTTATCAATACTCTCCGTCATTCAAAGGAGCGTATTGTGCGACGCGAGAATCTAATCCTTTTCAATCCCACAATTCCCTTTCTCGTACTGGTGGCGTTTGCGGAGTGGAGGATGCCTTTATGTATTCATTGATTATCTTTAGAAAGGAATATAACTTAAAGATGATATCCTCACGACTTCTGAATACGAAGCCTCAGGGTTACAGTATTTAAGAAAAAATCTTCTATATGGGCTTGTTTTATCAAACTAATGACTGCCATTGTTTATCTTTTCTCTAAAACGCTATAATACCTGCAGGAGGCTATTTTTATGAAAGCAATGATTCTCAAACAACTTGGGGATTTGAGTCAAAATCGTTCACCTTTGGAGCTGGTTGAATTTCCTTATCCTTCCTATAAAGACAACGAAATCGTTGTGGAAGTGTCAACTTGCGGAGTATGTCGGACCGAGTTGGATGAAATCGAGGGACGCACTCCTCCTTCCTTTTTTCCTATGATTCTTGGCCACGAAATCGCAGGACGAGTAGTTGCAAAGGGAAGTCATGTCAAAAAGCTCAATATCGGAGATCGAGTAGGTATCGCCTGGATTCACTCAGCCTGTGGTCATTGCTCTTTTTGTCTTGAGGGAAGGGAAAACCTCTGTGCTGAATTTAAAGCGACTGGAAGGGATGCTCATGGTGGGTATGCTGAATATACCGTTGTCAAAGAAGATTTTGCCTTTCCCATTCCTTCTGACTTCTCAGATGAAGAGGCTGCACCTTTGTTCTGTGCCGGAGCAGTAGGGTACCGATCTCTCAAGTTAGGTAATGTCCAAAATGGAAAGAATATTGGTTTTTCGGGATTTGGAGCCTCAGCACACCTGGTTTTAAAAGCAGCTCAACACCTTTTTCCTTCCTCAAAGTTATATGTTTTCACACGCAATGAAAAAGAGCGAGACTTTGCTCGGGAATTAGGCGCAACTTGGGCAGGGGATTTTGAAGAAGAGCCATCAGAGAAGCTTCAACTCATTATCGATACCACTCCAGCCTGGAAACCGGTAGTCCTATCCCTTCGACATTTGGAAAGAGGTGGGAGACTGGTCATCAATGCCATCCGCAAAGAAAAAAGTGATCAGGATTTTCTGCTCCAACTGAGTTATTCTCAGGACCTGTGGATGGAGAAAGAAGTGAAGAGCGTGGCCAACGTCACCCGTGCCGATGTTCAAGAATTTTTGCAGTTGGCGGCTGAAGCATCCATTCGTCCGGAAATACAGATTTGTCTGCTTGAAGATGCCAATAAGGCGTTATTGGAACTCAAAGAAGGAAAAATTCGCGGTGCCAAAGTCCTCCGAATAAAAGACCTTAAATAACAGTAGAAATTTCTATATTATGCCTTTATATTCCTTTCCTTTTACCAAATAATAATAGAAGCAGGTTTGAACTTACTCCTTCTCCAAAAATTATTGGGGTCTTCTAATCATTTATCTTTTTTCTCCTTCTTCTTTGGTAGAAGAAGGTTAATATGAGGGTGAGAACCCAGATTCGACCTGTCATGACATGCCATTACGTTAAATAAAGACCGGGTACAATAAATTGTCGCTCCTACTGTTTTTAAATCTTTTGTAGGGGGCTTGATTTATCATGCCCATTCCAAATCCGTCATTCAGACTGTGTCACAATTATTCTGTAAATTATTTACCCCCACTTATGTTAATATTTTACAGTAATATTGGGAATTGATAACCAAAAACTGAAGATAAATGTACTGTGTCTTCCACTTTCAAGCTATTCTTGGTGTATGAAAGGGATTGTGACACAGTCTGATTGCGAGGGGTGTCCTGTGTAACGTGAGAATCTCAATCACTCCCTCCGTCATCCTGAGGTTTCGCTTTTCGAAGCCGTGAGGATCCCATCTTTTTCATTTTTCTTTATCCTTAACTCAGAATAACCATTAAAAAATTAAAGGCACCCTCCCCGCCGCAAGCGTCACTCCTCCAAGTAGGGGAATTGTTGAATTTATTCCCCCATTGAGGGGGGATTCAGGGGGGTGTGCCTTTCTCATTTTTGTTTGTTCATTTTTCCTTATACCTGTTTTTTAATTAATTACACTTTACTTAGAATAGACATTCATGCCACAAATAGGTCTTAAATGACATTAAAAATACACACTCAGAACCAATCTCCCATTCGCCCCTCCTCGGCGCCTTTTGCCAAGACCTAATCGACCTTCACCATCCTCGATCTTTTTCTCCCAATGGGAAGAATTAGAATGAAGGAGGATATTTTTACTCCTCATTTTCCGTTACTCACCACTTACTGTGTTTACAGGATTAGCCTAAAATAATTCAACTATTAATGTTTTTCCAATAATTGCCGTACCCTTTATATAGATAGAAGGGAAAAAATATATTATAATAAATACTGATTAATATAATTACATATCATCGATATAAAAAATAAATAATAATTATAAAAAAAAAAAAAATAAGAAAAGCAAATATATACTGATTGTTAATAAAAAAATAGGAAGGTTGAATGAACAAGATTATTTTTATTGATAGTTAAAAAAATGCAAGAAATAACCTCCATATTCTCTGCGGTGAGGAGAAAGGGAAACATTTAGATATATCCCATCAAGGACCAATTAATATCTGAATTATTTAGTCGTTCTAATATTTTTTTATTTGATAGCTGAAGTGAACTAAGGAGTGAAATAGCTACAGTATTTTCTAAAACAGCATTTGGAGGGGTTAAATGAAAATTTTTGAACTCCATGAAGAAGTTTTAGAGGATTATAAAAAGTATGTTCAAAGTTTTGTGAGCGTTGCTGATGATCGCATTCGTCATTTTATACGTGAGCAAGTATTTAGCAGCAACTATTTATGGCCAGATGTCTTAATCCAACTCAA
>Ga0334890_1002942_pt1 | contig 18302 bp, 12 predicted proteins | sample GraSluR1_MG_3_FD_207220 | JGI IMG/M metagenome (GOLD analysis project Ga0334890, IMG submission 207220) | Sludge microbial communities from methane-producing bioreactor in Wageningen University, Netherlands - Granular Sludge_31_08-R1 | ecosystem: Engineered > Bioreactor > Anaerobic >... | reverse complement strand
ATCACACAGTGCCGCTCCCTACTTGACAACCAACACCGTATCTCTCCATTCGGATGGAGAGGGGACTTTGACCGCTGGCTGGGGCGTTTTCCCCCTCCCTGGCTTGGCCGGGGAGGGGGCCAGGGGGAGGGGCATTGTGCCCATATCACGCACCCGGAAGCCTTCACTTGACGCGCATGGGGCATATGGCAATACGCCCCTACGGGACCTTACCTCGCTCGGCCCCTTGACGCGGGCCTCGCCGCCCCTTCTTCAACACGGAGAAGGAGCAAGCCGAGCGCAACGGAGCCAGGAGGTGAAGTCGTAGGGCGACCCCCAAAAGACTTCCGAAGTTTTCGAAAACTTCGGAAGTCTTCGGAAATCTGCTGTACCCCGCTGTCCCTTCAAACGCATCCCCTGTACAATGGAGCGTGATTCACCCGCCGCCCAGACCGGAGGTTGACCATGCGACGCTTCCTCTCCCTGCCGCTCGCCCTGACCGCGCTGGCGCTCAGCCTCGCGGCGTGTGGAGGCGACACGGACACGCCGGCCCCGTCGCAAACGCCGCCACCCTCGCCGCTCCCCACCGAGACGACCCAGCCCAGCCCAACCCCATCTGCCCAGTCCGTGACAGAGTTGGCTCTCGCGCCAGACGAGACGGCATGGCTGCGCATCGTCAACGCCAGCCCCGACCTGCCGCGCGTCTCCGTGTACCTGGACGGTCTGCTCGTCGTCGCTGCCCTGCGCCCCGGCGATTACCAGCAGTCGCCGCAGAAAGTGCCCGCTGGGGATGGTGCGCTGCGCGTCGTGCCGACAGGCGACGAGTCCGCGCCTGCCCTGCTCGAAGCGCCGGTCAGCCTGCCTGTTGGAACCGCACACGTGCTGGTCCTGGTCGGGCGCGCCGCTGATTACCGGCTGATCGTCGCCAGCGAAGACACCTCACCGCTGCCGGCGGCGGCGACGCGCCTGCGCGTCGTGCACGCCCTGCCGGACGCCGGGACGCTCACCGTGCAGGATGGCCAGCGCACGATTATTAACGCGCTGGCCTTCGGCGAGGTCAGCGAAGCCCTGACCCTGGCTGAGAAGGGGCACGACCTCACCCTGCTGGCGGCTGACGCTGCCCTGGCCGAGTTCGAGTTCTATGGCATGGCCCGCTACGCCTATACCGTCGTGCTGTTCCCCGAACCGGACGCCGGCACAGAGCCGGGCGGCGTCGCCCGCGTCGAGCTGCGCAGCCGCGTCGAGGACGAGGCGCAAGTCCGTGTGATGCACGCCTCGCCCGACCTGCCGCCTGTGGACGTGTACCTGGACGACATCTCCCTTGCGGAGAATCTGCCCTACCGCGTGGCCAGCGCGTGGACGACTCAGCGCGCCGCCACCTACCAGCTTCGCCTGCTGCCCGCCGGGGAGCCGGACGCCGCGCCCATCCTCGTCAAGCAGATCGCCCTGCGCGCCGACGAGACGGCGAGCCTGGTGCTGCTCGGCACGCAAGACCGCCTGCGCGTCACCGCCGTCGCCGAAGACCTGAGTCCCACGCCGGTCAACGCGGCGCGGCTGCTCTTCGTCAACGCGGCCCCCGACACGCTCAGCGTCCGGGTGAGCACCTACAGCGGCGAGACACCCGACCTGCGCCCGGTGCCATTCGGCGCGGCGAGCCGCCCGTTGGCGTATCCCGCCGGAACAGCGGCCTTCGTCATCGAGACCGGCAGCGCCGACTCTTCGCGCCAGATTGACCTGCTGCCGGAGCGCGATTGGCAGGCGGGCACGGTTTACGCCGTGATCATCACCGATACGCCTGACGCGCCGCCGGTCGTGCTGGAGACGGAGACGGACGTCGGCGACACGATCCTGGCCGCCGACGGCGTGGTGCCGCTGGAGAGCGCCCCGCCCAGCGCCAGCGGATGGGGGCCGGGCGCGCGAGTCTTCGCCATCCGCCTGGTCAACGCGCTGGCCGACGAAGCGCCCGTTGATCTCCTTGCCGACGGCGCGCTGATCTTCGAATCAGTGAGTCCCAACACCGCCACCGCCTACCACGACCTCGGCGCGCCGCCAGATCACCTGGAAATCCGCCAGTCTGCGAGTGGCGCTGTGCTGCTCAGTGAGGCGGTGAGTCTGCCTCCTGCACCGGAGGGTACGTATCTCACCCTCTATATCTACCGCGACCGCCAGACTGTGCGCTTCGAGGCCGCGACCGACCGCGCGCTCCTTGTCCCAGACGGTTACGCCATGCTGCGCGTATTTCACGCCGCGCCAGAAGCGCCCGCGCTGCGTGTGGTGCGCGCGCCCAAGCCCACCCCGTCGCCCACGCCATCGCCTGTGCCGCCCGCGTCGCCGGGCGCGCCGACGCCCACTGCGCCGCTCCCGGAGGTCAGCCCACCCGCCGGTGAGGAGGAAGAAGCCGCGCGCCCGCCGGACATCCTGCTGGACAGCATTGACTTCGGCATGATCGTGAACCCGGCTCTCATCCCCGCCGAGACATACGAACTGCACATCGTCGAGCGCGTCAGCACGCGCGAAGTCGGGGCGCTGATGGTCACGCTCGCGCCGCGCACCGCCTACGAACTGCTTCTGCTGCCGGACGTGAGCGGGCAGGGCGTGCGCGCCGTGCTGGTGACTCACCGCCGTTGAGCGCCTGCCATCGCGGGTGCACGTGGAACCGCGAGGCGGATTGGTCGCGCCCTGTTTACCTCACCCCCTGGCCTTGTTACACTCGGCCTTTCCCCCTCTCCGTAAACGGAGAGGAGGAAGCGAGGCGCGCCAGCGCCGAGCGGGGGTGAGGTTCGTAGGGGTGTATTGCAGTACGCCCCGCTGCTCTGCCTCGCCCCCAATTGCCTGACAGGTTCTGCACGCACATGCCACTTGCGGCGCTTGCCCCACCCCTGCCCCGTGCTATAATCGCCGCACTCAGGCGACGGCGCGCGGCGCAGGGCCAGCGCGTCCTTCACGCTATTGGAGCGCTCCCGTGCGAGCATTCATCACCGGCGCTGGCGGCTTTGCCGGCGGGCACCTGGTCGAGCACCTGCTGACCCTGCCGGACGTGCACATCACTGCCGCCGTGTTCCAACCGCCGGGGTGCAATCCGCGCCTCGACGGTCGTCCGGTCGAGCAGCGCCAGCTTGACCTGCGCGACGCCGCTGCCGTGCACGTGGCCATCGCCGACGCCCGCCCGGAGCTGGTGTTTCACCTGGCTGCCCTGGCCGATGTCGGGCAGTCTTTCAAGGACCCCTGGGGTACGCTGGCCAACAACGCCCAGGCGCAGATCAATGTCCTGGAAGCCTGCCGGCATAGCGTGCCGGCGGCGCGCGTCCTCGTCGTCAGTTCGGCGGAGATTTACGGCGCGGTGGGCGGGACAGACACCCCGCTCGACGAGCGCGTTCCCTTCGCCCCGGCCAGCCCATACAGCGTCAGCAAAGTGACGCAAGACATGCTCGGCCTGCAATACTTCCTCGCCTACGGGCTGCCCATCGTCCGCGCCCGGCCCTTCAACCACATCGGCCCCAGCCAGGCGGGTGGTTTCGTCGCGGCGGACTTCGCCAGCCAGATCGCGGCGATTGAGGCGGGCACCCGCGAGCCGGTCATGTTCGTCGGCAACCTGGAAGCCGAGCGCGACTTCACCGACGTGCGCGATGTCGTGCGCGCTTACACGCTGATGCTCATGCGCGGCGAGCCGGGCGAAGCGTACAACGTGTGCAGCGGACAGGCGCACAGCGTCCAGTACTTGCTTGACACGCTGCTGAGCTACAGCACCGTCCCCATCGAAGTCCGCCAGGACCCGGCGCGCATGCGCCCGTCCGACGTGCCGTGCCGCGTGGGGGACGCTTCCAAGCTGCGCGCCCACACCGGCTGGACGCCACAGATTCCCTTCGAGCAGAGCTTGTTGGACACCCTCAACGACTGGCGCATCCGGGCGGGCCTGCGCCCGGCAGCCGGTCACCAGGCAGGAGCAGAGCACCCATGACCAAACGCGCGCTCATCACCGGCATCACCGGCCAGGACGGGTCGTACCTGGCCGAGTTCCTGCTGGAGCAGGGCTACGAGGTCTTCGGCCTGGTGCGCCGCACCAGCACGGTTAACTTCAGCCGCATTGAGCACATCCAGGATCGGCTGAACCTCATCCCTGGTGACATGCTCGACCAGACCTCGCTCCAGCTTGCGCTGCAACAGTGCGAGCCGGACGAAGTGTACAACCTGGCCGCGCAGAGCTTCGTGCAGACCTCGTGGACGCAGCCTGTCTTCACCGGCGACGTGACCGCGCTGGGCGTCACCCGCCTGCTGGACGCGATTCGCCATGTCAACCCGGCCATCCGCTTCTACCAGGCGTCGAGCAGCGAGATGTTCGGCAAGGTGCGCGAGGTGCCGCAGCGCGAGACGACGCCCTTCTACCCGCGCAGTCCCTACGGCGTGGCGAAGGTGTATGGCCATTGGATCACCGTCAACTACCGCGAGAGCTACGGCCTGCACGCCACCAGCGGCATCCTCTTCAACCATGAAAGCCCGCGGCGCGGCCTGGAGTTCGTCACGCGCAAGGTCACCCACAACGTCGCCAAGATCAAGCTGGGCATGGCCGACGAACTGCGCCTGGGCAACCTGGACGCGCGGCGCGACTGGGGTTATGCGGGGGACTACGTGCGCGCCATGTGGCTGATGCTCCAGCAGGACAAGGCCGAGGACTACGTGATCGCCACCGGGGAGACGCATTCCGTCGAAGAACTGGTCACCGTCGCCTTCGAGTACGTGGGGCTGGACTGGCAGCAGTACGTCGTGCAGGACCCGCGCTTCATGCGCCCCGCCGAGGTAGACATGCTCGTCGGCGACGCCTCCAAAGCGGGCAAGGCGCTCGGCTGGGAGCCGAAGATCACCTTCACCGACCTGATCCACATGATGGTGGATGCCGACCTGGAACTGCTCAAGTCCGGCGGCCAGGCGAAGTAGCGTGAGGAGTTTTCAGTCTTCAGTTGTCAGTAGGCGGTGATCAGTGAGTGGCGGCTGGTCAGTGAGCGGCCTCCGCAGCCAAGCCTGCTTGCGGCGTGGCGTGACTTCCACACCACCAAGAACCAACAACCAATAACCGACAACTGATCACCGATCACTGACAGCCCCCCATGCCCCTCATTGACACCCACTGCCACCTGGACTTCAACGCCTACGACGGCCTGCGCGACGAGATCGTGGCCGAGGCAGCGGCGAGCGGCGTGACGCGCATCATCAACCCCGGCACCGATCTGGAGCGTTCGCGCGCCGCGATTGCGCTGGCTGAGACGTACCCCGGCGTCTACGCGGCGGTCGGCGTGCACCCCAACAGCACCGCCGACTTCTCCCCCACCCACCTCGCCGCGCTGCACGACCTGGCTGCGCACCCAAAAGTGGTCGCCCTCGGCGAGATCGGCCTGGACTACTACTGGGAGGACTCGCCGAAAGACGTGCAATGGGCCGCCTTCGAGACGCAGCTAAACCTGGCCGCCGCGCTGGAACTGCCCGTCATCATCCACAACCGCGACGCCAGCGACGACGTGCTGGCCGTCCTCAGCGCGTGGACGGCGGCGCTGCCCGCCGCGCTGCGCGAACGCCCCGGCGTGTTCCACTCCTTCTCCGCCCCGCAGAGCGCGGCGGAGCGCGGTCTGGCGCTCGGCTTCTACCTCGGCTTCACCGGCCCGGTGACCTTCAAGAACGCCGACGACCTGCGCCACATCGCCGCGCGCGTCCCCGCCGACCGCCTGCTCGTCGAGACGGACGGCCCTTTCCTCACCCCGCACCCGTACCGGGGCCGCCGCCCCAACCGCCCCGCCTACGTGCACTTCATTGCCGAGCGGCTGGCCGCCCTGCGCGCCATCCCTTACGAAGACTTCGCCGCGCAAACAACGGCCAACGCCGAGCGTCTTTTCGCGCGGCTGGGCGGGGCGTGAGATCGCCTAGAGCACACCGTTTCTTATGCGCCGTGCCATGCAGGCCCAAGCCGGTCGAATGTTCAGGGGGACGCATGGCTGCCCATACGCCCCCCGAACGATTGGTATCACCGTCCGCCATCCGGCATCAGAAGACGCCAGAAGACCAGCCTCCCATGCCCATCCCGCCGAAGCGCCCCGGCATCCGGTTGCGGAAGCTGCCGAAATGACCCTGCATCATGCCCGAACGCATCCCTGGCCGGACGAACCAGTGCGGCGCGTCGAAGCGGTTCGCCAGCCAGTCGGGCAGCGCCGCCAGCAGTTCGTCCGCCTGTTGCTGGGTCAGCGTGCCCTCGGCAACGCGCTTGTTGATCGCTTCGGTGATGCGCGCCTCAGCCTCCGCGCTGACAGCCTCCACGTCCAGGCCGTAGCTCTCGGCGATCTCGCCCAGCGTCGGCGGCATCAGCGCCTCGCGTAGCAGTTCGCCCACCTCGACGCCGGCCATGTCAGCGATCACGCCGATCAGCGTCGTTTCCAATGTCTCCTGCCAGCGGTCGTGCAGACGGTCGCGCAGCGCGTCCGGCCACAGCGGGAATGTGCTGGTGAAAGCGCGTCCCAGCGCCGTGTCGAGCTGTTCGAGCAGCGCAGCGGCCCGCTCCTCAGTCAGCGTGCCATTGGCGACCGCCTCCTCGATCTCCAGCGTCACCGCGGCCTCTACTGCGTCGCGCACCGCCTGGGGATCAGCGCCGCGCGCTTCCAAGACCTCTGTCAGCGTCTGGCCGGCGCGCAGTTCCGGCAGCAGGTCGCTCCACGCCAGCCCGGTCGTGTCTTTGACGGTTTGCGCCAGCGTACCCGCAAAGCGCAGGCGGTACGCACGGGGATAGTCCGGCTGCGCAGGCCCCTGGGCAGCAGCAGTACCCACCGCTCCTAGCACCATTACCACAGCCAGACCCAGGCCTATCACTCGCTTGGTCCACGTGTTCATGATATCTCCTCCAGTCCTGCCTTTAACAGCTATCGTGCGGTGAATTCCGCGCAACTGTCCCCATTGTCGGGCAGAGATGTTACTCATTCATGACCGGACTGCGGCCAAGCTGTAAAATTCTGGTAAAATGACCGCAGGCAGCCAGAGGATGCCCATGCCAGAGCACCGCCCGCCCGCAGCGCAACAGCCCCTCAGCGCAGAGGAGCTGGCCGATCTGTTCGGATTTGCGCCGGACGCGCTGGCCGCCAACCGCGCCGGTCGGCTCAGCGACCGCCAGCGCCAGGACTTGCGCTACCGCAGCATCGGGCACCTCGTGCGCGGCGCGATGATGCTGGTGGGCGGCGCGGTGCTGATCGCGGCGGTTTCTCCCCTGGCGGAGGCCGCATGGCAGCGCGCCCTCCTGGTCGGCGTGTGGGCGCTGTGGCTGGTGCTGGGCCTCCTGTGGCTGGCCGCAGCGCGCGATGTGGCGCGCCCCACTGTCCACATTGCAGCGGGGGCGCTGGGCCGTGCCGGCGATCCGTCGCACCCGGCAATTGCCGTCAACGGCGTGACGCTGCGCGTCTCCTACCGGCGCTGGAAGCGGCTGAGCGCCGCCTACGCTGGCCGCTACCGCGCGTACTACGGGCCAGCGCGCACCCTGCTGAGCATCGAGCCGGCCCCTGAGGAACCCGACCTGTGACCGAGCATTCGCCCGCCGCGCCCGCCGCCGTCCCTGCCCTTGACCTGTCCATCCTCATCGTCTCGTGGAACGTGCGCGATCTGCTGGCCGCCTGTCTGGAGAGCATCGCTGCCAGCCCGCTGGCGCTCGTCGCCCCGGACGGCGCTGTGCCCGGCGACGGCGGCCCGCTGCGCGCTGAGGTCATCGTCGTGGACTCTGCCAGCACAGACGGCACGCCAGCGATGATCGCGGAGCGATTCCCCTGGGTGCACCTGCTTGCCCAGCGCGAGAACATCGGCTTCACGCGCGGCAACAACCTGGCCCTGGCCGGGGCGCGCGGGCGTCACCTGCTGCTGCTGAACCCCGATACGATTGTTCACGGAGACGCGCTGCCCGCGCTGGTCGCGTATCTGGACGCACACCCGCAGGTGGGCATCGCCGGGCCGCGCGTGCTCAACGCCGACGGCACCACCCAGTCCACACGCCGTCGCTTTCCCACGCCGCTGACCGCCTTCTTCGAGAGCACTTGGCTGCAAGGGTATGCGCCGCGCCGCCTGCTCGACCATTTCTACGTCACCGACCTGCCCGACGAAGGCACGTTCGAGGTGGACTGGGTGCAGGGCTGCGCGCTGATCGCCCGCCGCGCTGTCTACGAGCAGATCGGCGGGCTGGACGAAAGCTACGTCATGTTCTCCGAAGAACTGGACTGGTGCCGCCGCGCCAAAGAAGCCGGCTGGCGCGTGGCCTACGTGGGCACGGCACGCATCACCCACTACGGCGGCCAGAGCACCGCCCAGGTGGAGACGCGCAAGCACGTTCACTTCCAGCAAAGCAAGCTGCGCTACTTTCGCACCTATCACGGGCGCGCGCTAGCCCTTGCACTGCGCCTGTTCCTGCTGGTAAGCTACGGGTTGCAGATTGCGCTCGAAGGCACAAAGGCTGCGCTGGGCCACAAGCGGGCGCTGCGCCGCGCGCGCATTCGCACTTACTGGGCGGTGATCCGCGCGCTGGCGCGGGAGTAGAGCGGACGCGCGAGTCGCCCCGGCAGAACGATCGGAAGCAATCATGCGCATCGGGCAGATCACAGGCGAATACCCGCCCATGCAAGGCGGCGTGGGCGCGTTTACGCAGGAACTGGCGCGCGCCTTGACCGCCCTCGGCCACGAGGTGTACGTTTTCACCGATCACCGCGCCGCCGTTCCCATCGCCAACAGCCCGGTGCAGGTCACAGCGGACGCCCATTCGTGGGGCTGGGGAACGCTCAGCCGCATCCGCCGCTGGGCGCAGGCCCAGAAGCTGGATGTGGTCAACATCCAGTACCAGGCCGCCGCCTTCAACATGGCCGCGTTCGTCCACATCCTGCCCCTGCGCCTGGACAGCGCCCACGTCGTCACCACCTTCCACGATCTGCTCGTGCCCTACCTGTTCCCCAAAGCAGGGCCGCTGCGCTACCAGGCCGTGCTGACCCTGGCCCGCAGCAGCGACGGCGTGATCGTCACCAATCGCGGCGACGAGCGCCGCCTGGGGTCCGAGAAAGTCGTGGCCAGTCTGCGCCACATCCCCATCGGCTCCAACATCAGGCCGGAGCTGGCCCCGGACTACAATCGCTCGGTCTGGCGGGCGGCGCTCGGCTTCCAGCCGGATGATACTGTCATCGGCTATTTCGGCTTCCTCAACGCCTCGAAGGGCATTGACACGCTGCTGCAAGCCCTGCGCATCACCCGCAACAACAACCTGCCCGCCAAGCTGCTGATGATCGGCGGGCGCACCGGCACCAGCGACCCGGCCAACATCGTCTACGCCCGCGAAGTGGACGCCATGGTGGAAGACCTCAACCTGCACGAGCACATTCGCTGGACTGGCTTTGTGGACAGCGCCGCCGTCAGCGGGCATCTGGCCGCCTGCGACATCCTGGCCCTGCCCTTCCGCGATGGCGTCTCCTTCCGGCGCGGCAGCCTGATGGCTGCCCTGGCGCACGGCTGCGCGATCATCACCACGCACCCCCAGGTGGACATGCCAGAACTGGTCGAGGATGTTCACGTGCGCCTCATTCCGCCCGATTCGCCCACTGCGCTGGCTATCGCCATCGAAGACCTGGCCGACAACCCGGAACTGCGCGAGGAGATGGGGCGCAACGCCCGAGCCTTGTCTGCGCGTTTCACCTGGGAAACCATCGCCGCCCAGACCGCCGCCTACTACGCGGAGATTCTGGACACGCCGCGCTGACTGCGCCCTGTCTGCGCCCCAGGTGAGAGACCATGCGGAAACCTCACCCCCTCGACCCCCTCTCCGTAAACGGAGAGGGGGAGTAAGCGTGGGGCTAAGTTCCCTCCTCGCGTGCGGAGAGGGGATTTAGAGGTGAGGTAAATCGTAGGAGAGCCGCCCGTTGCGCCCAGGCTACGAGCGGCGATCTCCGGCGCTTTTGACCTCGATGCAATAACCTCGGAGATTAACAGATGGATGCTTTACTTCTGGGTATTGACGTAGGCACAACAGCCGCTAAGGTTGCGCTGGTTGGCCTGAACGGGCACGTGGAGGCCGTTCACCAGGCCGGCTACCGGACGCATTACCTGAAGCCGGGATGGGTGGAGCAGCACCCTGAGCATTGGTGGGACGCCGTATGTACCGCCGTGAGAGCAGTTCTTGACCGGACGCCCGGTGCCCGCGACCGCGTGGCTGGTCTGGCGGTTAGCTCACAAGCGCCGGCTTTGATCGCCCTCGATCACCAGGGGCAGGTGTTGCGCCCCGCCCTGATCTGGATGGATCGCCGCGCGGAAGCAGAGGCGCAGCAACTCAGCGACTCCCTCGGTTTTGACCGCATATGCCAGATCACGGGCAACCGTCCTGACCCTTACTTCCTGGCCGCGAAGGCCCTCTGGTTCAGGAACCACGAACCGCATTTGCTGGCCCAAACGCACCGGTTTGTCCAGGTGAATGGGTATATCACTCATCGTCTGACCGGTTTGTACGCGGTGGATCCCACGCACGCCGCGCTGATGCAACTCTGGCATCGCGACGGCGGCGAATGGTCGGCGGAGATGTGTGAGGCTTGCGGGATAGACCTGGCTCAGCTACCGGCGTGCTGTCCCGCCCACCAGGTGCTGGGCGAGGTGACTCCCCTGGCGGCACAGGCAACGGGCTTACGTCCAGGCACGCCGGTGATGGTGGGAATGATTGACGCAGTGGCGGCGGCGCTTGAGGCCGGCGTCACTGGCACCGGAACTGCCGCAGAAATGACCGGAACTTCAACCGTGCTCATGATACCGAACACAGCCGGTTTGACCGAGCCGAGTCTGATTGCCATTCCCCATGTAGTCCCCAATACCCATCTGCTGGTGGGGGCCATCGTCGCATCGGGCGCGAGCCTCAACTGGTACTGCGAACAGTTTGGCCTGATCGAACAGCAGGCCAGCGCGCTGCTGGATGCTGACGTGTTCGATCTGCTGACACAGCAGGCCGCGAAGATTCCGCCGGGCAGCGATGGCGTCGTCTTTCTGCCCTATATGATGGGCGAACGGTCACCGCTCTGGCACACCCATGCCAGGGGCGTTCTGTTCGGGCTATCTCTGGGGACATCACGGGGCGCAATCATCCGGGCCATCCTCGAAGGCACTGTCTTTGCCCTCCTGCACAATATTCAGACCGCGCAAGAAGCCGGGGTGACAGTGCGTGAACTGCGCTCCGTCGGGGGCGGAACGCGCAGCGCCCTCTGGAACCAGATCAAAGCCGACATCCTGGGCATCCCGATTGAATTGCCGGAAGCGCCTATCGGTGCGCCGTTTGGGGACGCGATGCTGGCTGGCATGGGCCTTGGGCTGTTTCCCGATATTCTGGACACGCTGAAGCGGATTGTTCAGATTAAGACGGTGTATCACCCCGATCCTGAGCATCATGCGCTGTATCAGCCTATCTACCGCTTATTCCGTAACCTGTATGCGCATCTACGGGAAGACTTTGACGATGCCGCATCCATCTACGCCGCTGTGACGACCTGATGCATGACGAAGACCGACGGATGAACTCCCCTGGTCGGGGCGCTGCTCTGCTGCATCAGGGGGCGCAGTCGAGCGGCACCCCGACGGATGCAGCGTCTTCTCGGCCCCAACCCTCTCTGAATCTACTGCGAAACTGAACTTCTCCGATGGTCTCACACCCAGGTGCCTTCTCTTAAGAAACTTTTGCCGGGGCATAATCGTATCCTAGTATGAGTGTCTATAATCTGCAGCAGGTCATGACAAGGCTGGACAGCCGCCGAATCTTGTCGCAGGAGAACACGGCATGGTGGCCGAGCGATTGTCTCTGGGCGACGAATGGCGCGTGAAGCCAGTCAGCGCGGGAGCCGATCGCGCGCCGGTGCAGCGCGTCGCCCTGATCACCGAGGCCTTCCTACCCAAAGTAGACGGGGTAAGCAAGCTGACCGCGCTCACCGCACGGCACCATCTCAACATGGGCCGCGAGGTGCTGATCTACGCGCCGAATCTCGCCCTCGGCGATCTGCGCACGCCCCCTCACCTGGACGGAGCGCGGGTGATCGCTGTACCCTCGCTGGGCCTGCCCCTGGTGCCGCCGGAGTCGCGCCTCGGCTTCCCCTATCTGCGGCTGGGCGAACTGTGGCGCTTCCAACCTGACCTGGTTCACCTTTTCAGCCCGGCGGCGCTGGCCTGGACGGGCGTGCACTACGCGCGCTATCACCGCGTGCCGCTCGTCGCCAATTACCAGACCGACCTGCCCGGCTACACGCACCGCTACGGCCTGGGCTTCCTGGAAGGGACCGCCTGGGCCTACGTCCGCCACCTGCACAGCAAGGCCACGCTGACCCTGGTGCCCACCCAGCACAACCTGCGCGACCTGCGCGAGCGCGGCTTCCAGCGCCTGCGGCTGTGGCAGCGCGGCGCGGACACGGCCTGCTTCAGCCCTGCCCACCGCTCCGCCGAGATGCGTCGGCGGCTGCTGGGCGGTCGCCCCGATGACAGCCTGCTGGTGCTCTACGTGGGACGGCTGGCCCGCGAGAAGCGCGTAGACCTGCTGCGCGACGTGGCCGCCCTGGACGGCGTGGCCCTGACCATCGTCGGCGACGGCCCGCTGCGCGGCGAGTTGGAGCGGATGTTCGCCGGGCGCGCCACCTTCACCGGCTACCTGACCGGCGCAGACCTCTCCGCTGCCTACGCCAGCGCCGATGTCTTCGGCTTCACCGGCACCAACGAGGTCGCCGGGCAGGTGGTCATCGAGGCGATGGCGTCGGCCCTGCCCGTACTGGTGCCCCATTCTGGCGGCATCGTGGACTACGTGACGCACGGGGTCAACGGCTATGTCTGCGCCATTAATCCGGCGGGCTACGCGCGCTACGTGCGCATCCTGCGCGATTACCCCGACCGCCGCCGGGCAATGGGCGCGGCGGCCCGCGCTTTCGCCGGGCGACTGTCGTGGGAAGACACTATGATCCGCCTGGAACGCCTCTACAGCGAGGCCCTGGAGCTGGCCGGGCGGTCGCCGGGCATTCGCGCCCGCCTGCGCGAGAGCGTGCAGCAGGCCAGCGGCGCGCTGACGACCCGCCTGGGGCGGACGGAGTAATCGCCACCGCGACTTCTGGAGTCTCGCCGGCTTCGGAAGCCTTCTTGCTCACCCGGAGTCCACGAACAACCTGTTGCCAGGGGAAGTTCGGGAATGCTCGCTGAACGCCTCCCCCCTCAATCCCCCCTCCAGCCGAGCTAGAGGGGGGACGATCTGGCAGGCCACTCTCCCCTTCCTCTGGCTGTGCTGGGGGATGGGGCCGGGGGATAGGGGCCTTCCGGCAACTACCTCGCCCTGGCTAACCCGCGCCCAATCCGGTACACTCCGCCGCTGGATTTCGCGCAGCATTGCAGTCCGCAAGCGAATGCTCATGCCCAAAGCGTCTTCTCGCCAGCGCGCGCTGCTGGCGCTCATTTTGGGCGGCTACGCGCTGCTGGCCGTCGTCTACAGCCTGGTCACGCCGCTGTTTGAGGCGTCCGACGAGCTGTGGCACTACCCGATGGTCCAGTACGTGGCCGACCACAACTTCGGCCTGCCCGTGCAGGACCCGGCCAACCCCGGCCCCTGGCGGCAGGAAGGCAGCCAGCCCCCACTCTACTACTACCTGGGCGCGCTGCTGACTCGCTGGATTGACACGTCCGACATGGAGGCGCTGCGCCGCATCAACCCGCACGCGGACATCGGCGTGGTCGTGCCGGACGGCAACGCCAACATGGCCGTCCACGACGCCGGGCGCGAGTCATTCCCCTGGCGGGGCACGGCCCTGGCCATGCGCCTGGTGCGCTTCATGTCTATTCTGATGGGGCTGGGCACGGTGCTGCTGACCTACGCCCTGGGCCGCGAGTTGTTCCCGGCGGCTCCGGCCATCGCCCTGGGCGCGGCGGCTTTCACCGCGTTCAACCCGATGTTCCTCTTCATCAGCGGGGTGATCAACAACGATAATCTCTCGACCCTGCTGGCCAGCGCCCTGCTGCTGATGATCGTGCGGCTGGTCCGGCGTTGGGACGACCCGCCGCCGCTGCGGGCCTACGTCTGGCTTGGCATCCTGGCCGGGCTGGGGATGCTGGCCAAATACCAGATTGGCCTCATGCTGCCGCTGATCGCCCTGGTGCTGCTGGCGATCTCCTGGCGCGCCCGCGACTGGCGACCGCTCGTCCTCGGCGGGCTGATCGCCGGCGGGCTGACTGTGCTCATCGCCGGCTGGTGGTACTGGCGCAACTACGACCTCTATGGCGACGCGACCGGCATCAACATCTTCCTGGACATCGTGGGGCGGCGCGCCGTCCCCGCCGATTTGCAGCAGCTTTGGACGGAGCGCGAGACGTTCATGATGGCCTTCTGGGGCTTCTTCGGCGGGGTCAATGTGCCCATGCGCGATGGAGTCTACGCCCTGTTCAACCTGCTGGCCGGGATCAGCGTCCTGGGGCTGCTGGTGGCGCTGGCCCGCGAGATCGCCCTGCGCGTCCGCACGCGCACCTGCCCGCTCGACCGCGCGCTCTACGCCGCGCGCGCGCTGACCGTGGTCTGGGCGGCGCTCGTCTTCGTCTCGCTGCTGATCTGGACGCGCCAGACCTGGGCCTCGCAGGGGCGGCTGTGGTTCAGCGCCATCGCCGCGCTCAACGTCTGGCTGGCAGCGGGCCTGGCCGCCTGGCTGCCGCGCGCGTCGAAGGCGCAGGCGGCAAGCCTGAGTGCCGCCGCCCTGCTCTTCGCCGGAATCGCCGCACTGCAACCGCTGGCGACCATCCGCCCGGCCTACACCCTCGACCGCGACGCGACCTGGCCCTTCGCCACGTTGGAGCATGGCGCGCACCGGGCGGCGTGCTTCCGCGAGCCGGACGCTGCGCAGGAAGCGTTGTGCGTCGCCTACCAGCGCGTTGAGGGGACGCTGCAACCCGGCGACACCCTCTACCTGGCCCCGGCCATGACCGTCAAGCGCCCCCTGGAGCGCGACTGGAGCCTGTTCGTCCACCTGGTCAACCAAGACGGCACCATCGAGGCGCAGCGCGACGTGTACCCCGGCGGCGGATTGCTGGCGACCTCCGACCTGCAAGCCGGGGATTCGTGGAACAACCTGGTCGCCGTGCCCATCCCGGAGACGATCTACGCCCCGCAGACGCTCGACGTGTACCTGGGCTTCTACGATCTGACCGCATTCGAGCGCATGGTTCCCCTCGGCGCGGACGCCGACCCGCAGACGGACCGCCTCTGGCTGGGGTGCGTCACATTGGAGCCGCCGCCCGGTGCGTTTCCCAACCCCGTCAACGCTGACTTCGGCGGGGAGCTTGTCCTGCGCGGCTACGAGGTCACGCGGCGGGCGCTGCGCCCCGGCGAGACAACGACCGTCACCTTGCACTGGGAGGCGCGCGAGCGCCTGACGACGGACTACGTGATCTCCGTCCAGATCATTGACCCCGACCCGTCCCGTCTGCTCAAAGCCGCCCAACTCGACGCGCCGCCCGATCCGCCGGTCACGGCCTGGACGCCCGGCGCGCCTGTCGCCGACTCGCGGGCGCTGACCATCGCCGCAGACGCGCCGCCGGGCCGCTACCGGTTGCTGGTGCGTGTCTATCCGGCAGGTGATCCGGCGGCGACGTTGCGCGTGCGCGGGGAGGCGGGCGCGCAGTCGGTGGACTACGTGTGGCTGAGCTGGATTCAGGTGCAATGATACGCGCGCTGCGACGTGTCCCGCCAGAGCGAGCCTGGATCGGGGTGACGCTGGCCCTGCTCGTCCTGCTCACGGCGGCCTACTGGGATTACACCCAGGACGATGTGTTCATCACCTTCACCTACAGCCGCAACATCGCCAGCGGCGAGGGCTTCGTCTTCAACCCCGGCGAGCGCGTGCAGGGCACAACCACCCCCCTCTACGCACTGCTCATGGCCGGCGTGTACGCCGTCACGCCCGACCTGCTGCACGCCGGCAACCTGCTCAGCGGCCTGTTCGCTCTGGCGACCATCGCCTTGCTGGTGATGGCGTTGCGGCCCACGCTCTCTCGCCTGGGAGCGGGCGCGCTGGCGATCACCCTCGCCGCCTCGCCGCTGGTCTACGTCAGCTTCGGCATGGAAACGCTGTTCTACTGCGCGATCCTGGCGGGCGGATTCTGGCTCTGGGCGCGCGGACGGCGCGCGGCATCGTTGCTGGCCGCCGCTGCCCTCACCTGGGCGCGCGCCGATGGCCTGGTGCTGGCGGCGACACTGGGCCTGCTCGCCGTCGCCGACGCCCTGAGCGACTTCCGCGCCGGGCGCAGCGATCTCCGGCGCTCTCTGATGTCAGTGATCCAGCTGGCGCTGGTCTATCTGGCCGCCATCGCCCCCTGGTTCCTCTTCGCCTGGGCCTACTTCGGTGCGCCCCTGCCGCAGACCTTCAGCGCCAAAGAGGAGCTATTCCAGGGCGTCAAGTTCTGGGACGACGGCGTGGGTTGGTGGCGCTCCTTCTACAGCAACAACCCGCTGTCGCTGCTGGCCGTCCCCCTGATCGCGGTGGGCGCATGGCGCGCCGGGCGAACGCCGGGCCTGCGCCCGCTGGCCCTCTGGCCCGCGCTCTACTTCGCCGGCTACCTGGCGCTGAACGTGACCGCCTTCTGGTACTACACGCCGCTGCTCGTCATCCTGGCTGCCCTGGCCGCGCTTGGCGGTGACTGGCTGGCCCGTCGCCTGGTGCGGGCGGGCTGGCGGCGGTCGCTCGTCGCGGGAATGGCCGGGCTGCTGGTGCTGGTCAGCGCGGCGCTGGCTGTTCTGCGCGCCTGGGATTACCACGCCCCGCCGCCGCGCATGGCCACCTACCGGCTGGTCGGCGAGTGGATCGCCGCCCACACCGACCCTGACGCCACACTGCTGCTCAAAGACCTGGGTATCGTCGGCTATTACGCCCAGCGCCACACCCGCGACTCCTTCGGGCTGATCGTGCCCGATCTGCACGCCGTCAGCGACGCCTACGCCGCCGCCAAGTACAAGACCGATCTGGTCGTTACCACCCAGTACTGGGAAATGCAGCGTCTCGTCGCCGGGGACTGGTTCCGCGCCCACTACGCGCCGCTGGCTCAGTTCAGCACGCCCGGCGACTACGAATTCAGCCCGATGACCGTCTTCCACCGCCGTCTCGACCTCGCGCCGCCCGCTGCACTTCCCCAGGGCTTCGACCTGCCGCTGACCTGCACGGTAACGCTGGAGCGTGGCGAGGCGCTGCCCGCCGAAACGCGCGCCCGCTTGCACGACGAGTCCGGCGCAGTGATCGGCGAGGCGGCGCACCCATTCCTGTGGGGCCAGTATCCCGCGCCGCGCGCGCTGGGCGACGAGACGCTGGTCGAGCAGATCGCGCTGCCGCTCGACGCCCCACCGGGCCGCTACACCTGGGAACTGGCTTGCGGCAAGCAGACACTGAGCGGCCCGATCCTGGTGGAGCCGGTGACCAGCGCGCCCGGCTATACGCCCCTCAACGCGCCTGCAATCTGGGGTGAGTTCGCCGAACTGCTCGGCGCCGCCCTGCCGCACGGCGCGCAGACCTGGGCGGGCGGCTCGCTAGAAGTCGTCCTGCACTGGGGGGCGCTCGGCGCGGCGGAACAGGATTACAGCGTCTTCCTGCACCTGGCCGACTCCAGCGGGCGTGTCTGGGCGCAGGCCGACGGCACGCCGCGCGATGGAGCGCGCCCGGCGTCGGGCTGGGCGAGCGGCGAGATTATTGTGGACGTGCGCCAGATCGCGCTCCCGCCCGAGCTGCCCCCTGGTGAGTACGCCCTGGTCACCGGCTGGTACGACTGGCAGACGGGTGTGCGCGTGCCGCTGCCCGGTCAGCCGGACGACGCGCTGACCCTCCCCGTCCGCGTGACCAACCGCTGGCCCGGCGGCAGCGGCCTGCCCTAGAGCGTGGTATGCACTTTTCAACCCCTATCCACCGGCCCCTTTCCCCGCAAGCAGGGAAAGGGGAGGGACTACAGGGTGGGGTCAGGTCGCTACCCATGCGCCGTGCCCTGCACGCTACGCCGGACGTGCGGAGTTCATAACAGGCTCTAGCCCCAGCCGGCGCCCCGTCAGGCAATCGCCGCTCAGCCGCCGCCGCGCCGCGCCGATTCGCGCTATAATGACCCCCAGCACCCCCGATCATCCAGGAGACCGCCAGCCGTGATCCGCCCCCAGCTCCGACTGCCAGCGCGCGCCACAGGGCCAGCCGTGGTAGCGGTCGCCGTGCTCACGGCGCTGTGGGCGCTGTTCTTCTGGCAGCTTCTCACGCCCACCGAGGCCGACCGCGCCCTCTTCGCCAAAGGCGATTTCCCCCTGCACTACTTTTCCT
>Ga0334890_1002939_pt1 | contig 18318 bp, 18 predicted proteins | sample GraSluR1_MG_3_FD_207220 | JGI IMG/M metagenome (GOLD analysis project Ga0334890, IMG submission 207220) | Sludge microbial communities from methane-producing bioreactor in Wageningen University, Netherlands - Granular Sludge_31_08-R1 | ecosystem: Engineered > Bioreactor > Anaerobic >... | reverse complement strand
GCCGGTTACATGGGCGGTATCCTCCTGCAAGGGCCGGGAGTTGTCCTCTCCCTGCTGATGTTGCGCAACAAGGATTTCAGCAAGGTGACCGCCATTAGCGGCCTGCTGGGCAACGGCCTCGACCTGATCCAGCACTTATTCCATCCCTTCGTCCCCGAAATCGCAGGATTGATCCAGCCGGTGATGGGCATCTTCTACCTGGTCTGGTTCCCCGCTCTGGCCCGCGACCTGCTGCGCCTGTCGCGTAAAAAATAGCTAACACGCCCTGGGCCTGCGCTGCTCAACCGCACCCTGAGCCTGTTGAAGGGAGCGCGACCGCTAGACCCGCTCCGGCTTCGGCAAGCTCAGCCTACGCTAAATAATGTTCACAAGGACAACCTTATGCAAAAAAAATCCTACCCTGTCACCAACAGCCTAAAATCTGTCGAGACGTTGTCCATCATCATCGCCGCCCTCATGGCCGCCGCCTCCCTATCAGCCCTGCTCTTCCCTGCGGCGCTTTACGCCAGTGAGGAAACCCGCCAGGCGATGCTGACCAATGATGTGGTCAATCTTGTGATCGGTGTACCGACTATCATCGCCTGCCTGCTGCTCCACCGTCGCGAACGCCTGATCGGCCTGCTCTTCTGGCCCGGTGCTCTGCTTTACGTGACCTATAACTCCCTCGCTGCCACAGTCGCCTTCCCCTCCTGGTTCCTCTTCATCGTTCACCTGACGCTGACCGCCCTCAGCACCGCCGCACTCGCCCTCCTCCTGCCGCGCATGGATATGCCCGCCATTAAAAAACGCCTGGCGGGCAAAGTGCCGGAGCGTTTCGCGGGAACCGTCCTGGCCCTGTTCGGTGTCGCCTTCTTCTTCCTCGCCCTGAGCATCCTCTTCGGCGGCGAAACCGGCCGCAGCGAAATTGCCACTGCCACTGCTGACCTGGTCGTCGCTCCCTTCTGGACCGTCAGCGGCATCCAGCTCCTCCGCCGCAAACCCTTCGGTTATGCCCTTGGCGCGGGCATGCTCTTCCACGCCGCCACCCTCTTCATTGGACTGCTGATCTACTTCTTCCTCCAGCCCCTTGTCGCAGGCGTCCCCTTCCCTCTGGAGGACTTCATCGTCATCGTCCCCATGGCCCTGTTATGTTTTGTACCATTCGGATTGTTTGTACGGGGGTTGCTTCGCAAATCATCCCATTAACAAACGGTGAAGTATCGTATAATCACTTGTATGGACGAGAGTGAAGAAAACATCAAGGAGTGCATTAATATTCTACTGGTCAATGAGATTCCCCTGATGGGCAATGTGATCGCCGCAGCCCTGGAAGACGAAACCGATATTTGTGTGGTTGGCCGTGCCACCAGCATGGATGATGCCCTGCAGATTGTTCAGGAAAAAGAGATTGATGTCGCCCTGATCAGCACCCGCCTGCCAGAGCAAGGGGCGTTGAAACTGACCGAGGCCATCACCCGTCTGGCGCCAGAAACCAAAGTGCTCGCTTTGGGACTGGCGGAAGAGAAAAAACGCGTGCTGCGCTACGTGGAAGCTGGCGCAACCGGTTACGTACTCAAAGATGATTCGCTGGACGATATGATTGAAACCGTTCGCGCCGCCATGGACGGGAAAGTATTCATCTCACCACAAATTGCCGCGGCAATGATGGAACGGCTTTCTGACCTGGCGCAAATGTTTTCGGACATTGAAAACAGCGTGATGGATGATGTTGGCCTCACCCCGCGGGAATTTGAAGTGCTGGAGTTAATTGGCCAAGGCTTGACCAATCAACAAATTGCCGATCAGCTCTTCATTGAGGTGGGTACGGTCAAAAATCATGTGCACAATATTCTTGACAAATTGAATGTCACCAGCAGGGGAGAAGCGGCCGCCTACCTGGCGTTTATTAGCACCTAACCAGTCCCTGTTTTTCCCCCACAGCATATAAATATATCCTCATCTATATCTTCATGATAGAAAGGCATACATAGACGCCAATTGCGTGCTGTGTTATCTTTGGTATAGATGAACAACAGATAAGAAACGGCTTGCCAATCCCGGTAATATTGATCTACTGCGGATGTATTCCACCGCCATGCAAAACTTATTTCGAGCCCATCCTTTTGGTTTGTTTACAAAAAAGGATGTCGCTTTGCAGCATATTCATCTCTTACCAGATGATTGGCAAGTTTTAACGCATTATATTCAGGGAGAAATCATCCCAAAGGAAAACAGGAATGAGAAAATGGATATTTATATTGACACAGATGAAATGAAGCAAAAATTAACCCAACAAAAACAGGTGCTTACGCAGCAAATTAAAGAAGAAAAGCGTAAGGCCTCTCCCACAGAGATGACGAACCCCGATCGCAACGATCTGGCGGCAGATTATGCTTTGCGCGACCGCCGGACTTCCCTGCTGGAGCAATTAACTAACCAGCACGCCGAAGTGGAAGATGCCCTGGCGCGCATCAATGACGGCAGCTATGGTTTTTGCACAAGCTGTGGCAAACCCATTCTGCCAGAACGACTTGCCGTGCTCAATTATGCAAAACTTTGCATCGAATGCCAGCGCATTGAGAACGAGAACTAATACGGAAAGCTCGTGCGAACCGATAAAAGGAAACGTATATCAAACAGGCGATGATAAAGGAGTCAGGATGAATGACAACAGCGAAAAATTAAAAAATGGAGACTGGATTGTTCATGTTGCGTATGGGGTCGGCCAGATTGACGGGATTGAACCCATGCCTTTAAGTGAAAACGAAGAGCCTTGCTACCGCGTGCGCACTCAGGATAGCACCTTCTGGCTACCCATGGAAAATATGGATAGTCACCGTGTCCGTCCGCTGGCCAGCCCGGAGGGTATTCAACGCGCCCTGCAAACACTGCGCCAGCCGCCCAATAAAATGGCTTCCGGCTACAAAGCCCGCCGCCAACGAATTCAGGATGTCATTCGGGATGGAGATCTCAAAACCGACATGATCCTGGTGCGGGATTTGAATGAGCTGCAATTCAATAAAGGGCTCAATGATACCGAACAGCGGGCGTATAACACCATTGTCCGCCGCTTCTTGCAAGAATGGACATTGAGCAAGGATATTCAAATGAAAGAAGCCAAGAAAAAACTGAATCAATTTTTGCAGGAAAGTCGCAAAAAAGGAAAACAAAAACAAGTAGCGGCGTGATCATCCCCGCCGTCATCGAATCCAAACAAATTCACACAGGAGGAAATCATTTTTACGGAAACTGAAATCACAGCCAATCGTTTTGAAGAAATGCTGGAAAATTACACGCACATCAAACCCAAACGCGGTCAAATCCTGGATGGCGAAGTCGTTGCCATCACCGACGAAACCGTTATTCTGGACGTCGGTGCCAAGCGGGACGCCATGGTCTCCAAACAGGAGATAGCCCAACTGCCAGAAACCATCCTGCAGGAATTATTCATTGGGAGTCAGATGCCTGTATTTGTCACCAACACGGCCAATCCAAGTGAGGAGTTATGGGTATCCATTGAAAAAGGACTGGCCCAAAAAGACTGGAACCGGGCCGCCGAACTTCTGGAAACGGAAGAAACGCTGGAGTTGGAAGTTGTTGACACCAATGCGGGCGGCTTGCTGACAAGTTTTGGCCGGATCACCGGATTTGTGCCCAACTCCCTGATCCCTGGTCTCTCCTTTGGTTTGGGGAATGATGCCAAACAAAAGATCAAACAAGACTACCTTGGCAAAACCCTGCCATTGAATGTCATTGAAGTCAATCAGCCCAGAAAACGCCTGATTCTGTCCGGCAAAGCGGCTGAAACCGCGCAGCGTCAGCAGCGCCTGGAGGAATTGAAACCCGGCGAAACCATCACCGGGATTGTTTCCAACGTGGTTGATTTTGGCGCCTTCGTAAACCTGAACGGAATTGACGGGCTGGTGCATATTTCCAAGCTGGCCTGGGAAAAAATAGAACACCCCGCTGATGTGGTCAAACCAGGTGATGAAATTGAAGTGATGATTGAAAAAGTGGATATGGATCGCGGCAGGGTGAGTCTCAACCGCCGCGCCCTGATCCCCGGCCCCTGGGATAAATTTGCAGAAGAACATCACAGCGGGGATATGATGGAAGGAACCGTCGAATCCGTCTGTGATTTTGGCGCATTCATCAAGCTGACGGACAGCATCACCGGCCTGGTGCATTCCAGCGAGCTGCTCTCCGCTAACGCCTACGCCCCTACTGAAACGATCCAGACTGACGAAAAAGTGCTGGTACGCATCCTCGACATCAATACCGAACGTCAGCGGGTCAGCCTCAGCATGCGCCGCGTGCCGATGGATGATTTTGCGCAATGGATGCTGGACAGCGAGGACGATACTGCCCCGGCTGATTCTGTGGCAGCGGAAAATGAAAACGCCGCATCAGAAGATGCACAGAATGTACCGTTAAGTGAAGATGACCTGGTGATTCCAGATGAAATCTTGTTGGCAACAGAACCGCAGATGGAAGATCAGGATTAACCCGTACGATTTTTAATTAACAAGCAGGCTGGCGAACGCCGGCCTGCTTTGATTAAATCCAGCCTACGTCTACCCTGCGGTCGCTCTCCACATTGCGCGTATTAACCGTTGTCTTCGGCTCCAGCATCATCAGCTGCACCTCTTCCTCAGCAGCAAGCGTACGTTGTGCACCCTATACCGCAGCGGACGCCGCCACATTTCCCTCTGCTGCGGTATAATCGGCACAGGATCATCACACCGGAAGGATGCCCTGTGGCCCGAAGAAAATACGCACGCTCAATTGAAGACCTCAGCGTTGAGGAACTGCGTCACCTGCTCATCGAAAAGCAGCGTGCCGAGCGCGAGCGCCGCCTGGACAATTTCCGCCGCACGGGCCGTGTGGTCAAGGTTGAACCCCGGCCAGGCTATACCCCGCTCAACACCCTGCGTACGGACCCGGAATACAAAGACTCATACAGCGATACCGGCCCCCGCCCGCGCTCCAAACGGCGCACCTGGCTGGACCGCATGCTGTTCATCGTCGAGGCCGCCGCCGTGCTTGGCCTGATGTTTGTGGTTTTCAACGGTCTCAACATCATGCGGGACCTCAATCAGGAAGTGGCTGCCGTGCTCGAACAGCCCACCCTGACCCCCACGCCCCTGATCATGGCCGTCGTGCTGCCCTCCGGCCACACGCCGCCAAAAGCTGGTGAACAATCCCGTCCAAACGATGCCGAAATTCCCGCGCATCTCGCCCCATTGGTGCAGTCCCTGGCAGACATTCCCGTGCCAACCCCCGGCCCCCAGCAGGCTGTGCGCCTGCAAATTCCGGCCATCGGCGTCGACCATCCCGTTGTCCAGGGGGATGGATGGGAGCAGCTCAAAAAAGGCATCGGCCAGCACATCGGCTCACCCAACCCGGGCGAGCAGGGCAACCTGGTGCTGTCCGCGCATAATGACGTCTTCGGCGAGATCTTCCGCGACCTGGACAAGCTCAAACCCGGCGACGAGATCATCGTCTTCACCAGCCAGCGCACCTTCACCTACTCGGTGCAGCAGTCGCAAATTGTCGAGCCTACCCAGGTCGAAGTCATGGCGCCATCACAGGAACCCGTGGTAACATTGATATCTTGCTATCCCTACCTGGTGGATGACAAACGCTACGTGATCACCGCCTATCTGCAAGACCCATCCTAAACCGTTAACCCCATCCGCTTCAGGATGATTGATAATGAAACAAGGAGTACGTTATGGCAAAAAAAACCCGCAGTGTGTCTTCCAGATCCTCAATCAAAAGCAGTGAATTTGACCCGGATTACACGTTCATCAAAAAAGACCTGGTAAGAATTGGCGTGATGGCCGCCGGTTTCTTTGTGATCCTGATCACCGCGTCATTTTTCCTCAACTAATCACGCACTCAGCACAGTTGCGATGCGGCCACAAAATGTGGAACCCGCATCGCTTTTGTGCTTAATTATGAAGACAGAAAAGGATTTCCCATGTCCCCGCTTTTTATCCCCGGCCCGGTAGACGTAGCGCCAGAAGTACTGGCCGCCCAGGCCCGCCCCATCCTGGACCCATGCAGTACGGGCTTCAACGCCCTGCTCGAACAGGTCAGTCAGAAGGCCCAGCCCATCTTCAACACAACCGAGCGCATTCATCTGTTGAATGCCACCGCTGATAACCTGCATGAAACCGCGGTGCGCAGCCTGGTGCAGAAACGAGTATTGGCTTGCGTGAATGGGCCCTATGCGGCCCGCTGGGCGGAGATTGCCACTGCCAACAACAAAGCGATTGACCTGCTCGAAGCGCCCTCCGGCCAGGCTATCTCCCCCGAGCAGCTGGAAACCGAATTGAAATACAGTAAAGCGGAGGCCGTGCTGCTGGTGCATCACGAACCGGCTACCGGCGTGGAAAATCCGCTGGCCGAACTGACCGAAGTCATCCACCGGGTGAAGCCGGAGATGCTCATCCTGGTTGACGCCGTCAGCTCGGCAGGCGGCGTGCCGCTGGACATGGACGCCTGGGGGATTGATTTCCTCTTCACCCTTTCGGCGGGCTGTCTGGCCCTGCCCCCCGGACTGGCGCTGGCCGCCTTCTCCCCCCGTGCGCACAAGAAAGCCGCCCAGGTGGAAAACCGCGGCTGGCATTCAGACATCCTGCGCTGGGATGCCATGTGCACCCCCGGCGCCGAGAGCTTCGTCCCGCCAGTCAGCATCATCTATGCCCTCAACACCCAATTGGAGCGCATCAACCTCGAAGGCTGGGATGAGCGCTTCGCCCGCCATGTCTTCCTGGCCAATCGTCTGGCCGCCTGGACGCAGGAAAAAGGGCTGGAAATTCTGGCAGCACCCCCGGTCCGCTCCAACACGATCACCGTCATTAAAAACAATCGCGGCATTGACGTTGACGCCCTGAATACTTTCCTGTTGAAAAAGGGCATGCGCATCGCTGGCGGTTACGGCCTGCTGAAAGCCGGCACCCTGCGCATCGCCCACATGGGCGAGACCAGAATGAGCGACCTGGAAGCCCTCCTCGCCGCCCTGGACGAATTCCTGGCCGTGCACCTCACCCAGACCATCCTGTTCCGCAGACCGCAATAGGATAGTCCCCTGAATACGCAAACCGTGCGCTGGACATAACCCGGCGCACGGTTTTTCTTTTCCTGATCCCTAATCCCTGATTACCTGATACTTGATTTCCTGATTGACTGATCCCTCCCATTATCCATTGCCTATGTCTTGACAGCCGGACTAATATCCTGTAAACTGGACATCAATCTGGAAAGGATAACATGACCGAAGATTCCCTTGTCCCTGCTGCTGAACGCACCCTGCGCCTGATTGAGCTGCTGCTCGAACAACCGGACGGTTTGACCGCCCAGGAAATGCTCCTGCACATTGACATCTCGCGCAGTTCGCTGTTTGTCCTGCTGAATACCCTGAAAACGCTGGGGTATATGGAGCAGGCCGAGAAACGCGGGCGTTACCGCCTGGGCCCGCGGCTGGGCGCATGGCGTAGTTCCCCTGCCCCAGTGATGCAGGACCTGCTCAGCGGTTTTTATCAGGAAGCCGCCCGCCAGAAATGGGATGAAACCCTGGCGCTGGCCGTGCGTACTGGTGACGAGATCCTCATTCTCGCCCAGGTGGAAGGCAGTCAGCAGGTGCGCAGCGTGTTCACTGACGGGCAAAAATACAGCCACCTTACTGCTGTTTCCGACGTGCTCACCGACCAGCCCTCCCCCGAAGTACAAACCAACGGCTATCAATTGAGCCAGACCGCCGACAGCATTGAGCTGGCCCTGCCCGTCTGCCGCGATGGACGGCGACCTGAAGCAGCCCTGCTGCTGAGCGCCCCGGCCTTCCGCTGGCAGGCTGCCGACCTGCGCGAAACCTGGCTCGCTACCCTGCGCGTGATGGCGGCGCGTCTCTCCTATCAATTGGGCGCACCGGCCTACACGCCTTTCCAGTCGCTAGACAATCTTTCCCTCCAGACCACTACCACCCTCGCTGATAAAGATGTGAAAGATTTTCTGCAAGGTCCCTGGGCAGCGCGGCTGGCCTGTGTCCGCCCGGATGGACACCCGCACGTCATCCCGGTCTGGCAGGAATGGGATGGCAAAACTTTTTCCGTGATTGCCTGGAAAGGTTCACAATGGGGCGCATACCTGCTGCAAAACCCCAGCGTTTCGCTTAGCGTGGACGAACCCTGGCCGCCTTTCCGGCGGGTGGTGGTGCGCGGCCAGGCAGAACGGATCGCACCGGAAAACCCGGCTATCGATATGGAACAGCTTGTCCAGCGCCTGACCCGGCGCTACCTGGGGCAGGCTAACACCGGCCTGAATGACAAAATTCAGCATGCCTTTCGCATCCGGCCGGAAATGCTGAGCGGACAGCAGGGCATGCCCGGCCCGCTCAGCGGGAACAAAATCCAATGAACCTCGTCATCCAGAACTTGAGTCATACCTTCAGCAATCACCGCCCGCACCCCGCCCTGCAGGATGTGCAGCTTGAGATTGAAAGCGGGCAATTCGTCGCCATCATCGGTCCCAGCGGCTGCGGCAAATCAACCATGCTGCGTCTGATCGCCAACCTGATCACCCCCAGCTATGGCACGATCACTCTGGACGATTGGACCCCCGCCGAAATGGTCGCCAACCGGCAGATCGCCTGGATGGCCCAGAATCCGGCCCTGCTGCCCTGGCTGACCGCGCGCGCCAACGTGGAAATGGCCGCCCGTTTCCGGCACAACCATACCCCGCAGCAGCTCACCGCCGAAGAGGCCCTGCGCCTGGTCGGTCTGGGCAACGACTTCGACACCTACCCCTCCGCCCTGTCCGGCGGGATGCAGCAGCGCCTGGCCCTGGCGCGCACCTTGATGATGGACGCCAAACTGTGGCTGATGGACGAGCCGTTCGCCGCCCTGGATGCCCTCACCCGCGAGCGTCTGACCCTTGAACTGGCGGCGCTGTGGCAGCCCCTGCGTCCGACCGTGCTGTGGGTGACCCATAACATCCACGAAGCCCTGCGCCTGGCGGACCGCGTGCTGGTCTTCAGTGACACCCCCGGACGGCTGATCGCCGATCTGCCCGTGCCGATACCCCGCCCGCGGCGGGAAGCCGACCCTGAATTCCAGTCCCTGTTAGAAAACATACATCTTTGTCTGGCGTCGGGGATGGCCGAGACCCCCACTGCATGAAGAAGCATAACCGCAGCTCTGCGCTGGTGGCCTGGGGGATCGTCCTGGGCTTTTTGCTAATCTGGGAAGCCGCCGTGCAGCTCACCCGCACCCCGCCCTACCTGCTGCCCGCGCCCAGTCTGGTCATCCAAACCCTTTTTGCTCACCCGGGCCTGTATGCCGAGGCCGCGGCCATCACCCTGAGCGAGGCCCTGCTGGGGCTGCTGCTGGGCGTACTGGCCGGCGTGCTGATTGCCAGCCTGCTCACTTTGCTGCCCGGCCTGGAAGACGGGGTAATGACCCTCGCCATCCTGCTCAAGTCCACCCCGATGGTCGCCATCGCCCCCCTGCTGACCCTGTGGCTGGGCTTTGGCGTGCTGCCCAAGATCATCATCACCGCCCTGCTGACCTTCTTCCCCGTGCTGGTGAACGTGCTCAGCGGCCTGCAGCGCACCGACCCGGCCATGCTGGATCTGTTCCGCTCGTGGCACGCCGGCCGCTGGGAAACCTTCTTTCATCTGCGCGCGCCCTATGCCCTGCCATATCTCTTCTCGGCCCTCAAGATCAGCGCCCCGCTGTCCCTGATTGGGGCAGTGGTAGCCGAATGGACGGGCGCATCCGGCGGCCTGGGGCGCACCATGTGGCTGGCCTACAGCAACCTCAACCTGCCCTTCATGTTTGCCGCCATTCTCCTGCTGGCCGCGGGCGGCATGGCCCTCTTCCGCCTGCTGGATATGCTGGAAAAGAAGGTTATCTTCTGGCAGGGGAGCATGGTGGAGGAGGGATGATTGAGAAGTAATTGTAATAACCACTTCAGTGGTTACAGCCAGCGCTAACGACCAACCGAAGGGTTACTACATTCACGCCCCTACATCAACCAAAAGGATCCACAATGACCCGTAAACTCCCCCTCATCCTCCTTATTCTGACCCTCCTCCTGACCGCCTGCCAGGCCGCCCCAACTGCTCCCGCAGCGGACGAAGGCGACTGGATGGAAATGGTCTTTATGCCCGGCTACAAACCCCAGGCCAGCCTGCCCTTTGTGGGCGCATACGTCGCCCAGGAAATGGGCTATTTCGATGAGCAGCACCTGAAAGTGACCATCGAACACTCCCCCGGCCACGGCGAGCATTTGCAGCTGCTGGCCGCGGGCAAGGTGCAGGTCACCACCCAGGACGCCGCTGTGATGCTCAGGCGGCGGGTTGACCCCGGCCTGCCGCTGGTTTCGATCGCCCTGATCGGTCAGCGCGGCCAGCAGGCCTTCGCCGCCCTGGCAGACTCCGGCATCGAAAGCCCCGCGGACTGGGCTGGCCGCACGGTCGGTTTTAAAGGCACTCCCCCGCCCGAACTGTACGCCTTGATGAAAGCTGTGGGATTGAATGAAAATGATATCGAATTGATCAACGTCGGCTTTGACCCGCGCATCCTCTCGGAAGGCAAGATCGACGTCTATCCTGTCTATAAATCCAACGAGCCGTACATGCTCAACAGTTGGGGATACGAGCTGACCGTGTGGGACCCGGCAGATTACGGCGCCCCCACCCTGGGACTGGCCTACGTCACCTCGGACGAAATCCTGGCCGAACAGCCCGAGATGCTCACCCGCTTCCTGGCCGCCACCCTGAAAGGCATCCAGTACGCCGCCGACCACCCGGAAGAAGCCGCGCAGATCGTTCTGCAATACACCGGCCCCGAAGCAGACCTTGCCCACCAGCAGTACATGCTTGAATCTGAACTGGCTGACGCTATAAGCGAGCAAGGCTGCGGCTGGCAGACCGCCGAGCAGTGGCAGGCCATGGCCGACATGCTCACGGAATTTAACGTCATGGAACCAGCTGAGGTTTCCCAGGCCTTCACGAACGAGATTTTGGAAGCAGCGCAGGCTCGGTTGAGAGAGTAACCTCTTAACAGAATATTATTGATATCCGCGGCACGGTAACTTCCTCTACTTACCAGATCAATGCCATTTTCTGTCCATAAATTGGTGGAATCGCAAGCCAGGCTTTTCCGAATGTGGGCAGGCGCCAGCGCTGACCCGCGCAGACAGGAAGATTGTTTGTCAAAGGGCACGCCCAATATGGCGATGTGGCTGGGTTGTGAAGTTGGTCTGATTGAACCTTGCGACTCCTTTTATATCTATTGAAAAATGTTTTCCAGCGCGATTGCAATCGCGCTGGAAAGGTTCTGTCTGTCACCGGACGGAATTATTTGATGAACGGAATACTGAGCAAATACTTGTACGGTTTGTCCGACATGACGCGGATGGTATTGACCACGCCCTGCCAGGTGGTGAAAATACCGATTGCCACCAGTGGGAAAATGCCAACGAAAGGCAGGATGCCCATGATGCCCAGATTCGGTTGGCCGCTCTCCATTGCAAACATCATCGCTCCAACCGGCAGGACAAAGGCCAGGAGAAAAACAGCCGCAAAAAGCATCAATGTGACTGTGATCTGGAAGTTGAGCACGTCCCGGCCATGCCGATCAATCTTGTAGCTTTGTTTCTTCTTCCACGACCAGATCAGCAGCGGGATGAGCACAATGCTGAACATACTGCTCAGATGCAGGCTGGCCAGCCAAAACCCTTCGTTTTTAATATTGCTCTCGTTAAAATCAAAATCGAGAATATTGCTGAGGCTGTTGCGGGTAAAGGGGCGCGGTTCCACCTCACCGCTTTCGATGCGCTGGATGGTGCGCGTGCTGACCTCACAATATTCAGCCAACTGTTCCTGCGTAAAACCTTTTTGCTGCCGCACTTCGGCAACTTTATATCCAAGATCGGGTTGATTCATTGCAAACTCCTTTCGTTTGACTTTTCATCATCATAGGAGATGCAGCAAAAAACAACAATGTCGTATTCACGACACTCGCACGACATTCTCGTTTTAAAGGAAAATTTCCGGCTCTTTACGCTCGGAATAGTTCTCATATAGCCAATCGGCGATCTCAAAACCTGCTCATCACGCATGATACGCGCCTCGGTTGGGCAGACCTTGATACAGGCACAGCACACGATGCATTTTTCGGCATCTGTTTCCACCCGGTCATGGATCGTGATGGCTGCGGTCGGGCAGGCTTTCATACATTCTTCGCACAGGGTGCACAACATTTCGTCTGTCTCCGGGGCGCTGTCGTCGAATGGCTTCAAGGGCTTGTAGGGACGGCTGCCCGGCACCACCAGCGGCGGCAGCTCGTCCAGGCTGCTGGCAGATTTCAGTTTCGCGCGCACGTGCTGACCAAATTGTACGGCCTGCGCCAGATCAACTGCGTCCGGCCGTCCCACCGAGAGCGGTTTCTCGGCGGAGGTGTAGGAATGTTCGCCGATGAATGCCCCTCCTGCTACGGGGATAAACCCTGCCGCTTCAGCCAGATCAACCAGCTCGATCAAGGCGTCTTCATACGCCCGGTTGCCATACAGTACGACCAGCACTGCCGGGGTGTAGTTTCCCCGCAGACCCCGCAGCCGGGATACGGCCTGCACCGGCAGCCGTCCGGCATATACCGGCAAGCCGATCACGGCCAGCTCGCTGCCCATTTCGGCAGCCGCCCGCGTGTCCGCATCGGGCGGGGTCAGGCTGATTTCTTCTACTTGATCCGCCAGGATGCCGTTGGTGATATTGCGCAGCACTTTTTGGGTAGTGCCGGTCGGCGAAAAATAGATCAATTTGACCGCATTAACTTGCATTATGCTCCTGTTCATCCAGATGCTTGATGAAGCAGCGGCGGCGTTTGTGCTGGCGCTTGTCAAAGAATTTCCACAGTGCCCGCACCTGTTGGTTATCTTCCAGCTCGGGATTGGATTCGACCGACCTGACGCCGTGTTTTTCGAAGACCTCCAGCATGCGGTTCATCAAAATTGCAGTGACCGCCTTACCCTGGTAGGAGCGCTTGACTGCGATCAAATAGAGATCGGCGCGGTCAAACTTGCGCATGGCGCGCAGCAGATGGACAAACCCGAAAGGGAACAGGCGGCCTCTGGCACGCTGCAAGGCAACCGACAGGGAAGGCATCGTGATACCGAAAGCGACCATGTTATCGTCTTCATCCAGCACAATGGGCACAAAATCCGGGTGAATAAAACTGAAGTATTGTTTCGTGTAGCTTTCTTTTTGCCCCGGGTTCAATGCGACCACCCCATACAAATCCTGGTAAGCTTCATTCAATAAATCAAACAGGCGGTCGCCGTAGGTCAGCAGATGGCGCTTGCTGCGTGCTTCAAGCAAATGCAGATTGTTGCGTTTCAAGGCAATCCGGGCGGCTTTGGCGATCTTCTCGTTCACTTCATCCGGCATCTGGATCTCATATTCAACCCAGTCGGTGTCCTTAACATAGCCCAGGCGTTCCATGTGCTGCGGATAATACGGGTAGTTGTAGATGGTGGCCAGGGTGCCCAACTCGTCAAATCCTTCGATCAGCATGCCTTCGCGGTCCAGGTCGGTGAAGCCCAGGGGGCCATGCACGGCCGTCATGCCTTTCTCCAACGCCCAGCCTTCTACCTTCTGCAGCAGCGCGGACGAGACAGCCAGGTCATCGACAAAGTCGAACCAGCCAAAGCGCACATAATGCTCGTCCCATCTTTCGTGGTGAGCATGGTTGAGAATGCCAGCAATCCGCCCCACGATCTTGCTATCATCATAGGCCAGCCAGTAACGGGCTTCGCAGTGGGCAAAGGCAGAATTCTTGTCGCGGCGCAGGGCGTTGGTATCATCCATCACCAGGTTGGGCACCCAATAGGGGCTGTCTTTGTAAAGGTGGTGGGGAAAATCGATAAATGCGTTTAAATCCTTTAAGTCCAGCACTTCCTTGATCTGCAGGGTCATATTGAATTCCTTTAAAAATAAATAATTGCGATAACATGATGCGCAGGGTGTCAATCCTGCAAAAAAAGAAGGATTATTCCCCTATTATAGTCAATTTTGGAAAATTTACTTTTGCGAGTTGGCGTGACATTAAATTGCCCGCGTTTCGTGCCACAGCCAGCCACCTGTAGGGTGCGTTGGTGCTTTTCCAACGCACCAATCAACAAGTCCCCACACCTGGCTTGATTTTTGGTGCGTTCAAAAGCGAACGCACCCTACAAAAACTTATCCCCCCCATTGTAGTTAATTTTTAAAATCTTATTTTTCCCTCACGCAAAATCCCAAGGGGCAAAGCAAAACGAAGCTCAGGCTTCTGCGCCTTCTGGCATCCAGCGTTCGCTATCCGGCCTGGTTAATGTGCGGATGCGCTCGGCTTCGTGCGGATACTGTGCCAGCATTTCTTCCCGGCTGGCAGCTTCAAAATCTGTGACTGCGAAAGCAGGGGCCATGGTGGTGCCAAACAGGGCGTAGTTTCCCCCGGACAACAGACGAGATCCCTGCCACACCCCGGCAGGGACGACGAATTGCACGTGCTGGCCGGCCAGCACATCCTGACCAATGAGGACGGTTCGGCTGGTGCCGTCCGGGTACAGCAGGAGCAGTTCAAATGGATCGCCGAGGTAGAAATGGAAGACTTCGTCTGTTTTCAACCGGTGGATCGCTGAAAAGCTGTCGGGGTCGTCCGTGAACAACATGAAGATGGCCGAACCAAAAGCATGGTCTGCGCCGGCGTAGCGCGCCGGCAGCAGTTCTCCAGGGCACTGGTCTGTTGAATAGTACGTGCGGGCAAACATGCCGCCTTCCACCGGTAAAGGTTTCAGGTTGAGATGTGCTGCCAGTTGGTCTGCTGTGATTGTTTGTGACATTTGTGCCTCTCTATGCTGTTTATGTTTTCTTCCTTGATTATATCCAAACCCTGAAGATATATCAAAAATCTGGCTGGTCAAAAAGCATATCTTTTAATCCATTTTGCTATAATCAAACTATGTTCATTGCCACCAAACTCTTTCTTCCCCCTATTCAGCCAGGGCTGGTTCCCCGGCCTCGTCTTTTTGACGCGCTTGACGAAGCCTGGTGCACCGGCCAGCACCTTATCCTGTTTTCTGCGCCTCCGGGATATGGCAAGACCACTTTGCTCTCCGAGTGGATCGCCAGGCGGGAAATCCCTGCGGTGTGGGTTTCCCTGGATGACAAAGACAATGATCCGGTACGTTTTTTTCAATACCTGCTGCTGGCTTTAAAACAACATGCGCCCGGTCTGGAAGAACTGTTGTCCACGTTGAACACCCTCCATGCGCCCGAACTGGATATTCTGATCACCGAAGTGATCAATCAGCTTGTGCAACTGCAACAGCCGATCTTGCTGGTGCTGGATGATTATCATCTTGTACACGCTCCTGAAAACCATGTGCTGGTGCAATACCTGCTCGACCACCAGCCGCCGCAGCTTCGTCTGGCGCTGGTCTCACGTCATGACCCGCCTCTCAATCTGCCACGCCTGCGTGCCCGCCGCCAGATGTGTGAGATTCGCCAGCGAGACTTGAGTTTTTCTTCCCAGGAAACGGGGCGTTTATTGCAGGAAGAACTCCATCTTGCACTGGATGAAACCCAGGTTCAGCAATTGACCGGTCACACGGAAGGGTGGGTAGTCGGTTTGCAACTGGCGGCTCTGTCTCTGCGCGACCATCCCGACCCCAACCGTTTTATCGAGGATTTCAGCGGTTCACACCGGTTTGTGATCGATTATCTATATGAGGAAGTTCTTTCCCGTTTGCCGGAGGATTTGCGCAGGTTCTTGCACCAATCCGCAGCCCTGGATCGATTTTGCCCGGACCTGCTGGATGCGGCCCTGGAAACGACATACAACTCTGAAATGCTATACGAAGTGGAAGCCGCCAACCTCTTTCTGGTGCCGCTGGACAACAGCCGCACCTGGTTTCGCTATCATCATTTGATGGCGGATATCCTGCGCGGAGAGCTTTCTTTGGTCGAATTGCAGGCGATCCAGGGCCGCGCTGCGCAGTGGTTGATCGATCATGACCAGCCCGTCGAAGCGGTGCAATACGCCTTCGCTGCCGGCGACCTGACCCTGACCTGCGCCCTTATCCGTCAGGCGGCCATCCCGGTTGTGGAGGGCGGGCAGCTTACCGAGGTCTTGCGCTGGCTGGATGCCCTGCCGGAGGATGTGCTGCTGGACGATGCTTATCTGGCGGTGCTGCGCGCCTGGTTTTTGATCTATAATGGCCGCTTCCGCGAGGCGGCTTTGTGGGTACAGAAACTGCAAGTCATCACCAGCGGGTTGGAAGATCTGCTGGCATCTCCCCAAACCCGCCCGCTGGCCGGACTGCTGCTGGGGCTGCAAACCTGGCTGCCATCCACCACCGGGCACAAGATAGATACTCAAAAGATGGAGCAGGCTTATGCGCTGATGGGAGATCATTTTCCCATCTTTTCACCGTTGATCCTGCTGGCGCTGGGCCAGGCCCAGATTGGCGACAACCGCAGTGCAGAAGCGCGCCGCAGTTTTGAGGAAGGAATCGCCCTGGCCGAAGCAGCGGGCAGTTCGGTGACGGCCCTCATTCTGCGCAACAATCTGGCCTTTCTGTTGAACAACATCGGCGAGCGGGCGGCAGCGATTGACCTGTGCCGGGCTGGCGTGACGCAGTATTCCACCCCCGATGGCAAACCAGGCTTGCTGGCAGGCATCCCGATGATCGTACTGGGCTGTCTGCTGTATCAGTCCGGGCAGTTGGATGAAGCCTGTACTGCCCTCACCACCAGCATTAACCTCGTCCAACGGCTGGGGCTTTATCATGTGCTGGCAATCCCCGCCAGCCAGACCTTGCAGCTCCTCCTCTCGGATCGAAACCAACTGGATGAGGCTCTGGCACTTAACCGGGAAACCCATCGACAGGTCAGCAAAGCAGGCCTGACGCCTGTGGCCGAAAACATGGATATGCTCGCCGCCTGGCTGCACTACTATGCCGGAAATCCGGAACCTGCCCGCCAGTGGGTAGAGAGCCATCCCTTGACCGGATCCCTCTCGGATCAGGTTCCGTATCTGCCGCGTGTGCTGTTGCATATCCGCATCCAGTCTGAATCCGGGCAGGGGGAACAGGCGCTCAAACGTTTGCAGGAGCTGGAGACCCTGACCCAGACCGCTGTCCGCAAGCCGGACTGGATGCGGGTTAAGGTCGAACAGGCATTGGCCGAGCAGCGCATCGGCAGAACAGCGCAGGCCATCTCAGCCCTTTCTCCGGCGATTGAAGCGGCTGCTGTCATGGAATATCGTCAGCTTTTTGTGCAGGAACGGCCGCGCCTGGCATCCTTGCTGGCTCATTTTCGTCCACGCTTTCCAGATTTCATTGATGCGGTATGTACCCAGGAACAACTTACCGCCACGGGGGAGACCGTACTGATTGACCCGCCCACCGAACGCGAGATGGAAATCCTGCGCCTGGTGGCAGCCGGTTTGAGTAATGCAGACATCGCCGGACGGCTGTATATCACCGTTGGCACCACCAAATGGCATCTTAATCATCTGTACGCAAAACTGGGAGTCAACCGGCGTACAGAAGCAGTTGCCAAAGCCCGGGAATTGGGCCTCATCTAGCCCCAATCTCCACTCCCTACCCAAAAACCTAACTTAAGACAGGTCACAACCCTGGCCTTCGGGTTGTATATTTGGATTGTTGGTCAAAACAATCACAAATCAATCGTTTTTCGGAGGTTTACCCATGAAGTCACACAATCTTTCCAAGTCCATCATTATCTTCTCTACCCTGGCTGTACTCACCCTGGGATTGACCGGATGCGCCACCCTGCGGTATGAAGCCAAATCCGACAACATCCGCGCCGTGGCTGACCAGATCGCCAGCTACACTGTGCCAGAAGGCTATCGTGAGGAATTTGCGGTTGAGCTGATGGACTACCAGTTGGTCAGCCTGATCGGCCCGGAGACCAGCAGCCATATCTATCTGATCCAGGCTCCTGAGGACGTTGAGGTCAATATCGATCAATTGCAGCAGCAGGCTGCCGTGATGAATGCGGACGAAGATATCGACCCCGGCCAGATGCGTGTGGTCGAGACTCGTCAGGTCGAGATCCGCGGACAATCCGTCAACCTGGTCATCCAGGAAGGGTTGAACTCGGAAAACAAACCCTACCGCTCGGCAACTGCCGTATTTGAAGGGCGCAATGGCCCGGCGCTGGTCAGTATCTCTTCCTGTGTCAGTGTCTGGAATCCTGAATTGTTAGACGCTTTCCTGACCTCGCTGAACTAACAAAACTTTAGAACCCTCGTAGTGGCGCAGCATTCT
>Ga0334890_1002937_pt1 | contig 18331 bp, 17 predicted proteins | sample GraSluR1_MG_3_FD_207220 | JGI IMG/M metagenome (GOLD analysis project Ga0334890, IMG submission 207220) | Sludge microbial communities from methane-producing bioreactor in Wageningen University, Netherlands - Granular Sludge_31_08-R1 | ecosystem: Engineered > Bioreactor > Anaerobic >... | reverse complement strand
TGGTGCATGGCCTCTGCCGTGCCGTACACGTCGAACGGGGAGACGACCAGCGAGTGGTCGCCCAGCTCGTAGAATGCGCCCGCGTGCTCCGAGAGCACCAGCACGCCGTCATGCTGGTTGACCAGCACGCCCTCTTTGGCCACCAGATTCATGCCGTCGGCGATGGGGTTGACCAGCAGCACATCGTAAAGCTGCATGGCGGCCAGGGCGCGGTAGTAGTTGTCGCCGACCAGGATGCGCACCGGCTCCCAGTACTCGTCGCTGAACTGGGCGTTGATCAGCCCCGCCTCGGCCATGATCTGCTGCAGATAGTCCTGATACTCATCCACCTCCATCCGCGAGGGCACCAGCAGCGCCAGCATCTGCACCTTGCCGCGATGCTCCGGGTGCTGCTCCAGCAGCGCCTGGTACGCCTCCAGCCCGCGCAGGATGTTCTTGCTCGGCTCGATGCGGTCGGTGCGCAGGATGAGCCTGCGGTCGCCGGTGTTGTGGAGAAGCTGCTCTTTGAGCAGGCGCGTCTGCGGCTCGGCCACCAGCGCCTCGACCTTCTCCACGTCAATGGAGATCGGGTAGGCGCGCGCATCCACGCGCCGCCCCTGGTAGTACACCGCGTCGCGGCTGCCGCGTGAGTGCGCGTCCGGCACGTAGAAGCGGCAGCACTGCACGAAGTTGAAGGCGTCCTTGCGGGTGTGGAAGCCCACGCGATCCGAGGCCAGCAGGCTGGTCAGGATCAGGTCGCGCATCTCGCTGGGCAGCAGCCGCCAGGCATCCGGGCCGGGCCAGGGAATGTGCACGAAGGGCTGAATCTGCACCCCCTCGCCCAGCAGCTCGCGCAGGTAGCGCGGCACCAGGTAGAGGTGGTAGTCCTGCGGGAAGATGATCACCGGGCGATCACTGTCGCCCACGCTGTCGGCGATCACCTCGGCGAAGAGCTTGTTGACGGCCACGTAGCCGTTTTTCCAGGCGTTCCACGTCTCGCGGGTGATGATCGGCTTGCGCGGGATGTCGTAGAGCTGGTGCTGGATGAACCACAGCAGCGGGTTGGCGATGACGTTGTAGTACTGCTCGTAGCGGCGTTTGGAGGGCTGCACCAGGCGCAGGCGGATGCCCTCGACCTCGGTGACGCGCCCTTCGCTCTGCTCCATCCAGCGCTGATCGCCCTTGCCCAGCGCCGCCGCCACCCACAGCACATCATGCCGCTCGGCCAGCGCGCCCAGCGCTGTCACCAGGCCGCCACTGCCGCGTTTGGTCTCCAGATCGCCGTTCGCCTTCACGCTGAATGAGAACGGTCCCCGGTTGGACGCGATCACGATCAGGGGGTTGTCTTCTCGCCCGCTCTCCAGCAGGTGTTCGCCAGTTTCGTCGGATGTGTTCACGGGAGCCTCCTGGTATCATTTCCGCGCGGGCACCTGGAACTGACCCACGCTGCGACAGGGTTGGGCTTGTCCGGTACACCCTATCTTACCGCAAAGCGGAGCCGGTTTCGAGCGCGGCGGCGGGGGCACGGCACGATGGGGGCGAAAAGCGTGAACCGCAGAGACACAGATAGAACAAGACTTCGGAAGTCTGCCTTTCCTGCTCTTTCCGCGCTCTCTGCGCCTCGGCGGTGAGGCTTTGTCCCTGACCAGACATACCCCTGGACAGGGAACACCGCCAGGATGGGACTCACCCCGCCGGGCGCGCCGGATCGTTCGCCATCAGCCAGCGCCAGACCCAGGCCATGGACTGCACGTCGGCGCGCTGGTAGGCGCAGGCGCGGGCCAGCGCCGCCTCATCGCCGGACTCCAGCCAGAACTGGTAGTCCAGATAGGCGGCGAACCAGTCGGGATCCTCCGGCCAGATGAAGCCCAGGTAGGCCGACACGACCTTGATCGAGGTGCTGGGCAGCGGCAGGCTCACCGCGCGCTTGAAGGCGGCGTGCAGGTCGAACATGCGCGGCTCCAGCCGGGCCAGGGCCGCCGCCGGCGCGCTGCCGCGCAGGATAGCCGCGTCGTAGGCCGTCCAGTGACAGATCGGCCCCTCCTGCGCCGTGACCGCCTCCGCGAGTACTTCCCAGGCCGTGTCGCTGTCCGGCACCAGTGTGATGCGCTGTCCGTCTGGTAGGGTCAGCGGCTCTGGAAGCTGCACCGGCGCGACCAGGGCGATCTGCGTCTCGCCCGTCGTGTCGCACCAGCCCATGCACCAGGGCACCGTCTTGCCGCGCGCCTGGTACGTCTCCAGGTCGAACATCCAGCCGCCCTGCCGCAGATCGTCGGGCAGCGCCCCGTACCACACGGGCCGCCCCTCGACCCACGCCTGGGCGTTGGCCCGCAAACGGCGCGCGGTCGTCGGGCCGACGCCGTGCACCCGCTGCAAGTCCTCCGGCGCGCAGGCGGCGATGTCGGCCAGACAGGTCAGGCCCACCGCTGCCAGACCCTCGCGCGTCGCCCGCGTGACGTTGTACAGCAGGTCGAGGCTCCCCTCCCCCTCGGCAACCGCCCGGCACGCCGTCTGCCAGGGACAGGTCTTGCAGTGCGCTTCCAGGCGAACGGGCGGCGCTTCGGGCGCGTCGAGGGCGGCAATGGCCCGCAGCAGCGCATCCATCAGCCGGTCTTCGTCGTATTCGTGCGGGTCGCGGCGGGCGGGCGCGCCGAGGTCGGTCGCGCCCAGCCACAGCTCGCCCGGCGGCACAATCCCCTGCACCTGGCGCAGCAGCCAAGCGTAGAGGTCAAGCTGCGCCCAATCCGGCGCTTCCGGCTCCCGGCGCTGCTTGATCTCCACCGGCGCATAGACCAGCGCCCCGGCGTAAGCGATGCGCACCAGGCGGTCGGGCCGCCCGCGCACGGTGAAGATACGGTCGGTCAGGTCGAGCGGAGCGCGATGTTCCAGGCACGCGCCGACGATGCCCGGCACGCCGCGCGCCATCAGGCGGCGCGTCAGGGCCACGCCGTGCGCCCACGACTCGACCGGCAGGTATTCCAGCGCCGCGCCCACCGTCGCCAGGACGCTCTCCTCATGCTGCACGCCCAGGGCGAAGGCGCGGGCCATCTCCGGCGCGGACTCGTCGCGCAGGGCCGGATCGCCGTAGGCGTCCAGCCACACGCGGCGCGCGCAGATCAGGGCGTGACGCGCGTCCTGGGCGGTGATCAGCGGCGAGTCAGGGGCAGCGGGCACGGGTATCTCCTCCCGGCCCAATCGTAGCAGGTTGCGCCACCCCTGCCAATGCGGGCGGAGTGTTTGCGTAGGGGAGGTGCGCTGAAGGAGACTTCCGAAGTTTCCGAAAACTTCGGAAGTCTGGCTGCGGGCCGAGCGCAGCGAGGCCGGGGCTGAGGTCACCACCCGCACGTGCCGACTCTCACCGCCAACGGGCGATCTTCGGCGCTGATGCGGCCAGCGGGGTACACTATATTCGGATTTATGAATGTAAACAACCTAATGGGCGAGGAAACGATCATGAAGAAGACCATCACCCTGGCCCTGGACGACGCCGATCTGATCGAATTGCTGCGCATCCTGATGAACAAGGATGCCGAAGGCGCTCTGGCCTTCCTCCAGCAGCACGTGAAGGGCAAGGTTCGGGAGGCGCTGGAGGGTAGCTGAAAGGTCATGATCGAGGTGCCTGGGGCAGGCATCCAGCCAGTACAAAGTCGCCCTTTGCAGCGATGAGGCAAGTTCTTCAGGAGACCCCATGCGTGTACCTTGAGTCTATTGCCCTGGTGCGGACACTGCCGTGCCTAGCCGAATCCTCACGTTACGCAGCGAACGGATGAGCTAAAGTATGTGTATGGACAATAAAGAGTTACTCGACTTGTACAGCGATTACCTGATCAGTGTGTTTGGGCAGACCACCGGAACCGGGCTGTCGGAGCTGCTTGGTGGAACCGTCAGCCATGACCGGATCCAGCGTTTTCTGTCCCAAAACGAGTTTACCTCCGGCGATTTGTGGCAGATCGTCAAACCGCATGTGCGCGCCATTCAACAAGACACCGGCGTGATGAGAGTGGACGATAGTATCGCCGAGAAGCCGTACACGGATGAAAACGACATTATCTGCTGGCATTATGACCATGCCCAGGATCGACAGGTCAAGGGCATTAACTTTCTTATGGATAAAGCAAAATAGTCGCTACTGGTATAGAATAGTGGCATGGCAACGAGACAATTCCAACTGAGCGAAGACGAAATCAGGGCTTTTCGACAGGCAGAAGCGCAAACCCGAGATGTGCGTGAACTGAAGCGTCTGCAGGCTGTACGCCTGTATGGGACGGGAGAAGCGGTGTCCACGATCCAGAAGCTGGTGGGGTGTGGTCCGCTGAGTCCCCGGCAATGGGCCATTCGGTATAAGCGAGAGGGGCTGGATGGACTACGGGTGCGCTGGGCGAGGGGGAATGCCAATAAGCTGACGGATGTACAACGAGCCGAGCTGGCCGCGAAGCTGCGGCAGTACACGCCCGATCAGGTGCTTGAGCCAGAGGTGCGGGTCGAGCGGGGCAGCTGCTGGACCGTGAGCGATATGCAGGTCGTGGTCGAGCGGTGGTACGGGGTGACCTATCGCAGCCCGCGGTCGTACCATAGCCTGCTGCATGAGTGCGGCTTGAGCTATCAAAAAGCGGAAAAGGTCTACCGTTCGCAGCCCAGCGCGGCGCGGGTCGCAGACTTTGAAGCGGAACTGGAAAAAAAGTGACCGACTTCGTGCAGGACCATCCTGATGGGGTGATCCTGGCCGTCGATCAGATGAGCCTGTACTTCCAGGCGACGACAACACGGGTGTGGGCGCCGCGTGGCCAAACCCCGACCATTCGCGTCGCCACCCAGCGCGAACACGTCCATTTCTACGGCGCGCTGAACGTGCGGTCGGGGCATGAACTTGCTCTGAACCTGCCCGCGCAATCGGGCGACATGACCTGTCACTTTCTGGATCATGTGCAAACGGCGTATCCGGGACGGGCGTTGCTGATCGTGTGGGATCGGGCCAAATGGCACAAAGGCAAAGGGGTACAAGACTATCTCGCTCGGCACCCGCATCTCCAGACGCTGCACTTTCCGCCAGGCTGTCCGCAGCTTAACCCTCAAGAACATGTGTGGGAACGCACACGGGATGCCGTGAGCCACAACCATAGCCGGACCGACTTTCCAGCCCTTGTCCGGGCTTTTCGTCATCATCTCGAAACAACGTGTTTTCACTTCGACTGGATCGAGAAGTACATTCCGCTAACATTGTTAGCACGCTAATTGCCTTGTCCATTAGTGCTTTGTACCATGTTCAGGATGTCTCGTTGCCGGTTGGTTTTCGGATTGTTGCCAAGACCGAATACTCCCTCGACAAAAAGGACGGTAAGACCAAGCGCCGTTCGCCAGTGAGCAAAAACGAACACTATCAGGCTCTGTTGCGCCAGGCCAAGCAGAACCACATCCCGTTCCAGTTTGTCTTGAACGATGTGTGGTATGCCTCGGCAGACAATATGATGTTCGTCAAGCACGAACTGGCAACGGACTTCGTCATGCCCTTGAAAGCTAATCGCAAACTGGCCTTGAGTCACGCGGATAAACAGCAGGGTCGTTATGTGCGCGTCGATAGGCTGACACTGGAAGCGGGTGTCGCACGGGAGATCTACCTGGAAGGTGTTGATTTCCCGTTGGCGCTGGTCAAGCAAGTCTTCGCAAACGAAGACGGGAGCACCGGCATCCAATATCTGGTGTGCCGTCAAACCGACCTCACCGGCGGCCAGATCATGGACATCTACCGCAAACGGTGGAACGTCGAACCTTTCCACAAGTCCTTGAAGCAAAACGCTTCGCTCGAAAAGTCGCCGACGCGAACCGTTCGCACCCAGACCAACCATCTGTTTGCCTCTTTCTGCGGCTACATCAAGTTGGAATTGCTGAAAGTCTCAACCCAACTGAACCATTTCGCTTTCAAAGCTCATTTGTACCTGCGGGCGCTTCAGGTTGCTTTTGATGCCTTACGTCAATACCACCCTGCTCGCTTGGCTGCGTAACGTGAGATCACGCCATCGTGTCAGGAAATCCAGGAGGCCCTCTCATGGCCGCGCCATCCGTGCCTGAGCGGTTACAGGTACAGACTACCTCTGGAAGGGTTTGTACCTCCGTGCCCACCACGCTGCACCTCAACGCCGGCACTGCCGCACGCCTGGCCGCGCTGTCCAAGGCGCTCAGGCCAGCCTGTGCGCGTCCAGATCGTGGACATCCTAGGGCGCTACGGCGGTGAGATCTGCGTCTGCGATATCGAGCGCCATTTTGCGCTCAGCCAACCGACAATCTCACACCATCTCAAGATGCTCCGCGACACGGGCCTGATCGACTCCGAGCAGCGCGGTTTGTGGGTCTACTACCGCATCAAGCCAGGCGCGCTCGACCCGCTCCGTGCTCTGCTGAATCAGCTTGACTGAGGTCTCTGAAGGGACGCGCCGGGCGTGTCCCCTTTTTCGTCAGCGCTATATCGGAATCTGTCAATCTAGTCACAGTCCAGGAGCATCTTGACCATGCGCAACGCCAGAATCCTCTTCCTCTGCACCAGCAACTCGGCGCGCAGTCAGATGGCCGAAGCCCTCGCCCGCCACTACGCTGGCGACTGGCTTGAAGCCCACAGCGCCGGCCTGGAGCCGAAAGGGATCAACCCCTACACCGTCCGGGTGATGGAGGAAATCGGCATTCATCTCGACGGGCAGCGCTCCAAGAGCGTGTGTGAATACATGGGCACCACCCATTTCGACTATCTGGTGACCGTCTGCCAGCACGTCGAGGAGAACTGCCCGACGACCTTTCTCGGCTTTGGGACCAAAATGCACTGGGCGCTCGACGATCCTGCCGCGTTTGTTGGCTCACCAGAAGATACGCTGGCCAAGTTCCGCGCTGTGCGCGAACAGATTGGCGCTGCCGTGCGCGATTGGCTGGCCGGGCTTGCGCGCGCCTGAACGATGCACTCTCGTTAAGGCTGATCGCTACACGCTACGCTCACAGGAGACACACACCATGACAACCCATACTCGTTCTGCTGCTGTCGCGACGGGCGCAGTCTTCGGGCGGCTGTCGCTGCTCGACCGCTTCCTGCCCCTGTGGATTTTCCTGGCGATGGCCGCCGGCGTGCTGCTGGGGGCGATCTTCCCCGGCATTCAGGACGCCTTCGACTCGCTGCGCATTGACACCGTGTCGTTCCCCATCACCATCGGCCTGCTGTGGATGATGTATCCCGTGCTGGCCAAAGTGAAATACGAGGAGATGGGCCGCCTGCGCGGGCAGGGGCGGCTCTTCGGCGTCTCCATCCTGCAGAACTGGATCATTGGCCCGGTGCTGATGACCGCCCTGACCTAGCTGTTCCTATCCGATTACCCCGAATACCGCACGGGGCTGATCATCGTCGGGCTGGCCCGCTGCATCGCCATGGTGCTCATCTGGAACATGCTGGCGGGCGGCGACAGCGAGGACTGCGCGGCGCTGGTCGCGCTCAACTCGGTCTTCCAGATCGTCATGTACAGCCCGCTGGCGTACTTCTATCTGAAGCTACTGCCCGGTCTCTTCGGCGCGGACACGGCTGAAGTTGGTGTCACCATGTGGGACATCGCCAAGAGCGTGCTTATCTTCCTGGGCATCCCGCTGCTGGCCGGGATCATCACCCGCTTCGCGCTGATCCGCCAGCACGGACGCGCCTGGTACGATGGCGAGTTCGCCCCGCGCCTGGGCCACTTGGCGATCATCGGCCTGCTGTTCACCGTCGTGGTCATGTTCTCGATGCAGGGCGAGAAGATTGTGGACAACCCGATGGATGTGTTGCGCATCGCGGTCCCGCTGCTGGTCTACTTCACGCTGATGTTCCTGCTCAGCTTCATCCTCTCACACCGGCTTGGCTTCAAGTACAGCGAGTCGGCCACCCTGTCCTTCACGGCGGCCAGCAACAACTTCGAGCTGGCCATCGCCGTGGCCGTCGGCGCATTTGGCATCGCTTCGGGGCAGGCGCTGGCGACCGTCGTCGGCCCGCTGATCGAGGTGCCGGTGCTGATCGGGCTGGTCTACGTGGCGCTATGGCTGGGGCGGCGCTACTACACGGGCGATTCGACGGTGCCGCGCGCCGAGGCGGGAGTCGCCGGCGACTGACCGCTACACGCCTCACCCCCTACCAGCCGAGCCAGGGAGAGGGAAAACGCCCCAACCAGCGGTCCAAGTCCCCCTCTCTAGCTCTGTTGGAGAGGGGGATTGAGGGGGTGAGGCGGGGCGTATGGCGACACGCCCCTACGGACACGAAGCCCCCGCTCACATCCAGCGGCGGCGGCGCATCCAGACGATCATCGTCGCCGGCACGACGATCAGGATCAGCAGCGCCAGGACGAAGGCGGGCAGGTCCGTCCAGGCGTCGAGCGGGGTCACCGGCTGGAAGAAGTTCATCCCGAAGAAGCCCACCACAAACGACAGCGGCATAAACAGCGTGGCGATGACCGTCAGCGTCTTCATCACGTCGTTCATGCGGTTGTTGACCACCGACAGGTAGGAGTCCAGCACGCTGGCAACCAGGTCGCGCAGACTCTCGGTGATGTCGTAGAGACGCACCAGGTGGTCGTACACGTCGCGGAAGAAAACGCGATCATCGTCGAGAATGACCGGGAAATCGCCGCGCGACAGCTTGTTGAGCACCTCGCGCTGCGGGGCGATGATGCGCCGCAGGTGCAGCAACCCGCGCTTCAGCCGGAAGATATTCTCCGGCACGGCAGTACCCGCCCCGTCGAACAGATCATCCTCAATGCGATCAATCGCCTCGTCAATGCTCTCTACCGCCGGCATGTAGTCGGCGACCACCTCATCGGCCAGCTTGTAGAGCAGGTGATCCGGCCCGTGCTGGATATGGCGCACGTCGCGCTGGCACAGCGCCCACACCCGCTCAACGGCGGCGATTGGCTCCGAGCGGTAGGTGAGGACGTAGCTCCGCCCCAGGAAAACATCCAACTCCTGCGTGTGCACCTGCGGCTCGCCCTGCCCGTCAAAGACGACGCCGTGCAGCACCACCAGCAGGTACTCGCCCCAGTCGTCAATCTTGGGGTGATGCGATTCGGCCAGGGCGTCGTCTACGGCCAACGGGTGAAAGCCGAACACATCGCGCAGGATCGGCTCGCAGCGGGCGGGCGGCTCGTCGTACAGGTCGAGCCACAGCAGACCATCGGCGCTCTGCCGGGCGGCGGCAATCGCCTCCATGCTCAGGTCAACACGCAGCGCACCGTCTTTGCCGTAATGGAGTGAGCGGATCATAGCGCCCCCTTGTTTGTTCTTCTGGCGCGCCCCAGGCGCACGCTTTCATCCTAGCACAAAGCCGCCCATCACCACAGTCCCAACAACACAAACGGGTTCACGAGCCAGTTGTCGGACAGTTGCCGCAAGGCCCCTATCCCCCGACCCCTTCCCCCAGCCAAGCCAGGGGAAGGGGAGAACAGCGTGCCGGAGTCCCTCCTCTAGCTCGGCTGGAGGGGGGATCAAGGGAGGAGGCATTCAGCGAATACTCTCGACCTTCCTCTCGTGCCAGGTCGTTCGCAGATCCAACACAAACACCCGCCGCGCGGATGCGGCGGGTGCACCATGTACCCTCTGAATCAACTTGCGCCGGAGCGTGCCCTAGAGCGGGTTATGAACTCCGCACACTCGGCGTAGCGTGCAGGGCACGGCGCATAGGTAGTGATCTGACCCCACCCTGTAGTCCCTCCCCGCTGGCAAGGAGGCTCCCCTTTCCCTTCTTGCGGGGAAAGGGGCCGGGGGATAGGAGGTTGAAAAGTGCATAACACGCCCTAAACTAGCCCGGCCCGCGCCGCGCCCTCGCGCAGGAAGCGCAGCCCCTCAGTCGCCAGGACACCCGGCGGCTGGTTCGGCGGACGCCATAGGCACGTCGCCGCCGCCAGATCGGGGTTGATCGCCGCGAAGGACTCCAGCACCAGCGGCCCGCGATACTTGGCGTCGGCCAGGCCGCGGAAGACCTGATCCCAGTTGACCGTGCCCGTGCCAACCAACCCGCGATGGCTCTCGCTCATGTGCATGTAGCCTAGCGTCTCGGCGCAGGCGACGATGGGCTTATAGAAGCCCTCTTCTTCGATGTTCATGTGGTAGGTGTCGCCGTGCAGTTCGATGTTGTCATAGCCCAGCGCGCGCAGCGCCTTGACCGCCGCCTGCCCATCCTCCAGAGCGTTGTAGAGGTACGTCTCGTAGCGGTTGCACACCTCCAGCCCCAGCGTGATCCCGCGCCGCCTGGCGTCTTCGGCCACCTCAGCCAGTGTCTCGATGACGGTCTGCCGCTCCTGAGGCGTGGGCGCTTTGCCGGTCAGCGTGCCCAGCGAGTAGGCGATGCAGCCGCACAGATACGTGCTGCCGATCTCCTCCATCTTGTCCATCGCGCTCGACAGGAAGCGCCGCGCCGCAGCAGGCGCAGCGGGCATGTGCGCGTCTTTGGGCAGCACCAGCGACGCCGTAGCACCAATCCCGGCCTCGCGCAGCGCCTGCTTATGCGCCGCGGCGTCGAACTGCTCCGGCTTCAGCAGCGGAATCTCGATGAAGTCGAAGCCTGTCCGCCCGGCCTGCTCAATGGCGAGGTTGCCCGTCTCGGTCGTCCAGTCGCCGATCCACAGGAATGCATGTGCTCCGAATTTCGGCATAATGCCCTCTCCTCAAAGAAGCGTGTGCTTTCGCCCAACGCCTCCCATTGTACAGGACTTGCCCGCTTCTGCCTACGCCCCGGAAAAGGCGGAGGTATTTTGCGATAGGGCCAGGATTCCTGAACCGCAAAGACGCAGAGGACGCAGAGAGAGACGACAACGTTCTTCGACTATCTTTTCTCTGCGCTCTCTGCACCTCTGCGGTGATGCTTTACTCTCAAGAAACCACTCACTCCGCGAAAACCGGCTCCGGCAGCCCCAGCCGCACATACTGCTCTGGCGGCGCGTCGTTAGCCTGCATCAGGCGCATCATGTGCGCGATCATCTGCCGCTCGATGGCAGCATCGCGGATCGGGCGCTCCTGTCTGGGATCGGTCGCCAGGTCAAAGAGCAGCGTCTCGAAGGGCGTCGGCGTGGCCCAGGCGCGCGCCGCGATCTTCATCGTCCGGCAGCCTTTGGTGAAGGAGAACGGCTCAGCAAGCTGAATGTCCTGCAACTCGTCCACTTCGAACAGCCCGCGCAGGTGAGTGGGCATCAGCGTGTACTCGTAGAGCGGCGTGTTGTCCGGCGTGACCGGCCCGCGCATGTAGACGTAGCGCCCGTCGGTCACGTTGACGTGCGCGCCCATCACCCCAAAGAGGCACGCTTCGCGCGTGGGGGCGTTGCGGGCCACCGCGTCGCGCAGAGGGACGCCCTGCATGTCCGGGGGCCGCTCCACGCCGAAGAACTCCAGCAGCGTGGCCGGGATGTCGATCATCTGGGCCAGCGCGTCGCGGCGCACGCCCGCCTGGCGGCTGCGCGGATCCCAGATGAAGAGCGGGATGCGCGCCAGCTCGTTGTACCAGGGCTGGAGGTTTTTGGCCCACCAGTCGTGCTCGCCGAGCAGAAAGCCGTGATCGGTGGTCACGATCAGCAGCGTGTCGTCCCACAGGTTGAGCGCATCCATTGCGTCCAGCACACGCCCCAGCGACGCATCGCACTGGCTGACCAGCGCGGCGTACTCGAAGCGCATGTGCTGCACGGTGAGCGGGTCTTCGCGCACGGGCGCATAGTCCGGCCAGTCGAAGTGCGGCCCGTCGTACTCGTGCGGGTAGAGGTCTTTGTAGTGCTGGTAGCTGAAGAACGGCTCGTGCGGGTCAAAACACTCAATCTGCAGGAACCAGCGATCTTCTTCGTGGTTGGTGTGGATAAACTCCAGCCCCCGGTCGAAGGTCACTCGCTGCGGGCAGTTCTCCTCGCTGGTCATGTACAGCCGGTTCACCCAGTCCTGGCGGTACTTGCGCGGCTCGAAGTCGCAGTGCCAGCCTTCGATGGAGCGGCTGCTCAGCGTCGGCGGGATGTCCGGGTCGGCGACGCGGCCCTTCCACTGGTCGCCCTCCTGCCCGCGCGAGAACTCCCAAGTGTGGTAGCGGCTGTGATAGGTCGCGCCACCGTCCTCGAAGTAATGCTGGTGATCGGTCACCAGGTGCGTGTAGACGCCGCTACAGCCCAGGATGGACGGCATGGAGTCGTCGAACGGCTCAATCGGCCCCCAGCTGCGGTGCAGGAAGTTGTAGCGGCCCGTGTGCAATTCACGTCGGGCAGGGATGCACGGCATACTGCCCACGTAGGCGTTGTCGAAGGTGGCGCAGCGTCGCGCCAGTCGCTCGAAGTTGGGCGCGTGAATGCCCTGCGCCCCGTAGGGTGGCAGCATGTGCCGGTTGAGCGAATCGAACATGACCAGAAGTGCTTTCATCAATGACCTCCTTGCGATGGCCGGGTCAGAAAGTCAGCTACGGCTTGGGTATGTGCAAAGGTCGTCAGTGACACGCGCGACGCCGGCGCTAGCCTCACCCCCAGCCTCGCTGTGCTCGGCTTGCCCCCTCTCCACGACGTGGAGAGGGTGGAGAGGTCCGCGTCAGTGGGCCGAGCGGGGATAAGGCAAACCTGGGCGCAGCAGAGCAGCACCCCTACCTGACAGGTTTTGCACGCGCCCTGCGACCTGCTTGACGTGCCCGACGAAACTCTCTATGATTAGGGTGTTGATACCGGTGTCGGCACCGTTGTCAGCCTGCTGTGACTCATGATACTCCGTGCGCGCCAAACAAACAAGCACCCGGAGCCGTGCTCGTGGTCACCATCACCGATGTCGCCCGCGCCGCCCAGGTCTCCAAAAAGACCGTATCACGGGTGATCAACGACCACCCCGACGTGGCCGAGGCCACGCGCCAGCGCGTCCAGGCCGTGATTGACGCCCTCGGCTACCAGCCCAGCATGTTGGCGCGCGGCCTGGTTCAGGGCCGCACCAACACCGTCGGCGTGATCATTGACGAGAGCGCCGAAGACGTGTTCGGCTATCCCCTCTACAGCGAGAACCTGCGTGGCATCTCGCGCGTGCTCAGCCGCCACAACTTCGACATGCTCGTCCATTTCGCCCGCCACGAGACACCCTACACCGACCTGTACCGCCAGCGGCGCGTGGACGGGCTGATCCTGATGAGTATGCCGGTGGACAATCCCTTCCTGCCGGTCGTGCTGGGCGGCGACATCCCCTATGTGCTGACCCAGCGCGTCAGCGACGACGGCACGCCCGCCCGTTGGGTGGACGTGGATTTCGAGGGCGGAGCCGTGCAGGCGCTGGAGCACCTGTGGGCGCTCGGCCATCGCCAGTTCGCCTTCCTGATCGGCCCGCCCAACAAGACCTACGCCCGCCTGCTGCTGCGCGGCTACCGCCGGGCGCTGGCCGACCACGGCCAGGACATCCGCGAAGACCTGATCGTGCGCAGCCAGCCCTATGTCAGCGCCAGCAAGGCGGTGGTGACGGGGCTGTTGCAGCGCCCCGACCCGCCCACAGCCTTCGCCTGCAGCGACGACATGGTGGCCATCCAACTGATCCAGCTTCTGCAGGAGCTTGGCTACCAGGTGCCCGGCGACCTCTCCGTCGTCGGCTCCGACGACGCGCTGATCGCCCGACTGGCCAGCCCGCCGCTGACCACCATCCGCCAGGACGCTTACCGCAAGGGGTCCCTGGCCGCCGAGATGCTTCTGGAGCAGCTTGGCGGGCAGACGAACGGTCATCCATCGCACCAGGTACTGCTGCCGACCGAGCTTGTTGTTCGCGGCTCAACCGGGCCAGTCCGCTCAACGTAAGTCACCTACCAAAGGAGGAGCGCCGATCCCCATTCATCTGCACGGCTTTGCCAGGTTCAGCGTCGAGAGTGTCCGACATCTTCATCGCAGGGTCCTTGCCAGTTAGAAAAGGAGTTCATGATGAGCCTTAACAATCGCCGCATGTCCCGCCGCAATTTTCTGAAGGGAGCCGCCGCTTCGGGCGTGCTGCTGGCCAGCACCCCCGGCGTCAGCTTCGCCGAGAAGGTCAGCTCCATCCACTTCCTGCGCCGCCGCGCCCAGATCGAGACGATCACCATCCTGATCAACGACTCGCCCTGGTTCCCTGGCTTTGAGGCGCTGGTCAAGCAGTACGTCGAGACCACTGGCAACGAGGTCAAGCTCAACGTCACGCCCTTCGCCGGGATGCTCGAAAAGTCGCGCAACGCCGTGCAGGGCAGTGAGAGCGAGTTCGACATCCTCAACCTCAACGAGCAGTGGTACATGCAGTTCTACGCGGGTGGGTTGGTGACGCCCATCCACGACATCAACCCAGATTTCGAGCTAGACCCGAACGTGATCGAGTACGACGCCGCGACGCGCTGGGACGAGTCCCTGCGCTACTCCTCGCCAGACGGCGCGCTCTATGGCCTGCCGATCAACGGCAACATCCAGTTGTTCTTCTATCGCAAAGACCTGTTCGACGAGAAGGGCCTGGCCGCCCCCACCACCTGGGACGAGGTGGAGAGCATCGCCCAGACCTTCCACAATCCGCCGGAGATGCACGGCTTCTCGCTGCGCACCATCGGCGGCAACTGGGAGTTCCAGGCATACCTGCTCAGCTACGGCACCGAGGTCGTCAGCCTCGACCCGGCCAGCGGCGAATGGGTGGTCGGCCTGGCCGCTCCGGGCGCGGTCGAAGCCCTCAAGACGTGGCTGCAGCTGGGCAAGGAATACGGCCCGGCCAACATCAACGCGATGGGTCAGGCCGAGAACCTGGCGCTGATGGCCAGCGGGCGGCTGGCCCAGGTGCACATGGTCGGCGCGGCGGCTCCCAACTACGACAACCCGGATACGTCGGTCGTCGTGGGCAAGATGGGCGCCAGCGTTGTGCCCGGCGGCCCCGGCGGGCGCGCCACGCTCTCCGGCATCTGGGTGATGGGCATCCCCCACAACCTGCCCGAAGTGCGCAAAGCCTCTGCCCTGGCCTTCCTGGAGTGGGCGCTGACCAAAGACGCCCAGCTCTACTACGCCCAGCAGGGCGCTATCCCTGTCCGCCAGGATGTCTACGAAGAGCTATCGGAGGATCCCAAGCTCGGCTGGTGGATGAAGGCGATGGGCGAGAGCACGCCCTTCATCAAGGCGCAGCCGCGTCTGACCGAGACGCCGCAGATCGTCGAGGTCATTGATCGCCGCACCACGCAGGCGCTCATTGACGAACTGACGCCTGAGGAGGCGATGGCCGAGGCCGCCCAGGAAATCTACCAGATTCTCGTCAGCGGCGGGTACAGCGTCAAGCCGCTCGCCTAGCCGGTGTCTGCAAAGACTGTCAGTGACACGGGCCAATAGCCTCACCCCCAGCTTCGCTGCGCCCGGCTTGCCCCCTCTCCACGACGTGGGGGCGGCGAGGCCCGCGTAAGTGGGCCGAGCGGGGGTGAGGCTAGGCAGCACAGCTACCACTGCCTGACAGGTCTTGCACGCACCCCGCCTAGCCAGTACCTGCTGGCACCGGGCCGCTGAGAACGGCACAACCGGCACCTACCCTACCGCTGGAGAGCACGCACAATGGCGACCACAGCCCTTCGCAGGCCAGGCACCGGGCAGCGCCGCCTGGGAACCTTTCTCGATCACCACTTCAAGTACTGGGCGCTGCTGCCAACGCTCGTCTTCATGGCCGTCCTCACCCTCTACCCCGTCGGCCAGTTGCTGCGCCTCAGCCTGTCGGATGCCGAGTTCGTCAAGGGCAAGCTCGTCTGGTCGTATGTCGGGCTGGATCACTTCACCACGCTGAGCCACGACCAGGTTGTGCCCGACGCGCTGCGCAACACGCTGCTCTTCGTCGCGGCCTCGGTGATCATCGAAGGGGCGCTGGGCTTGCTGCTGGCCGTGCTGGTCAGCCGGGTGCGGCACTTCGCCTGGTTCTACCGCAGCGTCTACATGATCCCGCTGCTCATCCCGCCCATCGCCATCAGCGCCATGTGGCGGCTGATGTACGATTACAACTACGGCATCATCAACCAGATTCTTATCGAGCTTGGCGTGCGGCAGCCGCCGCTGTGGACTGCCGACCCCGACCTGGCCCTGGCCTCCGTCGTCATCGTGGACGTGTGGCACTGGACGAGCTTTCTCTTTTTGATCATGCTGGCCGGTGTGGAATCGCTGCCGCACGAACTGGGCGAGGCGGCCCGCGTGGACGGGGCCAACGAGATTCAGGTCTACCGGCACATCTTCCTGCCGCTGCTGCGCCCGACGATCATCGTCGCCCTGATGCTGCGCACGATCCTCGCCTTCAAGGTCTTCGACCAGATTTTTCTGCTGACTGGCGGCGGCCCCGGCACGTCCAGCGAGGTGATCAGCCTCTACGTCTACAAAGTCTTCTTCGTGCAGGGGCGCATGGGCTATGGCGCACTGCTGGCGCTGATCACGGCGCTGATCATGTCGGTCTTCGTGGTGGCCTACCAGTGGCTCAACTCCTATGTCAACAAGACGCGGTGAGAAGGCGGCGCAGCCATGATCAAGCTCAAACCCCGAACCCTGCTGCTGCACCTGGTGCTGATCATCTTCGCGCTGATCATCCTGGGGCCGATGGTCTACACCTTCCTGACCTCGCTCAAGCTGTTCCGCGACATCATCTCCGGCTCGTGGAATTTCGAGCCGACCTCGCGCAACTACGAGCAGCTTTTCATGAGCGACCGCAGCAACTTCACCGACCTGACGCGCAATAGCCTGGTCGTCGGCCTGCTGAGCCTGCTGGTCGTCCAGGTGATCGCCGCGCTGGGCGCGTACAGCATGAGCCGCTTCCGCTGGCGCAAGCCTGTCAGCGGGCTAGTGATGGGCTGGCTGCTATTCATCAACATGCTGCCGCCGATCATCTTCGTCGGGCCGTTCTTCATCATCGCCCGCACGCTTGGCTTCTACGACACGCCCATCGCCATCACCATGGCCCACTCGATCATGAACCTGCCGCTGGCCTTCTGGATGTTGCACAGCTTCTTCGCCGACATCCCGATCGAACTGGAGGAGGCCGCCGCCATTGACGGGTGCAGCCGCCTGCAAACCTTCCTGCGCATCGCCCTGCCCATCGCCAGGCCGGGCATCGCCGCGACGAGCGTGCTGGTCTTCGTCTTTAGCTGGAAGGAGTTCCTCTTCGCCCTCACGCTGAGCAGCACGCCCAGAGCGATGACCATCCCCGTCGGCATCGCCGCCTTCGCCCAGGAATGGAACATCCGCTATGGCGAGATGGCCGCCGCCGCGTTCTTCGCCACCATCCCGGCGCTGCTGCTGGTCTTCGTCGCCCAGAAGCACATCGTCAAGGGCATGACGCTGGGCGCGCTGAAGGGCTGAGCGGGGGCGAGCAGACGCATGACCGACGACATCACCCTCACCCCCAGCGAGTGGCGCGGGCAGCCCGCCTGGGCGCTCGAAAGTGCCCGCCTGCGCGTCGTCACCACAGCGGGGGTGGGAGCCAAGATCGTCTCGATCACCGACAAAGCTGCCGGGCACGAATGGCTGGTGGCCCCTGCCGACCGTTCCTTCGGCCTGCTCACTTACGGCGCGACCTTCATCGAGCAGGACATGAGCGGCTGGGACGAGATGTTCCCCACGATCAAGGCGTGCGCGTACCCGCAGCCTGGCCCCTACGCGGGCGCGGCGCTGCCCGATCACGGCGAGGTGTGGGCGCTGCCCTGGGAGATGATCGCGGCGGAGGACGGCGCGCTGACGCTCGGCGTGGACGGGCGCGCCCTGCCCTACCGCCTGATGCGCACACTGCGCCTGGATGATGCCGCGACGCTGCGCCTGAGTTATGCCGCCACCAACACCGGCGCACACCCGATCACGGCGCTCTGGGCCGCGCACCCGCAGTTCACCGCCGGCGACGATACGCGCATCGCCCTGCCGGACGCCGTGCGCGAGCTGTACAACGTGCGCGACATCCCGGACTGGGGCGCGTGGGGCCTGCGCTACCCCTGGCCGCGCGCCCGCGACCAGCGCGGGCAGTGGGTAGACCTGGATCGCATCGCCCCGCCTGAGTCCGGCACCTGCCGCAAGCTGTACGTCCCGCCGGAGGTGGCCATCGGATGGGCGGCGCTGGTCGAGGAGGGCGCGGGACACTGGCTGCGCCTGGCATGGTCGCCGCAGGACGTGCCGTACCTGGGCCTGTGGGTGGACGAGGGCGCGGTCAACAGCGTGCGCACCGCCGCCCTGGAGATCAGCACCGGCTTTCACGATAGCCTGGTCACCGCCTGGGAGAAGCGGGCCGTGCCCGTCCTCGCGCCGGGCGAGCGCCGGACGTGGGAGGTGCTGCTGCGCGTCGGGACGGGGCCGCTGCCGGGGTAGCGGTTAGCCGTCAGCGATCAGCGAGAGCGGGGGCGGGATTGAGGACGCGGGCAAACCCGTAGGGG